>VFSW01000002.1_pt1 | contig 377849 bp, 411 predicted proteins | sample 5358111 | NCBI WGS metagenome assembly VFSW01 (sample SAMN11554181, study PRJNA540505) | mine drainage metagenome | isolation source: sediment from site ElyBrook_90M | place: USA: Ely Copper Mine, Vershire, VT | collected 2017 | reverse complement strand
TCCTCATTCATGAGGATGCAAAACATCCTCACCGGAAAGATAAGTTGACAAGCTCTCAGGCAACTAGTCAATTCTTATATTTTGATTTTCTTGACACACTCTGATTCAGCGATTCGAGATGTTCTGAAAAGTGTTGGACAACGGGAAGAATAGAAAGCGCGGGATCAGGAATCTCTTGAAGTCTTACGACCCAGTTGTGATTTTGGGAATGATTGTGCTTGTCTCAGGAGTCATTCTCCTGACCTATGGTTTCGTTCCGACTACACAACCCAAAACGCTGCTGCTCTCGGCAGGGCCAGTTCCTCTTTCTGATCCTCATGGAAATTACATCACAAATCCAGAGTTGTATTTCAAGACTAACTACAATGGAACCGGTTCTATGGACTTGGTCTACTGCAGTCCCGAAGCTCCCTCTGGCTTTTATTGCTGGGGATACCAGTACATTGGAACGATGATCTCCTATAGTATGTCATCGAGATTCTATGGAGCGGGAATGATCATTTTGGCGGGCGTCTCGATCTTCACGGGATACAAATTCGAGCCACTGAAACCAAAGGGTCCTCACTTGCGCCCCATTACTATCAAGGTTGATGAAGACATTTGTGTCTCAAACGGGGTGTGCGTGGCACTAGCTCCCTCGGTATTTCAACTTCAAAAGCAGAATAATCCTACAATATTTGCCCCATTGGCATACGTCGTTAATCCAAATGGTGCTGATAACGATACGATAATTCAAGCCGCCCAGATGTGCCCGACCGGTGCCATTATTATCGAAGATGCCGAGACTGGAGAGAGAATCCACCCTCCCTTTCCGAAGAGTTAGGTTATGTAGCCTGGTTTTTTTTCTTCGCCCTGTTGCGATTCCTCTTCCGATTCCTGCCTCCGCCAAGACTCAACTGTTCTCAGGATCGCCTGAGCCTCTTTGGCGCGCTCTTCCAGCTCCTTCATGTCGACGCTTATTCCCGTGATCTTTGAAATCATTGCCAGTAATGCTTCAGATGCCTTTGGATCGATTGCATAACCTGAAGTTTCTCCCAGAAGAGCGTATCCCGACATGCCCTTGATCTTCGCGACGCCAAGGAGCAGTCCATTCATTCCGGTAATAGCACCTTCGGTCATCATCTTGCACCCGAATGAGAGGATTTTCCCAGAAAGTGTCGCATCGGTCACTGCCGCGTAGACCTGCGGGGACTGTGTGTAAGTTCCTGTCACGTACGCGCCAAGGGTGATAACATCCCTTGCTCCATGTTCTTTTCTAGCGAAATCCATTATCTTCTCAGATAACGCGTATTCCGTCTCTGAGACTGAAGGTTGCGCATCTCCAGTGTAAAGGATAAGATCTCTTTTTGAAGATCTGGAAGCTTTCCAGAAATAGATTTCGTTTTTCATCATCGAGACAGTCCCGTCTTCCTCGACGAAGACCTGAGGCGAGATCCCATCACAGTAAATCTCAGCAAGGAGTGCAGCAGGAAGCGTTGCGATGAGATGGTCCAAGGCAACTTTTCCCACCAGTGCGGATCCTGGTAGTCCACAAATCAAGATAGGATCTGAGAGCTTTGGTCTCTCCTTTGTTGCAAAATCAACCTTCATGCGCCTTCACTCTCTGAGTTTTGACTGCACGCACTATGTCAAATGAATCGGCTATCACATCGCGAAGATCAATGGTCCAGTTATGATCAGTTTTTGCGTTTCTTCGACCCAATCACGATTCCAATTGGTTCTTCTAGTCTTGGTTCACAGATCTCTAGCCCCTCGGGCTCTTTGCATTCGTGCGCGCTGAAGCTGAATTCAGCGAGCAGCGCTCCGCACAGAGGACACGGAATAATATCGTAGCACATGTTGAGATTCTGCCGTGAAGCACTTAAGCACCTGCCTTCTTATTAGCATTGAGTATGATGGTATGGGAGTGGGTCAATGACACATTCGACACCTTTCGAGAACAAAGAATTCGCAGCGCTCTTCTCAGAATTGAGGCGCACTGTCGCATCTGGGCTGGCGAGAAAAGTAATAGATCTCGCTGAAATCAAAGACGGCGACTCGCTTCTAGATCTTGGATGCGGTCCTGCACTTGTTTCAAAATCAATCATGCAACATCGTTCCTTAAGATATGCGTTGCTGATCGATCGCTCTATGAAAATGACGATGAGTGCAAAGGAGAACTTGAACGGCTTGAACACTAATTGCGATGTGAAGTGCTTAGACCTTGAGAAAGGTGATACTTGGTTCAAAGAGAGTGCTAAAGGCCCCTTCGACCACGTGATAGCCATCGATTTATGGCACCTCCTGACACACAGGAAGAAACTCTCAAGACTCACCTATGGAAAATTGCTTGTTGAACACGGAAATCTTACACTTGCGTTGCACAAGGAGATTTCAATAAAGAGAATGAGGACATGGCACCAGGTAAGATCAGAAATACGTGAGCAGATCTCAAGCAAGTTAAGAGAAACTTATCCAAGGTTTGAATTTGGAACCCGATCGCGAGGAGCCACTGTCCACGGAGAGGAGGTTTCAACATACCTTTCAGAGCTTTCGGCAGTTGGCTTCAAGTTGACAAAGCGGTCGGAGGACAGCAGAATGGCAGACATTAATCAAATGGTGCAACATCTGCCAGAGTCGTTCACAGTCGAGGTGAAGAGAGCGCTTCCAAAGATTCCAGGGTCGCTATTGAAAACAACGGTGGATTCCTCAGTGAGAACCGTCTTAAGAGCTCACAGGGGATTCGCGCAGTCCCCAATAGCCACCGAAGTATTCTATGTATTCACTCGAACCTAGAAATATGCTGGAAGATATCTTTCGTCGCTCACAGAGGATGCCAGGCCTCCCTCTATTGAGACGTGCGCGCCGCATTGCATGCAGTCATTCTTGCGGTCAAGGTACCATCCATTAATTTCAAAACCGTACCTGCGAACGACAATCTTGTTGCATTCGGGACAGTAAGTGTGCTCTAACGGATGGCCTGGCACGTTCCCGAGATAGGCGTACATCAAGCCTGCTTCCTTTGCGATTCTATGGTGAGCCTCCAGGGTCTTAACTGGCGTACTTGGAAAGTCTATCATCTTGTAATCGGGATGAAAGCGAAGGAAATGAATGGGCATTTCTGGGCCGAGGTTGTCATAGACCCACTTGCTGAGTTTCTTTGCCGCCTCCAAGCTGTCACCAACCTGGGGGACTATCAAGTCGGTTATTTCGAGGTGGATCTTAGTCTTTTTCCTTATCTCAAAGAGCGTCTCAAAGATCGGGTCTGCACTCGGAATGCCGATGTACTTTCTAACGAAGCTTGATTCACCACTTCCCTTGAAATCTACTGTAATACAATCCAGGAATTGGGTCATCATCTTAACTGTGTCTGGGGTTGCAAATCCGTTTGAAACGAAAATGTTGAACAAGCCCTTCCTATGGGCCTCTATGCCGATGTCCTTTGCAAACTCTATGAAGATCGTCGGTTCATTGTAGGTGTAGGCGATTCCCTGGCATCCCTGAGCCAAGGCAAGTTTCGGAACTTCCTTCGGGTCAATATCGAACCCTTCAATCTTTCTTCTTTGCGAGATATCATAATTTTGACAATAACGGCAGAGCCAATTGCAACCACTTGTCGCGACAGAAAATATCTTAGTCCCAGGATGATAGTGCATCACTGGCTTTTTCTCAATCGGATCTATGTGGCCTGTGAACAGCTTGCCGTAAGAAAGCAGGAAGAGCTTGCCGCCAATATTCTGTCTTATCCCACAAAGGCCAATCTGCCCCTCTCCAAGCTGGCAGTATCTTGCACACGCCGTGCACTTTATCTTCCCGCCGTTCTGCGGAAAGTAGAGCTCTGCTTCTTTCAAAATTCCAGAATCGCGCCGAACAGTTGTAATTGGAGACTCTGACCAATAAACATTCTTACGCTCCGAATCCAGAATTGACATACGGCGCACGAGATGGGATCAGAGGTTGCTTCTACAATGACCGGAAAGGAAGTCGTGATGGCATTGGATAAGCTCTATCCAAGAGTCAATACCCCTCTATCACATTCTGATCCTTTTCAGCTCCTTATCGCAACAATATTGTCCGCCCAGAGTACTGATGCGCAGATCAACAAAGTGACTCCGAGTCTGTTTCAGAAATTTCCTGACGCCTCGTCAATGAGTCGGGCCTCGATCAAAGAGCTCGAGAAAATCGTAAAGTCCAGTGGCTTTTATCATGTTAAGGCAAGGCGGATAAGAGATGTAGCGCGGAAGATTATGAAAGAATTCAAAGGCTCTGTCCCGAAAACCATTGAAGACCTATGTAGCCTGCCGGGGGTTGGAAGAAAGACTGCGAACATTGTACTCAGCGCGGGCTTTAACAAAATCGAAGGGATAGCCGTTGACACACATGTTTTTCGAGTTTCGAGGAGGATTGGAATGACCCAAGCAAAGACTCCTGAGAAAGTGGAGCTTGATCTCATGAAAATTACCCCGCGAAAGTACTGGCCGCGTCTCACAATGCTTCTAATATTCCACGGCCGTGCAATATGTAGCGCAAGAAGGCCATCGTGCGAAAAATGTGTCCTTTCGTTGCGCTGCCTCTATTACGAGGAGCTGAGAAAGATCGATTCAAATTCATAGATGGAGAAAAGCAACATGCAGTTTGATTCAAAACAGCTTGTCTTCCTCCAAAAAAATTACATTGCACGAGTGGCAAGTTGTGGAATAAATGGGCTCCCACACGTCAGCCCAGTTTACTTTGCAGATGATAAGGATTCGATCTTCTTCGCCACCGAGAAAGGCACTCAAAAGTTCAAGGACATTTCAAAGAACCCTAAGGCTAGCATCGTCGTGGATGATTTCGATGCAGACTGGTTGCACGGAAGAAAAGGAACAGAGACGATAGAACATGCAGTGGTCGTTAGCGGAAGCGCAACGATATTGGAGAGCGGTCAAGAGTATCATGCAATGTATTCAAAATTGTTCGAAAAGTATCCTGACTACCGTGAAGAGAACTGGGATGAGGGTGCAACTCCAATAATAAAGGTCAGTGCGGATAAGATCATTTCATGGGGTCTCTGAAGTGATAAAAATTCGGTTTGGAGCTAGAGTTCAATTCTAATTTCACCCTTTGACAAAACTCTTTTTTCATCTCGAAATTCAACGTTAGCTGAACCAGTGTTTTTGCAAATGAGATTCGGAGTTGCTCTAGAAAGTTTCACCCCTCCGGGGAATAACCCTTCCGTCGAATTGATCTACAAGATTTCTGAGCTCGCAGAATCCCTCGCGTTTGACTCAGTCTGGGTGTGGGATCACATTCTACTTGGTTCTCGCAAGGTGTTTCCAGTTCTTGATTCGCTTACGACGCTTGCGATGATAGGCGCGCGAACGAAACAGATCAAACTTGGAACTAGTGTCTTGATTATCGCTCTCAGGAATCCCATAGTACTTGCAAAGGTTCTTTCTACCATTCAATACATGACCAATGGTCGTTTGATTCTTGGAGCTGCCTCAGGCTGGTACAAGAGAGAATTCGACGCCGCGGGCACTAGGTTTGAAGACAGAGGGAAGATCTTCGAAGAGCGCTTCCAGCTGATAAGGCGCCTACTCTACGAAAGTGATGTAAATTATGATTCAAGCGGGTTCGTATTGTCCCATGCTTCGATGGAACCGAAGACTCAAGTGGCTCTCCCGATGATGATTGGAGGTTATGCTGATTCAGTTCTTCGTAGGGCGGGAAAGCTATCTGATGGATGGATTGGCTACTACTATCCTCCAAAAGACTTTAACGAATCTTGGAGCAAGGTGCTTCACGCGGCATCCGATGCGGGGCGTGATGTCTCGTCTCTTCGCTCAATCAACATTGTCCCTCTTGCCATCGCAGGGAGCTTCGAGGAGGGCGATGCAATAGTGAAGGACTTTACAGGGAAGTACATGGATCTGCCAAAGGGCACACAATGCAGTCCAGAATCTGGGGTGAGGGGAACTGTGGAGGAGTGCATAGAGCAAATACGGTCATACGAAAAGGCCGGAGTGCAAGATCTCGTATTCATTCCTTGCTTTTACGAGAAGAAGCATATAGAAACTGCCGGCAAAGAAATACTGCCTAAATTTACGTAACCCCTAAGTGATCACTTTTCTCCGACTGCCAAAATCAGGTTGAACTGAATCAGAAAAGAATCGCTATTCATCTGGGAGTTGAGCCAGGCTTTGTACTTCTCAATTTCCTGAGTGCTTGCATTGGGTTTCGACTGTCCGTTTCCAGCGAACCCTAGCGCCGAGATCCTCCTGGCTATCTCTGCCTGCATCTTGTCCTCTTCGTCGCTTGTCAAGAATCTTGAATATCCAGTCAGTCTGATATTCTTGAGGCCGTTTGCCTTGAAGGCGCTGTATATCCTTCGCCCCATGATCAGTCTATCCGCTCGTGGGGAGTCGATCTTAGCTCTGATTAACTGGATGTCGGGAGGACAAGGGTACATGACAGGGGCGCCGTTTTCATCCAATGCGGCTATCTTAGAACCATTCTTCACGACTCGCACAAGTTCCTTGGTTAGCGAGTCAATGTCGACACGGTGATCTGAATAAAAGGAAGAGAATCCGAGGTCGCTGTAAGCCAAGTCGAAGGTAGAATCAGCGATGGGAAACTTACCACTGGGCGTCGCAAGTTTGACTGTTATATTGGACAGCTTAAGCTCGGCCGCCAGAGAGATTAAAGTGCTAACGTTGATTTCATTTGTGTCTACAAAGGTGACTTTTCTCTTGTTCATGTAGCGAGCAAATTTGAGCGGAACGAGCGCATTTGGTGCTGGGAAAAATAGGGCACAGTCGGACTGTTTGATTCCAAGACTCTGCCAGATTTGCCTGTTTGAGTCGAGAAGATCACCTTTTTGGGTGACAATCTCGAAATTGCGCAGATCCGCATCTATCATAAATCGGTCAGGGGCAGCAGTGACGTGCAATTGTGGAGTTATTGTATTTTCTCCTTCTCACAGCCATAATGCTAAAATCAAGATACAACACAAAATCGAAGTGTAGCTCATTGCCATCAAACAAGAAAGCGGATGGACAGATATACGTTGAAAAATCGATCTACGATTCGTCTTCTACAACGGACGGGGTCCGTATCCTGGTGATGAGAATGTGGCCGCGTGGGATCAAAAAATCGAAAATCGATGCTTGGATGAAGGATCTTGGAACAGAAAAAGATCTGATTAAAGAATGGAGGGCAGGCAAGCTCCCTCTTCAAGATTTCAGATCACGTTACATTTCTAACCTCAAGAAAAGTAAAGCCGCTCGTGATGAAATGGATCAGATAATTGATTTGCTGAAACACGGAAAAAATGTGACGCTGCTTTGCACCGACAGGGATGTTACAAAGTGCCACAGGTCGTCCCTAAAACAGATCCTGGAAGAAAGGCTGTAAAACGAACTTACTGCTAGGGAAGCACAATGATTGTTCCGTGCATCCACGGATGGTACTGGCAGTAGTAATCGTAAACTCCGGGCTTTGCGAAAGTGAACATGAAAGTACCTCCAGGGCTGAACACATGAGAAAAGTTGCCAGTCGTGCTCGTCACAGTGTCATAAGTCAGTGAATGGCTTATCCACTCCACAGTATTGTTACTGCCGATGAGAACAGTAATGTTCTGTGGTGAATACTGCCATGTCACAGGAGTCTCTTCGATGTAGATGACTGGAATATTCGCGGAATCTTGCGAAGGTGCTGAACTTATTGCCACCACAGTCATAGCAAGATACCCTCCTAGCGCGATTATCATGATAATTGAAAATGCAGGTATCAACCCCTTCATGGCTCTATTGAGTGATGACTTTCTTGTGTGCGCGGATTGCTCTAGCCTGATTGGATCAAGCCGCCTGGTCTCTCGGGTCAGCGTGATATACAGAAACCCAACAAAGTAAATAGGAGAAGGGGCGAATAAGGAGACGCCTAATAGCGCTTGTTGGCTAACCGGGTAAAGTGGATAAACCGGTGTGGTGATTAGATACAGCGCGAAACCGTAAAACATGTGGGCGGAAAGCCCGAGCATGAGCGTTAGCATCTTGAAATTGTCGGGCAACATCGGCAAAAACCCCCCGATCAACAAGCCTATGAAGAGAAAGCAAAAGTGCTCGATAACATGGATGAGCGGATTCAACACTGCAGCATCCCAGAAGGTCGGAAGGTGCCAAAACACAAGCAACCCTGAGATAACACCTAGTCCTAGGAGTCCAGTATGCATGCTTTTGATACGAGAGAATTTGCCTGATCGATAAAGAGGATAACCGATGAGGACCCCTGAGATTGCGATCACGACGTGCTGCGCCATGTGGACTACCAGGTTGACCTCAGTCGCGACCTCAAAGGGAGGAAAGGTTGTGATGAAAATGAATAGTATGATTCCGAGCACCGGGAGTGATTGGAAGGCACGCTTTAAGCGTGCATTGAAATTCCCTTTTTTTCCAAGCCCTTCTTCCATCAACAGAAACAGTTTCGCTCCGTGCTCAGCAACTAGTGGTTGACTTTCGCACACAGGAAGCAGGAGGCCTGGCTGTAAAAATGATTCTACTTTCCAAAAGCAAATGCTATTGAAAAGATGCGCAGGGAATACCTTTGAGAGTTATTAGGTGCGATAACCGTTTAAGAACTCCTAAGGGACGAAATCCGAAATGTCTCAAATCAGGAAAAAAGCTCTATTCATGGAGGGTAACGCTCCGCCTGGCGGACTGTGTCTTTCTTCGTTCGTAGTTCTGACCACAGGTCGAGATGTGTTGGTCGGAAAGATGTCAAGGCCCGAGATGTGGGTAGAAAAATTCTTCGTGGGGGAGAAATTTGCACCGACTTATGTTCAGAGCAATAAATACCTCTTGCCTGCCTCTCATCTGACGTGGTACGAATCCCCGCTTGAAGCAGCGGAGAGAGTTGCAAACGAACAAGCTATGATGCCAATACCAAAAGAGAAGCTGAAATTGGTCGGTATCCAGTCGCATGTGAGCGGAGATCCAACAAGCATAACTGAACCACCTCATTGGGACATTTGTTTTGTGTACGAAGGAAACATTTCCAAGAGTGAAGCGAAAAGACTGAAGGCGCCTGAATGGTTTGAGGACTTTGCGTTTGTGAACAGATCAAAGCTCAAGGCCGAAGATTTCACCAGGGGACACGGAGATGTCTTAGAGCATGCTGGTATTATCGGACGATCAGACAAGAAATTTGGAACCAAACGTTGATTTGATTCATCAATTTGATGCGATTCTCTAGATGGAGATTAAATAGGTTGATCTTTTTGGCGACAGAGCGCAAATTCTGCAGATTCAACAAAAGAGGCTCCATCTCTCTTGGAAGGATGGATAGCACTGGTCTTACTACTCGAGAAGTCCCAGATGACGGAATGTGTCTGTCTGCGTTTCTGGTCATCGTTCAGAGGGAGAATAGCAACTCGGTGCTCATGGGACATCTCGACCCCAGTGCACATTGGGATCACATTGGCGCGCTTGATGAAGCACGAGTCAAGATGAACGAACATGGCTGGATGCTACCTTCATCGCATCTAATCATTCACGAATCACCTCAAGACGCTGCCATGCGCATAACGAGAGAACAGCTCGAGCTGCCACGCCTGAGGTTGGAGGATCCGAAAGTAATTTCGGAAGTGTATGCTTCTCCAAGATTCCCTGAGCTCAAGACTCATTGGGACTTTGAATTCATCTTCAAGTCCACACTCGGAAAAGACGAGGTTCCAATAGCTCAGGCCTGGAGAGAACTAAAATTCATAGACTTACCTAGTACGAGCAAAGCCGATATTGCCAGGTCCCACGAAGACATAATAGAGGCTGCCGGGTTGCGATTCAGACCCGACTGACCACTAGAATATCTTGCGGATTGAGTCCTCTTCTGAATTCAAACAGAGACTGACAGACAATGCTCGGGCGAGGCTGACTTGGACAACGTAAACCATGAGCAATGCTTCAGTGTTTGCGTGTTGGCGTCACATACTGCTCCATGACTGAATCTAGGAGTCTATACAGGGATTCTTTTGCAGCTGAAAACGCAGCTTCCTTTTTGGCTTCACTGACTTTTTCAAGAATAATTCTTCATACCGCTCTATGCCTTACGCCAGCTTCTTCATGAGTCCTGGAGTATGTTAAAGCATCGTCGCTTTGAAGATTGTAAAATGCCATCAGCCCCATGATCTTTGTGCTGCTGATCTTCGGAAGCTAGAGTTCGTACGCGTATATGGCTGCAACAGCAGATTCAAGTGATTCGGAAGTGATTTCTTTCAGCTCTGACACAGATTGATTTGATTCGACGAGCCCACAATAGGAGTTGAGCTCATGGGATGAGATCTCAAGAGAGCTCGCGAACTTTTCCCAGAACATCACATGTTCCTTTTCCTCATCGAGATTGCTGTTTATCGAAGCTTTTGGCGAACTATCGCTTGAATTGGCTATGACATTTTGGACAAGTTCTGGGACTGCCCTTATTAGTTGAAAGTACTCCATCGCGTATCCAACCAGGTGATCGTGTGACAACTCGGCCTTTGTCCACATTTCTTAGAAAGGGTGTTTCAGCAGGCTCTTCATCTCCACTTCGCGGTTGATTCGTTCGACAAGGGATGACATTTTGCGAACCTGCAAAGGAGGCGTTTAGAAAAGAGTCGCGCTCATTTCATTTCGTTCCAGTTGTGTTTCGATGGTTCGCTTTTGGAGTTTGTTGTGCAAAGTATAATCCTTATAGACTGTGGAATGTTCATTTTGTTATCATTTGACTATGAAATCCTCTGCATTGGAGTGACATTGTGGGAATGAGTCCAGAATCAAAGCACAGCTTGACTTTCATGCAGGGACTTGCAATCGCACTAATAATTGTGATCAGCGCCGCTTCAGGATATCTCTATAGCTACTCGACGAGGGGGATTCAAGTTCAGACTGCCACTCAGACACTTGTTGCGACAACCTATGACAATTTTCCTATAAACCAGACGCAGAGCTTGGACGCTGTCTCGATTTACTCCATTGACAATCCGAGCATCGTTACTGTAATGGGAACACTTGTGAGCCAAGGCTCAATACAAGCAACAGGCGAAATTCTTGGCTCTGGGTTTGTTACGCTCTACCTGAATTCCGCCTATGTGGTTACGAACTTTCACGTGGTTGACTCTGTGAGCAACATTACAATCACATTTTCAGATGGAGATTCGTACCCAGCGAGTGTAATTGGAACCGACGCTTACAGCGATCTTGCAGTTCTGACTGTTCAGGCACCAGCAAGCGAATTCCACCCTATCTCAATAGGCAACTCGTCAGCGCTTAGAGTCGGACAGCCGGTCGCCGCAATAGGTAATCCGTTCGGTCTGTCTGGATCTATGACTGTCGGCATAGTCAGCCAACTTGATAGAAGTTTGCAGGAATCTGCCGCTGGCAATTTCTCGATTGCAAATGTAATTCAGTTCAGTGCTCCGATAAATCCGGGTAATTCTGGAGGGCCACTTCTCAACGCAAACGGACAGGTAGTCGGAATAACGACTGCGGTGGTTGGTGGCTCGCAGGGCGTGGGCTTTGCTATACCATCGAACACAATACTAAGGGAAATCAGCTCACTTATCAACATAGGTCAATACAACAACCATCCATTCATGGGAATCGGTGGCACAGACATGACCTACTACCTTTCACAGGCTATCGGGACAAACTACACTTATGGCGTTCTAGTAGAGACTGTCACATCAAATGGCCCTGCAGCAAAAGCGGGCATTGTTGGCGGAAGCACGCAAGTGGTTGTTCAAGGCGTGCCTTATCTGATAGGCGGTGATATCATAGTATCAATCAATGGAACAAAGATAGTGAGCTTCGACTCACTTGCCTCCTACAACGAACAGTACGTTTTGCCCGGACAAACAATCAATGTTGGAATTATTCGCAATGGGCATTTCATGACTGTGGCACTGGTTATGGGTGTCAGGCCTCCGCCCCCGTAACCTATGAGTAGATTGAGAGAAGCTCTTGCTCTACGGCGAGCCCTCCTCTTTTCTTCTTTGCCTTTCTTGCCCAGCTTCTTAGCTCGTCGATTGTCATAGAGTCCATCTTCGAATAGAACTCATCTGCATTGGTGCAATTCCACAAATGCTCGCAGAGAAATGTCACTTCGTCGTGCGTTAGGAGAATGCCAGTCTTCTCAAAAATTCGCCTGATTTTCCCAAAGGAACGATGTCCATATTTTTGTGGTTGTACCCACATATCTATCGCTCAGACTCTTCAAGTGCTTTCAAAACTCCATCAGATCGTTGGTCCTCAGCGAAGCTGACATCATTGCACTGCACAAGCTCCTGGATCGTTGCCATGTTGTGGACGGGCTCGCTGTACATCGAACGGGCAAAAATGAACTCGTTCCTCCCGTCTCCTCCTCTGTCGTCTTCGCTTCGCATCAGCGCTTGCTTTCTGTACAAGTCGATCACACTCGTTGGATCAATCTTGTCATTTAGCTCACTAACTGAAGGAATGCAATGAAGTGCAACGCATTCGTGGTGCTTCGAGCAAAGATCGAATACTTGAAGTTCTGACAATTTGGCATATTTCTTGCATCTGTCGCAAAAAAGTCTTGCATTCCACTTTTTCTTGAACATGAACATCGAGAGGAGTGTCCTCGGAAAATTCTGGACAAGTCTTGAGAGCTCAGGCGGGCTTTGCCTTAGTTCAGGGGAATCTACAAATTCGTCTTTCTTTCTTTGCTCATTAAGCTGGCTCTGAGTCAATGTGTTGAAGAGGTTCTGGATTATTCTCTGCTCCGCCTGGATGAAAGCTGCCTTGACTTCTTTACTCTTCGTTCGTCTCGCCATGCGCATGAAGGCTTGGGAAACTTGCCAGTGCGACATCACAGCATCCGCATTTGACATCAGGTCTACTGATTTTACTTCCTCATCTTCCTCTAATGAACTGCGTTCTGTTTCGGACTGCTTGCTGCTCACTAATAGGTCAGCTCAGAGTGTTCCATTATCTTACTTTCTAAGAAGTGGTTGCTTTACAAATTCAGTACGTAACTCTTGCAAAGAATTCAGAGTGAAAGGATACCTTATACCAACTAATCAGGAACTCTGGAATGAGGAGACAAAACACGAGATTCGAAGTCTGAATCCATCGTTGCACAACCACAAAATCGACAAATACTGTCACGCAATAGCAAGAATTCCTGAATTCAACTGCTCACATCTATGGCGCGCTGCGAGGATTGAAAATCTGAGAAACTGAGTACTGTCTCTTTAGGTAGAGCTGACTTCGAGCAATGCTAATCAAGCGTTGAGTCTTTAGAAACTCCGTTTCTTGAATGGGAATCCGAGAATACACAGAAGCCGATTATCACGTAGTCATCTCTCTCTGGCTCGATTGTCATCTCATTGAGAGCACGCGAAACGCAAGTCCAGAGCATTTGTCAGCTATGCGTCAGCGAAACAAAGGCCTCTTCTTGGTCTATGAGGACAACCAAGGGAAGGTGATCGGAACTGTCATGGGAGGATGGGATGGATGGAGAGGTTGGATTTACAAGCTTGCGGTGGCTGAGGAGTTTAGGAAAAGCGGCATAGCATCACAGCTCGTCAATGAAGTGAGTAATAGGTTTTCCAAAATGGGAGTAAGCATAGCAAGGGCTTACATCGAAAAAACAAACAATGCTTCACTATCTCTCTTCACCAAGCTGGGTTTCGAAAGAATGGATAACTTTGTAATAGTCACAAACGGCAGACAGTGATCACCTCGCACTTTGGTCCGCACCTTTTTCATCGGTTCCGCCAACAATTAGAAGAGCGGCGTGCTGTCATCGAAGATCCATTTTCTTCCAATTTTGCGTATCTGCTGTTAACATTTCAACGCGCTACAAAAGGAGATGACATTGCTCCTTCAAGACTTGCGGCGACAACGCTTTCTATTGTGATTAGCTGTACTTCTTCCCAGTCGGAAAATTGATTGCTCCGAATCTCCATCCGCAGCGAAGATCAGGAAGAACGATTATTCCGTTTATCGGTTTGAATCTGTCACGAGTTTCTATGAATTAGGGCTATATTTTAGGGTCTCCGCAAGGACTGTGGCGCGCTTTTGCTGGTAACGAACTCATAGCTCGGGCTGGAACCAAAGCATTTTCTTCGATAGGCAAGAAATAGGATTGGAAATCTGGTCGCCACCGCTCCCTTTCCTTCACTTTTTCTTTGAGATTATGCAATTCATTAGTGTGCACTTTCGAGCATGATTGAGGTTTTCATTTTTCCTTTGTGGATCGTTTGTTCCTTAAGCAGGATCACAATGTACTCCAGTGTAAAAAGGGAGTTAAATCTGGGCACTCTCTTTCGAATAGATTGGAGGCCCTCACCTATATTCCAAAGAGTGAGCAACTGTTCGGATTCTAAGCAAAAACTCTACCAAATGGTAACCTGTAGATACATTGTCTCGCGGAAAACATTCATTTTTGGTTACGTTTTTGTTCAGTCCTTTTTATACAGCGGGGATTTAACTGTGAATTGGAGGAGAGTCCAAAGCCATTGCCTGTGCTTCTACTTATGACATTCCACTTTTTCGGAAGCTGAAAGGAGGCCTGGGTCAGGGCGCGCATTCTACAAAGCATCAAAATTCATTGTAAAGTATGAGTTTCGTTAGATCTAGTAGTGCTCTGTACTAAGCCTGTACAGAAGGACTCTGGTGCGGGGGGTGGGATTTGAACCCACGAACCCCTAAGGGACAGGAGCTCTGCACACGTGCTGCAACGCTTGAAATTGCAGCAACTGGTCCTCAGTATCGCAAGCGATTCCATGAACTGTCTGGAAGATTCTCTCAGAGAGCCAACAGAATCAGGCTACCTGCGCCTTTGACCAGGCTGGGCGACCCCCGCACAGGTTATCACTCACTATTGCTCATGTTTCTTTAAGTTTTCTTGGAGTCTGAAAATGCATTAAAGCAACGCTGCGTTATTGAAGATCATGCCTCCGAAAGCAAACTCTGTTGAAGAAGGAGTTTCAGATGGTAACGCCGCGCCTGATTTCAAGCTCAAAAGCGACGACGGAAAAACCTACGCGCTATCTGATTTTAGAGGAAAAAAACAGGTCGTGCTCTACTTTTATCCGAAGGATGACACGCCAGGTTGCACTGCGGAAGCATGCTCGTTTCGCGACTCTCTTTCCCGCCTAAACAAGGATGGCGTGCAGGTTTTCGGAGTGAGTCTTGACGATCTTGAATCCCACAAGAAATTTAGGGACAAGTATTCGCTCAATTTTCCTCTTCTCTCTGACACAGATGCCAAGGTGTCAAAGGAGTATGGAGTCTACAAGCTTCGTAACATGTACGGAAACAAGTTCTGGGGCATTGAGAGATCGACCTTCATCATTGACAGGGAAGGCAAGATAAAGAAAGCAATCAGAAAGGTCAAAGTCGAAGGACACGTCGATGAAGTGTCAAAGTACCTCTGACTTTTCCTGCGACCAAAACCTCTAAAAAACAAGAAAGCTGCGAAAGTGCTATGGCAAGAAAGAAAACAGAAAAGCGCCGACAAAAACAAGCGCACAGGCGGGCGCTTCACGGTGATCTCAGAAGACGAAGGAAGAGAACTAACAAGTCCTAATCAAGTTGTAAACCCGCAATTCCAGAGGAGCCCCGGGCGGGATTCGAGCCCGCGACCTATTGCTCTCTCAAATTCCAATGCCAGATTGATCCTGGCAAAAGTGGTACGAGGCAATCGCTCTGACCAGGCTGAGCTACCGGGGCAAGGAGTAATGTGGGGCCTTGCTAATTTGCCGATATAATAAATATGCTCGCCTCCCGACACACCACTGCCTACACATCGCAAGAGAGTTCGACGCTGATTAGATGCCAATAGTTTCAATATCGGGGATACGCGGAATTATTAACCAGGATATTGATGCGTCTTACGCTCAGTCTGTCGGTTTGAAGTTTGGGACGTATGTGAAGCACGGTTCCGTTGCAATTGCAACGGACACACGAACAAGTTCCGAAGTGATCAAAGGAGCAGTTGTTGCAGGACTCGTGCAGTCTGGCTGCACGGTCTTTGATCTCGGGTTCTCTTCAACGCCGAGCGTGTTTAAGGAAGTTGCGATAAGAAGACTCAATGGCGGACTGATTGTCACGGCTTCACACAATCCTCCGGAATGGAATGGAATCAAATTTGTGGTGCATGGGGGGCGCGGTGTGTTTGAGCACGAACTCGAAGCGATCCAGAGCGCTCAGCCTGTGCAGCCTAAGAGGGCCGGACGATCTTCTTCTCAGACCGCCCTCTACGTCGAGATACTCAAATTTCGAGCGGGCAAGGGTTCAGCGAAGGGTGTCAGAGTAGCGCTTGATATGGCAGGCGGGGTGGGCTCTCTTTTCGTCCCATCTCTTTTGAGCTTTCAAGGATGTAAAGTGCACTCTCTACACGACACGCCAGGAATCTTCCCAAGAATAATAGATCCAACGGTCGATCCGCTCATCGCACTTTCAAACGAGGTGAAGGAAGCAAAGTGTCAGGCAGGGTTTGCGTTTGACTGCGACGCCGATAGATTAGTGATTGTGGACGAGGAAGCAAGAAAACTCTCTGGAGACGCGACACTACTGATATGCCTCAACTACTTTCTTGAGAACGCGAGGAACAGAAGAGTTGCGGTGAGTGTTGACACAAGCCTCGCTGCTGAGGATCTCGTAAGGGAGTATAACGGAAAAATAATCTATGCAAAGGTGGGAGAGGCAAACGTCGTCAGGAAGATTATTGAGAACAACTGCGGAGCTGGAGGAGAGGGGAGCTCCGGAGGGTACATAGAGCCCGCGTTTGTTTTATGCAGAGATGGCGTCCTTGCTTCGACAATGATAGTGCGCATGATAAAGGCAGAAGGTTCCTTAAAACAGATAACTTCGAATTTCAAGTCTTACTTTCAGGATCGGGCAAAAATGGAAATCGATAGAAACTATGCTCCAAAAATTCTATCGACGCTAGCAAACACCGAGGGAGAGGTCGACCTGACCGACGGCGTTAAGATAAGAAAGGGTGACAGATCGTGGGTCCTGATCAGGTACTCCAACACTGAGAATGTAATCAGAGTTTCTGCTGAGGCAAAAACATCCGAGCGGGCGAAGGTCTTGGTGGAAGAGTATTCAGGTAAGATCAAGGACATTGAAGGAAAAGAGAGAAAGTAACAGTTGAAAGCACTCAGAAGTGCTCCCCGAAGGAAGAGATATCTTAACGAAGAGGAAGCAATCTCTCTCATCTGGGAGGTTTTCTCACACAAACGCCAACACGTCAAGGTTTCTGAAGTAGCGGATCCATTTGCTGATGATGCGGCCTGGATCTCAAACGATCCTCTTAGGAGGCTCCTGGTCATCAAGTCAGACATGTTTGTTTCCGATACTGACGCTCCTCCTCAAATGACACCGCAACAAATAGGCTCGAAAGCGATTGTTTCATGTGTGAGCGACTTTGCAGCGAAGGGTGTGCGACCAAGTTTCGCAATCATTTCATTGGCCATCCCGAAGAAAAGTTCGTCTAGGGCGTTCATCAGATCGCTCGCAGAAGGAATGGACTATGCATCCAGAAAGTACGGTCTCAGAATAATCTCAGGAGACACTAACGCCTCAAAATCTGGAGTGATAATCGATTGCACTGTTGGCGGCTTTGCAAACACGCTTGTGCTGAGAAGGAACGCCAAACCCGGGGATCTTGTCGGAGTGTCAGGAACTTTTGGGCTTCAAAGTAGCGGTTTGAAGATGCTCCTAAACGGTGCAAAGTCCGAGACTGGATTTAAAAGAAAGGCGGTGAACAGTGTCTTGAACCCAAGAGCAAATCTTGAGCTCGGTATCGCACTATCAAAATATCTCACGAGCTGTATCGATTCCTCTGATGGGCTCGCCCTCTCCATTTACCACTTGGCGGAATCCAGTCGAGTCAACATGGAGCTCGAAAGGCTTCCCATTTCTCATGGTGTCAGGAAATTTGCAATATTGAATTCCCTAAACGAAGAAGAACTCGTGCTTTTTGGAGGCGAGGAGTATGAGCTTGTTTTCACTTTCAACAAGATGCATGCAACAGAGCTCTCTCAGATGGGTGTGATGGCGATAGGTAGAGTCCTTTCCAATTCGAAGAAAGGGGAAGAGCCATCTGTGATCTACAAGTCCAAAGTACTTCCGCGAAGAGGATGGGTTCACAACGCCTAAGCAGCTATCGCGTCCTCTACGAGGCCCTGATATCTCTTATACGCTGACTCGACGTTAGATTCGTCATTAGATTCCGCATACACCCGGATCAAAGGCTCAGTGCCGCTGGGACGTAATAGTATCCAGGTGCGATTATCTAACCAGATCTTCAGTCCGTCGGTTCTGTCTATCTTCCCTTCCTTGCTTCTCTCTTCCAGTATTTTCATCACTTGTTCTCTTTTTTCAGCAGGGCACTCGAACTTTGCCTTTTTCTGGTAAAACTTTGGCAAGGCATTGATGGCCTTGGAAAAGGTTGTCTTCGTTAGGGCAAGAGCCTCAAGGACAAGGGCCGTGGTCATCGCTCCATCTCTCACAGGGATGTGAGGTCCATAGAAAAAGCCGCCATTCTCCTCTAGCCCTAGGGGGGCGCTGGAATTAATCATCGCACGCGAAACGTCAACACTTCCAACGGTAGTCCAAATCACCCTCGCGTCATGCGATTTCGCAACAATGTCGACAAGCTGCGATGTGCTCACGGTTGTGACGACTGGACCACCTTTGTGTTTTCCAAGCAAATAATCAACGAGCAGCGAACCAGTCCTGTCACCCCAGTAGATTTCTCCATTCTCATCGCAGAAGAGGCTCCTGTCACCGTCACCGTCATAGGCAACGCCAAAATCCGCCCTGTATGATTTAACGGCGGAGGATAGATCGTGCAACACGGTGGGAGTGGGCTCTGGTCCTCTCCCCGGAAAGTTACCATCAGCCTGTCCATTGATTGTGATCACCCTGCACCCAAGTCTTTCACAAAGATAAGGTGCAGCAACGGCCTGCGCGCCATTCCCGACGTCCAGGACGACTGTTGCCTTGCGCTCCGAGATTTTCGCGCGGTCGACCTGAGACATTATGCCTGTGATGTAGTTCTCTACGACGCGTGTCTCCTTGTTTGTCCTTCCTAGAGACTTCCAGTCTGCCTTGTTGTACTTCTTTTCATAGTACACTGCTTCGATCGCGCGTTCTGTTTCTCTACTTATCTCTACTCCATCACTTCCAACCACTTTCATCCCATTATACTCCGGCGGGTTGTGTGAGGCAGTCACGATTATGCCTCCGTTGTAGCCAAGAGTCCTGACTGCGTACTGGTGGGCGGGAGTTGGCGCAAGCCCAGCTTCCTGCGTATTCGATCCTGAGGAAAGCACTCCAGAGAGCACTGCTTTTGAGATCGCTGGACTAGAGTTGCGAACGTCGTGCCCGATCAAGAGCGGGTGGTCCCTAGAAAAATACGAGCCTATGGATTGCGCCATTTCGGCAATGAATTCAAGAGTGAGATCTCTTCCAGGGATTCCTCTAATTCCATTTGTCCCAAAGAGCTTGCGATTCTGTTCTGTCAATTCGAGTACTTCCGATTACGCCTAAACCAAGTCCATTTTTCCCTTTTTTAAATCCCACTGAATAGGTGCAGAATTCAAGTACTCGATGAAGCATTCATCTTGCTAGCCCTTGCGTACGCGTCGTAGGCAAGACCTATTGGAAGTATTAGGATGAGCAGGGTAAGAAGATTAAACACCGTTATCTGCGGAGTAGCAGTGGTGGACGAAGCACTGGCCGGCGCCCCGAACAGGGGAACGTAGACCCCCACAAAGACGGAGAGGAAGACGATCACCCCGAAGACGATCTGGTTCATCTCTTTTCCGAGCCCGTTGTATACGTATCCAATTCCTGGCAAAAAGAAATTCAAAATTCCAGCAAGCCACGGATTCTTCTTTAAAGGCGAGGGAAAACTCTCGGGGTACGTTTGCACTCTGCCAATATCAACAGCATGTTCTTGAGGTCTCAGCGGTTCACCTTCTGGAGATCCGACTGGATGCTGAATGGCTCCGCAGTTTTGGCAGTAAAGAGCTTCGTCTTTCACCTCTTGGTGACAGTTCGCGCATGTGTGCATTTGCATTCCAAGAATAGAATGATGCATTTCTTGCTTTCTCGTAGGCATTGGGAAAAGCAGGTATGTCTGGCATTTGACTTGAGGATTAATTGAAGAGCAGCCCAAATAGAGCGCATAGAGAGCAATGATTTCTTGCGTCTTCTAGAAGTGATCTTCGGCGAGTGCTGTTTTTGATCTTTCATAATAGAGAATGTCATAAGTAGATGTGTAGCAATGGCTTTGGAGAGCCCGATATAGAAATTGCAATGAAACCATAGGAAACTACGATTCCTCAATTGAAACAACTGAAGAAATACAGGATATGCAATATCAGTGGGTTTCTTTACAATTCTTGTTTATTCGTTTGCCTTTTATTGGCTCCCCCCAGTTTTTTCACCGGCGCGCGCTGGAAATTGATTATGGCATATCGATCCACAAAGAAATCAGCGAATATTGAATTCAAGAGGTCTATTGATTAACAATGCCATTATTGGAATTTCGGAATGTCAAGGTTCAAAAGAGAATTTATCCATGCGAAAGTACTTTCTCTAGCAGGAAAAGTAACTCTTTTCAAGAGTAAGGAGTGACAGAGGAAGAGGCCTACTTTGAACAAGTCACAGACCGAACTCATCAGGCTTCACCCTGAGCTCTTTACAAAGTGCGAGAGGTGCCAGAGCAATGTTGAAGTCGAGAAGACACCGAGTGTAATCTTTTCGGGGAAGAAGATGTACTTCTGCGACAAGTGCTTCAAGTCAGTGTTTAAGTACGATAAACGCCTGAAATCAGTCGGAAAGATCTGGGAGGAAGGGGGAAAGAGATTCCCTTTCGTCGTCAGAAAGGGATCCTGGCACGGTTCCACGTATTTCGTAGTGAAATCAACTAAGGAAGCAGGTGACCCAAAGAGCGGGAAGAGCAAGACCACGTTCGCCGGAGACCTTTACTTGAGAGGCGTCCTCGAAAAGCAGGATCAACCCGTTGGAAGACCTGACGCCTTTATCTGGCTCAGCTGGAGCGAGGAACTCGCCAAAGAACACAAGGATGACTAGGTATCTTCACTCGCGATGCTTTCAGACCGAGGATTGGTCAGGCCAGTTCGACAAGCTTCCTCAATTATTCAAGACGAAAGAAACTGATCACCATGATTTTGGGCCTTTTCTTGTACTCTGGGAGAGAAGATTAAATCAAAGGAGAATTTCACATCACTCGTCTTGACAAAGGATTGTCAGCATCTCACGCTTAGTGTTATGCGAAGCGGCCCGGACGTATCTGCATACTGTACAAAGTGCTGGAAACTCATCTTCAAATCAAAGGAGGCAATCGTCTGGAAATACTCACTCACGAGCACCTTCAAGAATGAAGATCCAGCATGCCCAGGCAAGATTGCCAAGCTATATAGAACTGACAGGTTTGTCACGGCAAGGTGCATGGCATGCGATTACCATGTGAGGGCAAGCGAGTTCAAGATCGAGAGAGGGGCTGTTGTGAGCCCTAGAATAGAACCTGTAAAATCGGTCTGGAAGATATCCTCTTGAATAAGAATCAGCGTCTGAATTTGTCTCTTTGTGTCTGAAAGACTTGCTTACACTCTTGTGAGCAAAAATAATAGATCTTGCCTGCTTCCTCCACTCTGTTCTTTACCTTTCTTGGGTCTACAGGCATATCACAGACAGGATCTTTGAGAAGCATGAAAGCCTACCTTTCCTAAGTCGAACTCTTTCTGAGTTGCGCCGATTTAAGGGTACTTGAGACATTTCAATAAGAGCTCGAGAGATTCAAAAGCGAATGGCGACCTGCATTCCAAATACAAAACATTCTATTAGCGACTTCATTTTGGGAAATCTAGTTCTGCCCGTGATGACCGATTGCCACGCACATCTGAACGATCCGAATCTAGAAGGCTTCTTGGAATCTTTTCGCAATGGAGCTAATGCACAGCTTCGCATTTTTTCAAATTCAACAGATATAGCATCGTCAAAAAAAAATTTGCAGCTTGCCAGTGTCTTTCCTTCAGTCGAGGCATTCGTAGGCATTCATCCTGAGCTCTTTCTTCACCATCCCCAAATGAGCAAAGAGAAACTTGATGATATGTGCTCTGAGATTGGTCTCCTTGCGGATGATTCCAGTGGGATAGGAGAGATAGGGCTTGATCCCAAATATGGCAACTTTGACCTTCAGATAAATGCGATGGAACGACAGCTGGAGATCGCAGAATCAAGACGGGATCTGCCAATTTCCATTCATGCTAGAGTCGCGATATCAGAGTGTTTCGACGCGTTATCTAGCTATAATATCAGGAATCGGGTTCTCTTTCACTGGTTCTCTGGAACAGAGTCAGAACTCAGGAAGGCGCACCTCTTGGGATATTTTACATCATTCGGCCTTCCTGCGCTTTTTTCAAAGAGAGTTGGGAGTCTGATAGCTTCTTCAGATTCTGGATTACTTCTAGCGGAGACTGATGCGCCAGTGGTCTTCGAATCCATCTCAAAGCGAATGCCAATAACTCCCTTTGCAATCGCTAGTGTCATCTTTCAGATGTCCATCATTCGAGGCATTTCTTTCGATGAAATGAGGGAAATGAATGAACGCAATTCTGATGAGTATCTGAAGCGCAAACCTCATTAAGGGTCAATAAGGAATTATTTGTTCTGTTTCAAATCAGCAGAAATAGAGCGCATCCAAGGATGACAGAACTACAGGTGATTATGAACAAGTGATCTCTTATTGAATAGGATAAGACGAATCGCGGAAGATCTTGTAACCCGATACCCATCGCTTTTTACTTCGGATTTTGATAAAAACAAACAAGCCCTTTCTCAGGTTTCTGTTATTCGCATTCGCTCTATAAGAAATCAATTGGCTGGAGCAATAACGAGAGTAGTCCATGATCAGGGGCCAGCTACCGCGGACGTAGCACCGGAGCCCACTCTTGGAGAGAAGATAATCGCCAGCGTGGAACAAGAAACTCAAGCGCCGGCAGAACGGCCTCAAAGTCCTGCACCAGTCTCTTCACCGAAGGCAGAAGCGGAACCATCGCAAGAGCAATCCGCAGCTCTTTAACGCGGAAAATGAGAGCTCAACTGCTCGCATTCTCTTCAAAAGGCTGTTGAAACAAGTTGAAAATACAACTGCCTGATGGAAAGAGAATTTCGCTGGCGATTCTGCCTCTTGAGGAAATCCTGCCTCATGAAAGTACTATACCCTCGCTTCTTGCGTCAGTGAAAAGAGATATGGGGAGAACGGGTTTCCAGCGCGACCCAATTGTAATAGACCGAAAGACGTGTGTTGCGTTGGATGGTATGCACCGCAGAGCCGCTCTTTCTGCCCTGGGGGCAAGGTATGCACTATGTGCCGAGTTTGATTATTTTGATAAATCGGTGCTTCTCGAACGCTGGCTAAGGTACTTCATAGCTCCAGACAAGGAATTCCTTAGTGACCTGATCTCCCTAATGGGTCTCAAGAGAGCAAGAAGCTTCAAATCTGCAATGATGGCAGTTGACAGTTCGCGCGCCAGTATTGCTCTGCTTTCGGGTCGAGAATCATACACAGGTGATCCTCATTTCGACCTGCTAACTTCATACCGCAAGCTCTCACAGTTTGATTCACTGACAAGATCAAGAAAAGTGGAGGTCCAATTTCACCCTGAAGATGATAGGGACTCGTTGTTTACTTCAGAATCCGTTTTTGTGCTATACCCTATGAAACTTGAGAAAAGTCAAATCATAAATCTCGCAAAGAAAAGACAGCTTCTCCCATTCAAGACCACGCGACACATAATCCCTGTGCGACCTATGGGTATCTACTTCCCTTTGAATACCCTGCAATCAGACTTCGAGCGGTGCAACAAAGCTCTGAGAGACAGCTTGAACGGATGCAGAATAGACTTGCTTGACCGTGATGCTTGGTATGAGGGACGGCGATATTCCGAACCTCTTGCCGTATTCAGAAGAAGGTAGTGTCGCGATGGCTAGGAGCAATCTCGCTACTGTGAGACTAGTGGGAAATCTCTGCAAATGCTCAGGCGGGGGCAGACTCTCAGATCTCAAAGTGCAAGTTCCGACGAAGCTAAATGGGATTATTAGTGGCTTGCAAGAAAAACATGGGTTATGTCTTCAGAGAGACAACATATTGATCCTTGTAAATGGCGTCGAGGCGAACGCCCTAGACGACCTTGAGACGTTAATCCAGCCCAATGATGAAGTTGTGTTTATCCCGATGTTTCACGGTGGGATGGAATGAAGTTCGTCGCGCCAAGTTGGGAACGCATATTCTCGCAGTCCGTGACTCTAGCGGAGATGCTTGTGCGCGATGCAGGCAAGCGAGGATTTGATTGCATTGTTGGCGTATCTCGTGGTGGGCTAGTGTTGACGAGGCTGATGTCAGACCTCTTGGAAATCCAGGATGTGGTGATCACAAGATCAGAGTACTACGTTGATCTCGGAAAGCGGCGAAGGAAACCCATCATCACTCAGAGGATTCAAGAGAGTCTCGCAGGAAAGAGAGTGCTTCTTGTTGATGATGTCGCGGATACTGGAGAGAGCCTTGTCGAGATCAAGAAATATCTCATGTCGAAGAAGCCAGAGTGCCTAACAATGGCGACACTTTACATCAAGCCTTGGAGCAGAGTCATTCCTGACTATTACGTGCAAAAGACAAATGCGTGGATTATCTTTCCGTGGGAACGCTATGAGGCAGTAAAATCTCTCAGAATCAAGAATGGAAAGAGAATACTTGCGCAGACCAAGATGCCGCGCAAAATTATTAGGAGGATGTTGGAGTTCGCTGATCATGATGCGAAGAAGGAACATGCAACATAGAGAATCTGTGACGCTTGGGGATTTTGTATTTTGAACTCTTTGGGAAGTGCCTGACTGCCCTGGCTTGGAATAAATCAGGGGAATCAATGTGGCAAATGAAAGATGACAATCATGTAACTTATGGCTTTGTGCAGGCTTTCAGATTCAGGGAATATCAAGATCTTTCATCATTCTCAAAACGTCTGAAAGAGGGAATCACAATATGTTCCCCAAAGTACATCGCAGGTCCGGAACACGTGCGGAGGATCCTCGTACAAGCAAATGAATATTGGAAAAGGGAAATTACACTTGCAAGAAACAGATCAATAGATCTATTGATGAGAATCACTTGTCAATCACAGATTGCAAGCGCACTGAAATTCTCCAATCTGTCCCACACAAAGCAAATCGCAATTTTTGGATTATCTCAGAGCGCTTCAGATGCGGAGCAATCATGTTCAGCGATAATTTCGCTAGGTGCAATTCGTGACGATGATTTGCTGCGACTGACTGCAGTCAGGAAAAGGTTCCTTTCGAAGTTTCATAATTTACCTGAAAACTATAGCGTCAACAAGATAATCGATTATCTAGAAGAAGAATCGGTCTTGCTGGCTTTTTCCAAATAGGACAAGATGTCCTTCTTCGCAACTGCCCCTTCGCGATCGAACCGGGCTTCCCCGGAAGTTAGGTCAATAATCGTCGAGGGTATTCTGCGCTTTCCACATTTTCCCTTTACAAAGTAAGTTGCGTTGCTCGCAAATCGCGATAGCGCCTGGTCATCTGCGTCGAGGAAGGATGCCTGACCAGACACATTGGCGCTTGTGCCAATCAGAGCTCCTCCGCATGCTCTGATGAGTCTGAGACAACATTCGTGACGTGGAATCCTTACGGCTAAACTTCCCCTCTCACCGATGATCTTTCTCGGAAGGTTGATGCCTTCCAGCAAGGGCAAGATCATGGTGAGGGCTCCTGGCCAGAATCGATCCGCAAGACAAAGAGCTCTCGAATCCATAGCTACGTATTTTGCAACATCGTTTTTGTCAGAAAACAGAACTGGCATCGGTTTCGACTCGACTCTTCCCTTGATCTCAAAGCATCTTTGAACTCCTCTTTCCGACCGCGGACTTGACCCCAAACCGTAGACGGTATCAGTTGGGAAAACTATGGTTTCCCCCTTTCCTATTCCCTCTGCCAATTCACTGAAGTCGGAATTCGCACAAGAGAGGACTATGACCAATGCAGTGAATCTTGGTTTGCTGAGATGACCAATGTATATGTAATATTTGGCCCTCGAATCCGAAGGCGGGAAAATGTTTATGAGAATGATGGAAACGCAAAAGCGCACTTCAGGTGCTTACAGCCTGTGTCGCAAGAGGATGACGAACTAGAGGAAGACTTTGACGATGATGATTACGATGAGAACTGGGAAGAGGGGTTTGACGAAGACGACTCTGATTGACGCTATCTGATTCGCATTCCGAGCTCTTTCTGATATCAATTAATGCATGAAGCTTCTTGTCTTGCTGGTGCACTCATTGTTGGCTGAAGAAACAGGAAGAATCACCATAATTGCAGTATTTTGTGATTAATACCAAGAATTATCCGGAGGCGAGCGGGCGATCTGCAATTCGACTCGCGTCTATCGCCAATTCGGTTGCACAAGAGCTAAGACGCCATAAATCTAATGTCGAACTCATACTTTCGGTGCCTGCCTTTTCCATTTCGCTCCTTTCGTATAGATACCCTGCGCTGTCATTCTTTGCGCAACATTTGGATAATGTGTCTGAAGGTAGCACGACTGGTTTTCTTGTCCCTGAGATTGCGAAAGTATTCGGAGCAAGCGGTTCTGTCCTAAATCACAGTGAGCACAGGATTCCAGAAGAGGCAATCAGAAGGTTGGTCGAGCGACTTAGGAGTCTGGACATGCGCAGTTTGGTTTGTGCGAGGGACGAAAATGAAGTCTCAAGGTTCGCACTTTATTCCCCTGATTTTCTGGCGATTGAGCCACCCGAGTTGATAGGATCTGGAAATGCGGTTTCAAAAGCGCGCCCAACCCTTATCTCCAGTTCCCTTGACGCTCTGAGGAGAGGGAGAGTTGCAGACAGCTCTACTGTGCTGCTGTGTGGAGCTGGCATTGTGGATTCAATAGATGCTAAAAGAGCAGTGGAGCTCGGAGCTGAAGGAATTTTGGTTGCTAGTGGGATAGTGAAAGCCCTTGACTGGAAGTCAAAGATTAGATCGCTAGCCAAAGGGCTTATCGCCGCAAAAGAAGAACAACTAGGACGACCAAAGAAAGAATGATTAAGATTGGCGAAGTGGCAAAATAGAATCCTCCCTTGTTGTAAACATACAATATTATCCAAGGAACCTTTGCATTTGAGAGAACTCCGTCATTCGCAAGGAGTGGTACCAGAACAAACGCTATCCCTATTGCTATGAACAGAAAGCCAATTGCATAGAAAGTCCAACTACTGGCATAGGTTGGGCTAACAGGCATGCTCGCTCTTACTGATCGCACTGCGACACCTGAACTTATAAATTGAAAATGAATGGACTAGCGGTTTGAGCAAATGAAAGAATCCGATACTGTCATGGCCGCATTCGTTGGCCACGGGGTGGTTGAGCTGCGACGAGTCCCAAGACCAGAAATGGAGACTGGTTCCGTGATGGTGCGGATGAAAGCGTCTGGAATCTGTGGGACTGATTTGGAAAAACTTTCGGGAGGATACATAGCCTCGTCTATATTGGGTCATGAAGTCTCTGGAATAGTCTCCTCCTCAAGATCCCCGTTATTTGAAGAGGGCGACGATGTTGTTCCACACCATCACGTTGCCTGTGGTGAATGCTATTTTTGCAGAAGCGGAGCCGAGACGATGTGTGACGGTTTTCGAAACAGCAACTTTGTGCCTTGCGGGTTTGCAAATGAGTTCAAGGTTCCGGAGTACAACGTAAAGCACGGGGGATTGCACAAGGTCGAGGGCTTATCACACGAAGAGGCCTCTTTCGCAGAACCGCTAGGTTGCTGCATAAGGGGTCTGAACAATGCAACAAATGGGATCTTCTCAGCCATCAGGAATGTCCTGGTAATTGGTTCTGGGCCGATAGGACTTCTCCACATGGAAATCATTCGCGGTCGATCACCGAACACAAATCTCGTAGCAGCTGATATCAGTGCCACACGCTTACAGTTTGCTGAGAAAAATGAGAATGCCGCAACACTGGATGTGCGTCAGTGCAGAGACTGGCTATTTTCCAATGACGCCCTAAAGCTTATCAACACTCCTGGATATGATCTTGTAGTTGTGGCAACAGCAAATGCTTCTGCGTTTGCGGAGGCTGTCAAATGTGTGAGAAAGTCTGGAACATTGCTGCTTTTTGGCGCTCCGCACATGGGCTCAACATATACCATGGAACTACAGTCTCTTCTTCTGCGTGAGCTAACAATTACAAGTAGCTATGCAACAACCGAAAGGGAAATTGACGAAGCAATCAATATGTTAAAGGAGGGAAGAATCAAGGTGAAAAAATTTATCACTTCCACTTACCCTCTTGAGAAAATAGCAGACGCTATAGACGCAGCGAGAGCTGAGTCTCAGGTGAAAGTACTTGTTGTCGAGTGACTCGAAGATGTAGCCAGGAAAAGCTAAATACTAGTGGTCTGAAATGAGGACGAAGAGAACATGCCAGTGACTGCTGTTGTGATCAGTTTCGAAGATGACTATTCTTGTTTGGTAGCCGTTCAGGAGAATCTCTCGATCCCCGATCTTGCAAGAATGGTGGGAAGAGGAGTGGAATTCGATGTCACGAAAGCTAAAATCGCAAGGGGAAATGTAGTCGGGTTGGAAGGAGATCTACTCCAAGTAAAATGGGAAGAGACTCCAATGGGCTTGGGACAGAGTTCGATGTTGCGGATTATGGACAAATGAATTCTACGCGCAGTTGCTCTGCGTTCGCTCTGGATCGAAAATACATCCGGGACACAAGCCTTCAATCTCATCTGATTCCAGCATTGGCTGGTATTCATCGCCGCATCTCGCACAAGTGGCCGGCATCGTGCTATCATACGTCATTTGATTCTGGGAACCTAATATTGGTTCCCCTCCAATCGTTTTGTACAAAAAGTCTCAGGGACATAAGGCTTTTATAATTTGAGAGTCAATTTCTATTCTGAGCGATGCGTAAGGTATCAGAAAACTTTCACTCGATAAAAGGAGCTACGAGGAAGCGGAACTGATGGCAGAAGTCTGCTCTACTTGCGGTCTCCCAAAGGACCTCTGTGTCTGCGAGGAACTCGAAAAAGAGGAGACTCGAATTGTTGTTAGGCTTGAAATGCGCCGGTTCAGAAAACCAACTACGATGGTTGAGGGTCTGAACCCCAAGAGAACGGATCTTGAGAAGATTGCAAAGGAGCTCAAGAGCAAGCTGGCGTGCGGCGGTACAGCTAAAGACGGTTACATACTCCTTCAGGGAGACCACAGAGACGATGTTCGCGATAGGCTCCTGAACATGGGCTTTGCTGAAGGATCGATTGAAGTTCAGTAAGTCCGTGAGCCGATTTGTCTTCCGATGCACAGCACGTTGAGACTCCAGATGTAGGTGAAATCGAAGATCCAAGCCCTAAGATTCGTTTTCGAAGAAGAGGACTTCGAAGACAAAAGCTCTGCCCCAATTGTCTTTCCCCAGTTCAGCCTGCAGGTTCTCTTTCAGGATGGCTTCTCCCGGAGGAGTATTCTTGTGACAAGTGTAACTACAGGGGACATGTTTTCGTTGAGAGCGTAGGAGATGTCAAGGCTCGTGAGTCATCATAAGTAGCTCTACCTGAGTGACTTTGCTACATCTCTTGTGAAATGTTGTTTTGTCTCTCTTTTCTTTCGGGTTCGCTTGTTCCTCGCTCTCTTTGATTCCGAAGAACGTTTGAGGGCGTCAGGGTCATCCTCTCCTTTCTCTTCCGAATCCTTCAAAGCTTCTTCAAGCGCCTTTTTGAATTCATCGCCCATTGGGTCAGTGAAGTATGCCGTCAAGCTTCTATAACCTGATTGAATATGCTTGGTGCGACTTTCTTGCATTCCTGTAGCATCAGTTCCGCAAGATCTCTGATTTCCCACTGTGCTTGAAGCGCTGTTCGTTGAAAGAAAAAATGCATCAAAGCTCGTGCATTAGCCGTCACTACGAGCTTCGTTCCAATTGACTGCGGAAGCACAAACCGTGCATCTTCTTTGGGAACCTCGAGTTCCTTGAGCTTCTTGAATGCTTCAATAGACATCTTGAGTACCTCTTCGTATACTTTGAGAGCTGCTGGATTGGATTGAATTGTGCGGGGAAATATGAAATCTTCTTTTTCCACAGCGCTGAATCTCTGGCTTTCTTGGTCGTAGCTCGCAATTCTGTGCCTAACGAGCTGGTGAGAGCAGATTCTGCTTATCCCTTCTATTTCAAACATGAATACTGCATGTTCAATCACATCAAAAGTCTTGTCACGCAACGCCTTTGCTATCAACTCCCTTTCGTACCCAGGCTTGGACAAGAGCTCCTTTTCGAGTTCCTCTATCGGCTTTGAGCTGTAGCAACGGCGCATTGCGAGTGCGACATTGATTTCCGGGTTCGGTGTGTGCCACAGGAGCTTGACTCTCATATTGAGGCCTGGCTGCTCGAATATACGAAAAAAAGGCTTTGCTTTCCCATGGGTAATGTTTTAAGAGGAATTAAGGAACTTCTGAAGAATCAAGCCAACGAAAATGCGCCAAGGGAAGATCTAGTCGGGATGATTCAACCGCAATATCGGGGGAGTAGGCATATCATGGCCTTGGCTTTCGCGGCAATGTTGCTTGTCTTAATCATCATTTCGTTTCTGACTTTTTCATATGGAGCCTACATGGTCTTCAACCAGCCAATAAGCAACGTTGTTTCGGAGACAGGGTTAACGAGAACAGGCTCGCATTACCTTTACGTTTATGGAACGGGATTCCAGAGTGATTCGCAGAAAGTAATATGGGTTGATCCTCAATTTTCTCCAACAAATTCATCATTGATCAACCCAAATTCGGGAACCATAATTGGGTATGCGGCGACAAATGCCTCGGGATTCATCAACCAAAACTTTACGCTTCCTGTCGCAAAATTGCAACAGATTTCAGGCGATGGGCAGCAGGTACATTATGTATGGGTAATAGGAAATCAAACCAAAATCACGAATCCAACAGATCAGTATTCGCAAGTAATCACTATTGACTCTCAGGAGAACTATACTGCTTCGACACGTGGCTCGGGAATCATCCTGTTTGCAACGCTGATCACATTTGTGGTTCCGATTAACTTCAATCTCGGGCAACTTTTCATTTTTCTGTGGATCGTCTACGCTCTCATGTTCGCAGTTGCCTTGAACGGGCCTCTAAGGAGCATCTTGGGTGCGATGAGGGAGGCCGCAAGCAAAGGAGTAGGCGCGGTCTTTGACAATTCGCTTTTTGCTATGTTTGCTATATTTCCAGTGGTTCTCTGGGGAACAATTCTTCTTGAGCTAGTGCAAGCTGCGAGCGGAGTTTCGACGGGGCAGCTTCCTACAACTGACCCCCTGTTACAGTATGTGGAGCTTACAATTGCTCCTCTACGTGAAGAAATAGGATTCAGAGTAATCCCAATTGGTGTTGTGACATTCCTGATCATTGTTTCAAAAGGAAGGTGGAAGGACGGCATAATGGCCCTGTGGCATCCATCAAAATATCTCAAGAAAGTCGACTCGCCGATACAGTACAAACAGCATCTTCCAATCATGTATCTATTGATCGCCATCAGTGCGACGATTTTCGGCTTGGCTCACGTGCTGCTAGGTGCCGGTTGGGGGATTGGAAAGATATCAGAAGCTGCTGGGGCTGGCGTCGCTCTGGGCGCTCTTTACTACAAGTACGGTTTGCCTTCTGCCGTGCTTCTGCACTGGAGTATTGATGTGGCTTTGCAGACCGTTGCGATAAACAACACGCTAGCTCCATATGCTGACCTAGTGATTATTTATACTGGCGTCGTTGCGGTCGCGTCGACCCTTGTTCTTCTGATTCTGTTCGCAAGAAGGCTTAGAAGGCGCCCATCTCTCGGTGCGTATCCAACTTTCAGCCAGCAGTGATCATTCTTTGAGTGAGAAGAAAAGCACCCCTTCAAGTGGCAAGTATTCAGCCTCCGGAGAGGATCTGGGTATCACTGTCAAGAAATCATCAGATATCTCTGAATGGTACACGCAGGTCGTCTTGAAAGCAGAACTCGCTGACTATTCGAGCGGAAAAGGATTCATCGTAATCCGCCCATATGCATACGAGATGTGGGATGCAATCAAGAATTTTCTTGATTCTGAAATAAAGAAGACTGGTCACAAGAATGCGTACTTTCCAACACTCATCCCTGAGTCGCTTTTGAAAAAGGAAGCAGAACATTTTGCCGGCTTTACCCCAGAGGTATTCTGGGTCACTCATGCAGGTGCAACAGAACTTTCAGATCGTTACGCCGTCAGGCCGACCTCTGAAACCATAATTCATGACGCGATGAGCCGATGGGTGAGAAGCTGGAGGGATCTTCCGATGCTCCTGAACGTGTGGAACTCTGTCCTTCGGGCTGAGATAAAATCAACAAAGCCGTTCATTCGAACGACTGAATTTCTATGGCAGGAAGGACACACAGCGCATGCGTCTGAGGAAGAAGCTGCAAGGGAAGTGATGAGCATCCTCTTCTTGTACAAGCGACTTATGGAGGAGCTCCTTGCAATACCTGTAGTGATTGGTCGGAAAAGCGACAAGGAGAAGTTTGTTGGTGCTGTGTATACCACCACACTGGAGGCGATGATGCCTGACGGTAAGGCAATACAGATGGGAACTTCACACCACCTAGGACAGAATTTCTCAAAGCCGTTTGAGATAAGATTCCTTGGAGAAGACGGGGAGATGCATTACGTGTGGCAGACTTCTTGGGGGATCGCTTGGCGGCTCATCGGGGCTCTCGTAATGGAGCACGGTGATGACAAGGGTCTCATAATTCCTCCCAAAGTTGCGCCGATTCAGGTTGTAATAATTCCTATTCTATTCTCAGGATCCAGCAGCTTGGACATACTGGCAAAATGCAAGGAAATCCAATCATCTCTAGAATCCGCCGGGATAAGGGCGTACTTTGATTCGAGGGAGAACTATACTCCGGGTCGGAAATTCAATGAGTGGGAGCTGAAAGGGGTTCCACTGAGAATCGAGTTCGGGCCAAGGGATCTCACCAACGGCGTTGCAGTCCTAGTGAGACGAGACACAAAGGCAAAGACGACTGTGGGCATTGGAGAAATTCGGACCTCGGCAAAAGAAGCTCTTGATAGCATTCAAAGTGAGCTTTTCGAGAATTGTCGCAGACGCCTGGATGATCAGACGGCTGATGCCTCAAATTTTGAGGAACTTGCAAACATTATCGAGACCAGGGGTGGCTTTGTGCGTTCTTTCTGGTGTGGATCGCTAGAGTGTGAAGTCGCGACTAAGGAAAAAACTGGCGCGGACATTCGTGTCATACCATTTGACCAACCGAAGGATCTCGCCACCTCCAAATGTATTGTCTGCGGTAAAGCTGGGAAGTCTCTGGTGTACTTCGGGCGAGCCTATTGACCCACTCATTTGTGTAAGATGTCTTTGGTGGTATTGGACACTCGTTCTAGCTCCGACTCTGTGAGGTATGGTTGTATCGGAAGCTGGAATACCTTCTCGCAAATTCTTTCCGCCACCGGAAAGTCTCCTTTTTTGTACCCGAAAGTTTCGCGATAGTAGGGCTGGAGATGAATAGGAGTGGGCCAAGAAACATCTGCTTCTATGCCCCTCTCTCGGAGCTTTGAGACGAGTCCATCTCTGCTTATTCCTGCTCTCTTCTCATCAAGCATGAGTGTAAACATGTACCATGCATCACCATTTGCGTCATCAACACGCTGGAAACTCAGGCAATCAAGGGATCCAAGCTTCTCCTTCATATAGAGCACATTGGCTCTTCTTTTCGCATTCATTTCATCTAGATGAGGTATCTGATCAATTCCAATTGCAGCGCATATCTCGAGCATTCTGAAATTGTAGCCCATCACCATCTGGTTGTACTTTGAGGCTTGTCCCTGATTCCTGATCAGTCGAATCTTCTCAGCAAGCAAATCATCGTCAGTCGTCACGAATCCTCCCTCTCCGGTGTGCAGATTCTTTGTCGCATATGTGCTGAAACATGACAACGTGGATATGCTTCCTACCTTTTTTCCATGATAGCTCGCCCCGATTGCCTCTGCCGCATCTTCAACCACAGCGACACCTTTGGATCCGGCAATGTTCCTTAGCGGTTCTAGATCAGCAGGAAGACCATACACATCCACGGGCTCGACGGCAAGAGTATTACCGTTGATCTTCTCCTTTACGAGTGAAGGGTCAATGTTGAAAGTTTCTTCATCAACATCAACGAAAACCGGCTTGCATCCAGAGTGAAAGACGCTGTTTGCAGTTGCCGCAAAGCTCAGTGGTGTTGTAATCACATCGCTTCTGTTTCCTTTTGCGAGCTTTAGAGCAGTGATTGCAACGTGCAAGGCCGCTGTCCCAGAATTTACTGTGACAACATTCTTGCATCCTATGTATCTTGCAAGTTCTGCTTCAAAATCCCTGGCGATTTCTCCCTGGACAAACTTGCCAGATCGCAGGATCGAAATCACCTGTCTTTCGATTTTTTCGCTATTGTACGGCTTGGCGATTCGAACAATGGCCGATGGCCTATCACGCTCTGCTTTCACTGACATCGAGCCTCAAAGTCGACTGTGTGTTTATAACCTCGCAGGTTCCTGCAATCACAATAGCTAGCGGAATCAAATTCGATTCAGATCCGAAATCTATGCCAATGGAATTTCTTATATACCACTGGCAGTGGTAACAAGATTCATGCAAAAGGCAGAAGAGCTTTCACCTTTAGCTCATATCGCGACTAGATCTAACACTGTTCCGGTCTATACGCTCCCACACGAAACAGCGAGCATATGTCCAGATTGCAACAGGACGATTCCTGCGCTTGTCTTCGAAAGAGATGAGAAAATCTGGCTGACAAAGACATGTCCAGACCACGGTGTCTGCGAGGAATTGTATTTTGGTTCTTCAAGACTGTTCAAAAAGTTTGCAAGATATTTCCATGATGGCAAGGGTATCGACAACCCGAACGTGCCGCTTTCCAAGTGCAACTGTCCAAAGAACTGCGGTCTATGTTCGAGCCATTTGAGTCATAGTGGTCTTACGAACCTTGTCATTACAAACAGATGTGACCTTACTTGTTGGTACTGCTTCTTCTACGCGAAGAAAGGCGTTGAAGGCGCGTACGTCTACGAGCCTACTCAAGATCAAATCAGGGGGATGGTGAAGGCTCTCAGGGCTGAGAGACCCGTCCCGGGAAACGCGATTCAGATTACTGGTGGTGAGCCCACCCTACGAGAGGATCTTCCAGAGATTGTGAGGATTTGCAGGGAGGAAGGCGTTGACCATATTCAGCTCAACAGCAACGCAATCAACATGGCTATTGATCCAGCGCTAGTGAAGGAGCTCCGTGAATCCGGAGTAAACACTGTTTACATGAGCTTCGATGGCATCACGCCGAGGACCAACGGCAAGAATCACTGGGAAGCTCCCTATGCAATCGAGAACTGCAGAAAGGCAGGTCTCGGTATCGTACTGGTTCCCACAGTCATCAAGTCAGTTAATGACCATGAACTTGGCGGGATCATCAGATTCGGTCAGGCAAACATTGATGTGATTAGATCGGTCAACTTCCAGCCAGTGTCACTGACCGGACGATTGACAAAGAGCGAACGTGAGAAGTATAGAATTACCATTCCAGATGCAATCCAGAGAATAGAAGAGCAGACAAAGGGTGAAGTCGTAGAGGACGACTGGTTCACAGTCCCTACATGTGTCCCGATGACTCACTTTATCGAGGCGTTCACCAAGAAGCCTCAGTACGAGCTCTCAATTCATTTTGCCTGTGGAGCTGGAACCTATGTCTTCAAGGACGGAGAAAAACTCATTCCGTTGACAAGGTTTGTTGATATGGAAGGACTCCTCAACTATCTTCAGGACAAAGCAGACGAGATTAACAGCGGAACAAGCAAGCTCGTAGTAATACCAAAAATACTTGCAAACCTCGGAAAGTTCATAGACAAGGAAAAGGTGCCAGATGGGGTCAACCTCTCAAGACTACTTTTCAACGCGCTCGTTAAACATGACTACGAGGCGCTAGGCGACTTCCACCAAAAGACAATGTTCCTTGGAATGATGCATTTCCAAGACAAGTACAACCACGACGAAGAGAGATTGATGCGTTGCGACATCCACTACGTCACCCCGGATCAGAGAATCATCCCATTCTGCGCATTCAATGTCATCCCAGAGTGGTATAGGGACAGAATCCAGCAAAAATACGCAATCCCAATCGAGGAATGGGAGAAGAAATCCGGTCACACATTAGAACAAGGTCTCTATAGAGGTTCACTAAGGAAGGGTAAACAGCACCACGCTGGTTGCGGCTGCTCTGTGGTCATGCAACAAACTCAGCAGGCGCGGACGCTGGAGACTATCACTGGCGACGCATTGCCCATAATCGAGTCTCACTAGACCGAGAATCACCCCGATAGGGCGAAATAGCCCTCTCGGGAAGACAACTTTTTTTTCGTTCGTTGCTCAAAGCTAGTGTCATCTCTTATAACATGCCGAAATAATTGTTCATGACGTGCTTACTCAGCAGACCCTTGACGCCAAATCTCCTAACTTGGAGAAGCCGAGGGTGACCAAGCTTGGCCCAGAAGCCAGAGTTCGCCTCAAGAAGCGGATCGGGGAGCTGACCCAAGAAGTCACTGAATTGGACTACGCGCTATTGGTCTCAGCGACCTATGACGGAGAACGTCGGGTTGCAGTACTGAAATTCTACGATCCTACAAAGAACAGGATCTTCTTCTGGTCTGACAAAACAGGACACAAGCCCTACTGTTTTTCAAAGCAGTCAATCTCCGAATTGGAACACCTCAAATCGGAGAGAAGCAATATCATCGCTATCGAAAGTATCGAAAAACATGAGCCAATCTCAGACCGCAATATTCAGGTTAGCAAAATCATAGCGACAGATCCACTCGCCATTGGAGGGCAGGAAAACAGTCTTCGAAACTCAATGACCCTGTGGGAGGCAGACATAAAGTACTATGAAAATTTCATCTATGACAAGGGGCTCTATGTAGGCGCGTACTATAAAATAAGTGGTGGAGAGATAAAACCTATTCCATTTGAAACGCCGAAGGAAGTGCAGGAGTCTCTTAAAAGGACAATCTCCGCTTCGAAACCTGAAATTGCGGATGCAATCGAGAAGTGGGCCGCTCTCCTGAACCAGCCGCTTCCACATCTCAAGCGGGCCGCTCTAGACATCGAAGTGCTTTCTCCGGAGAACAGAATTCCGAATCCTGAAGAAGCGGCATACCCAGTTGTCTGCGCTTCAATTGTTGCAGAGGATCTCAAGAGGCTGTACATTCTGAATAGAAACGACATAGAGCTTGGGACAAAGAATCTACCCGCAGAAGTCGAGATATTTTTGTTTGAGAACGAGAGTGATCTTCTTGTTTCCCTCTTCACAGATATGCTCGATTATCCTTTTGTCGCTACATTCAACGGAGACGATTTTGACCTCAACTACCTATATCACCGCGCGCTGAAAACCGAGATTGGCCTTGGAAAGGATGAGATCCCGATCAGTCTAGGGAACAATTATGCAGCGGTGAAACACGGAGTTCACATCGACCTGTACAAGACATTCAATAACCGCTCGCTCCAGATCTATGCATTTCAAAACAAGTACTCAGACAAGACACTCAATGGTGTCGCGGACGGGCTACTTGGAAAGACGAAGATAGAGTTCGAGGGTCTCATAGGAGATCTACCGATCTATGAACTTGCACGATACAACCTTTGGGATACTATGCTCACCTACGAGCTTGTCTCAATCTACAACGACGTCCTGATGAAGCTCCTTGTGGTCATTGCGCGCGTAGGCAAGATGCCCATTGATGATCTCTCGCGCCTCGGAGTCTCCAACTGGATCAGGAGCATGCTCTACTTCGAACACAGGAGGCAAAATGCGCTGATCCCCAGACCCGAAGAACTCGAGAGGAAAGGTGGGGCAAAATCAGAAGCGATCATCAAGGGAAAGAAGTACAAAGGCGGGCTCGTGATAGAGCCAAAAACAGGTGTGCATTTCAATGTCTCTGTGCTTGATTTCGCTTCTCTTTATCCGAGCATTATCAAAGTATACAACATATCCTACGAGACGGTGAATTGCCCACATGAAGCATGTAAGACTAACATCATACCAGAGGTGGGCCATTGGTACTGCACTCAAAGAAGAGGAATTGAGTCACTCGTCGTTGGGTCTCTTCGCGATCTCAGGGTTGATTATTACAAGCAGCTTACAAAGAGCACGACACTTTCAAAGGAAGACAAGGAGCTCTACAAGGTTGTCAGCCAGGGTCTCAAAGTCATCCTCAATGCAAGTTATGGCGTGTTAGGTTTTGAGAGCTTCCCTCTGTATTGCCTACCTGCAGCCGAAGCGGTCGCAACGCTCGGCAGATACTCAATCACAAGAACGATCGAAAGATGCAAAGAACTTGGAATCGACGTGGTCTACTCTGACACAGACTCACTTTTCCTCCAAGCGCCATCAGAAACACAGATAGCTGAAGTGTCAGCTTGGACGCAAAAGGAGCTTGGCATAGAGATTGACGTCGACAAAGTCTACAGATACGTCGCAATGAGCCAGAGAAAGAAGAACTACTTTGGCGTGCTCACCGACGGAACTGTGGATCTCAAAGGCCTAACCGGGAAGAAGAGCCAGACTCCGCAATTCATCAAGGATTGCTTCTACGAGATACTCGACATCCTGACAAAGGTCAAGACAAAAGATGATTTTGATGCTGCGAGGGAACAGATCAAGTCCAGGCTCAAAAGCGATTATCTTAGACTCAAGAATAAACAGATCAATATGGAGGACCTCGCGTTCAACGTCATGATCGGGAAGGAAGTCTCAAACTACAAGGACACGATTCCGCAGCACGTTAGGGCAGCACAGCTTCTACAAAAGTCAGGAAAAGAGATCAAAGCAGGAGACATCATTTCGTTCGTTAAGACCACGACTGGTGATGGCGCAAAGCCAGTTGCTCTTGCACGCAAAGATGAAGTGGATATCGAAAAGTACTTGGAGTATATGCGGAGCACATTCGATCAGATTCTTGGTTCACTTGGGTACGACTTTGACGAGATACTCGGAGCGACGAAACTCGAAGACTTCTTCTGGTCGTCGTGATTGGAACCTATGAACAGCGCAAGCAAAATGAGAAAATCAGGGCTCAGAACTCAAGATCATTTTCACAGCGGACTAGAGCCGCTCAATGGGCTATGGTCTTCATGGCCCCGCTCAGAAGCCGTAGGCGTAACTCAATTATATACCATTTCAGCCAATTTCAGGCCTTCGAGCGTGTCTTTGCGATTATTGGGAGTTGTTTAGCAAGAAATGGTCTACATCGACACTACGTGCGAGCTTGAGAGTTTTCGCCGGTTCCTGATTCAGAGCACTTGCATGTCGTTCATTCCGGAGGGATACCTTAGAGACGAGGAAGTGTTTCCGGAAAAGGAAGGCGACACCGGCTCTATCTACACCGAGGCGGCAGACAAGGTCACTCTTAAGAAGATTCGTGATATCACATTCGTAAATGCGCGGGATATTCTTGGAATAATCTACGTGAGCAAGAGTGGGAATACTCGCCTGAAATGGAGACAGACCCGTGGTGACTTGGGCAAGGTCACTGGAGAAGCGTCGACCAATAGTCTGGTGAACCTTTTTTCGGCAAGAGTGTTGAGCAAAGAGTACACAGATGAACTTTTGCAGAAAAGCAGCTCAAAGGAAGAGGCCGAGGAACCTGAAGTCCCAGAGGCTCAAGTCGAAAAGCCTGTCGTGACGGGGCTCGAGGGCTCGCTCAATGTGGAGGGAGACATTTAGGATGGAAAATATTGGACAGGCTCCAAGTTCATCATCGAATACCGTCAAGGTAAGAGTAGATGAGGTGAAGAGCATAACTGATCCTGAAACTGGAAAAGCTGGCAAGAGGATAACACTCGTGCAAATCAGGCAGCGGACTCAGCAACCATACTTTGGTGGACTCGGAGGCGGAGGGGACGAATCTGCAATGATAAGGGGGATTATGTCACAGATCCAGTCAATGGGACTGGTCCCAATGGGTGGAGGAATGTCGATGCCAAAGGTCAATCTATTCCTGAGCGAGGGCGAATACGATCTTCTGGGGATACGTTTCGAGGTCAACGAGGTCTACGACATGGTCCTTAAAGATGGAAGCATAAGATTCTCAAAGTCTCTCGAAGGCGTTTGAAACTCGCTGGTTTCACCGAAAGTTGAATTCTCGAAACAAGGCTGTCACTGAGAACAAATCCACCGACTTTCAATCAAGATCTGCGAGATTGCTGAAGCTTTGGCAACCTCTGGAAGAATGGCAGAAGAATTTCATCTTGGGACTAGAAGGATGTGTTTGCAAATCCACTGGCGCAACGGGCAAGAAAAGGCTAAGCGCAAAGCAAGTGCTTGAGACGGAGGAGATCCGGGGTGCAAGGGAATGGGTGAATGCGAGATTCGACGAAGGTCATTTCATCTGCTTTTTCTCATCGAGGCCAGAAGGCCTTCGCAAGTCGACTGAACGTTGGCTGATCTCTCATGGATTCAGATACAATTTGCTTGTAATGGAAAAGCCTTTGGCAATGACATACCACTATGTTGACGATAGATACGTTCAGGCCACGACATTTAATGGCCGTTACACTCGACTTGTGCGAAAAGAACATAGAATTCAAGTTTTCAGCTGATGCTGAGGCGAGGTTAGTCTAGCCTGGTTAGGACAGGGGCTTCCCACGAGTGCATGCTCGGAGAGAGCCTCTAGCACGGGTCCGAATCCCGTACCTCGCACTCTTTCCAATTTCCCGAACATATGTACCGCCAGCCCCATTGAATTTCGGAGAGTTGTGGAGTCTCCAGAAAGGATCACTCTTGCATTATCTTAGGACGCGAAACTTGTTTTGATCATCAGCTTTTCTTTCCGCAGTAAAGATTTGCACTCAGTGTAACAAATGGCTCTATTTGCGATTTTTCTCCGAAATTACCGCGACCTAGGGCCGCATTCAAGAGTCATCACCAAATGAGCGCATCGATCACTTGCAGTTCTCGATACCTTTCCGTACTCGTTAATCCTCGCAGAGTCACATGTCACCGATGCATCCATTGGAGCAGTGAAATCAGATTCTTATCACCCAATCTCATTTTGCGATGAGCTAAGGTTCGACAGTACAAATGCCATCATGTCCAAAATGCGGAACTATTATGAGTTCGTCAGACAGCGTCTGCCCTTCATGCGGGGCGACTACCTCAAGCAGTAACAGAAACTATGGCTCAAGCCAGCAGCAAGTCTCATACGTGAAGTCGTTGTCCTCTGGTCACAGACCAGTTGGTGCAGCAGCGCTGACTGGGCTCGCAGTCATCGGAGCAGTCAATGCATTCCTATCAGCTGATGCATACACGTTCATTCCAGGCGTTGGGGTATTGAAGCAGTTCGCATCATCGTTTGGTGCGTTAACCTCGTTCATGCCGTACTTCCTGGCACTGGTCGGAATTCTTTCTCTTGGTGCCGCCTATGGTTTCATCAAGGGAAACCATTGGTCTTGGAAGGTGGGGATGGTCACCTCGGTCCTCGAGGCCATCACCATAATAACGCCTAACCTGCTTGGTCTGGCAATCGGAGTGGTGTCACTCTACTTCCTAAGCACCAGATCTGTCAAGAACTGGCTGCGCAAGTAGGTTTCATTGGGCGGATCAAGAGAGGTATAAGCCTCTCCTTGCTCCACCCTTCCGCAATTTTTCCGAAGCCCCAATTATCGTTTGTCTAGTTAGAGATCTTTTCCAAGATTAAAGCCGCTGGACCGTAGTCTGCTAGCATCGAAGTGAAAGATCCTTTCATCTTCGAAGATCTAAGGTATTCGCAATCCTGTATTAGAATACGTACATGTCTCCCATAAGGTTCATCTAGCGAGGAGAGAATCGCTCTCATCACTCGCGTGAACTGGACTAGTCCCTCAACATGATATGAATTGTCTGCTAACAAAGCCACTCGAGTTAAAGCAATTGGGAATGTTGCAGGTTGGATGATTAGTGTACTTTCTGGACTCTTTACGCTAATTGAAGTTCTTGCGCCGAAGGGCATCACTCTCTCGAGCTTAGGCATCAGCAACGATCTCACCGATCTATTGAATGTGCTGAGCTTGTGGTACGTCAAGTATGGCATTATCTTGTTGTTCATCGCACTTCTGCTTTTCTTTGTGTTTCCTCGAGAAGAAGAGCGCGTCAAACGCAAAAGAAGAAACCGCGCATACAAGAAGAGGAACTAAGCCAAAACAATAATAGCAGATTTTGTAAGTCAAAACCTCTTGGCTAGATTCAAAACTGATTCCCGTGTCGAATTATTAGATATCCAATCAGACTTACAATTGACAGCAAATATCGGAACCGAGGGGGACTTCATGGCATAGGTGCAGACCAGCGCAAGGATTTGTTTGCCTCATCTTTCCAAGAACCATATTCCTCCATTCGAGGAGAACGAAGGCAATAGTCCGGTTGCATGTTAAGCTTCTGTATAATCGGCCGCAGCCGGTTGAAAGAAAGCGGACGCGCATAGCTGAATGATTTCTCTGTTTCTCTCAATCACTCGCGATGAGAGAATGGCGTGGAATAGTAAGATGCCCTAATCGTTCACTACTATCCTACCGAATAGGCATCTCCTCCCCAGAGGGTTGCCGCGGTTGAGGTAGAAGCGACGAGCTTACCGGTGGAATCGTACACTCGGATGTACCCGTTCGGGGGGTTTTGATAGGGTGTTACAGGAATGACTGCGAGGCCGTTTGAACCAACCGACGCTGTTGCAATGGTGCTATTTGAGGAATCAACTATGCTGACCGTTCCACCAATAGGCGCGTTTGTAACACTAATAGTGTTATTGAGGCTAGAATAAAAGTCGCTGAATTCGCCCTGCATTGGCCCAGTAGAATTCACCGCCCCAATCTCAAGATAAGTGCTGAACGGTGAGGCTATCTGCAAATTCATGCTGCTGTTGGAATAAAACAACGTACTGCCTAGATACACTTTGAGAAGGTTCACACCATTTGTAATAATGGTGCAGGCCTGAGTCAGCGAGGGTCTGTTGAAAGTATAATTGAGCAGCTGAGTATTGCTAGCTCCCGAGAGATTGCCCGTCCCGTAGACAACCTGCCAGACGTATCCATTCGACGTCACGCTCACCCCGCAAGAAACATAATTCACTGCCTGTCCCGGGTTGGGAGGGTAAGTCAACTGTGGTTTCACATAAAGACCCATATTGAACGCCGAGTTGTTTGAAGTTGTTGAATACGGCATGGTGAGAACGGCGTGATAGACAGTCGCATTTCCGACGTTTCGCGCAGCAAAGTTCCCAGCCCACTGGTTACTATTCTGGGGCTGCACTTCGAGGCATAGGCCGGAAGAGTTTTCGCTTGGCGTGCAGAGAGGGTTGCCGCTCGATGAAAATCCCGAAATCGTCCAAGCGCTATAGTTGCCGCTTGTAAGTGGATCCGAAACAACTAGACCTGACCCAATCTGGGCCAGTGCCGAAATAGTGCTTCCGCTCCCTGAATGTGTTGTAGCTGTGCTTGTACTTTGGCTCGTAGAATGAGTAGGGGTCGTTGAACTGCTGGCCCCGCCAATGAAACCATTGAGAATCCCAGAGAAAGCGATTCCTGAGATAACAAGTATCAGAGCCACTACGACTATGACTACAACTTTTCCTTTAGATCGATTCTTTTCCATACTTCGTATTCGTTAGTATTTGAGCACGGGATCTTATGTTGCTTCGCACTGAATTTTCTAGAAGATTCCAAACTAGTTTGATAATCATATCGGGACCCGAGAGGGGAAAATAGAAAAGTTGGCCTGCGCTCTTACTGAAATCAGTATCTATCAACATTCTTGCCTGACACGATTTCTAGTAATTTGCGAGCCTCTAGGAGAAGGGAATACGCGATGTGAATCTTGACTTTCGCCAACAGCTCAGTGAGGGAATTGGCCAGATCTGAATTCATCCAAATCCGACTGATTTCGCAATTCCTTGGCGAGACGGAATTTGCGCTTTTCCTAAGTGCTGAATGGAAAGAGAGAAGCTGAAAGGGGACAATCTCGATTAGCCAATAATAAGCATCATAAATCATCTGCGGGTAGAATCAAGTAATCATAGGTATCCCTGCTTCTGATATTCCAATGACATCTACCCCCGCCTAATCTCGGGTTGCTTTTTGGGATCTAATGTCTCGAATGGCTCTGATATCTTGTTGCACTTTTGGCGCATCTCGTCTACGATCTCAGGCATTGGAAGCTGGTTTAGTTGCCCTGACACAACGATTTTAACCCAAATAAAGGAGCGGGCCCGGTGGGATTTGAACCCACGACCCCCGGCTCCGAAGGCTTGCACGTGTCATGCCTAATAGGCGCGACTCGATGCCCTGATGTACGCTGATCACTTTTGATCAAATGCACGCGGGAGCACAAGGTATGGTGCCAGTTGTAGAGCTCCATGCTAGGCTACGGGCCCAGTTCACTAATTTCCAAGCCGCTTCTTGAGTCTATTAATTTTTGGGCCGAAGGGCTTTCGTAGTACTCCTAGTTCGCAGATGATTGCGCTCACAAGCCCCGGAGGCGTGACATCAAAGGCAGGATTGAACACCGAAACGGATGTTGGTGCTATCTCCTTTTCTGCGATTCTCCTTACCTCATCGGCAGATCTCTCTTCAATCTTCACCTTCTTCCAATCCATGGTGAAATCAAACGATGAGAGAGGAGCCGCGACGTAGAACGGAATCCCGTGCCTTTTTGCAAGAGTGGCTATTTGATATGTTCCAACCTTGTTGAAGACGTGGCCATCTTGTGTAATTCTGTCTGCACCGACAATGACCGCATCGATCATATGCCGTTCCATCGAGATGCCGACAGCAGTGTCGGGTAACAAAGTGACGTCGAATCCATCGTTTGAGAGCTCAAAAGAGGTGAGTCTAGCTCCCTGAAGGACTGGGCGAGATTCTGTTGCATAGATCTTGAGAGTCTTGCCTTTTTCACTCGCAGCCCTAATCACCCCTAGTGCGGTGCCGTATCCAACAGTAGCGAGCGCGCCTGCAATCTGCTGAACTCAGAATTTGACTGCGGTTCAATTACAGTGGGTCAGGACGCTTGCTTTGTCGCGAATAAGCACCTGTCCGAATACTGACAGCTTCTTGTTTGCTTCTACATCTTGATCAGCGAGCTTTTTCACGAACGTTTTAAGTTCACGAAATGCTGTCGCGCTGCCTGCATCTTTAGGAACGTCCTGTCCAAGGAACGTTAGCGCCTTTTCGACACCCCACGACAGATTGACTGCTGTGGGCCGTGCATTCCTGAGGGATTCTGAGTTCTGCTTGACCTTCTCAACGATTCTTGAAACTGACTGCCTATCTCTGATAGCTTTTACCGCGAGCGCGACGCCCATCGCTCCGGCGACTCCCAATACAGGGGCCCCGCGAATTTGCATTGTCTTGATGGCCGTGATTAGATCCTGAACGCTCTTGCATTCGATGAAGTGAAGTTCCGAAGGCAATAGAGTCTGGTCAATAATTCTGACAGAGTCAGTGGCGTCATCCCATTCGATGGTTCGCTGATCATAGAAGCTGACTCTTTGATTCACCATTGCAATTCAAGTGAAAGCATCCTTCGGTTTATAAACGAGTACGTGACAGTCGATGAGATGCCGCCTCTTAAAGAAGGGAAGGCGGGGGAGTTTTTTCAATTTGAGCAATGCTGAGAACACAGAATCTTCGAAGGTGAGCCAAGAACCAGCCCCGATGGTTCAGGCCTCTCCAGCAAAAGGCGAGGAGGAGATTCAGCAGATCTTTCAAGCAGTCCACTCAAAAAAAATCGGATTCACGGTGCTTGAAAAAGATGAAGATGCAAAGCTCTTGGAATCCAAGGGTTTTGGAGTTAGAGAGAACGATCAGTTCCACTTGAAAGATTACGAAGTGCTCTATCTGATGTTCACGGGAAAGCTCAAGCTGAGGCGGGTAAAGAGCGAGGCAAGTTTCGAAGAGTTTGTGGACTTCGCTCTAACTAGAGATGAGACTGCTTGGACTAGATTCCTGATATTCCGGGATCTTCGCACTAGGGGGTATGTCGTGCGTGAGGGTTTTGGATTCCCAATTGATTTCCGCGTATATGACCGAGGTGATTACGGCGCCAAGGCCGCAAAGTACATAGTGTTTGGTTTGAATGAGGGAAAGACCATGAGTGTGGGGGATCTCAAAAAGAACATCGAGGAAATGGCAACGATGGGAAAGGAGGCCGTTGTCGCAGTCGTCGAGAGAAGAGGCGAGGTCATCTACTACAAGGTTGGTAAATGGCATCCTGTCAAAGCACTTTGATCTGCGCAATCTTGCGTAGTGCTAAGTGTATTTCGCGCTAGACCTTATATCCACTGAGTTATTCGAGTATATCAGCATCGGAAAATGAAAGCAGTGATACTTGCGGGCGGCTATGGAAAGCGCCTGAAACCATTGACCGACGACAAACCCAAGCCCATGGTCGAAGTGGCAGGCGTTCCAATCCTCGAGTGGCAGATTGACTGGCTTGAACGATACCACATCAAGGAAATTGTGATATGTACAGGATACCTCAAGAACACAGTCATCGACCACATTGGAAGCGGCCAGAAGTACGGGGTGAGCGTCGGATACTCTGTCGAAGAAGAGCCTCTTGGAACTGCAGGTGCAATCAAGAATGCAAAATCTCTCATAAGCGGAGATCATTTTCTGGTGATGAACGGAGACATATTGACTGATCTTGATCCCTGGAAGCTTGTCAAGGAACTCGAAACTTCAAAGAACGCAATGTGCTCAATTGCTGCAGTCCCGCTTCGAAGCCCCTATGGCATCATTGAGATAGATGACGGGCTGGCGCTTGGTTTTAGGGAAAAGCCCACTCTCGCAGATTACTGGATCAACGCCGGGGTATATTGCCTTTCAACTCAAATGTTGTTATTGCTCCCAGGAAACGGGAATCTTGAAGCCTCTGTCCTCCCCAAGCTCGCTAGGGAGGGAAAAATACGAGTGACAAAGTACAACAAGGTAAGATGGAGATCTATCGACACACATAAGGACATCGAGGAAGCATTGAAAGAGTTCGGCGACCTCGTGCCCAAGAAGACAAATGGAAAGGAGAAATGAAAGTGTCTTCGCCGAGGAATCTGCAGACTATCTTCATTGGCAGAAAGTGTCCTAACTTCTAGCTAGAAGCGGGTCACGGACAGATTGCAGTCGACCAGAGCAAGTACAAGAGACTGGATTTCTCTCATCCGACCTGCGAACTCGGTCATGGTTGGTTTTGCCGTAGTCGTCGGAATCGCTGTCTCATCGAACCAGCTGGCACAGATCCTTTCCGTGAAGTCGTTGCTCGGGTTTCTCACCGGATTCTCAATATCTTCATTCTCGATGGTGACAAACGACATCTATGATGTGGGTGTAGACAAAGTCAACCAGCCTGAGAGGCCACTTGCGAATGAGAAGATAAGCATCAAACAGGCAGAGGGGTTGGCAATACCAATCCTAGTTATGGGGCTAGCAGTCGCCGGGTTGCTTGGCGTTGCCACTTTTGCGATAGCCTCAATTTTTGCCGCCATTGGCTGGTACTACAATTATCACGGAAAAGAACTTGGACTGGCAGGAAACGCACTGGTTGCATTATCACTTGCGATCCCGTACATTTATGGCGCGGTCGAACTAGAAATCTATTCGATAAACCTGGCGTACCTTCTAGCCCTCACCTCGTTTCTGGCAGGACTCGGGAGGGAAGTTCTCAAAGGCATATCAGATGTAGAGGGCGACAAGATAAGGAAGATTCGCACTGTAGCCTTGGTTCATGGGGTGAATACTGCTAAGCATACTGCTTCCGCTCTCTTCATGTCAGCTGTAATCTCTAGCTCCTTCCCAGTGCTCGCAGACTTGCTTGGATCAAGTCTTTTTGTGTACCTGGAGCTCGTGTCCATACCTGACGCAATTTTCTTGTACCTTGTGGCAAGAACTATGATGATGAAAGAGAATTCCGAATCACTCAGACTAAAAGGAATCGCACTTTTAGGAATGCTTCTTGGGCTTTTGGCTTATCTTGTGGCTGGCCTCTATATCTGAGCTCGTTGATGCTAAACTCTATATCAAGTCGCTTTTCAAAACACTTCTGCTCTGGACTAATCTACAATGATGCTTTCTGAACGCCTCCGGCCGAAGAGAATCAGCGAGATCATTGGCAACGAGCGGGCTAGACTAGAGCTTGTGAAATGGCTGAAGAACTGGAAAATCGGCTCAAAAGCAGTGCTCTTGACTGGCCCTCCAGGCGTGGGTAAGTCCACATCAATCTACGCTGTGGCGAGAGAGTTTGGCTACACAGTAATTGAGTACAACGCAAGCGATGTCAGGACGAGGGAAAAATTGAAGGGAACTCTTGGGCCTGCGCTCATCAATGCTTCCATATTAGGCAGCGATGAGAAATTGATGGTCTTCCTCGATGAAGTGGATGGACTTTCTGGGCGATCAGATTATGCCGGGTCCGAGTTTATTCTTGATTTCATCGAGAACAGCAGGATTCCTGTTGCGATGGCTGCCAATGTTGAAGACGATCCTAAGCTTAAGAAGATTGAGCAGAAATCAATTGTGTTGAGGTTCAAGGCCATTGACGCGCAGCTACTCTACGTATACCTCAAAGCAGTTTCAAGGCGCGAACATATCAAATCAAGCGAGGCGGCTCTTGACAAGATTGCTGCCAACAGCAGAGGAGATGTCAGGTTTGCCCTTAATCTTCTCCAAAGCATCGTAGCAGAAGACGCTTCAATTGCTCACACAGACAGACAGTTTTTCAGCGATGCCTCTGCAATCGATGCAATCCTGGGGGCGAACACATTGGAAGAGGCTGTGGCACTCTTTAGGCAATTTGATGCCCGACCATACGATAGAATCAGGGCGATTTACGACAGTGTGGTTTCAGCGAAAACATTGAGCATCGAAGTCAAGTCAAAGGCCTTGGATCTGATGTCTGACGCAGACATCCTTGTTGCCAGGATAAATAGAGAGCAAAACTGGAGGCTTTTACGATATTTTGACAGGTATCTTGCACTCGCAATTTGTGGCAAGAACCTAAAACGCGTGGATTCTAGCATTCCCTGGAACCTCAAACTTGCGATATGGAACGACGGGCGAGTGATTCGGGGGCTGCAGCAACGTTTCTCAGAGATCTATCATGTGGGCAAATCCGACTTTTCAGATTTTTATTTGCCCTATTTTTCCTATTATTTCAAGAACAATCCAAAAGCCTTTGAGGCATTTATCTCAAGATACGAATTGGGAGATCCGGAAAGACGAGTTATTCCGAAAATTGCAAAGTGATTTGAACTTGCGAAAAAGGCTCGAAATGAACAAGTGGTTCTCCCTTCCACGCATAGGTGCAGAATACTTTGCAGAGATTCGCAGAGCACGGGTTGCATATGATTCAAAGTTTGGTTTTAAGCTCACTCCAGAGACAGACTTGGAGAGCGTTCTTTCAATACTTTCAAGGGCGCTTGGCGAAGATTACGAGCTCCGAGCATCATGCTTCGTCTGCGATGGCCCACTTGGGGACGGGGAGAAGGCAGGAACGTTGCTATGCTCAGGTTGCGCATCGTCCGATGATGCATATGTTCTCTATACGATGAAGTTTGCGGCGCTAATGGATCGGATGTGATGCGGAACAATCTGTTCTTTGTGGAAGACTTATGAATCTGAATCTAGGCTAACAAACGCATGTCAGTGCCGCAACAGCAAAAAGAACATTCACATGATTTCAGGTATTATGCATGCATTAATCTTTGGGATAACGGTGAAACGGTTGCAGCTGTCGATGTATGGCGGTGCTCCATCTGTCACGTCAAAGGGACTGAACTCCGCGCGCAAGGATTGAACAACCTCGCTGCGGAAGCAGGATTTCGGGAGCTTGACGGGCCTGATTCGAACTGGTTGGTATTTGTGTGTGGAGCTGAAGAACGACTGAAATTCGAACTGTTGAACTTGCATGTTGGTGATACGATCAAACACGAATGTGTTGAGAAGTCACCGCCGATCAGAGTTGGTTCAGGGTACAAACTAGAGGACAAGAACGACAGGTTTCACAAGATCGAAAGCATCGAGAACTATCTCAACGAAACGTTGGATTTGGCCCTGCCCAGACATCAGTAGACTCTAGAGTACTTTTGGTTGCTTTGCATGTTGCTCTTCGACTGGCAGGTTCTTGTAGTTTGATTTGTATTTGCTCATGTCAGCAATTACGAAATGGCATACTTCGCACTCCCAAACCGTCCCTTCGTTTGTGCGCCGCAAAACAAACGGCCTGATCTTCTGTTCCTTTTCGCAAAAGTTATTCATATTGCGACTACACACTTCGGACCTAAGCCAAGCTCATCTTTCAACTGTAATCTTTGGAGTGGAGCTCTTGGTCTTTTTCCAATCTTCAAGGAATCGTGCTAGACCAATGTCGGTTAGTGGATGCGCCATCATCTTTCCAAGGACGTCAGGGGGAAGAGTTACAATGTCTGCACCGATCTTCGCGGCCTCTATCACGTGGAGTGGATGGCGTACACTTGCAACGAGGATCTCACATTCGAAATCATAGTTGCTGAATATTGTCTTTATGTCCTTCACAACATCCATGCCAATATCTCCAATATCGTCAAGCCTTCCGATAAAAGGGCTAACATAACTCGAACCTGCTTTGGCTGCTAAGAGAGCCTGATTTGCTGAGAAGATCAGCGTAACATTTGTGCGAATCTGTTCACTCCTGAGCGCTCTCACAGCCTTTAGCCCATCGGGAGTCATTGGGACTTTCACAACGACGTTTTTTCCGTACTTGGAGAGTGTTCGTCCTTCGCGAATCATTCCTTGAAAATCGGTGCTGATGACCTCAAGGCTGATTGGACCCTTGACAGTTCTCACGATCTCGACCATGATGTCTTCGACATCGCCGCCCTCCTTCGCAAGCAGCGACGGGTTGGTCGTGATACCGTCGACAAGGCCCAAGTCATTGTATTTTCTGATCGAGTCAAGGTTGGCAGTATCAAGAAAAATCTTCATTGGTTATTCGCCTATCTCTGATTGGCGCCTCTTAGCTCGAGCACTCTGTTTGCTATATTATTTGCTGTCAATCCGTATTTGACCATAAGCTCAGCTTGCTCACCAGACTCGCCGAAGGTGTCCATAGTCCCCACTCTTCTCATCATTACCGGATATCTCTCAGAAAGCACCTCTGCCACCGCGCCTCCGAGACCTCCCATGATGTTGTGTTCCTCCGCAGTCACTACCGCACCAGTTGCTTTCGCAGTCTTTACAACAGCGTCGGCATCGAGTGGTTTTATAGTGTGCATGTCATACACTGCCACTGACAGGGAGTCTTCTGAAGCAAGTTTCTTTGCGGCAAGGAGAGCTTCGTACACCAATAATCCGCAGGCTAATATCGAGGCATCGCTCCCTTCTCTTAGGACAGTGACTTTTCCAAGATTGATGTTCTTAGTTGCCTGTTCGGGTGTGTAAATGATCGGACAGTTCGGCCTTGCGATTCTCATGTAAAATGGTCCTCGAGTTCTTGCTAGGATCTCAACCAGTCTTGCTGTGGATGTGGGATCAGAGGGCACCACGACTTTCATATTAGGGATGGCACGCATCGTCGCGAGGTCTTCAAGCTCTTGATGAGACGCGCCGTCGGGCCCGACGCTTATTCCTGCGTGAGAAGCCACGAGTTTCATGTTGACTTCCGGATAGGCGATAGCGTTTCGCATTTGGTCGACACATTTTCCTGGCGCAAAGACAGCATAAGTGCTCGCAAACGCGACCTTCCCGGCCATTGCTAGTCCTGCAGCAACGGAAACCAGATTTTGTTCAGCAATTCCAACGTTGAAGAATCTCTCCGGAAATTTCTCGCCGAAGATCGATGTTTTGATCGAGCCAGTGGTATCTGCTCCGACCACCACAAGTTCTTTGATTTCCTCACCCAGCCTAGCAAGCGTTTCGCCGTATGCATCCCTCATCGATGACATCTTTGGTTTCTCCAAAATGTGGCCCATCTCATCCACGCTAAGCATTTGTGACAACCGCCTTTCTCAGCTCCGTGATTGCAATCTCTGGGACTTTTTGTCCGAAAACAGAATTCCCAGCAACGAACACTGTGCCTCCGTTTTCGAAAACAAGTCTGGCATTGCTGAGATCCACTCCGCCGTCTACCTCGATTTCAACTTGTCTCCGCGAGAACACTGTCGCCGCCTCCTTGATCTTTGGAACAACTTCGACCATGAACTTCTGTCCTGAGAATCCCGGATTGACAGTCATAATGGTGATCAAGCTGACGTCATGCGCTGAGAGGTCGAGGGAAGAAAGACTTGTCGCTGGTTTGAACGCGACGCCGAGTCCTTTTCCATATCTCTTAACACTCCCCTCGATGGTGGCAAGTCCCTCTGGACTGACTGCCTCCGCATGAATCGTGACATAGTCTGCCCCAGCTTCTAGAAACTTGTCAACATATCTTTCCGGTTCTTCGATCATAAGGTGGCAATCAAGTGGAATCGACACAGCCTTGCGAAGGGATTTTACCAATCCTGGACCAAAAGTTAGGTTCGGTGCGAAGCGTCCATCCATGATATCAATATGTATCCAGTCAGCACCCCATTTCTCGACTTTTGCGGCCTCTGCGGCAAGGTTGCCGTGATCACCAGCAAGTATGGATGGCGCGATCTTTACCATTTTTACTTCAGTTGTTTCACAATTGACTCTACAGTTTTCTTGTCTGGAACCTTTCCATGGTATTCGGGTGACCACTCCATGAACTCTACGCCCTTGCCTTTGGTAGTATGAGCGATTATCACAGTGGGCTTGTTGCGAATCTGCTTCGCTTTTTCAAATGCTCTGAGTATCTGTTCGAAATCGTAACCATCTACTTCGATGACATTCCAATTGAAAGCCTTCCATTTTGCGCTCAGAGGCTCGATTGGCATTATCTGTTCCGTGAGTCCATCCTGCTGAATGCCGTTCCTATCGACAATTGCAGTTATGTTGTCCAAACGGTACTTTGAGGCGCACATGGCGGCTTCCCATATTTGACCCTCTTCCATCTCGCCGTCTCCCATCATCACGTATAATCTGTAATCTTTCTTGTCCATCTTTCCTGCAAGCGCTTCTCCAATCGCAACCGACAATCCTACGCCCTCAGAACCTGCACACATCTCTACCCCTGGGGTTTTTTTCGTATCAGGGTGGCCTTGGAGCATGCTGTTGATTTTTCGTAGGGTCTTGAGTTGATCTATTGGAAAGTATCCTTGCTGGGCTAGGACGCTGTAAAGTAGAGGCGCGGCATGACCCTTGGATAGAATGAACCTATCGCGTCCAAGCCATTGGGGGTTCTTTGGATCGTGCCTCATTACAACATAATACAAAGCAACAAGCAGCTCAACCGCCGAGAGAGAGCCACCAGGGTGACCAGACTTTGCTTCTGCCAGAGTTTCAAGGATAAGGCGTCTAGTGTTCTTTGAAATCTCCTTGAGCTCATCAATGGATTTTTTACTCTGGATCAATGACACAGTCTATAACCTCAATGTCGGGCTTGGATTGTCTCTTTGGACCCATTCTTGAATCTAGCGGCGCACGGGGACTTGACCGACAGCCGCCAATGCTTTTTCGGCTGCACCAATCATCTCCATTATGTCACTTGCATTAACCACGACTGTACCAACGCGTTCTCCTCGTTTTGCGGCAGCCATATTACTCAACGCCGCAGCTTCGAAGGCATTACTTCCTGATGCAAGAGCCAACGTCATTACAGAAGTCATTGCATCCCTAATGCCGACAGATCGCGCAAATTCTCCGGGCGAACTGAGCGGGGGTATCGTAACCATGTTGTTCTCCTCGAAAACCGTGATACCCCTTTCTCCGCGAGTTAAGATGAGTCCTTTGTATTCAAGTCTCGTTTCAAGATTAGTTGCAATGTTTCTTAGGCCTGACTCGTTGAGGATTGCTATTCCAGTGACAATGCTCGCCTCGCGCTCGTTTGATTTGATGTAGTCAACACCCCTCAAGTCAAGATAGTGCTTTACTTTGGGCTGGGCAATTATCTTCTTACCGGCTGCCTTTGCTGCAGAGACGAGGTTATCCACCAAATAGGATGTGATGGTTCCCTTGTCATAATCTGCTATCGCGACGATATCGCATCGGGAAAGCAATGCGTTGGCGGACTTCAGGAGGGTGTCACTAAGCTCCTGACCGATGTCAGAACGGACTTCACGATCAACACGAAGGTATTGCGAACCGTTTACAAAGTATCGGGTCTTCAAAGTCGTAGGTCTGGAATTCGTCTTGACGCTATCTGTATCTACATGCAAGCTAGAAAGAGCATTGCTGATCCATTCCCCCTGTGTGTCCTTCCCCACGAATCCGACGACATCTGTCTTTCCTCCGAGAGCAACGATGTTATTGGCAAGGTTTCCAGCCCCTCCTAAGTTCAGTTTCTCCTCTTGAAAATCGCCCACCGGAATCGGGGCCTCTCGAGAAAGCTTCCTCGCGCTGATTGACACGTATCTGTCGACCATCAAGTCTCCTACAACTAGAACGGACTTGCCGCGAAAGGACTTGACGAGCTCCTGGAGCTTCTCCTTTTGAAGCAGAATCAACCAATTTACCTGATAATCGAGTTGGGTCAATGAATTGGATTTAAAGATGACCGTCTAAGTGCGCGAACCAGAGTTCTAGTTTGGATCCCAAGCAAATTGAACCGAGCTTGCACAACGGTATTTGTCTTTCACAAAGGGTGGTCAGTATCGTCGCGAGTTCTTCATTTTCCCAAAGGAGCTATTGTTATAGTCTGGGATCAGTCTGGGACGGCGATTCACTTCATCCCATCTGCTACTAGGTTGGCACATTCATTTAGGGGTTTTGGGTGATTTGAGCTTTCGAACTGAGCCTGAAATCCTGAGGCATCTGTTCCTCAGCTTTTCAGCGTCTTTCGGAGCAACCCTGATAACGAAACCTTCCTCGGTTTGAAATAGGAACTTTGCCTCAGGGGGAAGCTCGGCCGGCATTTTCTCGAAAAGCAGGTATCTCTTCTTCTTTCTCATAACCGGATCATCTCGGAATATTTCTGAAGCATGGCTTTCCTGTTTAGAATCCTAGATCTCGGCTTGAGTTTGATCCGGATCGATTCATCATCGGTCAGAGATAGCTGCTCCGGGATTCGCTGTCGGTTCAGCCTGATATACAATGCATCGTGTTCATCGAGATACCTTTCAAGTTGAGAAAGAAGCATAGATTTACTTTCGCCGCCTAGCCTAAGTAAAATCGCTCTTGAAATTTCCGTAGCGCTGTCCCCGATGATGTGCGCCTTCACTAAGAGAAGTTTGTTCCCGTAGTGTCCCTCGAGATTCACTTTGTGGCAGTCCTCCTCCAGAATTCCAAGACTTTTTGTCACATTCGAAACAAGCCTCTTCTCGTCTTCAGTCGAGTGAACAAAAAACGAAATAGTTACAGAAGAAAAATCAAGGCTTGGTGTTTTGGGCATTTCCACTTGAAGACTCTCGATGAGATGGCATTAAAAAGACATATTTGTCAAAGACTCGGTTGGTATAATCAATGAGTGGCCGAAAGAAGAGATTCGCTGGGATCAAGGTTGAGGACATACTAAATGAAGAGTTAAGGCGCGAAATGGGTGTCGAGACCGAGCCAGGAACAGGGAAACTCAAACTCCAACAGCGGTTTAGTTCGATAGACGAATGGGAAGACATCATGCATTCTGTCTACGAGCTGCCAATCGAGCTCGAAGGCTACACAAAGAAAGTCCACGATCTTCACGCGCTGAAGGAAATGATTGACACACTTGCTTCACAAGATTTCGCGGCAGTAAAGAGGTCAGAGAGCAGAAAAAAGCAGCTCAAACAATTCGTGAGAACTATGAGCATGTACTATAATCTTGTGTTCACAAAGCGCGGTGAGAAAGTGGGTTATGGTGCCCTTATTTTCTTCCCACACCTAAGCAGGGATAACCCCGAGAGAAGTTCGGGAATAGTTTTAGTGGAAAGGAAAGTCATGAAAAACGGAAAATCCGATAGTCGGTTCGAACGGGCAAGATTTGATGACTTTTTGATTGAAGTGCGGCCATACATCGACACATTGGGCAATTTGTATCGCAAGACGCGCAAACCCTAGATCTGGTCTAGTCTTGATCTGTCTGGGCATCGAGAGCACTGCGCACACTTTTGGCGCAGGAATGGTTGAAGGGAAATTGCGTCAGCATCCAAGCAACTCATCTTTTAGAATAATTTCGGATGCAAAAGACGTGTACAAGGCACCCCCAGGAACTGGAATACATCCAAGAGAAGCCTCACGCCATCACATCGAGACAAGTGCCTCAGTCATCGAGAGAGCACTAGTTCGTGGAAAAGTCTCTGCTGAGGACGTGGATTTCATTGCATATTCAGCAGGGCCTGGGCTCGGACCTTGCCTACGTGTAGGTGCAGTGGTCGCAAGAACTTTGGCATCATACTACAACAAACCGCTAGTTCCCACCAATCATGCCGTGGGTCACATAGAGCTTGGAAAGATGCTTTGCGGATTGATAGACCCGATGGTTCTGGTAGTTTCCGGGGGACACACTGCTCTTGCGGCGAGCCAAGATGAGAGCTGGAAGATTTTTGGGGAAACACTGGACCTTACACTGGGGCAGCTTTTGGACCAACTAGGTAGACACTTGGGACTGAGTTCTCCTGCCGGCCCTGAGATCGAAAACCTCGCACGCGGTCAGGATCATAACAAAATGATAGACCTTCCCTATACGGTAAAAGGAAATGACGTTTCGTATTCAGGCCTCCTCTCGGCAGCAAAGGAGGCGTTTGCCTCACACGTGCCAAAAGAAGATGTCTGCTTTTCAGTTCAGGAGACAGCGTTCTCCATGCTTACAGAGGCAACCGAGCGTGCGCTTGCGTTCACCGAAAAGCAAGAGCTGTTAGTTACAGGAGGGGTTGCAGCGAACCAAAGGCTGGGAGAGATGCTTGAAACAATGTGCAGAGAAAGAGGAGTGAGAATTGGTCTGATCCCACGAGAGTTCGCAGGTGACTGCGGTGCGCAGATTGCGGCTGCCGGTTTCTTATTCTTTGAACGTGGCTTTACGATTTTGCCTCACAAGTCATACGTCAGACAGTCGTGGCGGCTAGACCAAGTGTAGTTCGATTGCTCGTAACTTGCAGGGACTATTCTTGAAGGAACAGAATCCTGTATTAACATTTGGAGCGCAGAATGGGGCAGAGGCAGTAGTAGATCTTGTCACGTGGGACGGAGCACCAGCCATCAGAAAAATTCGTGCTCCTAAGATGTATAGGAACCCTAAGCTTGATCAGAGTCTTCGATCCAGGAGGACGAAACAAGAAGTAGTAATACTGCATGCGACAAAGCGTGCTCGTGTTCATTGCCCTAAAGTGCTATTTGTTGACCCAGATAAGTGTGAGATCATAATGGAGTATATTCAGGGAACTCATCTCAAAGATATTGCAAAAGATCCGCTGTACCACAAGATTTCGAAGGCACTTTATCTTGAGCTTGGGAAAGCCATTGCAAGTTTGCACAAAAGCAAGATCGTACATGGTGATCTTACTACAAAGAACATCTTCCTGAAAGAGAGGAAAATCCAGCTCATCGATTTTGGCTTGTCTTTCTTCACAGAAAGAATCGAAGATCAAGCCGACGATTTGCATCTCCTAAAGCAGGCACTAAAGAGCACGAATTCGCCGTCGACGAGCGCAAATGCGTTCTCAACCGTGATGCAAGGATACGAAATGGAAGTTGGAGGAGAAAATGTTCGAATGGTTTCAGCGCAGATCTTAGAAATAGAGAGACGCGGAAGGTATGCAAGGGTTGACTGATTTCTTTTTCGCTACTGGTAACGGACACAAGATTCAGGAAGCGGCAGCCGTCCTTTCTCTGTACAAGATTGAATTAAAGAAACTCGAGGAATTTGAGAAACTCGAGATTCAACACACTGACCTAGAAGAGATAGCGAGGACTGCGCTCGCAGTGATACTTGTAAAGACAGAAAAGTCGATTATAGTTGAGGACTCTGGCCTGTTTGTGCATCAGCTTAATGGATTCCCTGGGCCGTACAGTTCATACGTATTCGATACCCTTGGGTTAGAAGGGGTACTAAAGCTCATGGAGAATGCGAAGAATAGGAAAGCCGAATTCAGATCGTCGGTCGCATTCGGTTCGAAAGGCAAGATGCTCGCGGTTTTCTCTTCGGTCACCGAAGGCACCATTACGCTGCAGGCGAAAGGAGAAAATGGCTTTGGATTTGACCCGATATTCGTTCCAATGTGGAACACGAAAACATTCGCACAGATGGAGCTCAAGGAAAAGACGGTCTATTCTCACAGGGCAAAGGCGCTTACGAAACTTGCGCTTTGGTATCTCAATGCCTCAAAGACAGGAGCGCTTAAAGAAAATACTCCTGACTCACCACAAGTGGCAGATTCCAGAAATACACAAAATCAGGATAGCCTCGCCGAAACTGCAATCAAAGAGCGCAGACTAAGAAAGCAACAGCGATAGATTTATTTTGCATCTACGAGGAAAAGTTCCGTTTTAGCATTGGCAAGAATACACTCGCACAGAAGGGGTAAATCTCATTCGACACGTCCCCCTTCGAAACGGAGCCCCAGTTGGGTCAATTATAGTCAGGATGAAATCACTGCTGCGGTTGCAAAGTTCTCCAAAGATGGACTGGGTCCAAGCCAAATTGGATTGCGAATGAGAGACGAATATGGCATTCCGAGCACAAAGACATTTCTCGGCAAGTCTGTAAAGCAGGTACTCTCCGACAATGCGGGGAAAAGCATTACGCCTGAAGATCTGTCTAGGCTGGTCGAGAGGGCGGCGAAGCTGAAGTCCCATCTCAGCTCCCATCACGCAGACAGGAAGAATGTCAGATCACTTGAACTTCTGGAAGCGAAGATCCATAGAATCTCAAACTACTACAAGAAGAGGAACGAGCTTCCAGGTAACTGGAAGTACGCTGCTGCCGTTGCACAACTTGCCTAGGGCGAGATAAACTGAAATTACTAAAGACGTGATCTCAGGGGCACAAAGTTTTCCCGTTGTCAAACGAACAGGGCATTCTCCTGAAGATCCAGCAGTTTGCAAACAGAATCACAAGTTCGACCAAGAAAAATGAAAACATTCTGCTTGTCTGTCATCATGACGCCGATGGTTTATGCGCTGCAGCAATGCTTGCCGAATACATTCGCGAACTGAGAGGCCACTGCGAAATAAGATCCGTTTCTGAGCCAACTGTGAGAATAATCGAAAGAATAGCATCAGACGGATATGATCTAGTCATTTTTCTAGATCTTGCTGCAGGATTGTCGGCTGAGATCTCACGACTGATTGGAGACCGCTGGCTCGTCATTGATCACCATGAAATACCAGACACAGAAATGAACTCTGAAAGAATACTCAACCCATGGCAATTTGAATTCGATGGGTCGAAAGATATCAGTGCAGCAGGTTTGTGTTACTTGGTAATTGAAAAAGCTAGGACACCTACTTCTGCCCTCTTCGCCGTCGCGGGAGCTCTCGGGGACCAACAGGATGTGGGACCGAGAAGGAGCCTAGTTGGTTTCAATTACAGAATAATCGAGGCTGATTCCAGCTCTTTCAAAGAACTCTCTTCGAGAATTGATTTGATGCTGTTCGGAAGAGAAACGAGGCCGGCCCACGAATCTCTTGCAAACACCGTAACCTGTTTCATACCCGGACTTACGTCCAATAAGGATGCTTGTCTCGCGTCATTGCGAGGGGCGGGGGTTGATCTAAAATCTGGTTCGAGATGGAGGACTGTTTCTGATTTCTCGGAAGAAGAAAAGCAGCAGGTTCTTTCAGCAGTTGTTCCCCACCTTGCTGGAACAACCAATACAGTTGAAGATCTGGTCGGAACAATATACACAATGAGTTCAGAGGACGAATATTCTCACATGCACGACGCTAGAGATCTCGTCAGTCTCCTGAATGCTTGTGGCAGGATGGGCAAACCAGGAATAGGATTGTTGCTCTGCGTCGGGGAGGTCGGTGAAGTGATGAGTGAAGCAGAGAAAGTCTTCTCCGAGTACCGAAGTGACCTAGTCAGGATGGTTCAGACGTTGATGTCAAGCGCGGATAGGATTCTTGATGGAGGCTCTTACTTGCTTATTGTGGGAGATGGAATAGTATCGGAAAGGATGACTGGTGCTGTCTGCCAAGTATTCTCATCGCTGAGCAGATCTAAGAGTAAAGTCGTCTTTCTTAGGACGACGACTCAAGATGGAGATGTGAAGGTTTCAGCAAGGTTGGGGCGTGAGGCAAAACAATATGACCTAGGTTTGATGCTGAGAAAGGTCGCGCAATCAACCTCGGGAGTCGGTGGCGGGCACCAAGGTCGTGCTGGGGCGAGATTCTCTATCATCAAACAACAAGAATTCCAAGCGACGGTGGACTCTCAATTTCGAGCTCTTCGGTCAAGCTAAGTGCAATCCTGAGCATTGAATTTTCGGACAAAAGAACAGCCTGTGCTGTCAATTCTGCACTTCTTCCAGACAACGTCGACCTTCCGGATGGAATGAGGATTTCGCAAAAGGTTCGGGGTCGGCTTATCCGTATCGAGGTTACCATCTCGGGAAAGAAGAGACTCGTTGAAACATTAATATCAACACTGGATGAATTTGTAGCACACATTCACTCTGTGACGCAGACGCTGGAGAAGATCGAAAATCTTCATGATAGACATAAGGATTCTAAGAGAATACCCAGAGAAAGTTAGAGACAACCTTCAAAAGCGAAACATGAACGATTTTCCCTTAGACGAACTCCTTTCGCTTGACAGGAAAAGACGCGAACTACTGACGGCAAATCAGAAGCTCAAAGCCGAGAGAAACACGATCTCCTTAGAAATATCACAGAAGAAAAGGCAGGGAAGCGATACATCGGGTTTGATAGCCCAGATGAAAATCGCTTCAGACCAGATATCATCAAACGATCATGAAACGCAGGTCGTGGAAAAGGACTTTTTGTCGCTTCTGTCGAGGGTTCCAAATTTCATTGATTCGGAAGTGCCTATTGGAAAGGATGATTCTGCTAATAGAGAGTTCAGGCGATGGGGTAACACACCGTTAGCGCCACACACCCTAGATCACATCGATATCGCGAACATTTTTGACTTAATAGACATGGAAAGAGCTGCAAAAACATCCGGGGCGAGATTCTACTTCTTGAAACGCGATCTCGCGCGACTGAACTATGGATTGATCAGCTTTGCACTGGATTTCCTGCGTGAAAAAGGATTCACTGCTATACAGCCGCCATACATGCTCAATAGGAATGCAATCGCGGGCGCGGTAATTCTTTCTGACTTTCAAGATGTAATCTACAAAATCGAGAATGAAGATTTGTTCCTGATCGGAACTGCGGAACACGCAATAGCTGCGATGCATATGGACGAGATCTTCTCCTCGGAAAACCTTCCTCTCAGATATGCTGGTATAAGTCCGTGTTTTAGGAAGGAAGCTGGTGCCCATGGAAGAGATACGAAAGGTATCTTCAGAGTGCATCAATTCGAGAAGGTAGAACAATTCATTTTCTGCGAACCTGAGAAGTCAGAGGAAGAACACAGGATGCTTCTTTCCAATTCTGAAGAATTCATGAGACGACTCGGCATCCCCCACCGGATAATGCTTTTGAGTTCTGGAGACATGGGAAAGGTCCCTTCAAAGACCTTCGACATTGAGGGATGGATTCCGAGCCAAGGAAAATATAGAGAACTCGTTTCCTGTAGCAACTGCAGGGATTTCCAAGCAAGGTCCCTTTCGATCAAGTATAGACAGAAGGCTCACGAAGAATCTATCTTCCTCCACACGCTCAACAGCACGCTCGTTGCAACCGAACGCACCCTAGTAGCACTCCTTGAGAACTGCTATAGGCCTGCCGAGAAGAGGGTCGAGATACCAGAGGTACTTCGCTCCTATATGAACGGACAGAGCGAAATACGATCAGTTGACTCTGGTACCACAGTTTGACTTATATTGGCGCGAAAAGCGAAGAGTAGGTTATCTAGGAAATGCCGAAGGGAAAGAGGGCCGGGAAGGTCAAGGACAAGTGGCGAGAGAAGAAGTGGGTTACCGTTCTCGCATCGCCAGGTTTTGAAAGAGTACCTATCGCATATGTTCCAATAACAAGCGATGGTCATGCGATCGGGAAAGTAATAGAGACCACGCTGTTTGATATCACAAAACAAGACCCTCAGCAAAACATGCTCATCAAGCTTCATTTTCAGATCATTGGAGTAAACGGGAATACTGCGCCCACTGTTCTGAAAGGGCAGGAATATTCACGAGAGTATCTCCGTAGTCTTGTTAGAAGAGGCGCTTCTATGGTCAATTTCATCCGCGACTATAAGACGAAAGATAATGCGACTGTCAGAGTATATGTGGTGGCCTTTACAATAGGTAGGATAAATTCTTCTAGGAAGCACGAGATCCGCCTTGCTTCCAACAAGGTGATCTCTGAGAGATCTGGAAATCTGTTCTACGAACAATTTGCCCAGGAGGCTGTGAAGCAAACGTTGGCGAGGGAGCTTTACGATAGCTGCAAGGAGATAGCAAAGATTAGGCACATCGGAGTGCGCAAGGTCAAGCTTGTCAAAGCGGGGGTGGGAATGCCTGAGCTTCCAACTTCTGCCGAACCTGAAGCCGAAGAGGAAGAGATGGGTGCAGAAGAGCTTGAGGCCGAGGAAGAACCTCCTGTTGCTGCGGTCGCAGTCGCCTAACTCTTTTTCGCAGTTGCGACGATTTTCAAAACATCGTTATTCTTCAGCTCATGGTCTGCGCCCACACGCAGACCAGTTCTGGCATCTATTGCATAGAGAAAGCTGTTTCCTAGGTCTGTGTGTACAGAGAAGGCAAGATCCTGCGCCGTGTCACCCTTGTGCATTATTCTCGCATCGGGAAGGACGTTCCCTTTCTTGTCGGTAAGCTTCGTCTCATCTTCTACGGGATAGACTACAATCCCTTTCAGAAGAGAAAGGTAGGCGTCGTTTAACGCCTTCTGGACACCGGTTCCCTTCCAGACATCCAAGACATGAGTGCGCACAAAGTCAAGCGCTTTTTTCTGAGGTTCGCTAATTTTTGACTTATCTTTGATCTCGAAAGTTGCATCTCCTGGGACGTACTTGACAAGCCCTGATTGGGCTGCTCTTCTGAGCATGAGCTCGGCTTCCGCGGCGCAAGGAACTACTTGCTGGTCGATTCCTATCTCGCTTTGGAGGCGGGAAAGAATTTCTCTGGAGGCACTTTGATCACACTTGTTCGCGGCAATCAGCATCGGTTTGGATATATCAAGCAGCCATTTGCAAAATTTGTAAAGATCTTCTGAATGCCAAGTCGTTGGTTTATCGGCTTTGAGTTCGGATCGGTGAATAGCCTCTTCTATCGCGGTCTCAGAAATAGATAACCCTGAGAGCTTCTCCAACAACGCGGTCACAAGGTCCGTCCCGCTAGTTCCTCCTGACTCAACTATCCGCGATATCCGTTGCCAATCCTTTTCGATAATTGCTTTCACCCAGACGACCATCTCGTTCTTCACAAATTGCACGTCTTTGAGTGGATCGTGACTGCCCGGCGGGACTGCCCTTCCCTCCTCATCAGTCGAGCCTGAGGAGTCGATTACATGAATGAGCGCATCTGCTTGACGCAAGTCATCAAGGAATTTGTTGCCGAGGCCGCGCCCTGAAGCTGCGTCGGGAACGAGTCCCGCAACGTCAACAAGCTTGACCGGAATCAATCGAGTCCCGTCAACACATGCCGAATTCACAGGGTTGTCCTTCACTCCTAGCTCTTCGTGCACGCATTTCACTCGAATATAGCCGGTGCCGATGTTTGGAGTTATCGTGGTAAAGGGATAATTAGCAACGGCGACATTCATGAGCGTCGCAGCATTGAAGAATGTCGACTTTCCAACATTTGGTTTCCCGATTATTCCTGTAAGCAATTTCCGATTGTTCCCGCGTAGTGCTAACATTTTGGCTCAATAAACAATTAAAGCCTAACGCTCCGAACGAGTCATCTCCTATGTCAAGAATACTTGTGAGCGATACGATTTCAGCGATCGCACTCGACTTGCTCAAGAGCTCGGGTGTCGAATATGAGTACTCCCCAGAACTGTCGTCGTCGCAACTTTTGGAAAAGATAGCCGACTTCGATGCTATCATTGTTCGTAGCAGAACAAAAGTCACTCGCGAGGTGATTTCGAAGGGAATGAATCTGAGGTTCATTGGAAGGGCCGGTGTAGGCGTCGACAATATTGACATGGATGCTGCCAAGGAAAGAGAAATCAAGGTGATTAACACACCTGACGCTCTCACGAACGCTGTGGCCGAGTTTACAATTGGCTTGATGATAGATCTTGCTAGGTCGATTCCAAGAGCGGATCAGTTACTGAAAGTAGGGAAATGGGCAAAATCCTCGACTATGGGCTCGGAGCTGAAGGGTAGGGTCTATGGGACAATTGGGATAGGCAGGATTGGAGGCCGAGTCGCAGAAATCGCGTTTGCAATGGGAATGAAAATCATGGCGAATGACATCATCCCGATACCAACATCGCTGATAAACAGATTCAACATTAGAGTATCCACACAGGACGAGGTATTTGCAATGGCAGACTTTGTGGACCTTCATGTTCCGCTGACTGAAAAGACAAGATACCTGGTTGATTACACAAAACTCTCAAAAATGAAAAGCAATGCATTCCTCATTAATACTGCGAGGGGAAAAATAGTCAATGAAACAGATTTGGTCCGCGCGCTGAACGAAGGAAAGATTGCCGGAGCAGCTTTGGATGTCTTCGAAACAGAACCCCCATCTCAGGCAGAGCTAATGAAACAGGAAAAGTTAATCCTCACTCCTCACATAGCAGGGCAGACTGAGGAATCACAGAATGAAGCTGGGCGGCTCGTAGTAGAACTTCTCCTTAAATCACTCTCGGGATAGCAATTTGGTTGGGTCGCACTTTCGCAAGATGAAAGTAGATCGCTCCACACTCGAGGACTGACTAGAATAGTTTGGATGACAAGAACAGTCCGACGATGAATCCGATTATCCACGCCACAGGAAAAGCTAGAAAGGCACCGGGAAAGTTATTTGACTGCGTTGAAATGAATCTAATCAAGTGATTTGCAAAGTCGTTGAAGCTGAAGAAGGGAATCCCGAGCCCGACAAACCCCGCGAGCATCAAGCCCGCGAGTACAAGAAGCATTGACGCCAATGCCTTTCTCGTCGCGATTCCGAATAGAACGCCATCAAGGAAAAGGAGCAAAGTTATGAAAATTGCAGGACTGATGGTGTCCATTCTTTACTACCTTCGAATGTTAATGATGACAACTCCATTATAAAATGGCTGGCTACTATTGTTACTAATGAATTCCTCTTTTCTTGCGCGGCCCGGCATAACACACCAGCTAGCGAGGAAGACGATGCAGATGGGAGAATACCTTTCGCGCGACAGCGGGTTTCAAGCAAATGCTTATTTGGGCTCCAAAACTACTTTTTTCGGACTGTTCGGTGTTCCATGTATAGCCAAATATCAAAGACGTGGCGTTCCTTAGTGAAAGAGGCTTCGCCAGTCTACAAGCAAAGAGCGATTGCTTGGCGACATGGTTCCACCGTTGTCAGGCTCGCAAGGCCTACACGTCTTGATCGCGCGAGAGCCGTGGGCTACAAGGCAAAGCAGGGAATTGTTGTCGTGAGAATTAAGGTAACTCGTGGCGGAATGCGCCAAAAGCGACCTGTTTCAGGCAGAAGGCCCAAGCACATGGGTGTGCTCAAGATTAAGGGAGCTTTCAATTCCCGAGACACTGCAGAACGGCGCGTCTCTGAAAAGTACCCAAACACTGAAGTGCTGGGATCCTATCCAGTTTATCAGGACGGCAGGTTCATCTGGTACGAAGTGGTTCTTGCCGACATGAGCCATCCTTCGCTAGCGCATTCGTACGATTTCCGGAAAAGATTCCCAAGTTCATAGTTTCAGCCCGACTTTTCGCTGCTGTGCCCTGGGAAGAGTTGTGCCTTTGGATCAATATGTTTCTTGGCGATATTCACTGCTATAGCTGCCTGAGCAAAGCCTGTCACTATAAGGTTCAGCTTAACAGAGTCGACTGGTGAAGCAATGTCTCCTGCGGCATATACGCCTGGGAGGTTCGTTTCCATCCTCCCGCTGACTTTGATTGCCCTGTTTTCCATCTCCAAACCCCAAGTGGCTATTGGGCCCAGATTTGCTTTGAAGCCAATGTTAATCAGAATGCAATCCACTTCAATGTCCTCTTCTTTCATCGTGCGATTGTCGAAAATCACAGCTGACTTGAGAGTCGACTTGTCCCCATCCACTGACTTGAGCTCCGTGTAAGTCTTGACCGTTATTCCAGGGCTTGAGTAAAGTTCCTTCACGCTCTGCTCGTGCGCCCTAAACTGGTCCCGCCTGTGAATCAAAATAATTGAACGCGTGACTTCCTTCAGATTGAGCGCCCAGTCGACGGCAGAGTCCCCGCCACCGACAATCAAGAGCTTTTTGTCCTTGAAAAAGTCCTTGTGCTTGACAAAATAGTAGATTCCGTTTCCTTCGAATTTCTCTTGATTCATTATGTTCAATCTGTTTGGCGAGAAGGAACCTACTCCTGCAGTGATGAGTACCGATTTGGTGACATATCCAGCCTTCTCGGTGATGACCGTGTAGGTGCCATCTTGATTCCTTCTAAGTTCGACGGCTCTCACTCCGAGGAGCATTGTTGGTTTGTATCGCATAGCCTGGTCCACGAGCTGGTTTGCAAGATCGCGGGCCAGGACTTGAGGATACCCTGGAACGTCAAAAATGAATTTTTCTGGATACAAAACCTGAAGCTGGCCACCAGCTTCAGGAAGTGCGTCAAGAACTCGGGTCTTCATTTCCCTAAAGCCAGCATAGTAAGCAGCGAACAACCCTGTGGGCCCTGCACCTATGATAATAATGTCGGAGGCTTGAGGGTCGATTGGTACATTTGGTGTAGATTGCACTGTTTGAGGGCCTCCTGTTGATTGGTCCATTGTAAGAATTCCTTGGGTACTTTTGCTTGCATAGGTTTTATAAGATATGAGCCGAACTCATATCAGAGAAGCTTTAGGTCGCCTGTGTAACGGTCTGCTACCTCACTGGGGACTGGCCCTATTCCAAGGCATGTCGTCGTCCCAGGTTCCAATTGCGTGAGACCAGCGTCCTGAATGAGCGAGTTAGGTAGGCCTGCTTCGTCAACCTTCCCCTTCAGTGTTCTGAGATCTTTCTCAGAGTCCACCTTTAGACAAATCTTAGCCTGGTTTTCCTGTATCCAGGCTTCATACCATCTATCGTGGTGCCTTCTTGCTTGTTCAGCGGAAGATACGGATGCATGTGCGACCTGGACTGCTAGTTTGCCCTTTCCCATCTTGAGATCGCTTCTTACAACGATGACCTGCTTGTACTCGACCAAGATTTTTTCAACCGAACTAGAATGAAGTCGTTTCCAATAAGCTAACAAGTCGTTCGGAAACCTGCTTATTAGTTTCGCGCGCAAGAGATGAAGTGGATGAGCACAAACAGCCGACACGATCTCAACATCATCGGGGGGAGCGTTGCAGGCCTTCTTGCAGCAAGGGAAGCAGCGGAGGCAGGTGTGGATGTCTGCGTCTTTGAGGAGCACCGCGAAATAGGCGTTCCTGAGAAGTGCGACGGACTCGTTAGCGCAAAAGCCATGGCGGAGCTCGGAGTCGTACCACCATCATTTGTGGTTCAAAACAGGCTCCATTCCGCCATTTTCTTCTCTCCTTCCATGAAAGAAGTCAAGATAGATGCTTCAAAGCAAAACGTGATTGTAATGGACAGGAGCCGCTTTGACAAGTTTTTGGCAGAAGGTGCGGCACAAGCTGGTGCAAGAATTGCGATAGGAAAACGAGTTACAAAGTACGAAGCGAACAACTCGCATGTTTCTCTTAACGCCGACAACGAAGCGATCGAGTCTGATCTGCTACTGGATTGTTCGGGATACGAATCGTACATCAACTCCGGAGGAAGCTCTCTTCAGGGAGGACAGTATCTTGTGTACGGCAAATGGTTTGAGAAATCGACCGTCGAGGTCTACCTTGATCCAGATTCTTTTCCAGGATTCTTCAAATGGGTTATCCCAATTTCAAGCGATGCCGCGAAGATAGGGGTAGCGGGTGTCGGGATCAATACTTTCTCCATTCTTGATGAGTTCGTAAGAGAAAATGACGCAGTGGTGTTAAGAAAAACGGCCGCCCCTGTTCTTTGTCTTGGAACTCGGAAATCATTTGTCGAAGGTCGCATCGCGAGAGCAGGAGACGCTGCAGGGCAGCCCAAACCAACCACTGGCGGCGGCATTTACACCGGAGGATACGGAGGACTGCTAGCTGGTCGTGCCGCCGCGTCGGCAATCAAGGAAAAGAATGCAGCTCTCCTGTCAAACTACGAGTCAGAGTGGCGAGTGAAATTCGGAAGGGAGTTCAGGTTACAAATGTACGCAAGAAACGCATTTTCGAAGATGACAGGAAGTCAAATTGACAAGCTCTTTGAAATGGTAGCTTCATCCGATATACCGAAGAAAATCTCTGACGAAGGTGACTTTGATAAGCACTCTGTGGCCCTTGCGAAAGCTATGGGACTGACCAATCTAGCTGCAACCTTCGGAATGTTGTTCACAAACGAATTGCGCAACCTGCTGGGTTTCTAGTCACTCATCAGGAAAATTATGTATCACCTCTAGTGGTTTTAACCTGGACGGATTGAGCCTGAATTCATACCAAATTATGGCATTAATTAAAATACTACGAGGTCAACTCTTTGTTAAGGCGAAGAAAATGGTCGCAATGTTCGCAGTAGGGGAGAGCGGTTCGTCCCGCAGTCCAGCGAAGTTCAAGAACCGCAACAGAATGGAAATTGTAGCAAATCTTCTGACCATTGCCAAGACCGGCGCCCTCAAGACCCATTTAATGTACAAGGCAAACTTGAGCTATGTCATGATCACGGAGTACCTTGACTATCTACAATCCTCTGGGTTGCTGCGAGGGATGGTTATCCATGATGGGACGAAGCTCTACCAAACCTCGGAAAAGGGGTTGAGATACATCGATGTGTACGATTCCCTTCAAGACATAGCAGGAATGAGCGTGCACATGAATTCAAGATCTGGGAAGGACCTTCTCGCCTAGCTTCCCTGCCTCCGGACCCATTCTCCGAAAGCTATATTACGAATATTTCGGACATGATATTGTTTCAAGGCATGTCCACAGAGCGTCAAATTCAGCTACCGATCTGCGCATCTTGTAACAGGCCCATTATGCCTGGCGAGAGAGCAGTAAAGTTTTATTGTCCGAATTGCGCTGAAGTGTTGATCTGGAGAAATGAAAAATGCAGGAAATTCTCCAGGCCCTACAAATGCGTCAATTGCAGCTATGAAGGCCCGTAGTCCCCGTAGGTATTGATTTTCGGTTGCCGAATTTACTAGTGCGAGTTAAGATAATGCCCAAAGAGGCGGACATCAGACCGTCCCAAATACTCATGAGCCTTTCGAAGTACCCTGAACTCCAAATCAGAAGCTCCCAAGAAGAGCCTATAGCCTTCGGCCTCGTCGCATTAATTGCTGATTTTGTCACTGACGATGAAGGTGGTGCAATGGAGAAGATAGAAGAAGCACTGCGTTCGTCTGACTTGATAGGGGAATTCGAAGTGCTTGGCGCAAGTCGAATTTCTGCAAAGGTAGGCAAGTGAGGCATTTTTGAAATATCCTCTCAGAAACATAGTCTTTGAACGAATGAAGCAAGAAGAGACAACAACAGATAAGGAACTCCTCACCAAGCTTCAAAGAGACGGAGAGGATGTTTCTATGCGTGACCTGAACAAGGTGCTGATGCAGCTTGAGATCATTGGCTTGATAACAGTCCGGTGGCAGACAAAGGACTCGAGAAGGCTCGAGCTCGTCAAAACCGCCGCAGCGCTTACTCGGGTTCCGAGCGAGTGACTACAATTTTTACAGAATCGCCGATAGTGCGTCTGTTTGCGATACGTTCCCCTTTTGGACGTCGAGCCTGCCCATTCAGCTCATGCGCAAAGTTGCATTTAGTGCAACGCCACGAAGGCACATTCGCCAACGCAATGGCGCTACAGATAATAATTTCGCCGGACAGCCACAATCTGCTTTACTGAAAGAATCTCTTGACATAGAGCATGGAAGAATAGGAAGACATGGGCGTCAATCTCCGAGACATTGCGAATCCAAAAAAAATCGATCTTGAAGAACTTAGAGGAAAGAGAATCGCAATAGACGCCTTTAACACCCTCTACCAATTTCTTTCAATCATTCGCGGAGAAAATGGGGATCTTCTCAAAGATAGCAAAGGTGGGGTGACTAGCCACCTCAGTGGATTATTTTACAGAAATGTGAATTTGATCGAGACTGGCATCAATCTCCTTTATGTATTCGATGGCGAGCCACCGAAGCTGAAGAACGCCGAGATTCAAAGGAGAAAGGAGATCAAGGAAGTCGCTGCGCAAAAATACGAACAAGCGGTTGAAAGACGAGATTTCGCACTCGCGAAGCGCTATGCATCTGCAACGGCCCGTCTCGATGACCAAATGATCGAAGATGCAAAGAAGCTGCTCGATTTGATGGGCATCGCGTGGATCCAAGCACCATCTGAAGGAGAAGCAACCGCAGCACATCTCACTACCACTGGTGTAGTTGACTACGCCGGGAGCCAGGATTATGATAGTCTTCTCTTTGGCGCGGCAAAGCTTGTTCGCAACATCACAATATCGGGAAAAAGGAAGCTGCCCGGCAGAAACGTAAGAATTGACGTCGTGCCTGAAACCATAGTGTTGAGTGAAATGCTAGCCACAAACCAGATCACTAGAGAGCAACTCATCGAAGTTGGAATGATTCTCGGCACTGATTTCAATTATGCCGATTTCAAGGGAATAGGGCCAGTCACGGCTCTAAAGTTGGTGAAGAAGTACCGCAAGGTCGAGGATATCCCTGAACTCAAAGGAAGAATCAACTTTGATCCAGAGGAAATCAGGGAGATTTTCCTGAACCCCAAGGTCGCGGACGTCGATCCTGGGACTGTCAAGAACAAACCTCCGGAAGAAGGAAAAATCTTCGGATTCTTGGTCACAGAGCACGACTTTTCAGAGGAGAGAATAAAGACTTCTCTTGCAAGGATTGCCGAGAAAATAAAACAGGAGGGCCAATCTCTTGAACAGTGGTTCGGTTGAGATCTCCTCTTCTCGGGAAAGGCTGCTTAGATCACTTCGAAGCGAGGGAATCCTCAAGACTAAAGGAATCGAAGAGGCGCTCAGAAAAATCCACAGGGAAGATTTCCTGTGGTCAGGAGATCATGCGACTCTAGCCTACCTTGACGAACCTGTTCCCCTTGGGGAGACAGGGCAGACAATATCTGCGCCTCACATGGTTGTCATAATGTTAGAAGCACTAGACCTGTATAGCGGGATGAAGGTTCTCGAAATAGGCACTGGTAGCGGATACAATGCTGCTTTGATTGCTCAGATTGTCTCAGACGAAGTGAAAGAAGCGATGGAACCTCTCGTAATTACAGTTGAAAGAGATGAGAAACTAGTTGAATTTGCCAGTCGTAACATTGCCCGCGTTGGATTGGAAAAAGTCGTCAAGGTGGTCCATGCAGACGGCACTCTGGGATATCCAGAGAGATCAGAAACAATTGCCTATGATAGGATAATTGTCACCGCGGCAACACCGCGTGTTCCTTATTATCTATTGAAACAGCTCAAGGCAAACGGCATTGTCATTGCTCCGGTGGGAAACCTGAGCTTTCAGACTCTGACCAAGATACGAAGGACATTGAAACAGGAAGACGGCAAAGAAAGAGAGATCTTGGAGAAGGAAAAACTGATCGAGTGCATGTTTGTTCCCCTCATCGGAGAACAGGGCTATAGGTTCTAATTTGCTCTGAGAATGGCATACCCATAGATGAACGCAGCGATTACTCCTCCAATAATGGGACCGATCCACCACACGTACCAGTTCGTGAGCGCTCCAGAACCCGAGAAATATGCCCATGCAAACTCTGGTCCAATTGCGCGAGCGGGGTTCATCGCGGCTCCGGTGAAAGGACCGCCAACCATAACATCAGCAGCGACGATGAGGCCGATTGCGAAACCGCCAACTTTTGGGGCTCTTGAATCCACAGCAGTGCCAAACACTGTGAAGACGAGAATGAAGGTCATTATCGCTTCTAAAGCAATCCCTTGAACAACGCTAACCTTGCTGAGTGCGGGTGCACCCCAGCCCACCACATTTCCTGTATTCTGAGGAAGAACAGATATGAGGAGAAATCCCGCGATTGTCGCGCCAGCCACTTCTGAAATAATGTATACGATTGCATGCGCTATCGACAATTTTCGTGCTACCAAAAGGCCGATAGTCACAGCAGGGTTGAGGCTCCCGCCTGAAATGCTCATCGTGGCAGTGATGCCAATCCCCAGTCCCAGGCCGTTTGCTAGTGCAGTCACTAACAGGCCTTGATTGGAGCCCGCATTTGCTAGGTATCCCAATGCAACTGCAGAGCCGGCTCCGACAAACACGAACAGAAAAGTTCCAACCAACTCGGCAATTGCTTTCTGACCAAGATTGGGCGTGGATTGCAATGGGTTTTTCACTTTCTTCCTATTGCGTTGAGTTTATCGCCGTCCCATAGAAACTTAAGATGTTTTCTGCCCTTTCTCAATTCCCTTGATGAAAGTACGTATCCCGCTATCAGCGGTAGACCGATCGTTGCCTCGACATAGGCTGTCGCTCTCGTTGCCTTTTTCGATATTTTGCCCCATGATTTTGCCTCATCAAGTGTGCTTCCGGTGAGTCCCCCCCAGTGAGGAGCATCTGTTGTGATTTGGAAAGAATACGAGTGCCCTGGCGTATAATCGAGCATCACGGCTGCATCGTTGATATAGTTCTTGGGCACTCCGCCGCTAACATAGATTGAGCCCGTCTTGTTTGATTTAAGCACTATCTGAGCGATTTCATAGTTATCCTGAATCGTGTCAAGTTGCATCATTTTCTTCCCTGCCTTTTTTGCGGCACGATAGAGCCCAGCTAGTCCTATTCCAAGAGAAGAGTCTGCGATCGCAGGGACAAACACCGGAACTCCGTGCTTTGATGCTGTTCCAATAATTGAATTGGGATCACGGCGAGCCCTTTCCCCTAGCGCTTCCATGAATTGCCTCGTAGAGTACTTTCTTGGTTCTAGTTCTTGCGCGATTTCACCGACAACGTCGTCCGTCTTTACAAAGCCAATCTCATCGACATAGGTATCATAGATCCTGTCAATGTACAAGTCGTGGAGAAGCGCATCGTCAGAATTAGGCGTTCCCATGAAATGATTGAATCCCTGCGACTGGTAAAAATCTTGGTATGCGATGGCCCCGGTTGAAACAATTACATCGACAAAGCCTACCTCGATAAGGTCTCGAATCACTTTTCGGAGCCCGCCTGCTATCAAAGCACCAGACAACCCCATCATTATCGTAGGTCTCGCAGGATCCGATATCATATTCTCGTAGACATGCGCGCACTCTGCGAGAGATCTGCTTTGGATGCTCGTACTTGACCATGAGGAAACAAGATCCCTTATTGTGTTCACACTGCTGAGATCAAGCTGCTTCACTGGAGTCGACAAGAGCTCGTTTCTGAGTCTCTTTGCCTTCCGAGAAACCTTGATCTCGCTTGCCTTTGCTTCGAAATACTTGAAATCGACTTCAGCTTCCTTTCTTGAACTTCTCAAGCAGAAATCTGTGAGCATTCAAAAGATTATGTTATTAAAAGCTCTTCGAGATAATGAATCTCTGCTCTGGTTCGGGGCCTGCCTTTCGTTTTAATCATGTTTGCGGAAATCTAGTCTATATTAGAGTGAGAAAATTGAAGCAAAGGTTTCATTTCCTGTCATTGCGAAGTTAGCGTATTATTCGATGTATTGCTCTGCTTGATTGTGCCCGAGTATTTTTAACTAATTGTCCACCATGAAACATTCTTTCAGGCATTTCATCAGGCCGTGTCGGTTTGACATAAACGAATAGAGCCACTGCAGGATTCTCGGATTGTCAAGGTTAGCAAAAGAAATTTCTGGAAAAAATGGCGCCGCCGGACCGACTTGAACGGTCGACCAACTGGTTTCTAAACGCAGTCGAGATCAAGCATTTAACAGCCAGGTGAGTTTCCAAGACTTTTGAGAGGTCAATGGAATCTGCTCTACCACGCTGAGCTACGGCGGCCTCTGGGCACATTGGGTAAGCTGCCTTCATTTAATTGTTTTAGTTCCACTCAGGAGAGCATATTATGCATAGTCATAGAGTCATAGTTAGGATTATACGGGAGGAATATCTCAATTTGAAAATTGAATAGGAGTAGAGCTTAGATTGAGGAACGACTTTAGCGTCAGAATTGGCGGCGCTGCAGGAGACGGCATTTCCTCTACAGGGGAGATTTTTGCAAGGACGCTTTCAAGAAGCGGACTTCATTGCTATGGGCTAAACAGTTACCAGTCCGCAATCCGCGGCGGGCATGTGTGGTTCGGAGTCAGAGGCAGTACTCAAAAGGTCACTAGCCACGGCGACAAGCTCGACTTAATAATTGCCCTTAACTCCGAGACTGCGGAAATTCACTCCCCATTTCTTTCAGAGGGTGGAGTTGTACTCTACGATAAGGATCGAGTAAAGTTTTCGCAGAATCTAGTGCCGACGAACGCAAAAGCGCTGCCTGTGCCATTGGGCGAGATTTCAAGAAAATTTGATAAGAATCCGATCATGCAAAACACCGTCGCACTCGGGATGACATTGTATCTTTTCGGCCTTGATTTTGACATATTTTCTGAGGTACTTGCTGATACCTTCGGGAAGAAAAAGCAGGCGATTATTGACGCGAACGTTAACGCTGCGAAAAACGGCTATGAGTATGCTAAGGCAAATTTGCAGCAACTCTCTGTGAAAGTGACCCTTCCTAACAATCCGCGCCCAAAAATGCTTATGACCGGAAACCAAGCGATAGCACTTGGCGCGGCAATGGCAGGTTGCAAATTCTACGCGGCCTATCCAATGACTCCTGCGTCTTCGATACTTCACTGGATGGCAGCTCATGCGACGAGTTGCGGCATTCTTGTGAAACAAGCGGAAGATGAACTTGCGGTGATAAACATGGGGATCGGAGCGGCTCACGCTGGTGCAAGAGCCATGGTCGGAACCTCGGGTGGCGGTTTCTCGCTGATGGTCGAGGCTCTCGGGCAAGCTGGAATGACGGAAACTCCAATTGTGATTGTTGATTCGCAAAGAGCAGGCCCCTCAACAGGATTGCCCACAAAGACGGAACAAGGAGATCTCAATATGATACTAGGAGCTTCGCAGGGAGATTTTCCGCGAATCGTGCTCGCGCCTCTCAATGTGGAGGATGCGTATTATGCAACAATAGAAGCATTCAACCTAGCGGAGAGGTTCCAATGCCCCGTTATTGTTGCAAGCGATCTACTTCTCTCAGAACATATCGAAACCGTTGACGAACTCAGCTCCAATGTCGTGATAGACCGGGGAGAACTCATCACATCATACTCAGGGTCTGAGCCGTACAAGCGCTTCAAAGTTACGGAGACTGGAGTTTCCCCAAGAGCCATACCTGGCACCGCCGGAACGATTTTTGTCGCTGCCTCAGATGAGCACAGGGAGGATGGCGTGGTTGTGAGCGACGTCCTGGCAGGGATCCCGAAATACGTCAAGGAACGCGAAAGACAGATGGAAAAGAGAATGAGAAAGCTCGATGTTGCAAGAAACGAAATCAGTGCCCCTAAGATTGTGGGACAACCTGATGCGAAGCTAACAATAGTCTGTTGGGGTTCGACTTTCGGTGTTGCACTAGAAGCTGCTGAGGAGCTCTCCGGGAGCGGGTTCTCGACCAATGTTCTTCCAATCAGAAACATCTGGCCGTTCAAATGCGAAAGCATTCTACCAATCTTAGAAGGAGCAAAAAAGTTGCTTTGTGTCGAATGCAATTACACGGGACAGTTAGCGCGCCTGATTCGCGCAGAAACCGGCTTTGAAGTCAAAGACAGGTTTCTCAAATACGATGGAGAACCAATTTATCCTGGTGAAATCGTGAAGAAAGCAATGGAGGTTGCTGCATAGAATGTTGGAGCTCTCAAAATACAAAAGCGAGACACGGCCGGACTGGTGCCCAGGTTGCGGTGATTTTGGAGTACTTAACTCGCTCGTGCAGGCAGTTTCAAACTTGGAGATAGAACCCAAAGACCTTCTCGTCGTTTCTGGAATTGGCTGCTCGAGCAACCTTCCGGGATTCATCCACGCTTATGGTTTTCATAGCCTTCACGGAAGAGCTATCGCAGTGGCAACAGGAGCGAAGCTTGCAAACCCTGACCTCAATGTTGTGGTGACAGGGGGTGATGGTGATGGGTACGGGATTGGGCTCGGACATTTTGTCCACGCGATGCGAAGAAACCTCGATATTACGTATATAGTCATGGACAATCAGATCTATGGACTTACAACAGGACAGGCCTCTCCCACAAGCACGAGAGATTTTGTCACGAAATCAACTCCAAAGGGAGTTACTGAGGACCCAATAAACCCCATAGCGCTCGCGCTAGTTGCAGGGGCTTCATATATCTCGCGTGGATTCTCTGGAGACCCGAAGCATCTCACCGAGCTAATTGAGAATGGAATCAGACACAAGGGCTTTGCGCTCGTTGACGTATTCAGCCCTTGCGTTACGTGGAATAAGATCAACACGTACGATTATTTCAGGCAGAATTGCTACAATTTTAACGGACCTCAGTACGACTCTCGAAACTTCGACCAGGCAATGTCGAAGGCGCGAGAGAAGTCTCCAAAGATTCCAATTGGGCTATTTTACGAGGTGGACAAACCGACCTACGAAGAATCAGACCCTACTCTCAAAATAGTCAACCCAGTAAAGTCAAAGCCTGGCATCTCGAATCCCCAAGATCTTTTCAAAGAATTCTATTGAGAACATCATATCGCTAATCTCACGGTGATTTGTCCTTCGTCTTAGAAGGATTTATAACATACGGCATAATCAATGATAATCAAAGCAGAAACCATTCTGTTCTATGATTTTAGTTTTGAGATGTATTTCTGATGACGCACACGCTTGAGATAATTGATCTTCACGCAGGAATTGAAGGAAAGGAAATTCTGAAGGGAGTTTCACTGACTGTTAAGACTGGAGAAACACACGCGATCATGGGGCCAAATGGCTCAGGCAAGAGCACTTTGGCATACACTATGATGGGGCATCCAAAATATAGGATTCTCTCCGGAGACGTCAAGATCGACGGCGAGAGCATCAAGGATATGCCGGTGAATCAGAGAGCTCTCAAGGGACTATTCCTGGGATTCCAGTATCCGCTTGAGATTCCAGGGGTGAGCCTTTCGAACTTTTTGCGTATCTCGTACAACGCGGAGAGGAAGAATGAACCAATGCTCGTTCGAGATTTCAGGAAGTTGCTCGAGGACAAGTTTGAGGTCGTCGGAATGGATAGGAGCTTCGCGACGAGGTATCTCAACGAGGGGTTTTCCGGTGGGGAGAAGAAGAAAGCCGAAGTCGTGCAGCTCGCTGTCCTGAGACCAAAGTTCGCCATTCTCGATGAGACTGATTCGGGACTAGACATTGATGCGCTAAAGCTTGTCTCGAATGGAATAAACAGCATTCAAAGCTCAGAGATCGGGGTCCTGCTCATAACACATTATCAGCGAATTCTGAGGTACGTAAAACCCCAGTTTGTCCATGTCCTTGTTAAGGGTCAGGTAGCCGTATCAGGGGGGCCGGAGTTAGCACAGAAATTGGAGGAGCAGGGTTATGGTTGGATACAGGGCGCCGAGGAAGAGCCTGAAGTCCCTTCCACTGCATGAGCAGCCTAACTTGATGGCGTCGTTCCGGGCTTTTTCCCTTCATCTTTCTTTTGCTGTCCAGGCTGAGTTCCTGTCGGCTTTGGTGGAGGTTTCTTCGACATCTGGTATCCTCCGACGATAATTAATATGAAACCGACGATTGCAAGACCCAAGACGGCTGGCTGCACTGCGGCTTCCGACAACCTCATTCCCTGTCCGTATTTCAGGTAGAGACCATATGCAGCACCTGCTATGAGAAGTATTACTCCAACCACTAGTAGAATCAGACTTGTAGAGGATTTTTGTTGGCTCAAATTACGAACTGTCCGAAAGCAAATTGGTTCGTATGTATGCTTTTAGCTTAACGTTTTCGCAAAATCGTGAGGAACCAGAACCACGAAGATAAACGCTTATTAGCAATTATAACATATGTCATAGGAGATTCGGGATGTCACGGCAGGTAATTAACGAGGACTACAGCAAGTACGACTTCAAGGATCCTGAGATTCTCGTCTTCAAGTCAAAGAGAGGCCTAACCAGAGCCACAGTCGAAGAAATCTCAAAGATGAAGAATGAACCCGAATGGATGAGAAACTTCCGCTTGAAGGCCTATGACTATTTCATGGATAGACCAATGCCCAACTGGGGCGGGGACCTTTCTACCATTGATTTCGACAGCATTTACTACTACGCGAAGCCCACAAATAAGGCAGGCACAGATTGGAACGACGTTCCGGAAAACATTAGGAAGACGTTTGACAGGCTCGGGATACCAGAAGCAGAGAGAAAATTCCTTGGCGGTGTCGGTGCCCAGTATGAATCAGAAGTGGTTTATCACTCGCTTAGAGAAGATTTAGAGAAAAAAGGGGTGGTCTTTCTAGACACTGACTCTGCAATTCAAAAACATCCCGATATTGTGAAACGCTATTTTGGCACAATAATCCCTCCGAATGATAACAAGTTTGCTGCTCTAAACAGCGCTGTATGGAGCGGTGGAAGCTTCGTCTACGTGCCAGCTGGTGTGAAGGTAGATGTTCCACTTCAAGCCTACTTTAGGATAAATTCAAAGAACGTAGGGCAGTTTGAAAGGACACTAATCATCGCAGAGGCAGGATCCGAAGTTCATTATATTGAAGGATGTACCGCTCCAGTGTATTCCTCTGATTCGCTTCACTCTGCAGTTGTTGAGATCATTGCAAAAAAAGGCGCGAAGGTGCGATACACAACGATTCAGAACTGGTCGAAGAATGTCTACAACTTGGTCACAAAGAGGGCATATGCGTACGAAGACGCGACAGTGGAATGGGTTGACGGAAACCTCGGCAGTAAGCTCACAATGAAGTATCCTTCGATATATCTTGTTGGACCAAGGGCAAAGGGTGAGGTTCTCTCTATAGCATTCGCTGGAAAGGACCAACATCAAGACGCAGGAGCCAAGATATACCATTTAGCGTCAAACACAACTTCAAGGATTACTAGCAAATCGGTCAGTAAGGATGGCGGCAGGACGACCTACCGTGGAATGCTCCATGTCGACAAGGGAGCCAGAAGCACAAAATCGAGTGTTCGTTGCGATGCACTGCTCCTCGATGGGAAATCTAGGACTGACACATATCCGTACAACGAGATCAACGACGAAACTGCGAATACGACGCACGAAGCCACGGTTGGAAAGATCAGCGAAGAGGCAATATTCTACCTGATGAGTCGGGGAATGAGCGAAACGGATGCACTCAACATGATTGTCATGGGTTTCCTAGAGCCATTCACGAAGGAGCTTCCGATGGAATATGCTGTCGAGCTGAACAGGCTAATCCAGCTTGAAATGGTTGGCTCCGTAGGTTAGACCAGAGTCAAGCGACAGCAGGTTCGCAGAGATCCGCCAAGCTCGCAAGGGCAGGAAAGTGGATCTGATTTCAGTATATCGATTGAGGATTTGGTGCACGAAAAATGGCGCAACAATCAGTAAGGATTGGAGAAGACTATGTCGAAATCCTCTCGAGATCCAACAACGAGCCTTCATGGCTTACAAGATTCAGATTGGATGCTCTGCGAACCTACAACGTGCTACCCGAGGAGCAATCAAACCTTTACACAAAATATGCTCTAAATCTCGGAATAAGCCTTGAGTCACTTGACCGGAAATTCAATGCGTTAGGAGAAACAAATTCCCCTACCTTAGCCGAAATTGCGGATGGAATGGAGACTGGTCACTACTATGTGAGCACTCAGACCGAGACAATTGCGTCAAAAAACATTCGCGACCTCGAATCGAAGGGAGTTGTCTTCTGTGACCTTCACGAAGCTCTCGAAAAACACGAAAGAAAACTCTATACAATATTCCAGAACAAGGCAGTCAAGCCGGAAGAAGACAAGTTCGCTGCACTCAATTCTGCTCTCTTCTCCACAGCTTGGCTTGCGTATGTTCCAAAGAACGTGGAGTTGGAGAATCCGCTGCGGTTGCGATTCTATCTGAGTGCGCTCAGGCCTCACTTTTCCCAAATTTGGATATATGCGGAGCAAGGGTCGGGGGTGTCCCTTCTTACAGAAGACTATGGCGCTGAAATTGCTGGTACGGCAGGTGAAGTCGTCGAAGCGTATGTGAAGGACAATGCATCTGTTCGTTATTCAAACATCCAATGCTATTCGCAACAGACAACGGTTCTTTCAAACAAGAAGGGACTTTGCGAGAAAGACGCTCGGATCTCTTGGACCCTCGGCTACTTTGGTGGACGTGCGGAGCGGGCAAAACTTGAGAACGTTTTCTTGAAGGAGGGAGCTAGCGCTGAAGTTGTTGAAGTCGTCTTCGGGGACAACTCGCAGCGTTTTGACGTGGTTTCGGATCTAAACCATCTTGCACCATCAACTAAAGGAAGGATCCTATCGAATGGTGTTTTGAAAGACAAGGCACAATCGGTCTTCAAGGGGATGATCAGGATAGGTAAAGACGCAAAGGGCGCTAATGCCTATCTTGCGGGTCATGCGATTCTGCTGAGTCCTGAGGCAAAGTCGGATGCAATCCCTGGGTTGGAAATCGCAACAAACGAGGTAAAGGCCACGCACTCTGCTTCCGTTGCGCAGATTGACCAAGATCAGATATTCTACATGATGACGCGGGGGCTCTCCGAGGATGAAGCAAAGAAATTCATCGTCCTTGGTTTTATAGAACCGGCGGTGTCGCGCATTGATTCAGAGGAACTTCGGAACAGAGTCCGCGACGTGGTTGAAGCAAAGTGGTACGGAGTTACAGGGTTTGTCAAGAAGAAGAAAGAGGAAGTTCTATTTGCTGAAGAGGCTCAGAGGGGCCAGACCTCTAAGGACATCTTCGAGGGGCATTACAAGTACAGGTGACATCTTTAGGTTCTTTGCGTGATGAACAAAGCAGAAATACGACATCAACGTAATTTTCTCGAGGCATTGCAGCTTCTGGAAACTGTGACGCAAGATAAATGCTCAAGTCAGGCATAACTAGTCCCTTCCTCGATATTGGAAAGATAAGACCCGACTTTCCGATCCTCAGAAGGGAGGTTCATGGCAAGAGGCTCGTCTATCTTGACAACGCTGCGACAACACAAAAACCTAAACAGGTAATCGATGCAATCTCTGACTACTATTCCAACTATAATTCCAACATTCATAGATCGGTCCATACTCTGGCTGAAGAGGCCACAGAAGCTTTCGAGCTTTCACGTGACAAGTTAGCAGAATTCGTGAACTCACCATCAAGGGAGGATCTTATATTCACGCGAAATGCAACCGAGGCACTCAACGTGGTGGCTTACAGTCTCACTGAGGCCTTTGTGAACAAGGGAGACAAAATTGTCGTCACCGAAATGGAGCATCACAGCAATTTTGTACCCTGGCAGCAACTTGCCCTAAAGCATGGGGCGAGACTCGAGATAGTTCCTGTCGACGACGAGGGCATGATAAACGAATCAGATCTTGATACAGTAATCAGGGGGGCGAAAGTGTTTGCATTTACTCAGATGTCAAATGTATTCGGAACAATTACTGATGTAAAGCGACTCGCAAGAATCTCGCATGAGAACGATTGCCTTGCTGTTGTTGATGGAGCACAGTCAGCACCCCACATAAAGATCGACGTGCAGGATCTTGATTGCGACTTTTTTGCAATTTCTGCGCATAAGATGCTTGGCCCCACAGGAGTGGGATGCTTATATGGAAAAAGGGATCTTCTAGAAAGGATTCCGCCCTTTCTTCTTGGTGGAGATATGATTCGTGAAGTCACTAGAGAAAAGACGACGTGGAATGAACTTCCATGGAAATTCGAGGCCGGCACCTCTAACATTGCCGATGTGATCGGTTTCGGCGCTGCATTGGACTATCTTTCAAAAGTCGGTATGGGAAATATTCAGAAACATGAAGAATCGATTTCCGCAGCGGTGCTCGAGGAGCTTAAAGGGATTAAGGATATGAAGATATACGGTCCGCTGGATCCAAAAAAACGCGGGGCAGTGTTCTCGTTTAATCTGGGAAAGGTTCATGCGCATGACATCGCCTCGATCCTGGATGATCAGGGCATCGCGATAAGGTCGGGGCACCATTGCGCACAAATCTTGATGGCGAAGCTTAATGTACCAGCGACCTCTCGAGCGAGTTTTTACTTGTATAATGATTACGATGATGTCGAAGCTTTGCGAAATGGATTAGAGCGCGTGAAGGAGGTACTCGGATAGATCCATGAGTTCTGATATGTACAAGGAAATAATCCTTGACTACTACAAGAATCCTAGAAATCGCGGGACATTGGAGTCCCCGGCGGCAACTGCAAAGGATTCCAACCCTTTGTGCGGCGACATCATAGAAATGCAGCTAAAGTTCTCTGAGGGAAAGGTCTCGGACATAAAGTTCAACGGGGATGGTTGCGCGATAAGTCAGGCGTCAGCTTCGATGCTTACCGAGATGGTGATGGGCAAGTCGATTGATGATGTGAGGAAGATTGACAAAGTGGCTTTGCTTGATAACCTTGGTTCCCCAAACCTCGGGGCGGTCAGAATTAAGTGTGCGCTTTTGCCGTTGAAAGTTGTGAAAACTGCACTTTATCAGTACCTTGGAGAAAACCTTCCGCCTGAAGATGGTAATGCTAAAGCGTAAGCTATGCTTTGGCTGCGGAAGTATTCACTCTACGATTGATCTCCTCAGCCATAAAGTGGCCTGTCATGGAGATCTTGACTTCTTTGACTCCATCGAGCCCGCCGACTCTTCTCTTGATGTCTTGAGCTATTTCAAGGGCAAACATCGGGGGACAGAACGGTGCAGTAAGATGAAACCCTACGGAAACAACTCCCTCAGGGGATATCGCAATTTCGTCAACGAGGTCCATTTCCGTAATCGGAACGCCGACTTCGGGGTCAACAACCTGCTGTAGTTCTCTCACGATTTCTGATTTCTCTACCATTTGACCAAAATACCTCACTGATTAAAGTGCAGACTCGCGCATAAGTGTTTCTTACACAGTTTGAGCCGCGTAAGGAACGTCGCGCTCTCGCATTCTCATCTCGATGAAAGTTTCTGTATGCATCACGCCACTTATCTTGCCAATCCTAGCTGAAACTGTATTATGAAGCTCATCTAGAGATCGTGCCTTCACCTTCACAATCAGGTCGAACCTCCCAGTCACCTCGTAGACTTCGCGCACTGAATCTAAATGGAGCATTTCATCAAGAATCTGTTCACGTATCTTCGAATCGATATTCAAACCGACCAATGCCGAAACGCTATAGCCGAGTAGATCATCATTGACTTCAATTGTGAACCGTTTGATCAATTGCCGCTTTGCAAGTCTCTTGATTCTGCTGTATACAACGGACGAGTTCACGTTAATCTTCTTACTTAGTTTCGGAACGCTAATGCTTGCATCTCTTTGAAGCTCAGATAGAATTTTCAGATCAATATCATCGATTTTGGTCATCCAGAACTCAATTCCGCTGTTATGTTGATGAAATCAAAATCAATTATATATATAATTTATTAAAATTGGTCAAATTTCAGTAGAATTTTCTTTTTCAGACCGAATTTGGTGAAGAAGCTAATCAGATGCGTGCGAGTATTGTGCGGTGCAATTAAAGTTTTATAACCATCGCGACCGAAGTCCTTTTCCTTCATCATGTCGCAGGAGTTCAGGCATATCGTCCGCATTGCAGGGCGAGATTTGGATGGCACAAAGAAGATTGCTCCAGCAGTATCGGAAATAAAGGGCGCGGGGGATAGCTTTGGAAATGCCATTGCTTCTTCGTTAAAAATTGATAATCGCATGAGACTAGGGCAGCTTTCTGATAAGCAGCTTCAACAGATTGAGGCAGCTCTAAAAGATGTTTCTACACTCAACCTTCCTCCGTGGATGTTTAACCGCAGAAAGGATATTGACAGCGGGACAAATGTCCACAGATTTGGAAGCGATCTGGATTTCACAGTAAAGAACGATATTGAAAGGGAAAAGAACCTTTTGTCTTGGAGAGGAGTTAGGCATGGCCTTGGGTTGAAGGTGAGGGGTCAGAGAACTCGCACCACTGGAAGAAAGGGTCGTACAGTTGGTGTAAAGAAATCAGCTGTCCAAGCAGCACAGCATGCGGCTGCAGCGGCTGAAGGAAAGGAGAAGAAGTGAGATGGGAGATCCAAAGAAACCACGTGCAAAATTCAATCCCCCCAGGAATCCTTGGCGGAGCGACCAGCTTTCTCAAGAACTCTACCTTCTCGGAACGTACGGTCTAAGAAACAAGAGGGAGCTATGGAGATCTCAGACTTACCTTTCAAATATCAGAAAACAAGCTCGGCAGCTACTTGCAGCACCAACCGATGTGCAACGTAGGGAAGAACCGAAACTCCTTGGTCACCTGGCAAGGCAAGGACTGATCCAATCGAGCCAAAACACTCTTGACGACATTCTTTCGCTCACAATCGAGAACGTACTCGAAAGAAGACTTCAGACATTGGTCTGGAGAAGGGGCCTTGCACGAACGCCCTATCAAGCACGGCAGCTTGTGACGCATGGGCACATTGCTCTAAACGAACGGCGGATGAATGTGCCATCGTATCTCGTGCTTACAAACGAAGAAGGTACGCTCAAATTTAGAGAAGGTTCCAGACTCGCAAAACCTTCGATTGAGGCGCCTGCGGTGGAGACCCTTGCGGAAAGCTCTCCTATTGCATCGGAACCTGCGCCATCCGCTGAGTTAACGAAGTAAATCGAGTGGTTAGAAATGGAAGCAGTTTCGCAGCAGCAAGAGAGATGGGCTATTGTTCATATCTACAGCAGTTATAACAACACGATTGTGCATATGACTGACCTGACGGGATCAGAGACGATTTCATTCAGCTCTGGGGGAAGGCATGTGAAGGCAGACAGATTCGAATCATCTCCTTATGCGGCGATGAAAAGCGCAACGGCTGCGGCAGAGGTAGCAAGATCAAAAGGTATTACTGCTGTACATATCAAGGTAAGAGCAGTGGGCGGGACAGGTCCAAGAACGCCTGGGCCTGGAGCTCAAGCTGCGATCCGTGCTATTGCTAGAAGCGGATTCAAGGTGGGTCGAATCGAAGATGTCACGCCGATCCCACATGATACCACACGGCGAGCAGGTGGAAGAAGGGGAAGAAGAGCATAGATCTTTCTTCTTCCTTTGTACGTTGAACCTCTCTCGCAGCAATTATTATTCCTCGATTTGAAAAAATCGCCCGTAATTCCACAACTTCTATCAAAATTTAAAAAGCGCGAGCTAAAGGAATTTTTATGATGCCAGCATGGCAGGGGCATTCTTACTTGTATTGATGACTGCTGGCTTTGGATTGTTATTCGCTCTGCCAGTCCTGATAATCCCTTTCTTCTTCGCACCTAGAAACAAGACTCCGATGAAGCTTGCCACCTTCGAAGCTGGGCAGGTTCCAACTGGTGATGCACGCGTTCATTTACTTATGCAATATTATCCATACTTACTGATCTTTGTTATCTTTGACGTGATATCGATGTTTCTTTTCGCATGGGCATCCACAGTTGTGGTTCTCTCTGCAGCTTACATTGTTGGAATTTTTCTCGGTATCATCTTTATACCACTAGGATACGGAATCCATTTGGCGAGGAATCTGGATCTATGGTAGCCCAACAGGTAGAGACAAAGAAGCCGGGAACTGCAAGGGAAGGTCCTGGTCTGAGTATTCTTGTGGGTAAGATGAAGGAAGTCATCCAATGGGCTATCGCCGACCCGATGACCTACCTTGCTAACTGGGGACGCCTTTACTCTCTTTGGCCTGTTCATCTTGAGACTGCGTGTTGCAGCATTGAATTCGGAGCTGTCTCGGGATCAAGATATGATTGTGAACGCTTTGGAATCTTGGAAGCTTTTGGTTCTTTGCGGCAATGCGATCTGATCGTAGTGCATGGCACCGTCACAAGAAAGATGGCACCTCGCCTCAGATGGATATACGATCAAATGCCCGAACCAAAATGGGTGATCGCTATGGGCGCGTGTTCTATTACTGGCGGAGTTTACTTTGACTCTTACAATGTGCTGCCTGGGGTTGACCAGGTGGTTCCGGTCGATGTGTACGTGCCTGGTTGTCCTCCGAGGCCTGAGGAGTTGATTGATGCTTTTGTCATGCTTCAGGACAAGATCAGAAAGTCCAACATCAGATAGATCACGCAATGTCAGCCACACAGCCGAAGATGGAGCTTCCGAGAGAGGAAAAGGCACTCGTGGCTGCTCTTTCATCGCTAGGCGAAAAAGTGAAACTCGCGTTTGCAAAGCCAAATAGAATCAAGATTTTTGCGGAGAGAAACGACGTCGTTGAAGTTTCTCGCTTCATTCGTGACAACCTGCACTTTGATCACTGCGCCAACGTCACTGGAACCGATTTTCCGAAAGACAAACAAATTGAGATCACATATCATTTTGGTTCCATTGACGGTGAAGGTTTGAGAAGAATCATCTTATCTCTTGCTTGCAAAGTTCCCTCGGCTGATGCAAGACTTCCTTCGCTGATCAATGAGTTCCCAAGTGTGGAATTGCACGAAAGGGAGACTGCGGAGATGCTTGGCGTGGTTTTCGATGGACATCCGAACCTAAAGCGACTACTTCTACCTGAGGATTGGAACGATATTCCCCCAATGCTCAAAGCTTACAGGTTGCCCGGACGACTGGAAGGAGAGTGAAAGGTCTTGTCGATGCCGGTTGGGGCGACCGGAATCTCTACTCAGCAGGTTGAAGAGGACAAGCTCGTCGTGAGCATTGGTCCACAACATCCTGGAGCAGGTCACTTTCGTTTCACTATAACTGTGGAAGGGGATATGATAGTTGATGTCCTTCCGGACCCTGGATACGTCCATCGAGGGGCTGAGAAACAGACAGAGTACCGTAATTATACACAGAGCATTCCATTGTTAGAGCGCTCATCTCTCACAGATGTGACAAACATCATAGGGCCATACTCTCTTGCCGCAGAAGAGCTCATGGGCATTGAGATCCCACCTCGAGCGCAGTACCTCAGGATGATAATGTCTGAGAATCAACGGATAATCAGCCATCTCTACTGGCTAGGAATTCAGGCCATTTTCTTAGGTCATTCAACAATGTTCATGTGGCCTTTGGGAGATAGAGACCTGCTCATCGACTTGGGTGAGATGATTGGAGGTGCTCGAATTACCTACTCCTACTGGATTCCAGGAGGAGTAAGAAACGACATACCAGGCAATTTCAAGGAGAGAGCGCTGAAGACCTACGATTACTTTGAGAAGCGGCTTGTCGATTATGAGAGAATATTTTTTGAGAACCCGCTTTTCCTGAAAAGGACGCAAGGCGTAGGGGTACTCAAGAGAGAAGAAGCTATCAGGTTCGGTGTTGTCGGCCCTGTTCTAAGAGCTTCTGATGTGAAGAGCGATACGAGGCTAGACGAGCCGTATTGTTTATACAAGGATGTCAATTTCGAAGTTCCTGTTTACAAGGAATGTGACACTTGGGCTCGATGCATGGTTCATCTATTCGAGATGCGACAGAGCATACGGATTATCAGACAAATTCTTGAGAAAATACCTTCAGGCTCCGTACGCGTTAAACTCTCTCCGCAGCAGCGAACGCGGCCTGGAGAAGCGTATGCAAGAGTCGAGGCGTCAAGGGGGGCAATGGCATTTCATATAATTTCAGATGGCGGGACAAAGCCCTACAGAACGAAGATCAGTGTACCTTCCTTCAGGAACTTGATTGTTCTGAAGAAATTACTTATTGGCTCTCATGTCGCAGACATGCCAGCGATTTACTGGAGTCTTGACTACTGGCCGGTCGAGGCAGACAGATAGGAAGGAGCGAAATCACTTGGCAGAACTTACTACATTCGAACAATTCGTAAAGCGAGTACTCGAGATTGTCTTCTGGGTGCTTATTTTTCTGCCGTTGGTAATACTACCAGTGTTTTATCTAGTCTATGTTCTTCCAGTTGAACTACAGTGCAATTTTGTATTATTGGGCTGCAGCCACAGTATCGATTGGGCTACTGCGCTTTACATGTTCAGCCCTAATCAACTGAATCCTTTTGATCCTACTTCTTTCATAAGCTCAATGGGACTGGGGGCAAGCTCAATTTTGTTCAGAGCAGGATTCTTTCCCGGCCTGACATTTGTAGCTGTTTTGTCTTCCTTTGTTATATGGTATGAAAGAAAGCTGTTGGCGAAAATGCAGTACAGGGTCGGGCCACTGTACGCAGGCCGCGTAGGAGGAATTTTCCAGTCTTTCGCTGACCTTTTCAAACTACTCTTCAAAGAAATCGTGATACCTGCAAAAGCCGACAGACTGATGTTCCTGGCCCCAGTCTTTGGAATGATGGCTCTTGGCGGGGCACTCATCGGAATTGTCCCAGTGGGGGCAAACGAATTCGTCGCCTCCTCGCCGTACTCTCTCTTAATTGCGCTTGCTATCTTGAGCTTCTTTCCATTGGTCACGCTGATCGCAGGCTGGGCAAGCAACAACAAGTTCTCATTCATTGGTGCCATAAGAGCCCTGTACCAGATGATCTCATACGAGATTCCATTGATTCTCTCTGTTATTGGCGTCGTGATTCTTGCCGGATCGCTCGACTTTACTGGAATCGTAAATTCGCAGAACAAGATATGGTTCATTGCACCCATGATTCTCGGGGCGATAGTGTTCTATATCACAGCAATGGCTGAGGTCGAGCGGATTCCTTTCGATCTTCCGGAGGCGGATAGCGAGCTTGTCGCTGGCTGGCTCACCGAGTACACGAGCATGGTGTTTGGGACGATAAATCTCGCAATCTACATCAAGCTATACGCAATGTCTGCTATTTTCACACTTCTTTTCCTCGGGGGATGGTCAGGACCTGCGCCTGTTCCTGACTTTGTTTGGTTTCTGATCAAGACGATCATAGTGATGACGATTTTCATAATTCCGCGAGGAGCGAACCCGAGGATACGAATAGATCAACTAATCGACCTTGGATGGGTGTGGCTCATCGGATTATCGTTTCTCAACATATTCATTGCCCTAGTCTTGAAGGCTTCAGGATTGTTATAGAGGATAAAGAAGAAGATGAGCATCGTCACAGGCACGTTTAGAGCTCTCGCAGCTGCACTGAAGCAGCTTCCGAAAAAAAGAATGACTCTCAGATATCCAGAGACACAATTGGAGATGCCGGGATACTATACTTACGACCCGAAGCTCGGCGTCGCAAAACCTGGATACAAGGGACGCCATATATTATGGCTTGACAAATGCACAGGCTGTCAACTTTGCTCAATCGCATGCGAGAACATCTCGCAGGCGATCGAAATGGTGAAGGTGAACAGGGCCCAGCCAAACAACAAGAAATCAATCTTCCCGCAAGTCGACTACGCAAAGTGCGTGTTCTGCGGTTTCTGCGTGGACGCGTGCCCTTTCTACGCACTTGGTATGACTGACGATTTTAATTTGGTCGCCTACACAAAGAAGGAATTGGTCTACTCTCCAGAGAAGCTTGCGGTACCTCCCAAGGTCACGAGACCAAAGGTCAAAGTCAAATTCGAGAAGGATGTGGCCTTCCATGAATGAAGAGATTATCTTTGCTGCGCTCGCTGCACTGACCATTGTTGCGGCGATTGTTTCGCTTGAGGCGAGGCAGGTTGTCTATGGCGCAATTTCACTAGCCTTTTCTTTCCTTGGTGTTGCAGGACTTTTCATTCTTCTCAATGCTACTTTCGTCGCCTTGTTTCAGATCATAGTTTACATTGGGGCTATTGCGGTGTTGATACTATTCACCGTGATGCTTGTTACGAAGGATGTAGAAGCTGAATCAAAAAGAGAACCAATCCGTCCCTTTGCGATCCTGATTGCGGTTGCCTTGGCGGTTGTTGTGAGTCTTGTGGCCTCTTTTTCCAACTTTACGAACACGTACGCAGTTTCTTCAAACCTGACCGTTGCTAACATAGGCGCTCTTCTGACTGGAGAGTATTCCTTTGCACTCGAAATTCTTGCACTGATCCTTGGCGCTTCCATTGTAGGCGCATTGACACTTGCCAAGCTAGATAAGGAGTGAAGAAAATCAAAATGATTCCACTCGTAGACTGGATTGTGCTTTCGACGATACTTCTTGCTATCGGAATTTATGGACTAGTTGCGAAAGGAAATGCACTGCGCCTATTCTTTGCGATTGAGATAATAGTGAACGCCGCAAACCTGAACTTAGTGGCCTTTTCGCATTACCTCGCAACCCCTAATGCAATCGGACAGACCTTTGCGCTTTTCTCTATTGCCATCGCAGCTGCTGAAGCGGCCGTGGGCCTTGCGATTGTTGTTGTGGCCTTCCGCCTAAACAAGAACGTTGACGTTTTCCGTTTAAGGAAACTCAAACACTAACCAAGAGAGAAAAAGGAAATGGACATTGCGCCCCTGTTCCAAGCCGTAATAGTACCGATATTACTCTCGCCTCTCGCGTACTATTTGGGAATCAAATACGGATCTAAATCCGCTTGGTTCAGCTTCGCCGTTCTGCTTTACTCAACAATCATGCTCCTCTATGCTGCACAGACATCCAACCCTTACTTTGAAAGTTACACATGGTTTCCCCAGAACTTGGCTGGGTCAGGAGCTCTGTCGTCAATTGGGCACTTTGGGTTCTATGTTGACGGAATCAGTATTCCATTTGCTCTCACAATCTACATCATCTGTACTGCAGTTGCGTTGTATTCCGTTCCGTACATGAAGCACAGGATCTTTGAACAGGAAGGAATCGCCGTCACAGAGACAGTAACGGTAGAAGGAGAGGAGCATCAAGAAGCTGGCGAACAAAAGGAGAACGAGAGGACAAATTCAAGATTCGGGCTTTACTTTGCTCTCTATTTGCTTTACAGTGCTGGAATGGTGGGAACAGTGCTTGCAACTAACCTGATCGAGCTCTACTTTTTCTTTGAATTCATGCTAATTCCATCTTACTTTCTAATCGCGGAGTATGGATACGGTGCAAGAGGACGAATCTCTCTGATGTACCTTCTTTGGACTCATATCGGCGCCCTCTTGATGCTCCTTTCGTTCCTTGCGCTTGGAACCATCACCGGGAATTTTGTTTTCCTGGGTCCAGGTGCGATGCAAGCGGTTCAAGTTGTAGGCGGTCTGATACCATGGATCGTCTTTGGAATAGTAGTCGGACTCTTCGTGAAACTCTCTGCATTTGGCTTACACGTCTGGCTTCCATTTGCTCATGCCGAAGCTCCAACTCCGATTAGCGCTCTGCTTTCGCCAGCCATGATCGGGATTGGAGGGTACATCATAATTCGAATGTTCACTCTCTTACTTCCTTCCGAATATTTCCAGATAGGGCTCGGCCTCGCAGTTTGGGGCGTTGTCACCATGTTTTATGGTGGTATAATGGCACTGGCACAAGATGATCTGAAGAGACTCTTTGCTTACTCAAGCATCAGTCAAATGGGCTACATCATCTTTGGTCTAGGAACTGCGACAACTCTAGGGGTTGGTGGAGCGGTGTTCCAGTTCGTGAGCCATGGAACAGCAAAATCAGTGCTTTTCATGGTAGCAGGGCTCATCATAGTCCAAGCTGGCGGACTTCGAAGCATAAAGAGAATGGGCGGTCTTTCGACGAAACTACCAATTGCTGCAGTCTGCGCAATGATAGGCTTTCTTGGTTTAATGGGATTCCCTGAGACCAATGGTTTCCAAAGCGAGTGGCTAATCTTCAGCGGTGGATTGCAGCTCGGCTCGGTTCCAGGCCCGTACCAAACCGCCTGGCTTGCTGTTTCGATTCTTGGAGTGATTTCCACAATTGTCACTGCGAGCTATGCACTCTGGACTATGAAGAGGGTGTTTTTCGGTCAGCTGCCAGCAGAGCTTTCAAATGTCAAGCAGGGTTCGTATTACATGCTTGCACCGATAATTTTCATGGCTGCCCTCACCATATTGCTTGGAGTCTTTCCCAACTTGGTTGACGGACCGCTATTCCAAACACTGCATAGTCTGCCGATACCACTCAGATAGGAGTCAAAGAAATTCTTGGCAAGCTGCATTGACCTGATTCCAAACCTGATCTGGGTAGTGCCAATTGCTGGCGCTGCTGTAAGCGTTCTCGCCACAAAGGGAGGTTCCGGAGTGAGAAACGCGGTAGCCGTTGCTGCTAGCCTCCTCTCGGCTCTACTTGCAACTTCGCTCTTCTTCATTCAGGATTTTCACCAATATGTCTTCGGCGGGGCAATCTTGGAAGTCCAAACGATGTGTGGGTACCAGACTACTTGGATTCCGGCATTGAACCTTCAGGCTGGCGTTCTAGTTGATCCCTTGACTTCTGTTCTTGCCGTTACTGTTGCCTGGGTGAGTTTCCTCATCATGGTCTACAGTCTGGGGTACATGAAAGGCGAGCGAAATCTCACGCGCTATTACTTCTTGATGAACTTCTTCATCGGAAACATGCTTCTTCTTGTTATGGCGGACAACTTTCTTCAGCTCTTCCTTGGATGGGAGGGTGTTGGATACTGCAGCTATGCCCTTATTGGGTTTTTCCACAGCGACGAAACCAAGCACTGGGTGGGTACAATCGGCGAGACCTCCATCGGCGTTCCCGAAGCTTACTCTCCAAGCCATGCGGGGATGAAGGCATTCATAATGACGCGCGCAGGGGATATTGCATTCTTCATCGGAATACTGCTGATTTTTGCCTTCTCACACACTTTCAACTTTATTCAACTCTACAACGATCTATCCAGCTCTTCCAACTGGGCAACAGGACTCTCGGCTGTTGGCCTTTTCATTCCGAGTGCAATTCTAATCTTCGGCGGAGCAATTGGCAAGTCAGCTCAGTTTCCCCTTCAGGAGTGGCTGCCGGATGCTATGGCAGGTCCCACCTCGGTCTCAGCTCTAATTCATGCCGCCACCATGGTTAACGCAGGTGTATTCCTGATCGGAACAGTGGGACCCTTGTACGTTGCAGCCACTACCAACCTACAAATCGTATACCCGTTTTTCTTGACTGTGGCTGCAATAGGTGCTTTCACCGCGCTGCTTGCTGCCTCTCAGGCGATGGTGCTCGACGAGGTCAAGAAGGTCCTCGCGTATTCTACGGTTTCCCAAATCGGCTACATGATGCTCGGTCTCGGTGTTGCGGGGCTCTCGGTGACTGCAAATTTTGCGTTTGGTTTCACGGCCGCGTTCTTCCACCTTGTAAGCCAAGCTCTGTTCAAAGCGGGGCTCTTCATGTGTGCCGGTTGGTTGATCCATGTTACAGAGTCTCGATTCATTAGCGGTATGGGTGGTTTGCGAAAGAACATGAAGATAACTTTCATATCGATGTTAATAGTTGCGCTTTCTCTTGCGGGTCTTCCTCCACTCAGTGGCTTTTGGAGCAAGGATTCGATTCTTGGCGCATCTCTACAGGCCGGGGGCGTCTCAATTGCACTTTATGTTGTTGGTACAATAACTGCTTTGATGACGGCATTCTATAGCATTCGACTCATTGGACTCATTTTCGCGGGGCGAAAAAGCGAGAACATTGCAAAGCTCGAAGAGGAAGGACACAAGATTCATGAAGCACCGGCAGTTATGTGGGTTCCGTACGCGTTTCTTGCGGCGGCGACAGTCGCAGTGGGAGTGCTTGCACCTATTTTCCTTCAGCAGAGCCTCGGGAACATGTTCTCAAATTACCTTGCCAACTGGGGAATCATTTCTCCATACAGCCTAGATCTAGGCGCAGAAGTGGTGCCGTTGGGCATAGGAGCAGCCATTTCAGTAATTGGGATCCTTGTTGCATACTTTGCCTACGTGCAACACACCATCAATCCGGCGAAAATAGTTGGTAACAACGGAATTGTCTATGAGTTCTACAAGTTCTTCCAGCATCGCTGGTACATCAACGCAGTTTACTACCGCGTTTTTGTTTATCCAATTCAGCATGGAAGCGCGTGGCTCTACAGGAATTTTGAGCAAAAAGTGATCGAGCCAATAAATGTAGGTGCCCCTGACATTGGCGGAAGTATCTCCGATACATTACGAAAGATCCAGACAGGTATCGAGGAAGAATACGTCCTCGCCTTTGGATTGGGGATTGTTATGCTCGTCGTTCTCTTGCTTCTATTCGGGCGCATATAGGGGACAGTTCACGATGGATATTTCTCCACAGAATCTGACGCTAGTACTGAGCGCGGTTCTTGCATCTGTAGCCCTATTGATAGTCATCCTATCTGCTTTCAACAAGAGATCAACATACATTGGAATGGGTCTGGCGCTGACGGGGTTTGTGTTTGGACTAGTACTCTTGTCGTTAGAAGCATTGGGCTACTTCGGTCCACCCCAAGCTCCTACCATCACAACTTCCGCTGCAGGCGCATGGCCCCTGCTCATTGGAGATTCGGTCTCGTACATTTTCGGATTTGCGATACTGATAGCAGTTATTCTTGTGGCTATAACTGCAGTTAATTATTTCAAAGGCAACGGGAACACGACTGCCTTCTACGCAATGCTTGTTTTCACAACGATTGGCGCGTTGTTGCTAGCATTTTCCTCGGATCTCTTGATGATGTTCGTGGCCTGGGAAATGATGAGTATCCCAAGCTACGTGCTTACAGGTTTCAAAAAGAAAGACCCTTCGTCCAACGAAGCGGCGGTCAAGTATTTCATAATCAGCGCGTTTGCCTCCGCGATTCTGCTATACGGAATCTCATTGATCTACGCCCTTACAGGAACAACAAACATATACCAAATTGTTGGGGAGGTCGGCAGTAGCGGCTCTGGCCTCGGTTACATCGGGACTCTCGCACTGACATTTGTGCTTGCGGGTTTTGGCATCAAGCTTGCTGTGGTCCCTTTCCACATGTGGATACCAGACGCATATCAGGGCGCGCCCACAATTGTGAGCGCCATCCTCTCCACTGCTACAAAAGGTGCCACGTTTGCCCCTGCGGCGAGGATTCTGTTCTTCAGCTTTCAGGGGTACCAGATTGATTGGGGCCTCACATTTGCAGTTCTTGCGGTTCTGTCAATGACCTTTGGCAATTTTGCAGCTCTCACTCAAAAGAGCGTTACCCGAATCCTTGCCTATTCCAGCATCGGACAGGCGGGTTACATCATGATTGGATTCGCTTCCGGCGCTTCTGGAAATGCTCTTGGACTGACGGGTTCCTTTTACCACATTCTGAATTATGCCAGCATGCAAACCTGTGCATTCTTAGCGGCAGCGATCATAATCAGGGAAATTGGCTCCGACGATCTGAATTCGTTTAACGGTATTGGGAAGAGAATGGCTGTTGCTCCAATTGCACTTTCGGTTTCGCTTTTGGCCCTGGGCGGCTTTCCTCCGCTTAACGGGTTTTGGAGCAAACTTGTTTTATTCTATTCCGCCATCAATGCAAATCTTGGCTGGCTTGCAATAATTGCCATCATCAACAGCTTTGCTTCAATTGCTTTCTATGTCAGGATCATCAAACACATGTACCTTGACTCGCCTCCCAGCCCTAAGAAGCTGCTTGAATCAACTAGCTTCAAGATTGCATTGATAATCGCATCAGTTATAATCATAGCAACTGGAATCTATCCCTACCCTTTCATTCAATTCGCGAGCACCGCTGCAAACTCATTCATGCAGCAAGTGCATATACTAGGGCCGTAGGTTCCTAGAACCTTCGTCTCACTGCAAACTCAGCTAGTTCGGAAAGCCTTTCCTTTGCTTCCGAGTCAGGAACATGCGCAAGTGCATTCTTTGCCGAAAGTGCGAACTCGTAGGAGAGCTTCTTGAGATCTGCAAACTCTGCACCAATCGCCCGTTCAATATTGCCATCCTCATTCCAGTCAAGGAGATCGTCTTGCATCTGATATGCAATACCAAGGTTGAGACCAAAGTCAGACATTGATTCTATAGTCTGCTGCTTTGCTCCTGAGATGATCGCACCCAGTTTGGCTGATGTTTGGAAGAGAGATGCTGTCTTTTGTGAGATCGTGTCAATATATTCATCCCTTCCTATTTTCTTGCTTGATGACTGCATCTTGAGCTCCGCGTACTCTCCCTCGCTCATTCGCAGTGCAGCTTTTGAAAGCTCCCTTGCAATTCTTGTATCGGAATACTGAGAAGCAATGTCGAGAATTATTCCAAGAACGAAGTCAGCTGAGAGAATAGATGTGTGAAGTCCATACTTTACGTGAAATACTTGTCTTTCTCTACGAAGAGTGTCATCATCAATTACGTCGTCATGAATTATCGATTCGAGATGAAGGAGCTCGACCGCCACAGCAGAGGGCATCGGGTCATCAGTTATAGTGTCGTGATTTCTCAATGAATCATGGCAAAGAAGAACGATTAGAGGGCGGATACGTTTCCCGCCCTGCATAGCATAGTTCAAAGGTTCGTAAAAGTGGGATTCTGAGAATCTCGCGAGTACATCAGAGATTGAATGTTCAATTCGAGTATGATAATGAAGAGTCTTAGCGCTAAAGTACGAGGCAAACTCTGCGTCGCTCTGCTCCAATGATTGCACATGCTCCGGATGGGCGTGACAAAAATTGATTCTCTTTCGTATATATCACTTGTCCAATACGTTGGAAGAGGCATATCTGCTGAACAAGCTATTTAGCTGCTGACCTGGCCCCGCAGGCTTCACAAAGTATTGTAAGCACTTTGCCGGTTTTCTCAAGACGCGTGTCCGGGCTCCCGCAGACCGGACAGATCACGCGTTCTCTCAAATACCTCTGAAGTAGCGCAGAGAAGGATTGCTTATCAGGTCTGCCCATGAAGATTGCCCTTCCATTTTCTATTGATGCATTTATTGCAAGTTCCCTCCTGAAGTAGTTCAAGAAATCATCAGGATCGCGTTGCAAAAGGGTAGGAAAGTCCATAAAATTGATCCAGAAGGTTTTCTTGCCAGACACCATTGTCCTTGGATCTGGAAGCTTCAGTCTATCTTCCGATTTAACTACACCTTCAGGTCGCTCACGCCGCAGTCTCTGCAAGAGCGCGCTGTACTGTTCTTTGTTCTGATCTGCTTGGCTCATCGATTCCGTACTCGTTCTCAAAATTTAGCTAAAGATTGTTTCTATCAGTCAGTCTTTAAGGCTAAAATAGATTATGCTCCCATCTATTCAATCTTTGGGTCGATCAGTGCTCAACCGATTCGCAATAGCAGAAATTATCCTTGAGCATGTTCAAGAACCTGTAATCATGTTCGACTGGCTAAATCGATCTGAAGCGCACTCAACTTGCTAAGCCCCGACTGTGTGCACCTCTAATTACAAATAGCTCCTGGCCCTTCTCTTTCGGAAAAAATTGCATCACATAAAAAATCGAATCGTTGATAACTTATCTGACCATCTAACCTTTGACCGGATAATTGGTCTCGAGCCGATCTATGGAAATATCTTCTTCGCACTGTAAGGAGTCCAAAATAATCTACTCTCTATTCTGTTTCCAAAGTAAAGTGATCAAGATGAATTTATCCTCTGCAGGAGATATCGGTTCAAGCCAAGACAGAATTGTCAGTGATATAACAACAAATGTCTGAGCAAGAACGTATGCTTTTCAATGGTTGCTGACAAGTTCCCTACGCTTGAGAGAGATCGTGTTAATGGTTCTTCGGCATGAACAGTTCGAGCTGGTTCCCCCGTCGAGTGAACTTCATTTGCGGCATAGGCTCGATGTCCAGGTTTTCAGGATGCTTTAATGCCCCGAGTATGACTTTTCTACTTTGAGTAACTATGAAATACTTCTGCTCGATTCCTGGCAGCATGTGAAAATTTTCGGAAAACATAATCGGCGCCAGAGGTTTGTCCCTAAGTGTCTGAAGGGAGCCATATGCGTTGAGCGCGGCTTCAATAATGAACGTCCTGAAATTCTTGAGCCTGGGATAGAATGGAACCCGTCTCTGGTCTAGTCTTCCACTCAGCCCATAGTGATCCATACGAATCGCAGGCGCAAAAAGGCAGTGCATGTCTGTTAGGATGACTGCTTCGGCATAAAGCTGGGCATAGTATCTTGGTTGATTGCTCGTCTTATCCTCGATGATGAGAAACTTCAATGTTTCTTCACTTGCCTCTACGCGAACTGCATCTGGCTGACATCTGAGTCCCCCAAAAGTCGGCGAGCAAAACGCAGCTGTCATATAGAACGACGCAGATCTTGCATTGATCATATCTACGATGGCGTCAAGCTCTTTTTCCACTGCTCTTTGCCTTTCCAGAATCTCATGTGCCATTCTTCCCTCCTCGAGCTCAACAGTTGGCATTAGCGAACGATTGTAGCGTATCTCGTCAATTACTTGCTGGAGTCTCTTCTTGTCCTTACGGACGCCCCAGAGATGACTTGCCCTTAGACACTCACTTCTTGCTCCACAGACGATGCAAGATGTGATTCTCTTGGGTATGGTGTTTGGTTTGCGTCTAGTCGTCATGCCAATCTGACCACGGCGATCAAAATTTGCTGGACTCAGCTATATACTCATGACTTCCCAAATATATTTGATGTGTTCTTTACAGTGGAACCTTCAGATGCCCGGCTAGTAGGAAGAAATTGTGATCGATATTGTACATGGCCTCAGCCAAAGACATGCTTCTTGTTATTCTAGACCTTTCAGCAGCGTTCGCGTATCACAGAAATGTTGTTTCAGACGTAAGATTGCCCCTAGAAATCCTGTTCAGGTGAATTCCTTCCGTTCAAAGAGAACCAGACCCAACACAGCGGTCACAGTAAAGTAGATCAACATAATCGCCAGTCCCTCTGGAATAGTTGGATTGTATGTGGTGAAAGTTGGCCCTCTGCCTCCGGGACCAAATCCGGTTGTCTGGATTGTGTGTTGCGGATATGGATTCGTCAATATGTCGCCTACTATTTCGGAACCATAGGACAACAGAAACCAGGGCTCAATGTGAGCAAAAACGAAAATCAATTCTTCAATCAGAGAGAAGCCGAAGAGAAGAAGGATTACCGTTACGAGTATAGAGAAGGAGCTGCTCTTAAACAACGAACTGAAAAAGAAAGTCAGCCCTAGGGCTGATATGAGATAGACCAACGTAAAAACGAAAGATTCCTCAAACTGATATGGAACAGAGGAGGGAAAATAATAGAGCCCGTTGGCAAGTGTTATCGCCGTGAAGACTCCCAATATTATCAAAGAGGCAGCTAGCGCAGCAAACCACTTTCCGATGTAAATCGAAGATCGTCTTATCGGGTTGCCGACAAGAAAGTAGCCTGTCTTGTTCTGGAACTCACCGGATATGGCGTCTCCGCCGAAGAATATGGCACAGAAGACGACAATGAAAGTGGCTGACCTCCCCCACCATCCTGAATAAAAGTCAAGAGATGTCGTACCAAAGCTAGAGACACCATAATGGGCAATTAGAAAGGTCAGAAGCGCGCTGATGGCAAGTCCTATTCCAAGAAGAATGAAGAACCTTCTGGACCTAAAATAGTTAGAAATTTCGTACTTTGTCACTATTCCCACCTGAGAAACGCTGCTCGGAAGGATATTTCCTTCCTTGGATTCCTCTGTTTGAGATGAGTTACTCAATTTTGATCACAAAGTATCCTTGATTAGGTTCAGATATGTATCCTCAAGAGCCGATGAGGAAGGGCGAAAACTGATCAATCCGATCTTCATAGTGACTAGCGCGACAAGGATTCGTTCTTGGCTCTCGGGTCCTCCTGAGAATCTGACGCGAGCATTTTTCACATCAATTCTTTCAAACGACAACACTCCTGGAATTGATGCTACATTACTTTTCAGTATTTCTTCGTCCAGCGGCCTGAGTGTCCCGATCTCGACCGAGCCGTCACTGCCGTCTCCAGAGAACTTGGATGTGACGTTCGCTAAGGTGTCGTAAACTAAGAGTTTCCCGTGATCTATCATAGCAACCTCATCACATACGTCTGAAACTTCATTCAGAAGATGAGAGCTCATGAAAATCAACCTGCTCTTCTGCTTAAGAGACCTCACAATTTCCCTGACCTCTGACATACCTCTTGGGTCGAGCCCTGTTGTTGGTTCGTCTAAGAGTATGATGTCTGGCTCGGAAAGCAGTGCTGCAGCGATGTTAATCCGTTGTTTCATACCTTTGGAAAATTTTCCTACCTTCTTATCTGCCCATTCTTCCATCTTGACCTCTTCTATCGCTTCGGAAATTCTTCTTGACCTATCTGAATGGGGAACCCCTCTTAGCTCAGCAATCATTGAAAGAGCTTCGCTCGGAGTAAGAGAAGGATAGATCTCTGGAGTTTCTATTAGGGCTCCACAGTGCGCCAGCGCCTTTCTCTTATGCTCATGCACTGTGATTCCATTAATCATAGCATGACCTGCTGAAGGCCTTATCATGTCTGTAAATATTTTGAGCGTGGTTGTTTTACCCGCGCCATTGGGGCCAAGGAAACCTACGCATTTTGCTCCCTCGATCTTGAGGTTTAGGCTATCGAGCGCAGTGAAAGAACCGTATTTCTTTGAAAGGTTCACTGCTTCAATTGATGGCATATCTATTTTTCAACTCACTACTATAACAAATTCTTGGTTTCACTATCTAACATTTACATCACTTGGGGGTTGAACTTGCTCTTTCTTGAATTTAGGGATCCTGTAGTTAGGTCTTGCTTTCTACTTGGAGAGCAGTCTCCAGGATAGTACTATTCCCAAGCCTGAGAGGATCACAGCGAACGCAGTCAGGACTCCAAAGTCTACCCAAAGCGGGACCCCAAGTGACCCTGGCGAACCAAGCAAAAGCTGTCTTGCTCCATCAACTGCGTAGCTTACTGGGTTGAATTTCACTACATTCTTGAGCCAATCTGGCATTATCGTAATTGGGAGCATCGCATTGCTTGCAAAAAGGAGGGGCAGATTGAGCAGGTTGATTATCGCCATTTGGGTCTGCCAGTCGCTACCGCGCAACGCGAGCATTACGAATAGTGAAGAGAGCCCAAATGCCATCAAGAACAATATCGTGAAAGCACCAGCTATGCTGAGCGCATTGAGGTGCGAAGTGTCCATACCTAGCCCTACAGCGATTCCGAGGACTATCGCAGCCTGTATCAACGACCTGATCACGCTTTGTAGTATCTTGCCAACCACTATAGCTCCGCGTCCAACCGGTGTGCTGAGTGCCTTATTCATGAATCCAAATCTCTTGTCAAACACGACAGACATTCCGCTGAAAGCCGCCGTGAACAAGATTATGAAAGCTAGCATTCCGGCCGAAAGAAATGAAAAGTAGCTAGTAGTGCCAAATTCCTTCAGGTTGAGCGCCGCTATCTCTGCAGGAGTGATGCCGGGCTGGCTTGAAATGAATGCGCCGAAATTAAGCGCCTTGCCAAACAACCCCAGCCACACTATTGGCTGTATCAAAGAAATGAACAGTTGAATTGGGTTCTTGTACCATTTTATGAGATCCCTGTTTGTCAGAGCCCAGAGTCCATGCAACGGACTCTTGTTTAATTTCGGAGCCGCGCGGAATGCTTTTTCCTGCTCTCTTTCCTCTTCTAATGCTCTTTCTTCGGCCGTAGTTACTGCTCTTATTGAAATATTTTCTGCCATTTTATTTTACCCTTCTTTAGCTGCGTGCCCTTCTCATCGTCATGCGCTGGCTCATCATTGCCATCCTGTTGGTCTCTTCTTCTCTCAGAGTGCGACCTGTGAATTCCAGGTACGCTTCATCAAGTGTCGGCTTTGTGAGAGATATTTTCGTGACGTGAAGCCCCCTTGACCTTATCATATCGATTATCTTGATGGAGGCCTCTTCTCCTATTTCGGACTTGACCCTATATTCGCCTCCGCTTTTCTTCACGTCTTTCACGAGATTGATCTTTGCAATATCGGAAGAAATGTCCGGTTCTGTCTCAACTACTCCGACCACTATTACATCTCCGCCAATGCTTGCCTTGAGTTCGTCAGGAGTTCCAATCTTGATTATATGGCCGTGATCAATGATGGCTATTCTGTCGCAGAGAGAATCAGCTTCCTCAAGGTAGTGGGTCGTGAGGAATAGAGTCATGTGATATGATTCTTTGAGCATCCTAATGTATTTCCACACCGCTGCGCGCGTTTGGACGTCGAGACCCAAGGTAGGCTCATCAAGGAAGAGAAGTTTAGGATAATTGATCAACCCGCAAGCTAATTCTAGCCTTCTTCGCATGCCGCCAGAGTAAGTGCTAACCTTCCTGTTAGCTGCGTCTTCAAGTTCAACGAGCTTCAAAAGTTCTATCGCGTGAGACCTTGAATTGCTCCTAGGAATGCCATAGAGATCAGCGCAAAGTATAATGTTTTGGAGGCCTGTCAGATCCTCGTCGGCGGTATATTCCTGGGGAACCACGCCTACGCTCCTTCTTACCTCCGTTGAATGCTTTTGAATGTCCAAACCTGCGATCTCAGCCTTTCCGCCTGAGGCTCTAAGAAGAGTAGTCAGGACGTTGATCGTAGTGCTCTTTCCCGCCCCATTAGGACCAAGAAATCCAAAGATCTCTCCCTCTTTTACTTCAAAGGAAACCCCGTCGACAGCCTTCAAGCTTCCAAAACTCTTCGAGAGGTTCTCTACCTTTACAATACTCGGCCTCTGACTATACTCCGTTTGCTTTACACTTTCTTGATTTGACATTTCTTGACACTATTTCCCTTCACAATTAACCATAATCAGCGGTTTTGACGAACTACTGGAACTTGCTTTGACTTGAAATGCTTCAGTTTTGTACCAACCCAACTTAATTGTCTCTCAAGCATTAGTGCATACTGCTTCAAGATGTACTCTGCGTCGTCCTCCGGCAGATGCTTTGTCTTTGATTCGAAGACTTCCTGCCACATTTCAAACTGCGCTCCCGTGCCCTCAATCAAGAACTTGTTGAGGAGCTCAGGTTTAATCAACTCCATGAATATGCGCCTCATTGCGCCCCAATTCTTTCCCATCTCGGCAAATTTCTCAGTGGCTTCACTGAGGTATTTTTCCCCTTTGGAGGTAATTTCATACACGCGCTGGGCTGTCGGCAGGTTCTTGCGCGCAGGGTGCGATTTGATGTAGTCTTCGGATGAGAATTTCTTGAGTACTGGATAAATCGAACCTGCGCCAGGCCTCCAAGCACCCTCTGTTTTGCTCTCAATATCTTGAAGGATTTCATATCCATGCGCTGGTTTTTGAGAGATTCTATGTAGTAAGTAGTATGCAAGCAATCCTCTAGGGGCACCTTGAGGCCGAATTAAGCCCCCGAAATGTGGATCAACAACAGCTCTTTCGTTCACAATTCTTCAGATCTCTTCGTTACACAAATGAGAACATAATCGGTATATATATTGATAACTATATCGCATTGGATATACTAATTGTACAAGCAATATCTGGCTCGGATAGCGGGTTACTTTCGTTTCTTTCCAATGTAGAAGCCAGCGACGAGCCCAAGGGCTGCGCCGCCCAAATGGGCCAGCCAATTAGTGTTCCCTCCAAAACTACTGAAAACGAAAATGATTACAAACCAGATGACCAGTGAGGAATTGACCCGTTTGCCTACAGCATAATCGAAAGTCACAGCTCCTGCAATTAGACCGAATATTCCGCCTGATGCCCCGAAGCTCGCGAAATTGGGGCCACTCACAAGACTAAGTATGTTTCCGAAAACACCAGTTGCCAGAAATACCGAGTAATATTGACGCCGAGTGTACGTGAGTGAAAGCAGCCGATCCATGAAGATTATTGCTATTGCATTGAAGAAGACATCGTAAAGTCCTAAGAGTGTGACAGGAGCCACGATTATTGATGTTACGAGAGGTACCACCCATCCCTGATACACGAGGAAGTTGTCTTGGATTAGATAATAGATGACCGGAACCCCTCCAACTGATATAATCTCTGAGATGAAGCCTATTCCAAGTCCTGCGACTATCAGGATCGCAAGGTTCCTTCCTTGTCGTGACAAGCTTAATCCAAAAGTTGATCGCGATTGACGCTGATAGTAAGGGTAAGAGTAGGAATAGGAGGCGCTCGCGCTTGATGCCTCTCCAGGTACGAATCTTCGCATGTTGGTACTTTTGCACAAGTGGTTCTCGGGAAGCCTGTGATCATAGCATAGCTTCTTTCCGCAATATCTGCAAGTGAAATATTCAGAATACGTGACACGCTTTGCGCAATAGTCACATCGATTTACATAATCAGAGTTCTCTTTCTCCGCGCCATCACTAGCGAGTGGCTGGCCGCATGATGAGCAATATGCAACGTTGTCTTCATTCTCTTGGCGGCAATTTTCACAGTACTTCATGGCAGCTATGCTCCCAGGTTCCTGAAAGCTGAGATCGAATAAGCAGGCATCCTAAACTGCTTCAGGCTAACCAATATAATTTGATTGATTCGCGCTTATCCACGTATATTGTTTTTGGAGCGGCGGTAATCTTGCTCGCCATTATGCCTCAGCTTGATTGTTTTGCTTTGCCTTTTTGAATAGGATTCTCGACTGAAAACTCCCATTCAGAATCTTTCTTCTCAATACCGTCGGATCAGATGCAAACGATGGCTAGATTCCGCGGAGATCAGGGCACTGGCGGCAGTAGATAAGTCCAGGGGATACCAAACAGTGGAAACAGAATTAGAATTATGGGAAAGACTATCATAGGAACAAGTATCAAGAGCCAAAAGACAATAGGAATGAGCCGTTCGACAATAATCCTGATCGGAAGGTAGCTTTTTCTTACATCTTGTGCTGCCGGAGCTGGAAGAAACAAAAGTGTGGCTAAATTCTTGAAGAAGGTGTTAGTCGACACGAGCTCTTGCAAGACGACAACGAGCCACGAGAGGATAGCTAGTCCTAACACACTAAAACTAAAGCCCAAGACAATGTCAGTGACTGTTATCATACCCAGTCGATCTTTGCATCCTTCTATTCATATGGTCTTTTAGAACTTTTTGATTCAATTATGAATACATTTTTCGTGAGGTACAAGTTGCAAAGCTAGATCAAACGAGAATGACGCGAATATATCATTTAAGCACAATTGAGTATTCCGTTATTTCTTTGTGGATTCTATAGACTAAGGGCATTGCCGCGCGCGCCGGCGAAACACGAAGATAGCTGTTTCATATAATAACCTAAGGAGCAAAACAAGAATTGTAATGAAACCTATTCTATATGGACATCATATGTGAGTTCAATTGAATCAATACAGGAATTGTAGCCTTCTGTGGTTTAATTGGAATTCCTGCATCTAGCTCTCCAAAGCAATGGCTCTTCTCTACTTATGACTATCTTCCTTGGGGTCACAAGTTAACATAGCTAGTGTAAGAGACCCGTTCTAGAAGACACAAGAATTCTTTGCTTTCTATGAGTTCTGTTGGAATCTCTATTGTTGTAATCTTGTCAACAATTGCTCTATGCGATTTGTTTCAGAGATTGTACAAATCAATGGCAGTTCATTAGCGGCAATGGGTTTTCCGATCGCTCTTAAGTGCACTTGATGGCTGTTGACGGAACGCCAATTCCTGCAACGAACAAGACATTTCATCTAGAGTTTTTGCGCTGTTGCTACCTCGAAGAACAACGAGATTAGAGATGGAAGGTTCTTCTACACCCCGGCGGGCTAGATGAAGCAAATATGCTCGATGTAATTCCGAACTCGGAACTCCGCATTCCACTTGGAATTCCAAAATAAAGAATTTGAATACAAGCTCTTAGGATAAAAGATGATCTTAAGGGCGATTTTCGGAGGAGCGCAAATTTCATGTTTACCTTCTTCATTAACTGTGTAAGATACGATGGAAAGTACATGTTTCATAGGTTAGCCGATGCAATCGAGGATTCGGCCAGATCCCATGGTCAGAGTCACAAAGAGCCGGTAGGCATCGGCCTTCTGGAGCGAGTTTCGTGGCTAAAGAGTTTCAACAATCTAAAGCGCGTCAAAGTTCATCGAACGGTTGAGGAAAAAAGTGAACTCAGTATGCAGCAGTTTTCTCACAATCTTGGAACCTATTTGGATTGTTTCTCCTCCTCTCTATCCTCAATTTCCTCTGATTCATGCTCTTCTGATTCTTCCTCTGTTTCTTGCTCTTGCTCTTCCTTTTCTGCTTCCTCTGCTGGCTCGATATCTTCGGAGGTAGCAAGTTCCCGCTCTTGTTCTATGGCCTCGGACTCTCGGTTGGTCTCTTTTTCATTGTCGCTTTCGCTATTTCTGGACGCCATGTATGATTCTTTCTACTCTTTCGTATTTATGTCCAAACAATGTGCCAGACCATTCGTCTCTGACTATGAATCGTCAAGGTTGAAACAATTTGCGGAAGTTCTGGTTAGATCAGAAGCGCAAGCAATTAGAGATTCTGTTGCATTACCGAGTGATATTCTCTCAGCATAGAGCGCGTTCACTCGCTTCGGGCAACTGGGCTCAGGTGTTTTCCCGAGGACCTTTCATGAACCATAAGGTGCTCCGGGCGGGACTTTCACATTCACAAGGGAATCTCCGATTCTGAACGTTGTCTCCAATTCGAGACCCTTGAGAAATTTTGAACCCGCGATCACTGCCTCGAAAGGGCAGTATGCTTGACCGGACTACACCACCGGAGCCTGGGCAAATCGTGCGATTTGTTGCTCTTTTAGCCTTTTCATCGCGTCTGCGACAAAAAGCAAATAACATAACTGGAAACCCATCGTTGTCTTGCATTTGAAGGGCCCGTAGCTCAGCTTGGTAGAGAATGTAATAGGCATGCCAAAAGCGACCGGCTCATAGTATCAAGACATCGAAGCCAAATCTGCCTTCGTGTCTTGAGCTGAGACACCGGTCGGTCGAGGGTTCAAATCCCTCCGGGCCCACTTTTGCTACCTGATTGAGCACTGCGAGTTTCAATGCAAATATTGCCTTTTTTTTAGCAAATAAAAACACGTATCGCATTGGTGAGTTGAGGCAACAAGAGTACTACAATTGCAGAAATATGGTCAACAACCGCGGCGAACACACCGAGGACATTTACATGTGTAGACTGACCGCATTCTGTGGAAAGAAATGATGCGATTCCTAATGAATTTCCCAAGTTTCTACAAAATACGATAGATGGCTTGATGCAGGGTTATGTCAATGACCTTGAAGTTACGGTCAGGTCAAACAGAGAATATCGCGCGCATCAGTATATGATCTCACATTTCAAGGGATTCAAAAGATAGTGGCTTTTTCAAGACAGAATCGGAAAGCATGTTATAACACCGGTGCGCTTTCAAGTTTTTACTCGCTCAATCTTGCGGTCATTGGCGAACCACAAGCAAGTGCAGCTAAAGAAACCAATACGAGTTTTAAGTAAGCAGACCTACAACACTCTCAACGAGCAGAATTTGCACATGAACACTTCCGACATAATTGCAGATCGATTGATTGGATGGGGAGTCAAAGTCGTCTTCGGACTTCCAGGTGACGGCATTAATGGAATGATGGAAGCGCTTCGAACGAGGAGTGATAAAATCAAATTCGTGCTAGTTAGACATGAGGAAGGAGCAGCATTTTCAGCTGTTGGTTATGCGAAATTTACTGGAAAGCTTGGTGTCTGTCTTGCTACTTCTGGACCAGGAGGAATCCATCTACTGAACGGACTATACGATGCGCACTTGGACAATGCACCAGTTCTTGCTATCACCGGTCGCACATATTCTGACCTCATCGGCTTTAGGTATCAGCAGGACGTCGATTTACTGGGACCATTTTCCGCGGTTGCTGGCTACAATCAGATTGTAATGAATGCGTCGCATGCGCAGATGAGCGTGGATCTCGCATGCAAGTTTGCAATCGAGAATAGAGATGTCGCGCACATATCGATTCCCATTGATGTCCAAGAACAAGAATTCTCCAAGAGTCAGGTAACTGAACACAAAGTTCCCAAGAGCACGTCCAACACCCTGCCTGCGATTAGCGTGCCAGATATATCTGGATTAGAGCAAGCAGCGGCTGTTCTCAATTCGGGTAAGAATATCGTGCTATTCGTCGGGGCAGGTGCACTGGGAGCTGGTGACGAGGTAATCGCTCTTGCTCAGAAACTAAACGCTCCCGTCGTTAAATCGTTACTCGGCAAGGCTGTCGTGCCAGATAAAGATCCAGTATGTTTAGGCGGACTGGGGTTACTTGGGACCTCAGCTGCCGAAGAAGCTATGGAAAAAGCAGACTCTCTCTTGATGATAGGGACTTCATACCCATTCAGCGATTTTCTGCCAAAGCCAGGTCAAGTCCAGGCTGTCCAAATTGATATTAGGGCAGATAGAATTGGAACCCGCTATCCAGTCTCGGTTGGCCTGGTTGGGGATTCCAAGGCAACATTAAAGGCGCTAAACCCGCTTGTCAATCCAAACAAAGACGACTCTTTTCTCAAGGAAATGCAAGACAGGATGGCTGACTGGTGGAAACTTATGGAGAAGCGAGGATGTAGGACTGACTTTCCGCTTAAACCGCAAGTTGTCACCTGGACTTTGTCCGATCTGTTGAGTGATGATGCTATTGTATGCTCTGACAGTGGTACTATCACTACATGGGCTGCGCGCTATATCAAAATCAGAAAGAATCAAAAATTTTCACTTTCTGGCACGCTCGCTTCGATGGCAAATGGAATGTCGTATGCGCTTGGCGCTCAGGCAGCTTATCCTGACAGACAGGTTATTGCCATTGTTGGTGACGGGGGGTTCGCAATGTTGATGGGAGAATTTTCTACAGCCGTACGGTACAATCTACCTATCAAAGTAATAGTAGTGAAGAACGGCGCGCTGGGCATGATACGATGGGAGCAAATCGGGTTCCTTGGGCATCCTGAATACGGAGTCAAATTTCAAGATATTGATTTCGTCAAATTCGCCGAAGCGTGCGGAGGCGTAGGATACAGAATCGCAAAATTCGAGGAAGTCAAACCTACACTTTCACAAGCGCTACAAGAGAAAGGACCTGCGCTTGTTGAAGCAACGGTAGATCCGAATGAACCGCCATTCCCTGCAAGACTAGAGCTAAAACAGGTGGAAAATCTTGCGAAAGCGCTGATTAAAGGGGAACCGAATCGCAAAAGAATAGCGCTCACACTCTACCGCGACAAGATTAAGGAACTGTGAAGGAAAAGGAGAACACTTTCATTCTTGAGGTGATGGACAACCTCTCCGAACTAAATGAGTAATTATCACTCAATAATTGAACTCGGCCAGCAATTGATCGGATATACATTTATTGACAGACGTGTTATCTATCTAGTTATGCCTTCACTTACCATATGGATTGAAAATAAGAACTCGTATGACCTAGCTACCGAGCTCGTTCTATCTCTTCAAGAGTCCAAAGCTGTAGTTGTTCCGGTGAGTGCTCCCCAGAGTGATGATCTTAGGACGACGTTGGACTTTCCAGAGCTTCAACATGATGCTAGAGAAAGAATAATGAGAGAAGCTTCTAATTGGGCGAATACCAAAGGCCTAAAGTCTATCCCAAAAGTAGGCATGCAAGACTCTGAAGCTAGCTATTTGACGATCCTTTGAAATTATGAATTCAATAATTCGAGTCGCGCATGTTTCGCTTACACAGCTCCCTTTCCTCTATATTCGACTCCAGTCAAAGAAAGCGAAATTTTCTCCGGCCTTGCTTCGTGCTTTAGACTTTCCCCTGAAGGAGTCAGTCCGAGCAAAGTTTCTATGCAATAAATCAGCGCGCCGCTGGCCCATGCCTGAGGCGCATTTGCTGCTGGATAAGGAATTGGGTTCGAATGTTCTCGTCTGACATACCCTGCAAACAGTTCTGGAAGCCTATGCTCTGGAAAGGTTGCTGCTGCATCGATGAGAGAAAGAGCGAGTTCATTCGATTCCTTAAAAAAACCGTAAGCATTCATGCCCGCCGAAATGATAGATGTGTCGTGAGGCCAAATGCTGCCGTTGTGGTAGGAAAGGGGATTGTATCGAGCCATTTTGGATGAAAGAGTTCTGATTCCCCAGCCAGTGAACATTTCGCTACTCATGAGTCGCCTGACCACCGCGGGAGCCTTATCATCATCCACTATCCGAGTCCACAGGCAATGACCAGGGTTTGAAGAGATCGCGTCGACTCTTTCCTTTTTCCCATCAAGGGCCAGTGCGAAGTACTGCTTCTTTGGCATCCAGAAGCATCTGTTGAACTCTTGCTTCAGCTTTTTTGCTTCCAATTGCAACTTTTCTGCTTTTCTAACATTCCCTAACACTCTATACAAATCTGCCATCCTGGCTTTTGCGGCAAAGATGTATCCCTGCACTTCAGAGAGCGCAATTGGTGATTCAGCAAGCTCACCCGTGGCAAAGGAAATAGAGTCGTTGGAATCTTTCCATCCTTGATTTTTAAGTCCCTCCTTCGCTCCCCCTTGATATTCAACGAATCCATCTCCGTCCAAGTCCCCGTACTTATCAATCCAGTTAATTGCAGCTTCTGCCGAGTAGATGTGTTTCTTCAAGAATTCGGTATTCCCCGTCCACTGATAAGCTTCCCATAGAAGCATTACGAACAACGGAGTAGCGTCTACACTTCCGTAATAGCAAGAATGCGGCACCTCCTTGAAGATCGAAAGCTCACCATGGCGAACTTCGTGTAGTATCTTACCAGGCTGCGCCTCTTGAAACTTGTCTACCTTCTTTGCTTGCAAAGCAGCTAATGTTTGAAAAGTATTGGTGAGAAGGCTTGTTCCGAGAATCTTAGTTTGGATAGCTGAAATTATAGAATCTCTTCCGAATACAGCCATGAACCAAGGAAGGCCGGCAGCCAAGACATACTTTCGTGGTAGAATCTCAAGCTCCAGCGAGCTTAGATCGTAAATTGCTTGGTAATACGCTTGCTCCAAGCCTATGTTATCCGTATGCAATTGGGGTAATTTGGGGTCACCAATTAATTTCCCATCCACTTTATGACGCAAGAACCCGGAACTCTTGCGCTGGAATCGGCCGAAGGGAGACCCAAGTATGGTTCCAACACACCTCGATTGGATAGGTGCTCTCCCCAGAACTGGCATGACATTGACGCATGTTTTCCAGACTATCTTCGGAGCTAGTGTGAGATTTTGCACAAATTTGTTTTCTTGTACTTTTGAAACTTCAGAAAGCGAGATGCAAACCTCTCGGTGGTAATCGCCCCTTTGATATTCAAAACCAAAATATTGTCCTGCTCTCCTAAAGGTTCTAATCTTTCCGTTTTTCCGAATCGATCCGCGACGAACTTCAAAAACATCTGCGAAATCAGAGTCGAATACCACCTCGAGATTGAACGATTGTTCCTCAGTGGAATCATTCTTGATGTATATGTCTTCATGAAGTCCCTTGTCAATCGACCTATCGCGAACAATATTCAGCGAAGAGGGAGCCAAGTGGCGTGTTTTTCCCGAAATTGAATAAAAGCTGACGATTGAGGGATCGAATCTGTTGATCCCGATCGGATTCGTTACTTGACTGTCCACAAGAAGATTGAAAGCGGACAAGAACCGAGTATCTGACGAATAGAAACCTTCAGTAGTACCTGGGTTAACATCTCCGTTCTGAGAACTAATCGCAAATACAGAACCTGACGTAGCGATAATAGAACCATCGGTCATTAACGAGTCTGCCTATTGTGCTGTTAGCAGTTCTAACTCTGTAGCGCAAGTCTCAGACAAAATGTGCTCATAAGCTTTCAGGTAATTGTCCGCGAGAACGGGCACGTCAAAATTTCGCAACACCCGTTGACGGCATTTCCACGGGTCAATTCTTTCTATTTTCTTGACCGAATCTACCATGGCATCTAATGACTTCACCAGGTAACCGGTTTCTTCGTGTTGAACTAACTCGGGCGCGGCCCCTCGATTGTACGCGATTACAGGCGTACCGCAAGCCATGGCTTCAATCATGAAAAGTCCAAATGGCTCGGGCCATGTTATTGGGGCAAGAAGACACTTCGCGTTTGCCATGAGCTCCTTTTTTCGCGTATCGTCAACTTCTCCCTCATACTTCACCATCTTGCCATCAACGTAAGGTAAGACTTGGGTTTTGAAATATTCGTGTTCCACAGGATGTAGATTCCCGGCCAGAATCAGTGGAATATTCAGCCTGCGAGCAACCTGAATCGCCAGATGCGGTCCTTTGTCAGGAGAGAACCTGCTGAAAAAGAGGAGATATTCTCCGCGATTTCCATCATTAAACGGATATTCGGAACAATTTATTGCGTTGTATATCACTCCTGCAAAGTGCTCCTTAGGGGGGAGCAGACTGAGGGCAGATTGGCTAATTGTATTATACCATCCCTTGTAGTGATTAAAGAGAATGCGCAGATCTCCTGCTAACCCACCATGAAAAGTTGTAAGCATGGGTGTCTTCACTAGCCCCGCTGTGGCGAATCCCTCAACACTAGTATGATTATGAATTATGTCGAAATAATCCGCTTTTTCAAGGCAAGACACCATGTTCAAAAGAGAGAGAGCTGAAGAACTCCTTTCCGACTTTCTAAAGAATTCTGAGACGACAGATACAAGTTTAGCTTTTGTTACTGAGTCTCCACTTGCAAAAAGGGTGACGTCATGGCCACGACGAACCAGCTCCTCGGTAAGCATACTCACAACTAGCTCGATTCCGCCGTAAGCTACAGGAGGAACTCTTATTTCCAATGGCGCTACCATTGCGATCCTCATATGCAGACACATCTACGAAGTGGACCTCATGAATTTATACCAATCTCTCAATTCTCGGGAGAGAATTGACGAAAACTTTCTTCGAGTACTTAGCATACTGACTCAAAAACCCAACTGGCTCTTTCTCGAAGTTGTAAGTTGAGGAAATTAACTGTATCATTGCTTTTCAGAACATGAACTAAATGGAATCAGTGCAAATTCACAATTCGCTTATACGGGACTAATTTGAATCTCTATCTAGATGAAAGGATCTCCGGGTAATATGTTCACACCACACAATAAGTTAGGCGGAGACAGTCAAAGTAAGAACAAAGTGGACACCCTAAATCACATTCGGCTTGATCGCCTTTCGGGATTTGTCTCCCATTTCGCTGAAAAACCTTCGATTGATATTATCAACGGTAATAGCTTCATGGTCACCTCAAAATCTGGCGATATCTCTGAGGTAGGTCATGGTATTTTCAGAAACGACACTCGTTTCCTATCGCGCTACGTAGCTAGAATAAATGGCAGAACTCTAACCACACTTACCTCGAACAACACAACCCATTACTCAGCCGCCTTCTATATGACTAATCCAGATTGTCCAGTTATTGATAATGGCAGCGAGTCAAGACCCTCACACCATGTCGAACTAGGCAAATTCATTCGAAAGGAACAACTTGCTATTCATAGAAGGAGATTCATTGAGGAGGATGTTCGTGAGGAATTCTTTGTAACAAATGTAGCGGAAGAAGATTTGATTTTCACACTTTCGTTTGAGTTGGACTCTGACTTCGCGGACTTGTTCGAAGTGAAGTCATTAGTCTTCATGGAGAAACCTGATCTTGTTCAAAATACGACTACCGATCTAGATGGAGAAAGGCGAAATGAAGAAAAGTCAAAAGGGATTTCGAAGAGCTACCTCAGACATGAAAACGCCTTCAATTTCAAATGGTCTGACAAATTTACAAAATTCAAGGCACAAACTCTCATTTGGTTCTCAAAGCGCGGCCGGGTTCAGAAGTCTGGCTCTATTTCATTTGACATCAAGTTAAAACCAAAGAAGACATTTCACGTGACAATTGTTGCCATTCTGCTTACCGACCGAGAGAGAAAAAGAGGAAAGTACACTGATCAGTACTTTCAGAAGGAGGAAGAGAAGATTGAAGACGCGTTGAATCGATGGAACATAAATGTCCCCAAGCTCCAGACTGACTGGGACGAGCTAAAGCACTCCTACTACCAAAGCTTGGTCGATATCGTCTCACTTCGTATGTCAGATCCGCTGTCTCGGCACAAATGGGAACTTCCAGCGGCTGGATGTCCGTGGTTCATGACGCTCTTTGGACGCGATACGCTCATCACTGCATATCAGACGATTCTCTTCGGTCCAAATCTTGCCCGCGGCGGCATCGAGGCCCTATCTGAGTACCAAGCTACAAAGATGGACGCCAACAAGGATGCTGAACCAGGAAAGATAATCCATGAACTGAGGTACGGGGACTACGCTTCAAGGAGTGATCGTTTTCCCTATTATGGTACGATTGACGCCACGCCACTTTTCTTGATCGTAGCCTCTGAAATCTATCGATGGACGAAAGACTATAGTTTCGTCAAACGTTACAAAGAGAACATTCTTCGCGCTCTATCCTGGATAGACAGCTATGGAGACCAGGACAAAGACGGTTTCGTTGAATACAAGACGGAATCCAAAGACGGGCTCGCAAATCAGTCCTGGAAAGATTCATGGAATGGAATCCAATACTCCAACGGAAAAATCGCCAAACCTCCTATCGCGACATGCGAAGTCCAGGGTTATGTCTACGATGCAAAGATTCGGACCGCTGAAATCGCGAAAGACGCGTGGAAGGACAACTCTCTTGCCAAAAAGCTCTTGGATGAAGCGAACGAACTGAAAGAGATATTCGATGAGAAATTTTGGATTGAAGACAAGGGCTACTATGCAATCGCTCTGGACAAGGACAAGAAGCAAGTGGACTCGATGACATCAAACAACGGCCAACTCTTCTGGAGTGGAATCGTCTCAACGGATAAAGTCAATACTGTCACCGAGAAATTGCTGGACGAGACAATGTTCTCGGGTTACGGCATCAGAACAATGTCCACAAAAGACAAAGGCTATAGCCCGATCGGTTACCACGTAGGATGCGTCTGGGTCCATGACAACAGCATAATCGCAAACGGATTCGCAAGGTATGGTAAGAAGAAAGAGGCAAACAAGGTGATCGACGCAGTCCTCGATGCTGGACCGCACTTTGGATTTACTTTTCCAGAGACTTTTGCCGGCTTTCCAAGATACAAAACAGACTTCCCTGTTCGTTACCCAACCTCCTGCTCTCCTCAAGCTTGGGCAGCTGGATCAACGCTCTTGTTTCTAAGGACACTGCTGGGACTAAAACCCTCTTCTAACAAAAAGAGAATCGAAATGGATCCAATTTTTGACAACAAGAAAACCATCATCGAACTCGAAGGCATCAAGGCGTTTGGAAAAACATTCAACATCGAATTACAAGAAGGGTCAAAGCATCAAGTTATCCAAACTGATTAGGCGATTCTAAAATGCTAGCGTGACACCTTTTAATATACCAACCATTTTCAGACTCGATTCCGCAAGTCTCCTTTTTAAAAATCCTCAGTAGATGAGGGGTGACAGTTTTCGAAAAGAGCGCTTTCCTGCTGCAATATCAAAAAAGGAGGAAGCACAGAGACTTGATGTTTTTCTGTAAACATCTTTAGCTTTTCGTAGAATTGGATGGTTGGGCCTTAAGAGACGCTCCAGCAACCGGTTCTGGCACCTGCTGCTTTTGCTCTTCGGGTACAGTAGAAGTAGCTGAAGCAATGAGTTTCAAGAGATCCTCTTTTGACCCTTTCAGAATTACTTTGTCTCCGACGCTCTGCACGTGATCTACATTGATTAAGACTCTAGTCTTTCTGAACCGGTGCCTCAGGTGGTGTTCTTCCGCGACATCTTTCTCCAATCGAACTTCAAGGGAGTTCAATTTCCATGTATTCTCATCGAATTCGGTGTCCCTAATCTTACCGAGCTGGAACCCGTCCGACCCGATTACTTCTTTCCCCACAATTTCATTTGTTAACATTTTTCGAAGATTATTCCCTTTTGGTTGCATATAGACGATTCTCTCCTAAAATCTTTTGCGCATGGGGAAAAGATACCAACCCGCAAGTTCTGCGTAAACGGTCAACGTTTGTGGAGTTTGGAGAAGTCGCTCTTCTTTCCTTGACTTCCATCCATGATCCCAATAGGTCAAATTGGACGGACGGAGGTAGCTTTTGAGGATGATATGGTTCCACCAGGTTGATCCTCGATTCGTTCGTTCTGGCCGCCGTGGAATATGTGAGGATTCTTCTTTGCTTTCGACTATTGCGGTTACTGAAGATTAAAATTACAACTCATCAAAAAGCGCCTAAAGAACATCCGGCCTCTATCCCCTCAAGGCCATAACGTTAGATTTCATTTAGAATCAGGGACAACTACCTTTAGCGTAAGCTCTAAATCATAATGTGATCTGGAGGATTTTTCCTTCCAATGGTCTCGATCACTTCAGTCCAGACCACATCTCTCACTCCCTTCATCGCCTTTACGTCCTCAAGGAGATTGAGCAAAACGCTGTTGTCCTTAACATATACTTCAATTCGGAGGTCAATTGTGTGCTCACCAATAGTCCTTGCGGCAAAAGTCACTTCTTCGCGCTTCAATAGCTCCTTTCCAATACTCATTGTTTCGCCGCCTTGGGTGTAGATGAGAAGGTCAATCCTCCTGAATCCAAACTTCATTGGATCTATAGAATAGTGCTTGATGAGGTAGGTTTCTTCTAACCTCTTGCGCCGTCTTTGGACGGTGCTCAATGGGATGCCAAGTTGCTGCGATAATTCATGTGTAGGAATGTGTCCCTCAGTATCGAGAAGGAGCCTCAGCATCCTCCTGTCCAGGGTAGAAAGCTGAGAATACAAAACCCGCAACCCAAATCTGTACTGTAATAGTAAGATTGGCATAAACTTTTCGTCTATGGCACTGATCAAGCACCAAGCAACGAACATCCTGGCAGCATATCGGCGAAGTCTTTCAAACAGATGGAAAAACGGCCCTTTCTTGACCAGTGCTAACGGCTAGCTTTGTTGGAAATGGATCAACGCAGTTCTTGCCATTGCCATGATACAAAGATTTGTGAATACTCTTGATGTAAGTAATCTTGTCAGAACTGAAGTCAGGGAAAGTAACATCGAAGAATTGGATTAGAAAGAAGTCCAGAACAAGCAGAGTCGGCCAAGCTGCGAACACCATTCCTATCACACCTTTCCAACCGGTGTCAAAAGACGCTCGGCACATTGCGGGCCAAACTGAGAAGGCTAGAATAAGAGCCAAGATGGAACCGGATGAGCCCAATTGCGTCTCTAGGAAAAAGGCAACTCTGTAGTAAACGATGAAGTAGAATAGTCCACCTCCGAATGTGGTGAGCATTGTGTCGCCGAAATACGCTTTGCCCCGTAATTGCCTTCCAAGCAAAGTAAACTGGGATTGATACTATTACCTAGAGAATAGCCAATGCGGCTACGGGCTGTTACTAGCTTTCGTTTGGATTTTTCGGCGTTTGTATCTGGAATCCGAATCTTCTTCCTTACTACGAACATCGAACCCTCTCCGGATAGTAAATAGACTACAACTTCGATTTAAGAGAGGCCTCTAACAAGCCATCCATTTATTTTCAATAGGAATCCATGCTCTCTGGAGTGGTGTCATACTCTCTAGTGTCATATGAGGCGGAACGAAGTTGTAGTAAATCCTCTGCCTTTCAGCGATCTTGCCTTCAAAGCTCTTCCAGCTTCTCAGAACCTTAAATTGCTCCCTCTAAGTTCCGTACAGGCTTTCAATTCTGTTATTTGGCGAATGAAGACATCCGTGATCCAAATATTCCCTTGTATGACTCGCCCACGCTAACATTACAAAGCGTCATGCAGCAATACCGAGTGATTTTTCATTTGGAAACAATCCTGCAAGAAGACTAGAATAAGGGGCAATCCCACATTTGTCGCATTGCGGTTGCGATGCATTTTCGTTTGCACTGCCCATACAACAAGGTGCTTTAATGTTGCCCTTATAATCCAGCGCGAGGATCATCCAGTTAGGACATTTGTATCCCCAATTGCCGCGCAACAGTTCGAGCTGTTCCTTCGGATTTATAACAAAGTGCTTATTGTGTTTGCTAGTGTATTCAAGAATGTCGTCAATGATATCGTTTCTTTCTTCTCCGAACGGCAACCACAAGGGGTCGTCATCGACAAAGGGAGTATGGAACTGAATGCTAATCCTCTCTGCAATTTCATCCCATTCGTGGATAACGTCCATTACTGTCTTGTAATTCAACGTGTTCAAGGTCATGTTGATGTTAACGCGTCCACCGGTAGCAACAAAATGTTTTACGTTTTCTTTTATCCGCTGATGAGTTTTCGGACCACGGATTTGATTGTGAATATCTTCTGTTCCATCAATCGACACGTAGTAAGATCCGTCAATCGGCATTAATGGGAAAGTACCGTTTGTGACCACGCTCATTCTGTTTTTCATTTCTTCTGAAAACACCTGAACAACATCTTTCTTTGACATCGGCTCGCCGCCAACGACAGTGACGTTCGCAATCCTCAACTTCTTGAAGGAGTTTTGAATCACAACTCTCCATTGTTCGGCGGTCAACTCTCCAGCTGTCGGTTCTCGGGTTGCCCACCAGTAGCAATGTACGCACTTTAGATTACAAGTGTTGAGTATGTCAGCAGATCCGAAAAGTGGAGTTTTCGTTCCGTTTCTCAATTTCTTCCACCAATGAAAAAGGTCGCTAGCTTTGTTATCTTTCGTGAATTTGTAAAGGGATTCAATATAATCAGTCGGTTTGGGATTAGCGACAAGGCCAGGAAGCATTTTCATTAGCTTTGGCAGATTAACAGCATCCCTGTAAGCTATCTTCACTTTTTGTCCTAAGGACTCTTTCTTTTTGATTTTTAGATCTACGAAAGTTTGGCTTTGTCCTATTCTCCAAGCGGTAACTTTGTCAACGAACCTTTTTGCCAACTCTTCTTCAGACCAGTCAAAGTAGTCTCGGTGAAATTGTTCGGCATTTTGTAGTACTATTGTCAAAAGAATCTATTCTGGATACCATCTAGCGTTCTGGTTAATATAGTCAATCCAACTTTGTATGTATTGGTGCTGGATGCGTTTGGCCTAATTGATATAATATCCGCAAACGAGTTTTAGCTAAGATCCTCGCAGATTATCGCTCCTATAGTGGGATTCAACAATTTTAGTATCCCTCCATCTCCTCAGAGAAGTTGATTCGGATACAGAGATGGTTCTCAATTTTCGCTAAGCGAAGAACTCCACTAATCTCAAGAGAAATCTTTGAGAGAAACCTCTGTGTCCGCCTATTGAGGCAAAATACAACGTCCTTTATAACAAAGCAGGTGCCGATTTGTTATCTCGCGTTGCTTGAGGACAGAAGATTACCTTTGAAAATGAATTCGTCAAAAATCGGCATTGCTTGCGTTCGTGCGGATGGCATGCTTATTGGTTCGACATTGATAACTATAATGAAGCAATGTTTGTTACACTGTTGCTAAGCTCTCCAATTGTGGACTCCTTGATCAAATCCATACAGCGCCATGCGCTTTGGGCGAGCGTAATATTCATATTTTTCTCTTAGGCCGTGTCATCGTAAAACAATGTTCTCCAATCCGAATCTACTGATAGTGTCACTCTTCGGTTATGCTATTTTCCGATGGTCATTTCCTCAATGATAAGTACAAACTTGATGAAAAGTTTTGCAATAATGACATATCTCTGGTTCGGCGAGCCAACTCTCTCCAGCTTGTTTTCAGCAGCACCGTACTGAGAAGTAAGCTCTCCTATTGGATGGACCCGCAAAGAAGGTCTATTTGATCCCTTTCACTTCCTACTTCCTTTTTCTTTAGATCAGCCTCGTCTATTTTATAAGCGAGCTCTGTTTTGGAGTGGTTTTTGTTCATGGTAGTTAGGAATTCTCCCTAAACAGCAGGTCCTCAAATCTTTTTGAATATTTTCGTTGAGTCACATTCGGCGACACGGTTTGGCAACATACTCCTTTCCGGGTACCGGTGCTGTCTTCTTTGTTTGGAAGTCCTACGCGACTCTATTTGAGTGGCTCTGGAGTTGCACAAAAGCAAAGATGCCTTAACCCTGCCACAAGCCTAACGCGAAACCTATGATCAAGCACACCGGAAATGTGTAGATCAGAGAGCCGATGTGAGATGCCACGGAAATTAATACGTTGACTACATGAGGCCAAATATCGTTTAAACTTAGAAATGGTATGGCGAGTCCTATAAACCCTGCAAGAAGCAGTCCTAATATTATTAGAATGGCCGAAGAGATCCCTTTCTTTACAGCGATTCCGAATATGAATCCATCTGCAAGAAGTAGCAAAATGCCGACTATGCCAGCCAACGTTAGAACCAATAAACTCAAACTTACTACACCGATGCTCTATATTGCCACGAGGGTGAAGTACAGCCCGCAATTCCGAAGTATGAACAAAAACCACAAGCTGGTAGAACCATTCTGGGACTCCCCGCTACAAACTTCTCATGTTTCCATTGTGGTGTGAAATTCATTTGGTTACAACTTATCATTGACAAAGCGCTATCGTCCTATGAAAATGAATCGTTCAATGACAGCCTTAGTGTTGGTTAGAACTAGTTGTGTTGTATCTCAGGATGACCAAAAAGAACAATGAACGAGATATTCTTCAGTACAGAAAGATGGTTCAATGAGGCACCATATCTGAATCGCTTCTCCCCCCATTTACCGTAACCAGCATGGAAGACTCGACTAACAGGTTGCCAACTCATGTCTTGCAGGGCGATTAGCTGGCCCTCTGGAGCTGATCTTTCAAGCGACCGACGCACGATATTGCAGTGAGTATACGGTAACGCAGATGTCTTACAACTAGAGAGGAAAGGAAAGCCTAGATTTATTCCACCGAACTACAGGAACTCGAATTATTGGATGCATTTCTTGAACCCGCAACGACTGTCTCTACCCACATTTGCATGGTCAAAAATTCTGTTGCGTAATGCATCTTGCCCATGTAGAAAGGACTTTTACATGGGATGATCAAAGAGGGTCCCTAGCAAAGTATCTGGTGGTCAGAAAGATACGGACGAGTTGGCGGAGAGATATCTGCCAAATGTATTTGATCTGAACGACCTATAGATCTTGGGCGAATCAAATTATTGCATAACGCAAGATTCAAAACCCATGAAAACCATCTGAACGTCTAAATACATACGCGGAGCGCAGACAAATTCGTCAATGCGCAATTCAACCATTCTTTTCGTGGTCGCAATGTTGATCCTTGCGTGGTTCGGAAGCGAAACATTCACTGCCCAGCAGATCTGCGTTACCTCGTGCATTGACCTTTCAGGTATGACAGTATGGGAACAAGCGTCTTCAGTGGCGATATTGCCAATAATCCTAGTTCTTGGCGGGATTCGGGTTATGAAGACCGAGAAGATGAATAAGGGATCGCAATCCCAAGCCTAGTAAAAAGCATCATGAGAAACATTCTGACTTTCTGACTAGAATGCCCAGTATATGGTTAATAGCATCGCAAATCGAAAAGACGGCGATAGTTTCCACACAATCTACTGAAAGAATAGAATGCTACTGCAGAGAATCAAAGGCGTGATTCAGGCAGTTTGGAGGACCTGTTTCTTCTGAGCTTTTCCTTTCCCAGGAGGTTTTCCCTTTGTTGCAAAGAGAGCGAGGCCGATCGCCAAGGTTACCAGCGCGGCGATTGCTGATGCATCAAAAGAGAGGTGAAGCTTGAGTCCCGCATAAATGACGGCCGGTGAGACTGCAATCAAGAGCAGCCCTATGATCTCGATGATAGCACTGATGCCGAAAGTTCTGAGAAAGTGACGAGAAGAAATTAGAATCGAAGTTCCCAAGAGGAAGAATGCATAGATCAGAACGTATCTTCCGGAAAGAAAGTTTCCAAATCCACCAACCCAGTCACCATAACCTGCAACACTTATCCCAGCAGCAAATGAGATTATGAGCGATATAATCGCAAGAACCTGCATCCTAGTCACATTGGCAGTAACGATCGCAGCTCTTTCTGAGAGCACAGAAGTCCTGAGTTCAACGATCAATGCGACGCACACGGCCGCGAGCGACAACAGAAAGAGGTAAGGACTCTTCGAGACGATTAGATAGGCGTCGGTCGGCATGGAAGTCGAGCCAGGCCCGATCTCGTACCATTCATAGATACCGTAAGCGACACTCGCGACAATGGGAACAAGGTAGAGGAAGAAAGCAACGTCCTCTCCAACCTCTTTGGAATTCAAGTTACAAAATTTCCCCCTGAGGTTCGGCTGATTTAATGTTTTCAATGGGACTTTGGAGTATCTTCCTTCCTGAAATTAGATAACAGGTGTGTCCGATCATCCTCATTGAAGGTCTAGTTTTTCCCTCGCGCGCTTCCATGTGCCGAAGCATTATTTCAACGCTCTCAACGTCGCAAAACAATCCCTTCATCGAAGTAGCTACAATCTCAAGCTGGTTTGTGGTTGGGCATATACAAAAAGCAAAGCCAGAACCTTTGAGCGCTCTGTGAGATATAGGCAGCAGAGTCCAGGGATCGCCTGTGTCAAGCAGTGCAAGATCATAGCTAGAACCTTGGATTTCACTTGCGTTAAGTAAGTTCGCGTTTTCAAATTTGACGAAATCAGAAACGCCGGCCTTTTGCACATTTTTCTTTGCGATAGCATAAAACTCCTCTCTTGCCTCGAATGTATGTACTAGTCCTCTTGGGGAAACAAGGCTTGCGAAGTAGGATGTCAGCGCGCCTGAACCTGTTCCGCACTCCAGAACCCTCGACCCGTTCTTTATGCCAGATCTTGCGGAAATGTATGCAAAGTCTTTTGGATAGACGATCTGTGTCCGTCGCTCAGATTTCATGATGTAATCCAGTGTCACTGGTCTTAGGAGCCTAAAGCTCTCTCCGAGAGTGGTCTTCACTTCTTCACCAAACCGTCGGCCAATTAGTGCACACACATCGATTATACCTGCATGAGTGTGAAAGGGAGAGGAGTCTCTTTTCACCTGAATAAGCCAGGTGCGGCGAGGATCGAGATAAAGCAGCACGCGATCTCCTTCTCCTATCGAATCAGTGCCTTCGGGGCTCAATATTACCTGACCTCAGCCGGATTTCGGGTTAGATTCAATGCATCTTTGGAAAAATGGGTTCGAACAAATAAACTAGGTAACACAGGCAACCCGAGCAATTACACTCAGAGAGCTTTTAGGACTCGTCAGGGATGCATTATGCCTTTTTGCCAACGACTATCTCTATCGTCGAAACGTTGCGGATGTCGTCTCCCTCACCGAGTCTCTCGGTGTCGATTTTGATATTCCTAATCTCGAAAGTATTGTTCCCGAGCCTCTTCGTGACTATTTCCGCCACATCAACCGCGCGAGAGATGACCATTCCTCGTGCCTTTAGGACGATCTCGCCGCTCTGTGCAAGCTGTACCATCGCCGACATTGCGTAGCTCATTACTGGTTTCTTGCCTACGAAGATATGGTTAGGAGGAGAGCTTCTGGGGCTCTTTTCGTGAGGGCGACTTTCCTGTGTTGACTCGCCTGACTCTTCTTGAGTTGGTTTGGATGCGTTGGTTGCCATTTGAAAGCATCCGACATTCTCCGTAAAGAATATTTAAGCCTAGCGAGTTTTCAACATGCAAATTATCGAAAGGGTCACTCATCTCGACGAGAATTCGCATGCACGAGCAAAGTACAGCTGCCAATTCATATCGACACTTCCAGATGGAATTCATTGCTGAATCAAGACTGATGCGAGCAATTTGCGCTAGGATGGTTGTCACTTATTGCAATAATGCATCCGGATCAAAACAACTTGAAGCACATAATCCAGATGATTTTCTTGTGTTTTTTAGAACAAGCTTCTGTCGCGAGCTCTTATTCAGCCATGGCTGCAAGAGGATCTGATAAGTAGAAGTGAGAGCAATTGTTTTGGACTCTCCTCAATTTCCTTAATGAACCCCCCTCCCCCCTTTTCACACTGGAGTACATTGTGATCCTCCTTAATGAAATAACAATCCACAAAGAAAGTCCAATTCAAACATTTCTTTGGCTCTACGTTCAGAAACTCGAATAAGTCGGTCAAACGAGATCGCGAGATGGAGAAGAAGCATTACAACATTAGAAATGAGACTACTATCCGAGCTCTCTTCTCTTTATCTGCGCGCAGTTTCCGCAAAGAGGAGACATTTCGCGAGTCTGAGGATCGTAGTACATGTTAAAGTGAATCCGACAGACCGGTTTCTTGCACATTAGACATTCTGCCTTTGAGGTTTTTGAACAGACATAGCACTTCAAATATCAGGCAAAGCCTCCGCAAGGAAAAATATGCGCATAACCAATGATATAGAGGTTATCACGCGCCGATGAGTATGTCAAGCGGGATGTCTTCGTACTGTCCATCGGGCAAAGTCCTTCGTATGTTTATCGGAAGAACATTCTGGTCAAGCTCCGAAACGGCGATATCAATTGGACTGTGCATCTCGGCTTGCACCTTCACGAATGGAGGAGCGCCAAGTGCAAGCTGCAGAGACCTTGCGCCGATGATCCTGGCCCGCTCAAACCGAGTTAGTCTTGGAGGACCAATCGTAACCTCGAATGTCTCTCTGCTTTCCTGCTCGAGGGTCTTGGCCTTCTTTCGTCTAACTTTTTGTTGGGAAGATACCCTAGTGCGAGGAACAGCTGGCAAAAAAGCACCGAGAATATAACTTATGCGATTTCCTGCCCAAATAAACCTTACTAGATCTCAGGCCAAATCTTAAAGACGGTGCCGACGAATCCTGTGAAGTTTTGAGCTCCACTTCAATCTCCGAAATGGTAATGCGCGTGACCGTTCTTGGGAAGGGAGAGATCAGGGCGAAAGTCTACAAGCACCTTTCCCCCGTTACACTCACAAAAATACAGCAAGCGCTTCCGCTCGCAGGACACGTCAACTTTTTTGAAAGGAACTTTGCGTATGTTCTGACGGAAATCGTCGCAGGGGAGGAAAAGGCAAAATTCGAGTTCAAAAAGAGCGCAGTGGCATTCATGCCAGCAGGTTCTACGATCTGCTTTTTTCTAAAAGACACGAGAAGTTACAAACCGATGAACCTGCTCGGAGAAATCGAGCAGGGCTGTGAAATACTCGAAACGATTGGGAGAGGTGACTCAATCAGAATTGAGAGTATCTCCGCGCCATCAGGCGTTAGCTGACGGGGCGTTGACTGCGTAGATGTAATGTCCACTATACCCACCAACTCTTCTGATCGCGTTCTTTGCTTCTAGATTCCTCAAAGTCTGAGTCGCGATTGCCGCGTTTAACCCAAGAGTCCTTGCGGTTCCGTACACGGTTATTGCCTTGAGAGGTGAAAGGGCCTTAACGAGCTGCCTTTCATCGAGCTTGGGCGCAATCAAAGCTTGTTGCTTTGCTTGCTGCTGAGCTAATCTTGCATCCTTTCCGGTCTTTTTCTCTGGCTTCTTCGCGCCTTGAGCTGCATCTTGTGCTTGCTGGGCTTTGTCCGCCTGACTCATCGATTTCTTCTTGGTTCCGCCCATTGTCAAAAATCACTTTAATTTCCTCTTTAATGCAGGCATACTATTAATACATTCTCGACGCAACATTTAAGCTGCAAGCCGAATAGGCCGATTTTTCCTCAATCGCGTGTGAATTCGATCTTGGATTTTCAATTGATTGCTGATGTCTACGAGCAAATGACAAAGACGAGCTCGCGGACAGACCTTACAAGAATCCTCTCTGAAATTCTAAAGTTAACGCCAACAAGGCTCATAGCGCAAGTCGCTTACATGACGCAGGGAAAGCTGCACCCCGATTTTGAGGGAGTGGAGCTCGGGATGGCCGAGAAGACGGTTTCAAAGGCGATACAGAAAGCATATGGTTCAGAGCAAAGTGATATCCAGAATCTCGTCCGAAAAACAGGGGACTTGGGCGACGCAGCAGCGATGCTCTCGAAGAAAAAGACTCAACAGTCTCTGTTTCAGGAAACACTCACCGTCGAGAAAGTGTATTCCACATTAGATGAAATTGCCAAGGTGAGCGGAGGAGGCTCGATTGATTTTCGCGTTAGCATGCTCGCCTCTTTACTGAATTCGGCAAGCGACATCGAAGCAAAGTTCATCGTTCGGTTTGTCACAGGAAAGCTTCGACTGGGCGTCGCCGACTATACTGTGCTGGATGCGCTTGCTCTCGCCTTCACTGGAGAAAAGCAAAACAGAGACAGACTGGAAAAAGCGTACAACCTGTCAAGCGACCTAGGGCTTGTGGCAAAGCTCCTATTGGAGAAGGGGATCGAGGCCACAGACAAGATCGGGGTCACAGTCGGAAAACCTGTGCGGCCAATGCTCGCTGAGCGACTAGGAAGCGCGGAGGAGATCTTGGGAAAAATAGGCGGAGCGGCCGCGGCCGAATACAAGCTCGATGGCGAACGCGTACAGGCGCACAAGACAAGGGATGGAAAGTTCATTTTGTTCTCGCGGCGGCTCGAAGTAATTACATCACACTATAGAGATGTCGTGAAGTATCTCGGGACCATTTCTGCGAATGACTTTATCATCGAAGGAGAAGTCGTGGCCCTCGACTCAAAAGGAAAATATCTTCCATTTCAGGAACTGATGCACAGGCGAAGAAAGTATGGCGTCGAAGAGGCAATGGAGAAGTATCCTGCCTGCCTGAACTTGTTCGACGTTTTGTTTCTCGAGGGAAAGGAAATCATAGATTATCCCTACGAGGAGCGAAGGAGGATGCTCGAAAAATTGTTTGCGAAATCAAAATCTGTCGATGAGTCAAAGCTGCTTATCGTGCCTGCTAGAACGGTCAGGAAGGCAAGACAGCTTGATCATTTCATGGAAGAGTCGCTAGGCGCAGGCTGCGAAGGACTCGTAATAAAAGACATGAAGAGCCCGTACCGGGCGGGAGCAAGAGGGTTTGCTTGGATCAAGTTCAAACCCGAATACAAGGAAGGAATGCGCGATACCATAGATCTTGTAATAGCTGGAGCAAATCACGGAATGGGAAGACGTGCAGGACATTACGGTACTTTCCTGCTCGCTGCATACGATAAGGAAGCTGATGTGTTTCGAACTGCAACAAAGATAGGAACTGGCTTCAGCGATCTGGACCTTGAGAATCTTTCCAAAATGCTGGGAAAAATGAAGATCGAAGAGAAGAGTCCTCGCGTCGATAGTAAAGTCAGCGCAGATGACTGGTTCGAGCCTAAAGTCGTGATCGAAGTCATCGCCTCCGAAATCACGCTAAGCCCGATCTACACCGCAGGCTTAGGCATCGTCAGAGAAGGTAGCGGACTTGCGCTCCGTTTCCCCAAGTTCACGGGAAAGATAAGGGATGACAAAGCTCCTGAGGATGCCACGACCGTCCAGGAACTTGTGGAACTCTACCAACAGCAAACAAGACAATTCAAGAGCTAAACGGAAAAAAGAAGGGTGTGCGTGATCAGACAAGATGTCCTCGCGCAAGCACTTCTCTAGATGTCGAAATAGAGGTAAAATTCGTACGGATGTGGCCTTCGGTTCACTTCGCCATATTCCTTTATCCCGTTCTCAATAATCGCTTCAATTATTTCGCTGGAGAAAATAGGCTTCAGGAAATCATTGTCTGACTGCAGGCACTCAATTGCCTCTTTCAATGATCCTGGAAGCTCCTTGATTCCAAGTGCTCTCCTCTTCTCGGGTGTCAGCTTGTAGATGTCCTCGTCGACTGGATCTCCAATATCCGCGGATTTCTTGATTCCATCGAGCCCGGCTGAAAGCATTGCTGCGAAACAGAGGTAGGGATTTGAAGAGGTATCAGGTGTTCGGTATTCCAGTCTCTTCTTTGCCGAGTGTCTTGGCCCCTTCATGTTCACAGGGATTCTGATGTTAGCAGATCTATTTCTCCTACTCCAAGCAATAAAGACCGGTGCTTCAAATCCTGGAACGAGTCTCCTGTAAGAATTCGTTGTAGGATTTGTTATCGCGGCAAGCGCTCTGGCATGCGCCATGAGGCCGCCGCCGAAATACCGACCTAATTTGCTAAGCTCGGCGTATTGGTCACCTTCATCGTACATGAGGTTCTTGCCGTCTCTCCACAGAGACACGTGAACGTGCATTCCCGATGCATTGTCGAGGAAGACCGGCTTGGGCATCATGGTCGCGACCATTCCGTTCTTCGCGGCGACGTTCTTAACGACATATTTGTCTGTCACTGCAGCGTCCGCCATACTCGTCAGAGTGTCGTACCTCATGTCTATCTCACACTGCCCAGCGCCCGCAACTTCATGGTGATGTGCATCGCACACTATCCCAAAATTGGATAAGGTGCTCACACACTCACTCCTGAAGTCTTGGAGAGTATCCTGAGGCGAAGCAGGGAAGTAGCCCTCTTTGAATCTAATCGGCGGACTGTTTGTAATCGGGCTTGGTCCGGGATTCCAAGGGGCCTCGCGTGATTCGATCTTGTAAGACTGCTCTGCGAAAGGTGTAATCACATTCCAGGAAACGCGATCAAACACAAAGAATTCGATTTCCGGGCCCCAATAAGTTGTGTCAAAACCTTGTTTTTTCGCTTCCTCTTCAGCGCGCTGAGCTATAAATCGCGGATCCTTTCCGAACCGGCCCATTCCGTAACCCCACGAAACATCACAAATAATCCGGCTCGTCTTCAAACTCTCAGGAGACCATGGGAGAATCCCATAGGTATTTGGATCTGGAAAGAGTAGCATGTCTGATTCGTGAATATCCGTGAATCCCCTGATCGAGCTGCCGTCAAGCTTCGGAACCCCCTCTGCAAAAGCATCTTCCTCCAATGATTCAGAGGGAACCGTGACATGTTGCATTCTCCCTTGTATGTCGGTAAATTGAAGGTCTACGAATTTCACCTTGTGTTCAGAAATATCTCCTAACACGTCAGAGATGGTTAACCGACGCTGTCTTATTTTTCCGCCTTCTCTAACATATGGCAATTGACAATTGTACACCTAATTGACCAAAACCTAGGAATATGGTTATTTAAAACTAATGTTATCGTACAGATGTATGGAGGATTGACTGTTGACTGCACGCTTGTTCTAGTGTCAAAGAAGACATTCATAGCAAATACTGAAGTACAAGATGAACCCATTTTTGAAAGATCTGACCGGAGTCCAGGACTATTTTAAAGACGAATTTGTCAGGATAAAAGCGTGAGCGGGCCTAGGCTCTCCACCAGTCAAATCCAAGGAAAGTAACATTCTGAGCTTGGGGATCGGGCACCGCAATTATGAACTGTTTCCTCACAGTTGTGGCAAGACGCCCTGCCAAGACTATATCAGTGGATGAGATTCTTGTAGATGCTGACATTACTCTTACTAGATAGGGGGCATGATCTAGACCTGGCCCTCTCTCATAAGCCGCGAAATCCGCCCCAAACTTTATTCCCGAGGTCACTACAAAACCTGCTTCTCTCAGCTTATTGTAGGTGAGTAGTTTTTCAGAAAATTGTGCATATTCTTTCTTGCAGATATCAAGCAGCGCCTTTTCAGCAATTCTGCGATTTCCCTTAGATACCTCGATCTCCTTTCGAGAAAGCAAGTAGTATCCCTCGAGAAGATCTAGAATAATTGGAACATCAAATTCGTTTTGCTTGGGCTTTGCTATTCCTATTGGTTTGCCAAAGAATCCCGAGGAGAACAGCTTTCGGGAATCAGATCTGTTCCACACGACAAGCCTGTTCTCAATTAGGTCAGCAGAAATCATTTAGAGGATCTCACAAACCGAGAGCGAGTATCGTAATCGAGTCTGTAGCGCCCAGACAGTTGTCAACAAGGTCTTCTATTCCTTGAACAATATCTTTGAGAAGAAGCAGCTCTTTTACTGACTCGACCTCGGACATTATTTTCGCCGTTAGTGTACGATACTTATCATCAACCTGACGTTCCAGTTTCTGCACAGAGTTTGAAAGATCTATGGCATGGATGGGATTTATCGCGAGCGCTCTTACCACCTCATTCAAACGCTGAACAGATTCAACACTCATGTCAATCAGATCTCTCAGCTCATTGACGATTCCTGCTTTTTTCACTCCGGAGAATTTTATCTGGGAGAGTTTGAATGCCACCCCAGCTATGTATCCTGACATTTCCTCTACATTGTATGCCGTACGCAGGAAATCCTCTCTGTTAATCATCATTGTTCCAATTTCAGCGAGCTCTCGAGTAAGCATTCTTCTGAGCTGCTCCGAATCCTCCTCAGCCTTCCTGATTTTCTCAAGAGACGCTTGGATTCCAGCTGCATCACTCTTAGTCAGAGCAATGTAAAGCTGAACCAATTCCCTAGAAGCGTCCAAAACGCGGCGTACTTCGTCTTGAAGGACTGCCAGAGTTTTGCGCCTAGCTTGAATTTCTGCTTCGCCACTAAACATCTTGTTCGCGTGCCCGTCAAGCAATTCAGCTAGACTTCAATAAGTGCTTTATCGTCTGCCTGTGCCAAAAAAATATAGCGCCTTTCGGACAAAAAATCTTCAGCAGCTGAGATCCAAAGGGAGAAAGACTTTAAGATGTAATCCAGAGAGTGCTTATCGAACGAATCACCTTGTCTCCTAGGGACATGGTCACTATGACCAACATTGTAATGCTCCTTGGAGGCATATATTTTGCCACACTGGCAGGAGCACATGAGGCGACAATCTATTCCATCATCCCAGCCATCCTTTGCTTTGTCGCGTTTGGCCTTGGAATCCAAAGCAAATGGCTTCTTTCGAGGCCATGGCGAACTGCGACCGCCGCATTCGTAATAATCTTGCTTGTTGTGCAGTTGGCGGCAGATTTCGCGGTCGCGAATGCAAGTGACTACTATGCTATGGCTTCCATCCTCATCAACGGAGCTTTACTGATTCTCTTTCTGGGAGTTCTTCTATCCACACTGAAGGGATCTGTCACCCAGGAGAGGAAGGAAAGAGACGAAGAACAAGTCAGGCGGCCTCTTTCAAGACAGACTGCTCAGAAATAGAACTCGCAAATCAGAAAATTCGCGCTAGCAGGGAGATTAAGCCAATGACAATGTCCCCGTACGTGAGTAAGGCAAGAAAACCAAACGTGAAAAAGACGAGCAGGGGGATACCAGGAGTTACCCAAGTTCCTGGAGTCTTTTCGAATTCATCTTGCATGAAGCTGAAGTCAAATCTCTTCCGCGCTGTCACACTCCCCGCATTATTCGATTGCGAGGTTTTCTCCATAGGAAATTGAAAGGCCCTAGGCTTTCCAGTTGACCTGTAGCCAAGGAAGCACGCAAGAAGCTTCCTTAGACGTGATTCGTCAAATCCGTCGAATATCTTCTGCCCACTGACTACTCTTGAGATGTTCAATAAGAAAAGCGCGACAGGCAGCGTCATCGAAAGCAGTACACCATTCGTCAAAACAATCAAAGGGACAATTTGGTATATTCCTACATTCGGTTTGAAATATGGAACAAGAACTGCTAGCACCATCAACGCCTTTGCATCAGCACCTCCATAGAAACCAAAGTAGAAAATGCTGAAACCGACTAGAGCTGCGAGACCAACGGATACGAAAAGACTGAAAGCGCTTGTTACACCAGTTAGGATTTCATACGCTTCGAGAACAGCTCCCAAGGCACCAAAAGCTATCCAGACCTTGTCTTCTACTTCTCTCTTTCTAAGGTCCAAATACGAAGTGAATAGAAGCATGACCATGGCTATGACAAGATTGAAGACAAAAATATCGTAGATCAATGCAATCAGTATTGTATTCTTCTGTTTTGTCCGCTGTAATCTGCATAAATCCTTTCCAGACTAGTCCTAGATGCTTCGTAGCGATTGGTTATGCATTTATACCGAGATGGCATGCTGGCGCTTGGGATGCTGACATGGAAGTAGATATGTCAGCTGCTAGGCACTGAGAGTGCATTTTGTTGAGTGGCTCGAATCAAGAAGAAGAGAGGGTCTCATCTTCGCTGGAAGTTGCTTCAACATATCTTTTAGACTTCTTCGCGTCAGGAGGGAGATCTGTACTTGTCCGTGGCGATCCAGGGACTGGAAAGACATCGCTTGTTCTCCAGCTTCTAGATTATCACTCTAAAAACGGGTTCAAGTCCGTTTACATGTCTACGAGGCTCTCCGCAAAGACTCTCAAGAGCCATCAACCTTGGGTAGACGTAGTTCAGGGAAAGTACGGTACAGTGCCACGACTTGAAGATGATCAAATAGGGTTTCAGGACTCTCGCCGCATGGATGGCGTGAGGGCAATCTCCGGACTGCGACAATATCTTGAACAAGTAAGCAACCCTTTCGTCGTGTTGGATAGCTGGGAGGGATTGTTCTTTGAGTCCCATACGCTAGGTGTTGAGGAAATCTCGAAGCTTGTGGAGGATTACGACGCGCGATTTGTTGTTGTCACGGAAAGGCGCGAGCAGACAGACTTGGATTACCTCCTAGATGGCGTGGTCGTGCTAAGACGGAAGTTTCACCAAGGCATGATAGTTAGAGAATTAGAACTAAAAAAGCTCAGAGGCGTGAGCATCAAACAATCTCGTTTTCTATTCACGCTCGAATCTGGGAAATTTCGTTATCTTCCTCCCATTTCAGCACGCAAAGCGGTTGAACAGAGATCCGTTGGAGAACCAATTCCTGATTCGAAGACTGTATGCTCTTCAGGAAATGAGATGCTTGATTCTTTACTTGAGGGAGGTTTCAAACAAGGCAGTTTCAATCTTCTGGAGATAGCAAATGAAGTACCGACAGACATTACTGTGTTGTTTCTTCGGACGGTGTTTTCGAATTTCATAAACAATGCGCATCGAATTCTGTATGTGCCGTTTGTTGGATCGGCCAAGGGTCAGCTCGAAGAACTTTTGCCCACTTTCTCAAAGGAGACCCTAGCAAGAAATATCTCGGTGATGCTTTTTGAAGGGGAGAAATCTAAGCGCACAGCAGCTTTGCAAGGTGATTTGGCAGGGGATCTCGATCTTCTCCATTCAAAGGTTGAAGAAATGAGAGAGGAATCTGGGAAATCAGTCTTGGCGGTTTTCTTGCAGGATGCCATGGAGGGGCTTTACGGAAGGGACTCCATATCTAAGGAATTGTCCAGGTCAATAGCATATCTCAAAAACAATGGCAACATAAGGATGCAGATTGCAAGCCCTGACTCTGCGCTACTTCCCGAACTCAAGGCGTTATGTGATTCGAACTTGAAGATTGAAATGATTTATGGTACTCCCGTTTTATTCTCATTGAAGCCATCTTCAGTCCTCCACGGGATTCTCACAGACGCCGAAAAAGATGGACGACTGGCGCTCGTTCCCATAGTCTAGTTGCTAAGGTTGTTGAGATGATGCATTGCATTTTTCCTGATCTGAGACCGTTCGACAATGAGGCGTTCGCCTGTCTCGAATAGTTCGATCATGTACTTACGAGTAACTCTTCCCAAAACGCGCGCCAACATTCCGTTCCTTGCTGGAAGGTCGATTATCGTGACCACCGCGCCATCGTCCAACTTGACCTTTGGATGCATGTTTGTATGCATAATTAGGAGTCCATAGCACTATAAGCATATATGCGTATATGTATGCCATATTTGCATAGCAATGGCCTATACAACTATACGTGTGGACATCGAAGTATACAATTCGTTGCAGAGCACCAAGCGAACCCTCGAACAAGCATACAACAGAAAATTTAGCCTTTCGGAAACCATTCAGGTTGTCAATAGGTTGTCTTCAGATACCATACAGCGAATCTCCTCTGCGAGAAGGGATTTGGATGAAATGCTGGTTGGTCGTGGTAAACTCAGCACAAAAGATCTTGAAGGATTGATCAAGCCGGCGGATAAGAATCCCAGATTGCCGACTCATAGATGAGCTTCGCGCAAGCAGGTTAATATTTCTGAAGCAGCACTCGCAGAACAATGTGCATTGGCAATCGTACATGCCATCCACATCTTGTGAGATTCACTGAGTGAAGAACAGCTTTGCCCCAAACTGCGGAGAAGAGTAGATTGTCAGAGACGACCGGGCACCAGGAAGCGAGATCGTCAAGCGAATCTGAAGAAATAGTCCTTAGAGATTTTTATCAGGTTATCCCTCCGTTTGGGAACGTGGCAGTCAGATCAATTAGCAACGTCACGACCTATGAAGTTGTAGAGCCGACTCTGAGTGAAGATGAGACAAAGAAAATCGATATCTTAAAGCGACTTCTTCTTGAAGAAGTGCGAGCCCCGCTCGCAGTAATATATGGCCAGGGAAAAATCGAGAATTACCTGGATCAAAATACATCACGACTGATAAAAGACTACAAACTGGATATTCCCACTGCGGCACACGACAAGATCCTATATTATTTGAAAAGAGACTTCCTTGGCTACTCCAAGGTTGACGTCATGATAAAGGATCCCAAGATTGAGGACATTTCATGCGACGGTGTAGCAATTCCAGTATATGTGTGGCACAGAGACTATGAAAGCATCCCAAGCAATGTCATGTTCTCGACCAAAGAAGAGCTTGGCTCATTCATTGTGCGACTGGCGTACAAATCAGGAGGTCAGATAACTGTCGCGAATCCGATTCTGGAGGGCAATCTTCCCGAGGGATTCAGAACACATTTGACGCTTGACGAGGTTTCAAAACGTGGATCCACTTTTACTATCAGAAAATTCAGAGACGAACCGCCAACAATCGTGGACCTGATGGTCTGGGGAACGATGTCTCCGAGAGTCGCAGCATACCTTTGGATATGTGTTGAAAATCTCAAATCACTCCTAGTTGTCGGGCCCACCGCATCAGGAAAGACAACAACTCTCGGCGCCCTAGCGATGTTCATCAGGCCAGAGCTAAAGATTGTCACAATAGAGGAACTCAGAGAAATCAAGCTTCCGCACCAGAATTGGATTCCAATGGTTACACGTGCCTCATCTCAATCTGGAGTCGAACAAGTTGGGCTCTTTGATCTGCTCAAATCTGCTTTGCGACAGAGACCTGACTACATCATCGTTGGAGAGATTCGAGGAGAGGAAGCTTACACATTGCTTCAGGCCATTTCTACAGGCCATGGGGGTATTTCCACTATCCACGCGGACAGTGTTTCGACAGCAATGAAACGTTTGCTCACCAAGCCGATGGACATACCAGGAATGTTGATTCCACTTATGAGTACTCTTGTACTGATGGAACGAGTGAAGGTGGGTGATAAGTTCGCAAGACGCGCAGTTAATGTCAGCGAGGTAATTAGTTTCAATGAGCAGAATAAAACCACGTCTCTCAATACTTTATTTGAATGGACTGGAGATCTCAAGGACTCATTCGAGATGAGAGGGCAGAGTAACGTGTTCAAACAACTTGCTGACGCGAAGCATCTGCCCGAAGACGAACTTTATACCGAAATGGAAGTGAAAGAACAAATTCTACATTGGATGCTTAATAGGAAACTAAGGCGCTATCAGGATGTTGCCGAAATTATCCGGCGCTACTACTACAATCCGACTGAAGTTCAGGAGCTTGCAAGACTTGGGGAAGACTGGCAAACAGAAAGGACATCGTAGCTTATTCAGGAGGTTCAAGAGTGGCACGCGGTCGAAGCGAAATATCGAACGCGGTATCGAACACGATAAGGGGCAGGTTCTTGAACTTGCAATTTTGCCTGAACCAGGCAAAGTAAACTCAGTTGGATTTGGTCGTTTCAAAACCCAAGGAAGTGAAATTCACTCTAGAAACGCTCTCGAGAAATTTGCGTATGAGCACTTTTCACCAATGCTGCCACAACTTCCTCGTTATAGAGAAGCATTTGAGCAATCAGGCTTGCCAATCATTTTCGAATCCTACGCGTCTACGGCAATTCTTCTCAGTATCGTGGCGATGATTGCGGGAGCCATCTTCACACTATTGTTCGAGATTGGCGTACTGCACTTCACGATCTTCGTCGCAGCGATCGAGGCGATAGGCTTGAGTGCCACGACTTTTTCCTTTTCGATTCTGTTATGGCTTCTATACCCCCTTCAGAGGCGACGTACTTTCAAGTCCAAGCTTGAGGGTCAATTGTCTTATTCATTCGGAATTTTGGGGGTCCTCTCTGCAGCCGGGATAAGCATAGAAAGAATGTTTGAAAGAATTGCCATGTCGGATTCTAACCCGATTCTTGCTGATCTGGCGAAGAGATTCATACGTAATATCAAAGTATTCGGCCTTGACACTGAGAGCGCTCTTAAAGAAGTATCAAGACATTCGCCATCCCCCTCGTTTGCAAAGATGCTAGACAGTATTGCTGTCGCCTTTAGAACAACTGGATCAGTGCATGGTTTGATAATGTTCGAATCAAACAGACTTTTGACGGAAAAGAGCGACAAAATGAAGAAGAAAATAGGCGACCTCTCCATAATGGCCGAGCTATACATAACACTCGTCGTTGTGGGTCCCATTATTTTCATAGTGATGCTTTCAATACTTCAGCTCCTACCCTACTCTGGATCTTTACCATCCATCCAGATTATCAATGCGCTTGTATTCGTAGGCATCCCTGTTATCTCGGTGGGGTTCACGTTGATACTTGACTCGATGGTTCAGAGGATCTGAAAAACATGCCCAAAATGGTATACATTGGTGATAAACGAAAAGAAATAGTCTACATTTCTTCCGCGATAGTTATGATTGTCTCAACAATCGTAGCATTGATAGTTGGTCACTACCAATATACGGTTTATGTTGTTCCCACGAATTCATCGGCGCTTCTCACAGATGACATCATCGCGATTGGCGCCTTAGTGGCGATCGCCCCCATAGCCGCCGTTTCGTTCATGAACTACAGATACCTCAAAGCAGTTGAGAGAAATATTCCCAGATTTCTTAGAGATATTCTGCAAAGCACGGATTCCGGCTTGATACTCCCGAATGCTCTTATTGAAGCATCGAAGTCCGACTACGGTCCGATCAGCCATGAGATGGGGATTGCGATGACTAAGTTCAGCCTGGGGCATCCTTTCAGCGATTCCGTGTTGGAGGCGGCGAAGAGAATGAGGCACCCATATGCTCCTCAAGTAGCGATGATTCTATCTGAGGCCTACACTGCAGGTGGGAGAACGCATGATGTCTTGAGTTCGAGTGTTTCCCTTTTCAACGGTCTCGAACAATATTCAGAGCAGAAACAATCTGAGCTCAGGCCATATACAGAGCTTGTGTACATTTCCGTCGGGATTTACCTTGTGATATCATTGATAATTGTGACTCAGTTCATGGGGCGATTGGAACAAATCGCCTCAAGTACGAGTGTCACTTCTTCTGGACTAGCAGCAGCCAGCGTAGCGTCAAGACAGTTCACCCTAAACATACCGGCACTGCCTTATTTCATATCGATATTCTTTCTTTCAGCTATCCTTGAATCGATATTCGCAGGGGTAGTTGCAGGGAAAATAGTGGAGGGTAATGCGCTCTCTGGACTTCGACATAGCACGGTCTTGATCGCAATCACAATTCTGGTGTTCAACTTGCTACTCTGATTCTTCTCATCATCACAAGCACGTTAATGTAATACTTTGGGGTAGTTACGCCTGCTAGGGGAGACTATAGTTGACTTCACAGAGCGTTGCATCTGAAAGGGACAGTCTGCTAATCGATCCAGAAGTGCAGTCCCTGGTGCAACGCATGGTAGATCAAGGTGTGTACTCAATACATGCCAAGGTAGACTCCAAGGGTATATCATATCCTCTGGCATCCGCAGTTCTGCACGACAGATCGGAGGATGAAATTGCAGAGTTCCTTCTCAAATTAGTTAAGGCCGGGGTCCTCAATTCAAAACTGCTTGATAGGGTGATTGCCTGCCCAACATGCAACAGTCCTTCGGTTTATTCGAAGTACAACTGTCCGCGATGCTCTTCCTATGACATCGGCAAGGCCTCAATTATAGAACACATTAGATGCGGATATATTGGTTCAAAAGAGAAATTCGAGAAAGGCAATCGACTTGTCTGTCCGAAATGCAAGAGCGTACTGGGAGATGGAGATTATAGGAGCATCGGCGCGAGTTTCGAATGCAATACGTGCAATACGAGATTTGAAGCTCCTAAGATAACTCACAAGTGTAGTTCATGCGACGAAGTTTTCAGCTATAAAGAGGCCAAGTACGAGGCAATCTATGAGTATGCGCTTTCTGAAGAAACCAAGAGGAGCGTTGCTAGGGGAACTGTTCCTCTCTCATCCATTGCAACAGTCTTGAAACAAGAAGGGTTCAAAGTGGGGATCAAGGCGGATTTGTTAGGCAAATCTGGAGCCACTCATACATTCGATATCGTGGCAAAACGTGGAAAGGAGCTGATCGTTGCAAATTTCACATTTGAACCGAAAGAAGAGAATATCATCGGCCTCTTCGCAAAGAAGTACGACATCGACCCGACCCTCACACTATTGATAGCCTTGACCCCTCCGTCAAAGGAAGAAGAGGCAGTGAGCAAGGCCTACGGCGTCACGATCTTGTCATATGGTGGGCTTTCATCACTCGGGGAACAGATTGTAGATCTGCTGGGGAATCGATAGAGCTGATCTTGCTAGGCAACATGTTTTTGCTAAATTAGGGTGGGCCTCAGAGTCCCAAAATCCCTGTTCGTTGGGCGCAGTCATCTTTACATAATTCTTGCGGGCAACTCAAGCAGGTAAATCTTTCCTGCCAAAGAAATATGAGACGAAGCAGTCAAAGCTTGACAAGCACCACATATTCTTGTTAAAGTTGCTGCCGGAGCTGTCATACTGCCCGGTCTGCGGAGAAGAGCTGAAGGCACACGGATGACAAATTCTAGAGATTCTTTTCCTTACATATAGGATTCTTGCGACACCCTCCTTCTTTGGTATAGCGCAAGCCCTATATCCCGATCGGGATACCTGCGAACATCTGAGGATTAGACTACCGAAGGAAAAATCAGCAGGATTTTCCTCCTACCATCATTCCAGCGGTTGGCCGACCAATATATTGTGCTTATCAAACACTAGTCGATCTGCTGGACAATTTACTTTCACTCGTCTGCGGATTCTCATAGACTCGAACAAAAATGTATCATCGTAGGAAACATCGGAGCTGAAGTAAAGTGGTGTCTAGAGTAAGGCGTGTTCGCGATATTTTTCCCAGCAAGAAGGCCTATGATTGTTTTGCAATTTTCGCAAAGGAGATTGTTGCAAACGGGAACAAGATTACAGTCCATCATGCTTCGCAGCTAGCCTCTAGAATGGCATCCGAAAAAGTGTACAACAAAGCGAATTTCTACTGGTATGTTGTCAACCCTCTCATCGACCTCGGGTTCTTGGACAAAATCCCCACTTGGAATAACGCGCTAAAGAAAACCCAATACTGTTATGTTCCTCTAAAATTCGAGATGCCAAGACATCCTGTGAGTCATGGATACTATCGAGATGCATGGTACGTTTGTGAGGAATGGAATCAACTGTTTTTCGAGAGAGAATCAGTTCAACAGGAAAGAGCCGTTGAACTGGCACCTTGATTCGTGCGCACCATGATAACGTTTTCGATATCGCGTGCGATATACCGTTAAATGCTTTGAATGCTAGCTTCAACTTGGAATTGGCAGGGCTGAAAGTGAGTTATTCCAAGCTCCTGAAATACATAGATGAGCAAGGAGGTTATGATATCTCAGAAACTGGAGGGAAGATCATGCTGAGTTTCGTCCCTTCTTTTCCCGAGGCAATTGAAAAAGGAGAGAACACTTCTCCTCCGCGCGTAGTGATGTATGGAGACCTCAATGACGGTGTAGTGACATTTTCACTTGTTCAAGTCGAGGATGACACGAAGACTCGAACCAAGGATGCATCTGAGGCGGAGCTGACGTATCGGAGTTGGATAGCTTTCATCGAAGAGAATTATTGAGTGTCATTTTCTAGCAATAGTTATAGGCTCAGAAAATTTAAGCAATGGTTGCTCCTGATGCTCACTATTGAGGATCTTCCGCTGGATGGGAAGATCGTTTTCCTTCGTGTCGACATGAACACTCCTATTGATCCCTCAACAGGGAAGCTCATGGAGCTTAATCGAATCCAAGAAGCATCTGTGACAATAAGAGACCTAAACAAGTCCAAGGTTGTCGTTGGTTCGCATCAAGGCCGTGTGGGCCGTGACGATTACATATCTCTCGCGCAACACGCAGAAGCTCTTTCCAAGATATTGGGAAAGAAGGTAAAATTTGCAGATGACATTTTTGGTCCTACTGCCATAAGCCAGATTGACTCGCTTTCAAAGGGAGAGGTTCTCTTGCTGGACAATTTGCGATTCACTGCAGAAGAAAACATGGAATTCCCGCCTGAGGTTGCAGTGAAAACAATTCTCGTCCAGAAGCTATACAGACATTTTGACGCCTGCGTTCTGGACGCATTTCCAACTGCCCACAGAGCACATCCGTCGATAGTAGGATTCTCTTATTTGCTTCCGACTTGCGCAGGACGGCTAGTGAGCAAAGAACTCAAAGCGCTCAAGAATATCATGACGGTAGCAAAAGCTCCCTTCACAACCGTTCTTGGGGGTGCGAAAGTTTCTGATCGTCTGGAAGCAATAGACACGCTAATTGCAAACAAACGTGCGGATAGAGTTCTGCTCTGCGGATTGATTGCAAATGTGTTTCTGAAAGCTGCAAGGAAAATCGAATACGATATCGGACTCGATAGCGAGCAAAAACTGGTCGACCGCGCCGCAGCATTGATGTCTGACTACCCTGACACTTTCGAGCTTCCACAAGATGTTGCCATTGATAATAATGGGGAGAGGAAGGAAATACTCGTGAACGATCTGAACAATCAAAACAAGGTGTACGATATCGGTTCGAAGACCATAGATCACTACTCTAGGATAATCCGTAGCAGTGGTACGATATTCATGAGCGGACCTCCAGGTTTTTTTGAGAACCCTAATTTTGGCCTTGGCACTGAATCATTGCTTCGTGCAATGGCATCTTCATTTGGGACGACCATTGTTAGCGGAGGTCACTTGAGCGCTGCTCTTGAAAGGTTCGGAATAAAGGAATGGATTGACCATGTTAGCACTGCGGGCGGCGCACTTGTAATGTTCCTAGCGGGAAAACGCCTTCCACTGATCGATGCACTTGAGAACTATGAGATGAAGGTGAGAAAGTGATCAAGGTCGCTGTTAACGGATTCAGCGTCATTGGAAGACGGATTGCGGACGCCGTTGCTGCTCAACCTGATATGAAACTCGTTGGGGTGAGCAAAGTGAAGGCCGATTACAAAGCAGCACGTGCAATCGAAAAGGGATACAATCTCTTCTCTCTGGATGACAAAGCGGCCAAGAGTTTTGCAGATGCAGGCATGAAGATTACGGGCACTGTGCGCGAAATGATTCCACAAGCCGATATTGTCCTAGATGCCTCGCCAGAGGACTCTGGACCTGAAAACAAGAAATTATATGAAGAGTTTGGAAAGAAGGCCGTGTTTCAAGGTGGTGAGGAAGATTCCACTGCGGGCCTATCATTTGTTGCCCAATGCAATTTTGAAAAAGCTCAAGGTAGACAGTACGTGCGTGTTGTCTCCTGTAACTCAACTGCACTTTGCAGGGTACTTCACTCTCTTGACGAAACCTTTGGAGTCTCAAAGGCACGTGTTGTCATTGCTAGGCGCGCTGCCGATCCCGACGAGGTGACCAAGGGACCGATCGACTCAGTCGTTCTAGATCCTGTTAGTATACCATCTCACCACGGACCTGATGTGAACACAGTCCTGCCCAACTTTCCAGTGATCTCCATGGCAATCAAGGTACCCACGACCCACATGCATCTTCATTCTCTAATAGTCTCGGTGAAAGACAAGTCTGTCAGCACACAGAAAGTAATAGAGAAATTCGAAAAGACGCCGAGATTGATGTTTGTCACAAGCAAAGCTGGCTTTAAGTCCACATCACACATCATCGACATGGCCCGCGACCTTGGGAGGCCGAGGAATGACGTCTACGAATCGGTGGTCTGGAAGGATTCAGTAAAGGTGATCGACGATGAAGTATATTTCTTTATGGCAGTGCACCAGGAAGCGATTGTGACGCCTGAGAATATCGACGCAATAAGAGCTTTGATGAGAACTCACGAAAGATCCGAATCAATGGCGATAACAGATAGAACGCTTGGTATTAGGTCCTAGAACGTCATTACGATTTTTCCACACTTGCCCTCTACCATTAATTCAAAGGCATTTTCATAATCTGATATCTTGAGCTTGTGAGTGATTATCTTTCCAAGGTTTATCGAACCATCCCTGAGGAGCCTTGATGCAAGCTCCCATGTGGCGAATATCTTTCTTCCAAAAATCCCTTGAAGAACGAGCCCTTTCAGGATTACGTCGTTTGAGAGGTCTATTGTGACCTTATCAGAAGGTAGTCCGAGGAGAGTCACACGCCCCCCAGGCCTCACGACCTTCAATGCGTCGTTGAGCGCCTTTCCAGAGCCGGACATTTCCAAGATTACATCCACGCCACCAGGAAGTATGGCGCTTACTTCTTTCCTCATGTCCTCTTTTGATCCGTCGATTAAGATATCAGCGCCCATTTTTGCGGCGAGATCAAGCCTGTATTCAGAAATGTCGACAGCTATGACTTTCTCAGCTCCGGCAGATTTGCACAAAGCTATGGCGCAGAGACCTATCGGGCCACAACCTAGCACTAGGATAGACTGGGCAGTTACTTCCCCAGCAAAAACACTGTGGACAGCATTTCCCAATGGTTCCTGTGCTGAGGCAACGATTGCCGGGATGGACATATCATTTTTCCATGCTGTTTTCTCAGAAATTAGGACATACTCCGAAAAGCAGCCGTCAGTATCGACACCTCGGAGCTTCATCTTCTCGCAGAGGTGAAAGTTGCCAATCATACATTGGTAGCAGGTGTTGCAGTAAATGTGCGTCTCACCAGAGATCATATCCCCTTTCTTGATGTGTGTGACGTTTTCCCCGACTTCGACCACCTCGGCCGCAAACTCGTGGCCCATTATCTTCGGAGGTTTTGCCTTGGTTGCCGCCCATTTGTTCCATGAGTAAATGTGCACGTCTGTCCCACAAATGCTTGTGGCCCTCACCTTCGCCAATACATGGTTTGGTCTTATTTTGGGATCTTCCACCTGCTTCAAAACAGCTCCAGGTGCCCTCTTCTCCTTTACTAGTGCAAGCAAAATTCTATGGTCTCCAGCCGAATTCTTGGCTTATTTCGAATGGATTTAAGCTATTGAGGGGCATGATACAATGCGTTGCTATTCATGAGAAAGGCTTTCTTGTTCGGGTTAGTTTCTAAAAAACGCGAACAGGATGCCGAGTTCAAGGGAGTTGAAATCACACAACCAGGAGGCTGACCTCGGCTGGGCGATTCAAAATTCTCGAAGTGCAATCCTAGTCTGAGAGACGGTTAGCGGCCGGGAGAAAACTTGAACTCAACTGATTCAGATCAATCCGCGAAGTTTTGCGGCAAAAATCAGAGAAATCGTCATACTGTCTCTTAAATCTCCTTTGAGGATGAGATCTTGAATCTCGCCAGCCGCAAATTCTTGCAGCGCGATCTTCTCGCCTGGTTCAAGCGACTGACCTTGCTCTGGCTTTTCATCCAATCTTGCAGCGAATAGGTGCGCTCTCTCGGTGCTGTATCCCGGCGCTGCGAATATGATGCCAAGGCTCTGAACGCTATTTGCCTTGTATCCAGTTTCCTCGAGAAGTTCTCTTCTTGCTCCGTCTTCTGGTTCCTCTCCTGGTTCGAGCTTTCCAGCAGGAGCTTCAAGAATTGTCTCCTTAATTGGATGGCGGTAATGGCGCTCCAAGATCAAAGTTCCTCTTTCCGTGATAGGAAGTATCGCCGTAGAGTTCGGAAAGTTGACAACATCGACGAAGAAGTTCCTAGAGCCGTCTGAGACAAGCTCTTTTTGCACTCTCAAGTTCTTTCCGACAAATTCCGGCCCTGACTCGATTGTCTTGAATTCCTTATCCAATTGTGAGTCAGGTGACAAGTGGAACAACTCAATCTGATAAATCTGACCCAGATTATGAGAAGACTATTCCTATTCTGGCTCGGATTGTCGTAGTATTGGTTGAGAGCACTTGACCTGTTGTTGAACTGGTCAAAGAGCCGCATAAAGAGCAAATTTGTCAGTATCAAACATTCGTTGTTTTCTTTGTGGATCGTTTGCTCCTTAAGCAGGATCACTATGTACTCCAGTGTGAAAAGGGAGGAGGGGGGGTTCGACCATGAAATGGAGGAGAGTTCAAAACCATTGCCTTCACTTCTACTTATGACATTCCGTTTCGGTAGGGCACTAAAGGGGCCCGTTGCAGATATCGATTCTAGAATACGCAAGCTCTCAATGGAAAGATTGTTTCTTTTCAGATCTCTGTTTCCTGACTTTGTGACACGAGGTCGTGAAGAGCCGCTCCAAAAAAACGGCGGCTTTAGCTAGGTGAAATTTGACTACGCCACGAAGCTCGGGTATTCTATCTTCGTTGGCTCCCAGTCTTCGAGTTTCTTTGACTGGTATGCCTCGTAAGCCGAGAGATCCAGCAGCGCATGCCCGGAGTTGTTGAACACTATCACTTTTTTCTCCCCTGTCTGCTTACAGCGCAGTGCTTCATCTATGACATACTTGATCTCATGTGCCGATTCTGGAGCAGGAATTATGCCTTCTGTGCGGGCGAAGATTGTTCCCGCTTCGAAAACCTCGTTCTGGCCGTACGCTACAGATCGCATGTATCCTTTGTCGATCAGATAGGAGATTATTGGCGCCATCGCGTGGTACCGCAGACCACCTGCATGAATCGGGGGGTTCTTGTACTGGCGACCGAGTGTGAGCATTTTCATCAATGGTGTCATGCCTGCAGTGTCCCCAAAGTCGTAGGTGTACTTTCCCTTCGTTGTATGTGGTACTGCCTTTGACTCGCATGCTACAAAGTCAATCTCTGCTTTCTTCTTGAGCTTGTCTCCCATGAATGGAAGGCAAAAGCCTCCATAGTTTGAACCCCCGCCGATGTTTCCCACCATTACATCGGGTTGGACGTCGAGCATCTCAAGCTGCTTTTTCACTTCGAGTCCTATTATGGTCTGGTGCAACAGAACATGGTTTAGGACTGAGCCAAGCGCGTAGCGCGTATTTTCATCTGTCAGTGTGTCTTCGATGGCCTCACTAATAGCAATACCCAGAGATCCTGGGTCGTTAGGATCTTTCTCAAGCAGACTTCTCCCGAACTTCGTATTGTTGCTAGGCGAGGAGAAGCACTCTGCGCCCCAAGTCTGCATCATTATTCTTCTTCCGGGTTTCTGTCTGTAACTTGCTGCGACCATGTACACCCTGATCTTCATTCCAAAATAGGCTCCAGACATTGAGAGTGCTGACCCCCACTGTCCTGCACCTGTTTCCGTGGCAAGTCTTTCGATTCCCTGCTTCTTGTTGTAATACGCTTGAGCCAGGGCAGTATTTGGTTTATGACTTCCTGCAGGGTTCACTCCCTCCCATTTATAGTAAATCTTTGCCGGAGTTTTCAGGTACTCTTCGAGCTTGTAGGCTCGCATTAGAGGTGTCGGTCTTGGCAACCAGCGGTACGCTTCCATCACTTCATCAGGAATCTTGATCGATCTTTCCTGCGATACTTCCTGCATGACTAACTCTTTTGCGAACAGTCTGAAGAATGGCTCTGGCGACATTGGCTTGAGCGTTCCGGGATCTAGCGGTGGAGGCAATGGTTCAGGCAAATCAGCCTGGATGTTGTACCACGAGGTTGGAATCTCGTCTTGAGAGAGGAAAACGGCTCTGTTACCCTTTGAGACAGTGGATAGCATGTCGCAATAGGTCGATCTGGTTTCATTTATCGGTTTGGCGTGATTGTTCAACACAATCCCTAACTGCTTCGGAATGATTTATGATTTCGAGCACTCTACAACTTCTGGCTTGGAACTGTATTTTCTGCCAAATCAAATGACTAGAACTGAACGAATGTGCCAGTTCACATCTCTAGTCCTTTCGGCGGTCTATTGGATGATGCGCCGGTGGATTTCTCACTTGAATTCAGAATCTTGGCTCACAGACGGCGAATTGCTTCCGGTAGATCTATGGTTTACCATTTGGAGAATTCTACATCGTGTCATGTAGCTTTCGTTTGGCTGTTTGAATACTACAACCGCGTTGGGTTGATCTACTCGCTTTGCGGGCTTTACAAAAACAATATTGTTGAATTCAAGTTTGCTGCTTGTAGACTCCTGAATTAGATATCCTAACCATGAGGCATCAATTGCATCTTGTGGTAAGGAAAATACATAGAGGTTGGTTTCTTTATCTATTTCAACGAGATTACATTCAGTCAACATAAACCAGTTATTGAATACTCGGATTCCACAGACCAAATCGCAAGTATCCAGCGGCTTTTCGAACGCCCCAGTTTTCAGCATGTTGTCGTAATGGCTGTATTGGGCGTGAAGAATCCAATGCCATGGGGGGTCTTGATACGCCTAATTGCGCTCGTTATATCATCTTGGCCGTTCCTGCTGGAAGAGACTTCCACTTTTCTTGTGATTGGGAGTTCTGTTGGTGATTTGGAGGTGTTCCGCAAGGGGTGGCGATTTCAGCCATTGCAAGATCTCATTACTGAATGGATCTCGGGGTCGGAACCGCGGGATCGCATAAATCACATATTCACCTGATCCAGTCGAAGTCAATTTGATCAATTTCTGCCCTATGAAAGCTGAGGAGTTGTGACTATGATTCCATGTGACCTTGCATGTGTCATTTTGACTGCGATTTAGTTCTGTTTTCGATCTCTGTACCAAAAGACAATTAAGGTTCATCCACCGCGCTTGAGAAGCAATCGGCACCAGTGATTGGCAGATTATGAGCGCAAGACAGCATCGGAATAGAAATCGTCTGCAGATAACAAGTTGTATACTCATGCTGGCACTGCACGGCGAACTGAAGACCCATCTCATGAACCGAGCGAAACTAAGCTATCAAGAGACCAAAACGTACATTTCTCACCTCTCTGAGCATGGACTCTTGGAAGAAAAGATCACAAGCGGCGGTTCGACGCTCTACTTGACAACAAATAGAGGAGAGAAATTTCTAGAGCTGTACGCAAACTTAGAAGAAATTCTCGATTCGCGCTCAGGTTCATCATCTGAAACCAGCCAAGTTGTTCTAACTGCCTAACTAAGTATTTCTTCAATACGGCGACTGTAAGACATCTGGCTCTGGCAGGCAACGGCTAGAATCTAGCTCATGACAGCCTATTTGCGTTCATGCACTGCTGTCGATAGTGTGAGCAATCTTATGCTCTGGACAGATTGCATTAATCCTTGGATGATTTCCACGCGATTCTCAGGTAAGATACAACTCCAATAAATTGAAGATCGAATTTGAATTAGTATCCACGGCCTTCACAATTATTAACCGGTCCAATCGAAACCTGCAAATCCATCTTTACTTATTTTATCAGTCAGAATTCACCACACCGTGGTCTGTCTGAATGGAACGCTTCCTGTCTGTGACTGGTACCGCACTTTTGCATGTGCTTTTTTTATTTTCTTCTCACTGATGAGTTTCTCACATTTTGTACAAATTGGCATTCTTTATTTCAGCTATGTTGCAACTGCATTCAATCCATTGCGATGTCATCGAAGTAAAATCTCGCAGGTGCAATTTTCCAACTTGTTGACAAGCGAATCTGTCTGCCTAGATATTGTGTTCTCGAATTCCACATTCTCCGCCAATTCTGGAATACCGATAGCGAGAAACATCAAGGATAGCGGAGAAGGCTCAATCGCAGCATTTCCTTGGTATTGCCTAACTGTTTCTCTCTCCTTCATTATTCGTCGGTTTCAAATCTGGTAAGTGAGAACCATCGAAGATTGCACCCTTTGATTAGACGCTTGTACCAATGCTATTAATAATCAATGACACAATCTCCAATAGCGCATACTGTGAGGAAGAATTGTAGCGCCAGTGTATGGGCACCCGAGAGTTACGAGTCTGCCCACAAGTATTGTTCGAATAAGAACATCATTGTTGTTTTGAATTTGAATAGGTGCTGGTTCAGATGTGTTCCGCGAAGAAACGATATTGAGAGTGAAGCCCTATTGTTTTTGGCACATCCAAGATTTTTCTGTTGCTTGCATTGGGGTGTAGGGTTGCACCACATCTTGATGCGTTATATAACTTGCCCTGCATTATAAAATGGAGCGAGTGAAATGACTGAAAGTGATCAGCCATCGAACGTTCCTTTCTTCAGCACAGCTAGGTTTGGTCCCGGATCCATTGCAATACTCTTGCTATTGGCTACGGTCTGCATCGTTCTTTTCGAACTGGGATTAACGTATCTATCACTGATTTCTCTGGGGGGATTCTCAATAATCTTGGGTGTGAAGTCTTTCGAAATACTGCATTCGAGTCGTCCGAAAGAAAAAGAGTTTGTTGGAAGGACCTGCTACGTAATGACAGGACTGCCCATTGGAGGGAAGGGAGTAGTGAGGATTTTCAATTCCGATGGAAGCCTCGAACCCGAACTTTGGTCAGCAGAATCTTCCCATGAGATTCCTGAAGGCAGCGTGGTCGAAATAACTGGAATGCGTAGCATAGTGCTGCTAGTAGAACCGATCTGATGCGAAGCTGAGGCAATCTGTGAACGGTCGATCTTTATCTTTCATAGACCTGCCTCCACTCTAAGGGTTTCAAATCTTAAGCGACGTGGGACTAGATATTATGAACTTTCACACCATTCAATAGATCTGAGGCAGAAAACGAAGCTCACAAAATCTTTGATAATGCTTGATTATCTATTCTTAATTGTTATGGCCAAAAAGAAGAGCACCAAGATTACCGCATCAAGTATGTTGAACACCAAATCCTCCGTTTGAACTCCCCAGTTAAACACGAAGATGTTTAGATGATGCAAGAATGTCTTGGTTGCAAAAAGCCCGAACGCTGCAGAAACCAGCAGCAACTTTCGGAGTCTTGTTTTACGATATGACATCAATGAAATTACCAAGAGAATTGTTGCGAAGACGCCGACTGCGAGACTCACCAATTCTTCCAGATCAAATCCGTCGTATGGCAATGCGATTATCATTTTCTCAAGCCTCATTATCATGACAATTTACTGCTGATCATTACCGCTTAATGACAAGTCCAGGATGGTATCGGCGAGACTGCTGGACCATTTTTCCCAGAAAGTCGGATGATAGTGCTGTATAAATCTCTCGATCTCCTCAATATTTCCTATTACTCGGAATCGCACGACATTGCCGTTTTCGATGCGTTCAACTATTCCTTGGGCTATCAGTTGTTTCATATGCCATGCGACCGTTGGAGGAGTGAGGCCCATTATCCGCGCAAGTTCGCTCTGCGAAAGTCTAGGATTCTTTATAAGAGAAAGCATAATTTCCCGCTGACTCTCAATTGAAAGTGCACCTAGAATCACACTCTGCTTTTCACCAAACATGCCATAAGGTAAAACAAACTTGTAAGTGCCATGCCTAGCATATGATATCGCGTGTTGCTTTTCTAGGACATCGAGGTTGTATTGAAGATCTCCCATTGCTAATCCCAGTCCTCGGCCGATCTCGCGAAGATGGGTTCCGGGATGAGCTCTAACGTAATCAAGTATCATACCACGCGTGCCCGGGCTCTCATTCGTGTTGTCGTGATACTCGTTCGAAGTCAATTTCCAGGAGGAGCCTTTCCAACTGAAAATCAGAGATTGAAATGGAATGATTGCCACAAGGCCCTTCTGCAGCATGTTATCAAGTCGATTCCACTCATCAAGCGTATGTTATCCATGATTTCAATCCTTCGATTAGAGTCCACGCGTATGTCTTGAATTGCCCTCATGCAAGCCGATTCATGTAATCTCGATTGGTCTGATTAATTTGGAAAGAAAATGAGGTCGTGGTTATCTTATGGACATGCTTTAGAATTCAGAAGCCAATCTTTTCGATTAAAAAAGATCATAGCCTAGACATCCGCGGTCATCTAGTATTCGAACGTTTTTCAGGCGCTATTGGAAGGCGATATGGTTCGCGCGCCACTAAAAATGTTTCAGACTCATGTCCATCCGAGAGCGGCGCAATACATGACTGCATGAAAAGCGTCCGGCCGATCTCCCCACGATCTCACTTCCGTAATTATTTCATCAATCAGCTTGTGATCTGTCAACTTGCTATCGCTTTTGACGGGCCTGTTAGATAGTTGTCTTAGAATGACTCGGACATACGTATCTGCGAAGCGCTTTGTCTCCTCAAGCGTACCATAGTATTCTGCGGCGACAGCATGCCCTTCCGTCTTAGTGAATCCAGCTTCCAAGAGTAGGTGGCGAAGATTTCGAGAGTAGAACGGACTGCCGCCGTTCATCTCTATTATCTTGATAAGCAGCTTTGTTGCTTTCTCCAATAGTGGTGTTGATGGAGAGAAAAAGAAACTTCCGAAATCGTCGTCGAAGATTCCTATCACCCCTCGGGGTTTTTTCAAGATTCGACGCATCTCCTTGAGAGCCTTTGGAGGATCGTTTAGATGCATTAGCAGGGTGTGGGCAAGCGCTGCATCAAATGATGAATCCGCGAATGGGAGTTTGTAAACGCTTGCCTTCTCGAAACGGACATTTTTCACTCCGCGACGATCTGCTTCAGATCGTGCAAAATCCAATTGATCATCATCAAGGTCAATTCCAATGACATGCCCTGGAAAAACTATACGAGCTAAGTCAAGAGTAATCGAGCCCAAGCCGCAACCGCAGTCGAGCAAATTCATTCCTGAGATTAGGTGAGGGATAAAGAAACCGACCCACTCAATAGCTGTCCGCTGCCCTAGATATTTACTCTGATCATTTGCATTTCCAATCGTGTAAAATTCTTCCTTCTTTGTCGTTGATGTGTTATAAGGGCTCATTTTTACTTCTAGAACCTCTCAGTTTTGCAGATTGGCTGATACTATCTAAGGCATTTTATTTGAAATTGATATTGAGTTCATGCTCTTAGCCATTCTTCTTCACATTTGATTAGTTAGCTGTATACAATTCCAGTCATTCCGATAGGTTTATCGGTTAGAACTCCGCTCCCTTTGCTCTGATTCTCCCCCGTGAGGATGGTATTTCCTCCGGCCGACATGGTTCATTCCTTTCCCTTGATCATTTCGAAAGAGTCACTCACTTAACCTGCGCTTAGCTCCTTCTTCCTCCAAGCGCTATGACTGAGCTAGCGACCACAACCAACCCTGCCATTACAACTGAGATCCACAGAGAGTAATTGATATTGGTCCCTGTCGATGTTGTGTGACTCATCGTTAGTAAGTGTGTGGTCGTTGGAGGGGGTAGAATGAAACTATCAGTCGAAGTCGAGCTTGCTTGAATAGTGCTGATTGAAGTGGTGGACGTGCTCGAGGTGGTTGTTGCAGATGATGTCCTTTCACTCGTAGTGGTCGATGTCCTAGTAGCGACTGTTGCTGTCCCTGTTATAGAAATAGAAGAAAGCGTGTTCTGAAATAGCAATGGAATGCCGGAGGAGCCGGTGCATACAGTAGGATTCCGATGACCATCAAATTGGAATTGCAAAACAAGAACCTGTCCGGACGTGAGCGTCGCATTGCGGTTGACCGGAATGTCTACCGCAATCTTCGTCGGAGACTGACAAGAGGCTCCTCTGGCTGAGCTGTCTATGAAGCCGCCTGAACTAGCTAGGATCGTCGGAGAAGAAGTGCTATTGTCAACCAATTGAGGAAGTAGTGCATATCGAGATTTGTCGCCGCAGCATACAAAGAGAGTCAGTTTGACCGATGTTATTGTCAAAGGGTTTCCTATTACAATGGGAACGGGAGTGCAAAAAGTGTTCCAGACGGAGCCATTTTGATTCAAGCGAGCAGAGTTTGCCGTAGGTGAAGTAGAATCCAAGCTCCCGAGTACGTCTTGGGAACCGGAACACGTTGATGAGGGTACATTGCCGTGTACATTCAGATAGTATGTGACAGTGGTGTTTTGCTGGCCAAAGGCCGAATTAAAGACTCCAAAGGCTAATGGAAGAAAAAGGAAAGTAAAGAATCCAACCAGAAAATATGCAGAATAAGCTTTCCTCAAGATGGAGACTAAACTCGTGATCTAGATAACATGGTGCCTAATAATTATAATCCTTGCTAGATCACGTATTCGATCATTTTAGAAGCATTTACAAGAACACGACTGGCGGAAACAAAAACATCTCTCTATGACAAATCTCTAGACGCTTGCAATCGCATTGTGTTACATAAGATTGCCACAGATTATCGATAAGTTAGAATTCACTAAATCACTCAATTTATTCTTGAGACTAGATTAGATCTTGCGAACCTTTTCAATGATATACGTAGGTGCGATGTGCGAACCAACCTTCTTTGAAGAATTTCCTTCCGAGGTGCAATCAATGGGAGTTTGTTATTGTTTCTCATTCCCATATTCCTATTTCCAAAATGATGTTTCAAGTACCCGCATCACTAGCTCCAAACGAAACAGAAGTACTGGCGAGTTTCCTCGCTAATTGTAGAAAGTGCGAACAACATTGGTGACTTACTGAAATCGGCCCTTCATTTGATATTTATCGCCACTCTCCTGATAGCCTAGAGACGGGCTCGATACGAGACGTCTTATGAAGGAAGATTACACAATAAAGATCAGCTAATCGCATTAACTTGGGTTTGAGATCAGCATACTTTGAGCGCATTGCGAAATAGGAACAGCTCTTATCGAATGCTTTCTATTTCAGCTCTAGTTTTGCTTGCACTGCTTTTCGGCTTGAGCTATCTTTCCCCAAACTATGCCCCGAGCTATGGACTAAGGAGCTCAGCGGCGATGGGGAACCCTCCTGGGTCATGTCCGAATGAATATAGCGCTAACTTTGATTCGTTTACCGTTGACACCGGAATGCAGAAAATTGATGTCATCGCAAACGCGGGTGTAACATTCACTGCTCTAGCAAGCGAAGGTTACAATGTTTCATTTGTCCTGCACACTTCTGCGAATAGCTCTCAAGGAAACACAGCAAACGGGTCAGTCTGGTTAAGTTCAAACACTCCTGGATACCAGATGGGAGCATGTGTTGGACAGGAAATCAACGGAACTTGGCTTTGGGGATTTAATGAGAATGGCGGAAATGGGAGTGTGCAATCCAATGAAAATCTTTCAATGGGCTGGAATGTGCAAACAGCTTATTCGTACAATCCAAGCACGAATGGTGTCGAGTATGGCTTTAGTACTGACGGACCAAACATGCAATCTGTGTACTACAACGTAATCTGGATCGAGCAAACAAGCACGGATTTGACCTGCTATACAGAACAAAACGCAACAGTAACTTGCAATTCAACCGTGACCGGCATCCAGCCCTCCTCATCTCCTTTCAGAGCTCCCAGCGGAACCGTGAACTTCGCGACAAATTCATCAATTATAGGGTACTGCGCGTTGGCAAATTTGAATAGCGATAATTCTAACAATGATTCATCAACCTGCTCATTCTCACTCACACCATCTGGTACTGGTGTGGTGAACATTACGGCTTATTATCAAGGCGATAGCCTTCACGCTGGCAGCAATAATTCGACAGAGATCAACATCTTGCAGACAACTTCCTCCACCACAACGAACACTTCCTCCGTCTCGCAGCAAACGACTGCAACTTCGACCAGCTTTTCCAGAGCGAAGAGCACAAGCTCTTCTGACCCTACCTCGTCCACTGAGAGTTCTCACACTTTGTATTCTTCAACGACGAGTTTGCGACCAACAAATTCGGAAGATACAAATTCAATTCAGCACAACACGCGTACAACTTTTCCGACGATTATTGGCTCATCAAGCGTCGGGTCTGGAGGCCTCGACTATACAGAATCCATAGCTGCTCTGGTCATCTCCGCAATAGTGATAGGGGGAATACTGAGCGTTTCAATCAGGAAATCGTGGTAGCCTGGTCGTCCTTTGGACAGCTTCTAGTCTTGTGGAGTCCAATTTCAATACACTCATCCTCTCCTTCCTGGAGAAATCGAACGCAACTGGCCGGCTGCCCGAGGGGTAAAGAAGGTCAGCTGCAACGGAACGGATTTATCTACTCTCGGTTGATCTTTCATTCTTCATCGGCTCGTAAAGTTTTTCAATCGTAATGATTTATTTCAATACTTTTCTCAATGTTTCTTTGCAATGATATTGTGCAATTGTCAAACTGCGTTGCCTAAGAGAACAATCTCGCTGAGATTGTCATTTGTAATTAGTCCGCCAAGAAACCCACGAAATCTATCTGAGGGAAATACTTCGATGTTGCCAGATCGGATCACGCACTTAGCAAAAAGAGAAGCCTCTAATTTTCAACTCGTCTCGAAGAAATCATCGAGATTGTTCGTGTAATAAGTTCGAGTCTGCTCATTGCTTAGCGCGTCAAAGGATTCTATCAAGACTCCTAGTTCGATTGTCGACATGGGTGATCATGTATATGAGAAAAATGCATGCTATGAACCTTCGTTACTGGCGGGCCCGGTGGGATTTGAACCCACGACCTTCGGCTTCGGAGGCATGCGCTTTTCCACAACCGGGAAATCAACGCCCTAATCCATGCTAGGCTACGGGCCCATTATTCTGAGCTCATTCAGGCAGATGCACCGTCTTTAAGTTTCTGCGCTATCTTGGTAGTTCCGATGTCTTTGATATACGGGCCCAACCGAGGGCCTCGCTCCACGCCGAGCAGACACAGATACAAGACTCTGAACAGCTGAGGTGGCTCAAGACCATGGACTCGCGCAGTGTCAAATATCTTCGACTGAATTGCCTGGGGATCTTCCAAAGATGAAATGCTTGACGCCACATCGAGCATTGCCTGGCGCTCCCTTTCGTTCATTTCGACTTTCTCATGTTGTAGAGTGAACTCTTTAGCCCAGTTTAGTGCGAAGCGTATCCGCTTTCTCAGACTTTCATCAATCTCCTTTGCCTGGCGATAGTCGATGAGACGCTTTGCCACATAGTCTTCGGCATCCTCCGCGGGTGCTACCATTGCAAGCTCGACAAGTTGCCTGTACGGAACATGCTGGCTGGGCGCTTTGGGAGGATTACCGAGATACGAATAGTAATAGAGCCCCTTGAATCTAGCTTCCTTCATCTTGTTCTCTTCTTTCACTTTGCCAAAGTAGAGATCCTCAAGGGCGTCAAACTCGTCCATGTACATCGGAATGTCTTCCTCTGAGATGTTCCTTGCGCCAACGATGCGCTTGAAATAGACTAACAGAAGTGATTGCGGACTTGCAAGGCACATCCATTTTTGGGGCGTCACGAGGTTTCCCACGGATTTTGAGATTTTCCTTCCGCTTTTGTCTTGAAAGAGCTCGTAGACAACATGATAGGGGTGGGCATAGTTCAAGATCTCATCTGAAATCCAGTCGTTCACCCTGACCGAGTCTGTCAATTCCTTTCCATGAGCTTCATAGCGAATGTCCAGTGCAGCCCATCTCGCCGCGAACTCTACTTTCCAAGAAAGCTTACCCTCTCCCATTCTGATATCAATAGCACCTTCATGACCGCAACCTTCGACCCATTTCTTGCCAATCTCGTCGCCTGAGCACTCGTAGTACACCTTCATCTCGTTTGAGTCATACCTGTAAGCATGCGCAACATTCAATCTGTGGCAATTTGCGCATTGGGGAAAGTATGGTAGCGCATCCTGGTACTTTTCTTGACCCGTAAGTTCCTTAATCTTGTCCCCGATTGTGTTTGCGTTCTTGAGTATGAGATCTATTTGCTTGGCTAGCAAACCTTTCTTGTACGCATCATACCCGCTTTGGAAAGTGTACTTCGCCCCCACCATGTCAAGTCCCTCGATCAGGAGAGCGCTCATGTGCGCTCCGTAGGATTTGTGGCATCCAAAGGGGTCAGCAATCTCCGAGACTGGTTTTGCTATTTCATTCTGGAGCGAATCCGGCAATCCAGCGGGAACTTTGCGGAGCGCATCCATGTCGTCTGAATAGGCGATGAGTTCTGACTTGTAACCTGCATTTTCTAGAGCAAGCTTGACACCATAAGCTCTAGCTGCATCACCGAGACTCCCTATATGCGGGATCCCTGAGGCGCCGAGGCCTGACTCAACTCGGATATTCGAAAGATCACGCCCGAGTCTCGTCTCTCTATCAACGATCTCCTTTGCGACGCGATCTAGCCAAGTACCTTTTCCTATGATGTCGTGGCCTTCTTCCTGTATCTCCATTTCTGACATATCACTTAATACTCGAGTTTAAAATCATTGCAATCATTTCTTGCAAAGCAAACCTCCACCAGATATTTTCACTGCCTTCAAGGCTGTGCTTTTTGATTTGGATGGAACTCTTGTCGAGTTCAAGTTCGATGTGAAGGCTTCTCGCCGAGCGATGATTGAATGGCTAAGACAACAGGGCTTTGATATTTCTGGTCTTACTGAAAACACCCGGACTCAGAGCATTATCGATATTGCTGCTTTGCAGTGGAAGACGAGAGGAAGGAGCGAAAAAGGTTTCGAGGCAATCAGAGAAAGTCTTTCAGATATCCTTGACGAATTCGAATTCAATGCCTTCGGTGAAGCAAAACCTCATTCGGGCGCACTGCAAACACTTGAAGCACTCAAGCATCGCAACATTCTTGAAGCCATTATAACAAACAGTGGGCGGAAGCCTGTAGATTCGATTCTTGACAGATTCGGATTTTCGAAATACGTGGATCTTGTAATAACCAGAAACGAGGTTCGCTCATTAAAACCCAACCCGGAGGGCTTGATCAAAGCGATCAACATCTTGCATCTAAAAACGAACGAAGTTGTGTATGTCGGCGATTCCATAATTGACATTGAAGCTGCGAAAAATGCAGGAATTACATCCATCGCGGTTTCAAATGGGATGTACAGCCAAGAAGCACTGGCAAGGTTCGGCGCAGACTATCTAGTCAACGGCGTAGAAGACATCACAGGAATAGTAACTCCAGAATCTATTTGATATAGGAAAAGGATCAGTCCATTCAAAGGCAGAAATCGAAATTGCCATCTTCGATCAATCTAGATGGAATGTCTCTCTCCATTGAAGATGTAGTCAATGTCGCGAGGGATCACAAACGCGTGGAAATTGCTTCGACCGCAATGCTACGGGTAGAAGCTGGAAGAAAATCCCTCAAGAGGATTCTTGATTCCGGTAAGACGATTTATGGAATCAATACAGGGGTTGGCAAGCTTGCCGACACGCGAGTTGGCCCCAAGGAGATAGACAGACTACAGCTGAATCTTATCAGGAGCCATTCAGTCGGGACCGGGAGACCACTATCAGAGGATGAAGTTCGAGCAATCATCTTGGTGCGTCTCAACTCACTGCTCAGAGGGAATTCAGGAGTCCGCAACGAGGTTGTGACACATCTGATGGAATTCCTGAACAAAGGGATCTATCCATACATCCCTCGTTACGGTTCACTAGGTGCAAGTGGAGATCTCGCGCCGTCCGCACACCTTGCCCTTTGCCTAGTAGGCGAGGGGTATGTCTTGGACGAAAGAGGAAAGAAAGTCGAGTCAGCTAAACTGCTTCGCAGAATCGGTTTGACTCCTTTGAAGCTCAAAACGAAGGAAGGGCTAGCAATTATCAATGGGACTCAGGTGATGACCGGACTGGCTTGCCTCCTGATTTATGATGCAGAAAGGGCGTTTTTCAATCTTGATGTTGCCGCTGCCATGAGCCTTGAAGCGCTAGGGGGCAGCATTGTTCCTTTTGACTCAAGGATTCAAGAGCTCAGGCCACTATACGGGCAAGCGCATGTCGCATCCCGAATAATGCGGCTAACAAGAGACTCTAGCCTGACCGAATCGGGAAACAGAGTCCAAGATCCATATTCTCTGCGTTGTATACCACAGGTTCAAGGAGCGTTATATGATTCTCTGAAGTACGCGAGATCGACTATTGAAGTGGAGCTAAATTCCGTCACCGACAACCCGATCATATTTCCTGAGGCAGACGAGGTGCTCACATCAGGCAATTTTCACGGACAACCAATTGCTCTGGCATTGGATCTGTTGTGTATTGCTGTGGCAGAGGCTTCTGTTTTCTCTGAGCGCAGAATAGACAAGCTCCTTTCTGGCTATAGCAAGAAACTCCCAATGTTTCTCTCGAAGAGGCCAGGACTGAACTCTGGCCTAATGGTCCTGCAGTATACGGCAGCCGCACTTGTTGTGGAAAACAAGATTCTTGCAAAACCAGCTAGCCTCGAAAGTGTTTCGGTGTCAGCAGATCAGGAGGATCATGCAAGCATGGGAGTAACCTCTGCGTTGAAAGCAAGAGAAGTTTTGGAGCATGCATTCAAGGTAATTGCGATCGAAATGCTTTGTTCAACTCAGGCATTTGATCTGCTACGCAAATCAAAGAAGGGTCAGGGAACATCTGTGGCCTACAAAGAAATCAGAAAACTCTCAAAACCAATAGAGCAAGACAGATCCTTGAGCGACGAAATAGACAAAATTGCTCAAGCTTTGAAGAATGGGAGAGTCGAGCGCGCCATAGACCGCAACGTTCAGCTCTGATTCTCGCGAATCAAATTTCCTCTCTTGATCACAAGTGCAACGTTGTTCGCCGCGATTCTATATGGAATCTGCTCATAACGCTCGAGGCTCGTAATTAGTAAGTCACAGGATTTTCCGATTTCCACCGACCCAACTTCACTAGCTCTTCCGATAGCATGCGCCCCATTGATCGTAGAGGCAACTATTGCCTCCTCGGGCGCCATTTTCATTCCATAACAAGCAAGCGAGATGATAAATTGCATTGATTCGATCCATGAATTCGGACTCAAGTCTGTTGCGATTGCAACCGGGGCTTTGGCTTTAATCAAAGAACGAGCATTTGCGTACTCAGGCGCGAAAGAGGCAAGAGAAGTGCCCGGCAACAACACGCACAAAGTATGGTTTCTTCCGAGCGAAGTGATGCCTTTCTTTGAAGTCTTGAGTAGATGATCTGCAGAGATCACCTTCAGCCTAGCGGCCAGAGCCGCGCCTCCAAGATCTGAGAATTCGTCCGCATGGAGTTTTGGCTCTAGTCCCCTCGATCTTGCATATGTCAGAATCTGCTCCGCATCTCTTCCAGTGAATATTCCCCGTTCCATGAAAACATCGCAAAACCTGGCGAGATCCTTCTCTGCGGCATGATCGATTGCAGGATAGACGATATCCGCGATAAATTTTCTTGAGCTTGAATATTCTGCAGGCAGCGCATGGGCTGCTAGTAATGTCGGTTCAATATCATATCCAAGTTCCCTCTTTATTCGATTAATCAGTTCCAAGAGCCTAATCTCCTCTTTGAGGCTCAATCCATAGCCAGTCTTGATCTCAAAAGTCGTGGTGCCACATGAAATCATCCGGTCTAACCTAGCGCGGGTCTGAGAGATCAGCTCTTGGTCGCTTGCGCGCCTAGTTTGCGACACAGTCTTCTGAATCCCACCTCCTCGACTTAGAATCTGAAGATATGAGAGCCCCGCAATTTTGAGCTTAACCTCTTCAACGCGGCTTCCAGCAAAAATCGCATGAGTATGGGAGTCCACAAAGCCTGGGAGAACCAACCGATTGTTCGCACTGATCTCTCGTGAGGAACTCGTGTCAATTCTGTCAGAAACATCAGATCTTCTTCCAACGAAGCAAATTACGCCCGAGGCGGCAGCGATGCACATTTCTTGAGGTTTATTGATGATGCCGAGCGAGTCCATGTTTGGTTGAACGACTGGAAAATCGGAATGTCCACGCATTGTCAGGAGCTGACCGATATCTCTGATTACAAGATCGGCTTTGATCCTTGAACCAGCCATAGAATCCAATCCGTGCAGCTTGTTTGTTGCTTGACCGGTATTAAAGATGAAGAAAAGCTTGCAAATATGATTTACATATTAGTTTCAATCTTTCTTAATGCTAGATTCAAGACTTGATGAAACACGCTGTGAGATCTCCGCGAGGCAGAGATATTTCCTGCAAAGGTTGGCAACAAGAAGGCGCTCTTCGAATGCTAATGAACAATCTCGACCCAGAAGTAGCTCGCGATCCAGAAAATCTGATAGTCTACGGAGGTACCGGAAAGGCTGCTAGGAACTGGGATTGCTTTGATGCCATTGTTAAATCTCTCCATGGGCTCGAAAACGAAGAGACGCTTCTTATTCAATCTGGCAAGCCTGTTGGAATTTTCGAGACGCATTCCGGCTCTCCCCGTGTTCTGATCTCAAACGCGATGCTCGTCCCAAACTGGGCCACCTGGGAGCAGTTCTGGGATCTCGAGGCAAAAGGACTCACTATGTATGGTCAAATGACGGCGGGTTCTTGGATATACATTGGAACGCAAGGGATACTGCAAGGAACGTACGAAACGCTTGCAGCGGTCGGGAACAAGAAATTCAACGGCACTCTTTCAGGAACGATAACCCTGACTTCTGGATTAGGAGAAATGGGTGGGGCACAGCCACTGGCGGTCACCATGAATGAAGGCGTGGCCCTTGTTGTCGAAGCTGACGAGGGCATGATAGACCGAAGAATCAGGTCTGGTTACTGTGATGTGAAAACGTCGAGCATCATTGAGGCTCTCTCGATCGCGAACAATGCGAAGCAAGAACGCAAGGCTGTGTCTATTGGACTCTACGCAAATGCAGCGGAAGTCCTTCCGGAGCTTATTTCCCGTGGATTCTCCCCAGACATTGTCACTGATCAGACTTCTGCACACGATCCGCTAAATGGATACATTCCGAAAGGGTATGATGTAGCTGCAGCGTCAGATCTTAGGCGTGCTGATCCGAAGAAGTACCTATTACTTACCAAACAGTCGATTGCACTGCATGTGCGCGCCATGCTCAAGTTCCAAGAAAAAGGAGCAGTAACATTCGAATACGGCAACAATATTCGGAAACAGGCATATGATGCTGGTATCAAAGACGCATTTCTAATCCATGGCTTCGTGCCAGAATATATCAGACCTTTGTTTTGCGAAGGAAAAGGGCCATTTCGATGGGCAGCGTTGTCGGGAAGCAAGGACGATATCTACGAAACGGACAGAATGATCATGGAGGCTTTTTCAAAGAATAAATCGCTTGCACGATGGATAGAGAAGGCCCATGAACGAGTGCAGTTTCAGGGGCTTCCCGCAAGAGTCTGCTGGCTCGGGTATGGGGAGCGCGCGCGTTTTGGAAAGATGATCAATGATGCAATAGCCTCGGGAAGGATTGAAGCTCCTGTTGTAATAGGTCGCGACCACTTGGATTCTGGTTCTGTGGCCTCCCCCTATCGCGAAACAGAAGGCATGATAGACGGAAGTGACGCGATTGCAGACTGGCCAATTCTGAATGCATTGTTGAACACAGCCTCGGGTGCCTCATGGGTGGCAGTTCATCATGGAGGAGGGGTAGGGATAGGATACAGCATTCACGCAGGGCTGGTTGTCGTCGCAGATGGAACACAAGAGATGAAATTACGGCTGGAGAGATGCCTCACAAATGACCCGGGAATCGGAGTTGCCAGACACGCAGATGCAGGGTACACATCTGCATGGAAAGTGGCTGAGGAAAAGCACATCAAGATTCCCATGAAACCAAAACTGAAAGAAACACGCGTGATTGACTGAGAGAAAGAAGCGATTTGATAGAAGGAAAAGTAGTCCTGGATACAAGTATAATTATTGACGGAAAGGCCAGCGAGCTGGTTAGCTCAGGAGAGATTCCAGTAGGGGCGGAGATCATCGTCCCCATGTCAGCACTAGATGAACTGCAATCGCAAGCATCACGCCACAAAGAGGAAGGGTTTACCGGACTCAAGGAGCTCACGAAATTGCGAGAACTGTGCAATCAAAAGAAGATCTCTCTAACGTACACAGGCCAGCGGCCAACGATGGAGGATATTCGACTTGCAAGAGGGGGAAGGATTGACGCGCTTATTCGAGATGTTGCCAAAGAGTGCGACGCAACCCTGCTCACCGCAGATTATGTGCAAGCGCTCGTCGGAAGTGCGCAGGGGATCAGGGTCCGGCACTTTATATCAGAGGTGAAAACTAGGGGACTCGAGTTCGAGCGCTATTTTGACGAGCACACTCTTAGTGTGCACCTTAAGGATGGCGTCCAACCCTGTGCAAAAAAGGGACTACCTGGGAATTTCATCTATATTGCCATAGGAGAGAACGAAATCCAAAAAGACGACCTTGAAAGGATGGCGAAGGAAATTGCCGAAGCCTCGCGGGTATCGCCCGAAGGTTCGATCGAAATCAGCAGGAGTGGCGCCTCTGTCTACCAGCTTGGAGCTTACAGGATAGCAATCGCACGGCCACCTTTCGCGGATGCGCTTGAAGTCACAATCGTAAGACCACTTGTGAAAATGACACTGAAGGATTATGACCTTTCAGAGAAATTAGAGCAACGTCTCGCAAAACAAGCTGAGGGAATCCTCATTGCTGGCCCTCCGGGGTCCGGCAAATCGACGCTAGCGAGCTCGCTTGCCGATTTCTACCTGGCGCAGAAGAAGGTGGTCAAGACATTCGAATCTCCAAAGGATTTGCAGGTATCAAAGGGGGTCACTCAGTATGGAGCTCTCGAAGGAGATTTTGAGAAAACTGCCGAGATCTTACTTTTGGTCAGACCTGATTACACCATTTACGACGAGGTCAGAAAGACGCGAGATTTCGAAATCTTTGCAGACATGCGTCTTGCTGGAGTTGGAATGGTCGGCGTTGTCCACGCAAGCGACCCGATCAACGCTGTACAGCGGTTCATGGGCAGAATTGAACTGGGAATGGTTCCACACATCGTGGATACTGTGATCTTCGTGAAGGCTGGAAAGATCCAGCAGGTCCTAGATCTCAATCTCGTTGTGAAGGTGCCCACGGGGATGAATGAGCCAGACCTTGCTCGACCCGTAGTAGAGGTTAGAGAGTTTGAGACAGGAAAACTCGTATATGAAATCTATACTTTTGGGGAGGAGAATGTAATAATCCCAATAGGCAAAGGAGCTGCTGGAGAAGAGAAGCCATCCTCAAGCGGAGTCGAAAAACTCGCAAAGGAAAGGATACTTCAAGTGATTAGAAAATTCGATCCTGATGCTGAGGTCAAGATAGTTTCCCCTCAGAAGGCGGAAATCAAAATAGCAGATTCGATCATTCCAAGGATAATCGGGAAAGGAGGAGTGCAGATCAAACAGCTAGAAGAGATGCTTTCCATTCATATTGACGTGAAACCTCGCGAGGATGCGGGATCTTCGAGCAAAGAAAGCAAAGAACTTGATTTTGAGTTCAGAGAAAAAGGGAGCTCGATCGACCTAATTTTTCGATCTGAGGATGCTGGCAAGAGCGTAATAATCTATTCTGACGAAGACACACTCTTCGAGGCAACTCTCAGCAAGAAGGCCGCGTTGAGTGTCCCGAGAAAGTCAGAAACAGGCAAGAAGATACTCAGAGCTCTGAGGCAAGGCCCTTCAATCAGAGTTTGTGAAAGTTAGTCCAGTCTCGCTTTGAAATCAAACCATTGCGCGAAACCAGAAATGTCAACTTGCTTTACCTGATGTGCCAGAGTCTCAGGAACTGAGCCATAAGCAGGATATTCCGTCTTGAGAATGGCATAGATTGCTTCGACATCAGATCCTCGTAGAGAGCTTCCGAGAATTTGCTTCTCTTTGAGGTATCCTCCTATTATCCTCTCCCAGTTCTTGTAGAGCTCCACAGCATTCGCATAGAACTCTTGAGTCGGTTTCAATGCTTTGAAGTGCGCCAAGCAAACCAGAGTTGCTCGAAGATTCTGTATCATCTCAAAATCCTTGATCTGCTGATCCAGGTTGAAAGAAGGTGGGGGAGTTGTGGGACTTGTGAAACCCTCGTTCTGGTCGTCACGGATCCCAAGCGCGTCAGCCGCGAACAATGTCATCGATTTCTCCAATAGCAAGACATCGTGGTGGGGAGCGTGCCCCCTCGCTTCGATGAATCTGACATTCTGAGATCCTAATTCTACTTTCACATTTGCATCCATCGAATGCACTCTAGACTCTGGAACGGGCGACGCAGCACCCCAGTAGTCGAATAGATTGCTTCCAAGGACAGCTCGTGCAGAAGGATTCAGGATTGTAGGATCAATTAGGTGTTTGAACCCTCGCCTAGGCACATAGATCTGTGCGTTAGGGCACTTCCCGGCAAACTGCGCCGCCCCACCCGCATGGTCCAAATGAATGTGAGTCAGAAGCAGATTGTCTATATCAGAAGCCGGCACGCCGCATTTGCCTACAAGTTGCAACAGCTCTTCGATTACAATCGATGGACCACAATCAACAATTGAGATTGCATCGTCAACAACAAGATAAGAACACAGAATTTTTGGCTCGCCGAGAGGTCCCAGTTTGAAAATTCCATCCGTGATTCTTTCTATCTTCTGATCTAGGAACTCTGAAGTGAATCCTTGTCTCTGAGACATTTACAGACCACAAATGCATACACCTGACTGTCTGGACTTTTAGTTATATCGTTGATCCAGGGCCCGTTGGAAAAACCGCAAAATAAGAGCAAAAAGAGAAACAGAACCGTTCATTTGACAGGCAGAGCGACAGACGCAGACAGCGGAAGAGTATTTTCGGGTTCTGATCTTTTCACGCCTGATTCATCCTTGACTGTCGCAACACGCGGAACCACGACCATGAAGGTGATGATGAAGAGCCCAACTAAGCGTAGGATGTTCCTAATAGATAATGTCGATTCCTTCAGAGCGCATAATGTAGACACCGTGGGCTGCAACGATGTGAAATGCAAAGAGGTACCTCAGTGCAGCGATGACTAAAGCAAAGACGATATCCTTTACTCATAAGTTCGGCGTTCCTTCTTTTCGTATTTAAATCAAATTATCCTCCTTTGAGAACTCCTCTTCTTGCTCTAAAGTCGGTAACTGTAGATCAAAACGCGCGACTTTCTCGACGACCACTTCTTTTCGCTTGACGAGGTTTGTATGTAAGTTACTATAATTACACATTTTAAGGAATAGGCATTTTCAAAAATCACCCAAAATGGATACTTTGAAAAACGACAAATCAATCAAGGGAAACTTTATTGAGCAAAGTTGCCAAGAACGGGTTGCTGGCCATGAAGAAGCCAATTTCAGTCAAGTTTTTGTGTATGCATGTTCATAAGATAGAAACATTATGCTCGATCCTGAAACTCAGAAGGAGACTGTATTTGACCAAATGACTGCCCAAACCTCAATTTCTGACAATGTCTTGCTCTTCGAAGAAGCATATGGGATGACAAAAGCCCTTCTAGGCGGGAAGGGCCACGGACTTGTGGAAATGACACACGCTGGTCTTCCCGTGCCTCCAGGAATCACGATCACAACAAAGGTATGCAATCAGTACTACAAAAACAACCAGCGCTTCCCAGTTGACTTGATGCCGATGGTTATGGAGAAGATGAAAGCAATCGAGGAAAGGACAGGAAAGAAATTTGGCAAATCATTGCTTGTTTCAGTCCGTAGTGGCGCACCCCTTTCTATGCCCGGGATGATGGACACAATCCTGAACCTCGGTCTGAATGATGAGGTACTTGAGTATATGATCGCTTCAACGCGAAATGAGAGGTTTGCTTATGACGCTTATCGAAGATTCATCCAGATGTATGGAAAGATCGTAGAACACATTGAGGGAAAAGAATTCGAAGATCTCATCGAGAAGAAGAAGCAAGAAAGGGGAATAAGGCAAGATGTCGAACTCACAGTCGACGACCTAAGAGATCTCGTGACCGTGTTCAAGAGTCTCTTCACTGAAAGGACAGGAAAAGAATTTCCTTCAGACCCCGAAGATCAGCTGAAGTCGGCCATCGAAGCTGTGCTGCTTTCATGGAACGGCAAAAGGGCAATTGAGTACCGCAGATTCTACAAGATTGACGACAGTATGGGCACCGCAGTGAGTATTGTTGCCATGGTATTCGGGAATTTTGGCGACAGCTCCGGTTCTGGAGTGGGATTCACTCGAAACCCGAGTACTGGCGAGAAGAAGTTGTATTCTGAGTTCCTAGTAAACGCGCAGGGAGAAGACGTTGTTTCCGGTGCGCGAACTCCGCTATCAATTGAGGAAATACATGAGAGGTTTCCAGATCTTTACGCACAGCTCTTGAAGATTGCAGAGAGACTTGAGAAACACTACTTTGACATGCAGGATTTCGAATTCACTGTCGAAATGGGAAAGCTCTGGATGCTTCAAACAAGAACAGGGAAGAGGAGCGCTCAGGCGGCGGTCAATATCGCAATGGACTTTGTCAAGGAAGAATTGATTTCTAGAGAACAGGCTATCTTGCGAGTCGAACCCTCGCAGCTGGACCAGCTGTTACACAAACACATAGATCCTTCAGCTAAGTTCACTCCAGTGGTCAGGGGCATTGCAGCCAGCCCTGGCGCTGCGATTGGGAAGGCAGTATTTGACACCAATCGAGCAGCGGAGCTCGGGAAGAAGGGAGAGAAGATAATACTCATCCGGAGAGAGACTGCACCAGAAGACATACACGGAATGATAGCGAGTGAGGGCGTACTCACCCAAAGAGGGGGCAAGACTTGCCATGCCGCAGTCGTCGCAAGAGGAATGGGAAAGCCAGCAGTTGTGGGTGCGGAGCAGCTATTGATCTTGGATAACCAAGCAACGACAGGAAGTACAATAATCAGAGAAGGTGACATCATCACGATAGACGGCGGCACGGGCGATGTCATTCTGGGCGCTGTACGACTCGTTGATGCAGAAATATCAAGGGATTTGGAAACGTTCCTTTCTTGGGCCGATGCAATTAAGACAAATGGGGTGTGGGCAAACGCTGACACTCCGACGATGGTTGCGAATGCTCTAAAGTTCGGGGCGGAAGGTTTCGGACTCGTGAGGACTGAAAGAATGTTCAACGCGAAAGAAAGACTTCCTTTTGTACAAAGGCTCATCCTCTCCGACTCGACAGAAGAAAGGAAAAATTGGCTAAACAAGCTCGGGGTGTTCCAAACCCAAGACTTTTACGAGATTTTCATTGCGGCAAATGGAAGGCCAGTCGTGATCAGGCTGCTCGACCTTCCTCAACACGAATTTCTTCATGCTCCCGCAAGCCCGGACCTTGCGGAACCGATCAAGAAGAAGCTCCCTAGCTTGAAGGAGGACAATCCAATGCTAGGCCATAGGGGCAGTAGGCTCGGCATGACATGGCCAGAGATATACGAGATGCAGACCCAAGCAATCTGGAATGCCAAGATAAGGGCAGAGGCTGAAGCAGTAAAAGTCAGAGCGGAAATCATGCTACCACTGATAGTGCATGTGAACGAGATGTCTAGACTCAGAGCGATAATTGAGAAAATCGCCCCCAACGTTCCAATCGGAACAATGATTGAGACACCGAGAGCTGCCCTCACTGCAGGTGAAATCGCCGGAAGTGCAGACTTTTTCTCGTTTGGAACAAATGACTTAACACAGATGACCTTTGGTGTTTCAAGAGACGACGCCGAAGGCAAGTTCCTAGTGAAGTACGTAGAGGACAAGGTCCTGCCATACAATCCTTTCGAAACAATCGACAAGGAGGGCGTTGGACGCCTAATGAAATTGGCTGTGGAGGAGGGGAGAAAAGCCAATCCCAGACTTGAGATCGGCATTTGCGGCGAGGCTGGAGGAGATCCTGAAAGCATTGAATTCTTCGTAAACGAAGTGGGTGTCAACTATACGTCTTGTTCGCCGTTTAGAGTTCCCATTGCACGACTGGCCTCTGCTCATGCCGCGTTGAAGGGAAGGTCCGCATCCAAGGACAAGACGTATCACTCAACACTTTAAAATTCTTGAAGCCGGGCGAGTCGCTCTTTTCGCCCACCCTTGTGGGTGCTTCTATCCAAGTTCTCTGGCACGATCCAGTCAGGCTAGCATGGAGTGCTCTGGCTTCCAATTATAGACCGGTACGTGGTGATCTGGCGTTGACCATTTTCCTCGCTTTTTGTTAGCTTCCCGCTGTAAGGAGCATTAGCTCAAACTTTCACTCATTTTGGTCAACTGCATGTGAATCGAAGTGGATGCCCATTTGAAGGTATTCAACATTTTCACTCTGCAATCCACATAATTGCTTGATCAGAGGATGGTTTCACAAAATTATTCACAAAGACTTCTCCGTGGCAGAGCACTTCCAACTTGGAACAAATCAAGGGATGATTCTCGAATCACGAGACAGCGCAACGAATTCTGCGAAATAGTTTAAATTCGGGTTTCTTGATGCCTCCGCTATCGGATAGTATGACAACATATTGGGGGTCAAATCCCTAGCATTCAAATCGTGGAGGTGAAAGAATACAATATGACAAACCTCGGACCAGTTAAAATCTTATGGGCTTTTTTCGGCCTTCTCTTTCTCGCAAGCTTTGCGGAGTTTGGGATCGTCGCAGCAACCAACACTTTCGCAAGCTATGAAGTCGTGGTCGGTGCGCAGCTGATAGCCTCAATCCTGCTCTTGATGCTTATGTCCGCGCTTGCAATTCTCAAAGACGTAGGAAGCATGTAGATTCAATGAGGCCTTATTGGCCTCTCGCCTTTTTTGATTCTTGAATTTTCCATGACTTTTAAGAATAATTGCATATCCTCTTTCACTTCAATATGAGTCAGGCCTGAGTTACGTCTATACGCGCTTCTTTTGTGGTATTGAATTTGTATTTGAGTTGGATCAACATTAGACTGCCAGAGTTCTGCAGAGTTTTCAGGAGGAATCCAGAGAGACCGCAAATTTGCACCAGCATAAATGTCCAATCGCAAACTCTCTATGCTCAAAGATCGAATGATTATGCCTAAACTTCTTGAAAAGGGATGTGGGGAATTACTATATGTATTCGACCTAATCTAAGCCTTTGCACATGCCCAGGCGTCAAGACATTGTCTTGCTTGGAATTACTCTGCTCCTAATCATTTCGCCCTTTCTTTCAACTCGCTTCGCTTTATTGACTGTGAACGCAACAACGAACACTGCGCCACCATTGTGGGGCTTTACCGGAGCTTATGCAAACTACACTTTCAGCGAAGTGAGTTCAAATCACGCAGTTGATTCGGGATGGGAGGCCTACACAATTAACGAAGTCAATCTGACATCTGATACATTCAATATGACGACCACCGTCTACGATCCTGCACAGTCGTATGCTGGCCGAAGTTACGTTAGTTACGGAGCTGTCTTTCAGCTCAATCAGTCACTAGGGTTCTCAGCTCTCAACACGACCGAACTGGCGTCATTGAATCAAGGTTTATTGCCTGGAGCTCCCAACGAGAACATCACCGTAATTACCGCAACCTCAGTGACTGTGAAGGCAGGCACCTTCCAAGCAGATGAAGTCGCTGCGCGAGACAACTCGAGCCTAATATGGGTTAGTAGTTATTCAGGTCTTGTCTTAAAATCAACTCTCACATTCACTCAGAGCAATGGCGCGTCTAGCGGTCAAACTGCTCATCTTGTGACTGAACTTTCTACTACGAATGTTCCAACAAGCGAACCTTCGGTTTTCACAAATCAATGGCTTGTAATTGGTATCGTTGGGACCGTGGTTGCAGTTGTCGCAACTGTGGTCCTTGTGTTGCGACGCCACAAGATCGAGACTCCCACCCCGAGCGCTCCCGCCGCTGCGCCACCATCTGAACCTTCTTCGCAGTCCTCTGATCCTGAAAGCACTATGCCCAATAGCTAGACCAACACGTCAGTCTGTCACTTTACTTGAATCTTGTGAGTCTTTGTTTCTGTAGGGGTCTTCTTAGGAATTTTGACTTCCAGGAGGCCATTCGTTACGGTGGCATCCGCCTTCTCAGGTATCACTTCTTCGGGAAAAGCAATGCTTCGCTTGACTTTGGAGTACGTTCGTTCCCTGTGCACAAAACCCTCGTTCTTTTCATCTATGGCAGTCTCAGCTTCTCCTTCGATTTTGATGTCTTTCGGCGTCACCGTAATGTTGAGTTTTTCCTTCGGGATCCCGGGCACCTCTGCTCGCACACGATACTCAGTGCCAGAATCTATGAGATCTGCAAACGCGCGCCTAGTGTCAGGAAATTCAAATGCACGCCACCTTGGCGCGAGCCAGTTGCTTTCAAATGGATGGGCGAACGAACTGTCGAGTCTTTTTGTGAAATCAGCGAAGACCCTATCGATTTCTCGAGCATAATCATCCGGGCTCCACACTGCCATCTCGCTCCTCTTTTTCGGTTTCTGCATGCTTTTCTTCTCGGGCAAACTGTATTTCTTCCTTTAAGATCCATGTCATACAGTCTGATTTAAGAGGTAGGGCAATTCTCATGCATGAGAATGAGCTAGGCAATCTGTAAAGTCGCACTTCGTATGCTTAATTACCATTGTGGATTAGATCCGAATACTAACCAAACTTCTCTCTGCGTGGACTAGATGGAAAGAATAGGGACTCTTAGATTTCTAAGCAGGTACCCTGTCAAAGGGATGATGGGTGAAGACCTCAAAGTCGCCCGAGTGTCAAGACATGGGATAACCGGTGACAGAGTCTTTGCATTTGTCGATGAGAACAGCCAGAACAAGAAATTCCCTTGGATGACTGCCCGTCAGAGGAATGAGATGATTCTTTTCAAACCACGATTCCTTGATCCATCGCATGAATTTACCAAAGTTGAAATTCTGACACCTGAGGGATCGGCATACAACCTACCAAGCATTGAATTTGAGGAGTATCTCCAGAGAAGGTTCCAAAATCAACTCAGACTGCAATACTCCGATGAGGGCATGAAGGACAGCAAGCCCCTGTCCATGTTAGGACTCCAGACGCTCGATGCCCTGAAAATCGAACTCGGCATAGATCTTCTCAGGCATGAACGCTTTCGAGAGAACTTCTATGTGCAGTGGGAGGACCGAGGCCCCTACTACGAGAACGAGCTCGTAGGAAAATCGCTCAAGATTGGAGAAGTGATCCTCAAGATAGACAAGAAGAACGGAAGGTGCGTGGTTCCGACTTTAGATCCCGATAACGCTGCATCCTCTGGGAAAATACTGGAAATGATAAAACGCAATCACGACGGTTGCTTTGGAGTCTATGGCGTTCCTGAAAGGGAAGGAGAAGTGCGTGTCGGAGATTCGGTTTTCCTCATCTAGCCGGAATCCCAGATTATCTTCCGCATTCTGTAGATTGCTCTAAATCACTCAGGTTGAGGCTATCTATCGCAGATTATGTAATTCTGCCTTATGAACCGTCCTCTTCAAGACATAATCAAAGAACCTTTGCGTTGCATTCTCATCGGGGCTAGTCCATTCGGCTCAAAGCGTAGTCTTCTTCTCTACTCTTCTCAATGCAGATAGGAGCAACGGTTTAGTTCTTTGGCATGGCTTCCTTCCATCTCCGCTTCAATAATAAATCCTCCGTTTGCATCTTCTGCCTTTTTGACAGACCCTTTCTTTACCAGTTCCTCAAGAACAGTCCTAATAGAAATTGGATTCGAGCTACTTACCTTTGCCACAAGCTTGAAGCGTTTGCTGGTCATGTTCTCGTCGATACAACCAATAGAGCTCTCTTAATAAATGACCACACGGTCTTCTCCTCGGCCTGATTTCTTCCGCCTGCGCAATACAATCTTGCGCGGCTCTATTCTTTCTATAACAGGGACCAAAGAATTGCCGTGCATGCCAAAGTGGAAATGCATGGATCTGTGATTTGCTACATCTGCCGCTCTGTCTCGAAGGTGGTCCTTTACGGCTGTAGGAGTTTCCCGTTTTGTAATGCATTTGTCGTGGAGCCCACTTCGATGGCATGGATAAATTCCGTCTTAAGCATGCATGGGCAGTTCCTTCTTTTGGAGTGAATTGCTCATCGGCTCCGTTGTTGTACTAAGCGAGGCCAGCAAAAAATCTTCCATGCTTAATGAAGACAAGAACTTTCATATGACGAAGCGGACTTATCAAGCGAGACGTTGCTGCTCTGCGTATGTATGCAAGAAGGGATGTTGGTAGCCCGGCTCAGATTCGAACTGAGGTCACCAGGTGTCTTCTTCGAACCGCAATCCAGTCGGATTTGGTCCTAGATCCAGAGCCTGGTATAGGGAGGAGAGTGCGGCTATTTTGCGCCCTCACTTATCCTTAGCCCAACCTGGTGATTGGCCACTAGACTCGGCGACAGCTTCTCTAGTTACGCTGAGAAAGCCACCTCGACCGGGCTTCATCCGGGCTGAATCACGCTCTCTTTTGAGCCCAATATAGCACTTGTGTTTGGACTTTTGGATACGTTTAATTGAATTGCATTTCCAAAAAAGTCAGAGATCAAATTGATTGACGAAGACGAACTGCTACTCATCCCCGGTCCTACAACTCTGAGCTCAAAAGTTCGCGCAGCTATGGCTAGGCCTCAGCAAAGCCACGTCGCTCCTGAATTTTACAACACCTTCAAAGAGTCTCTTGATCTTTCAAGATACCTCTTTTGTAACACAAAAGGATTGCAGTTCCTCTTTACTGGCTCTGGAACGATAGGTATGGAGTCCGCAGCGATTTCTCTGCTTGAACCGGGAGATAGAGTGCTCTCGATTGAGACAGGATATTTCGGGCACAGGTTTACTATGATAGCAGAAATTCATGGTGCTAAGGTAGATGCAATTGTGACGCCGCTTGGGAAAAAAGCTGATCCCGATCTCGTCGAAAAACGATTGAAATCTGACAAATACAAGGCGGTGTTATTCACGCATGTTGATACTTCCACCTCTGTGATGAATGACACTTATGAGCTCAGCCAGCTTGCTCACAACAACGGAGCTTTCGCTGTTTGCGATTCGGTCTGTGGAATTGGCGGAGCTCCACTTATCTTTGACAGCGCAGGCGCGGACATTGTTCTAACCGGGTCGCAAAAGGCGATAGCGGCCCCACCTGGAGCCACGTTGCTTGCCGTCTCAAATGAAGCTTTTTCCGCGATGGAAAAAAGAAAAACTGCGATTGCTTCTTACTACATGGACCTAGTGAGATGGAAGCCAATCATGGACGATCCGAAGATCTATCTTACGACGCCAGCAGTCCAAGTGATGCTTGGTCTCCACGAGGCCCTTGTCGAAATAAAGGAGGAGGGAATCGAGAACAGGTGGAGGCGTCACAAGATCCTCGCCAATGCTCTCCAGGCGGGGCTTGAAGCGCTTGAGTTGGAACCAGCTGCTGAAGTACACAGCAGAGCTCCTACAGTAACGTCTTTTTACACTCCGCCTGGCAGATCAGCAGAAATTCAGGAGACACTCAGGTCCGAGTACGGAATACACATCGCGAGAGGCTTTGGAGAGTACAAGGACACTATGCTCCGAATTGGCCACTTTGGAAACTTTTCTGCAACAGACGTGCTTTCGCTCCTCGGAGCCCTTGAGCTAGTACTCACAAAAAGCGTCAGACCTTCGCCAGGAAAGGCGATTGAAGTTGCTGAGCCGTTGCTCCGCGCGGCATAATCATATCTTTTCGAGTACTTCGATTCCAAGAAAGCCCAAAGCGTGCCTTAACACGTTCATGGTGCCCTTTACAAGAGCTACCCGAGCATTCCTTATCGACTCATCGGGCTCTTGCACGACTCGGTTGATCTCATAGAACTTGTTGAATGCTTCGCAGAGTTCAAATGAGTAATGAGCAACCCACTTAGGCGCGAGCATTTTCACTGCTTTTTCAACTGCGATGTCAAACTTTGAAACCGCCGTTATGAGTTCGACTTCGCTTTTGCTTTTGAGAAGGTTCCCGCTAATCTCTGATTCTCCGGAAAGTGGCTCGACCACATTGGAAATAATGCTGGATGCTCTTGCATAAGTATAGAGCATATAGGGTCCAGTTTCCCCAACTAACCTAAGCGAATCCTCGTAGTCAAACACGATCATCTTGTCAAGATCCTGTTTCAGGAGACTGAAACGTATCGCTGAAATTGCAAGTTTTTCTGAAACGTTGTCTAGCCAGCTTGAATCTGTGACATCGGGGTTTCTCTTCTTTGTCTCCTGGAGAGCCTTCTCCTTTACAAGATCCAGTGCGTCGTCAGCATTGATGTAAGTCCCCTTTCTGCCAGACATGGTAATAATGCGTGCGCTCTCTTGACCCATTCCCGATTCTGCAGTACCGAGTTTCGAAAGAATGGTCGCCATCTTTGAGCTCAAAGAGATGATCGAATAGTCTACGTGGACATAACGCTCGGAGAGATCGCTTTCCGATAGCTGCTCAAGGATTCGGCGAATTATTCTTTGAAGTCTTGATTGTCTTGCATCAATTACGGTGAGACTTTTATCGGCTCCCCAGGGTATAGGCGAAATCTTTGTCTCACCAGCACTTGTCATTGTTCGCCACAGATCCTTTCCATTGGGTTGCACAATGTATTTGCTGTAAGAAAACATGTCCTGAATAATGCCGAGTTTTAGAGCGGCAAACGGCGTGTCTTTAGCGATGTAGGTAGCTGTGCCATCACTTCGAACAAGCACTTTGTCTTCTCCCTCTGTCTCGCCCTCAATGGACACAATCCAGCATCCTGCAAGCTTTCCTTCTGTTTCAAGCTTTGCGATTTGCTTTTTCTTCAATTCCTCAAAAAGTGTCTGCCACAGTTTTGTCGCGATGATATCTGATTCAAAGATAAGTACATCATAAAACGCCCCAAACCGCCAGCAGGTCTTCAGTTGCTCTCTCAATATTCTATCCGTGATTCGAGAGGCAAGGGGAAAAATCTGCGGATTGTGCTCTTCTATGGCTTTAAGGATCTGCTTTTGTTTCTCTTTGAGGGATCGATCTTCTTCATATTTGCGATTGACTGCGACGTAGATTGTATCGCCAGTGTAGTGATCGTACTTCACGCCTGCCGGAGCCTCCTCGGAAAACCCGGAGTGAACAAGCCCAACAAGAATATCCGCAACCTGAAGCCCAGAGTCGTCAATGTAGTTTAGCACATGCACGTCAAACGAAGTGAAAGCAAACAACCTCGCAAGACAGTCACCCAGAGCCACATTCCTGAGATGCCCGATATGAAGCGCCTTATTCGGATTCACCGCAGTGTGCTCGATCAGAACCGTCTTTCCTGTGCCGAGCTTCACGCGCCCGTACTCTTCGTCTTGCGAGCGTGATAGGACATCGGTGAAGAAACTATCTCTCTTGAGTTTGAAGTTCAGAAATCCTGCTGGGTGGCCATCTATCGACTCGATGTATTTGGAGGTCGGAATATATCTCTCGGCGGCATGTCTTGCAACGTTATAAACCACCTGGCCAGGACCTTTTCGCAGGCTACGCCCCAAAATGAATCCGATCCGAAAAGAGAGATCACCAAATGCTTTGTTAGGCGGTTCTGTCCATTCAAGACTCGAAGGTCGCGAATAGCCCAGCGCGTCAAGTGTTGAAAGTATGATTCCTTTTGACTCTTCTACGAATTCACGAAAGCTCATGACCTTGCCCTCAGATCCTCGGTAACATGTTGTATTGCCTCTACAGTGCCATCCCCTATTTCTTCCTTGCAGACATAGTCTGCACTTGACTTGATCTCCTCTTCGGCGTTTCCCACTGCAATCGAATATCCGCATATATCGAACATCGGGACATCAGTCGCGCTGTCCCCGATCACTACCGAATCTTCTGGCGAGATCTTCAGCAGATCAAGCGCTTGTCTCAGTGCGACGGCCTTCGTGATGCCCTTTCTAGTAAGATGGAGGGCGAATTTGCTGTCGTGAATTGAAATAGGCAACGACGCTTGATCAAGGATTCTCTGTCCCTCCACTGGGTCAAATGTGCGGAGCAAGACCACCTCGGTGAGGCGTGCACTCACAGGCTTTACTCGAACATCCGGAAAGTGCTTGCAGAGAAGATCATAGGCCTCAAGGCTCTTCGCCTTGTCAGAAAACAGTTTCATATCCGTGGGGGAAGTCATCAGAATCCCTCCGTTTTCGCACACAGCCATTTTTGTGGTACCTATGAAAACTCCTAGGTAGTAGGTGTCCCAAGGTCCCCGACCAGACGCGAGGAGCACTTCGTACCCAAGCTTGCGAAGCCATCTGATCGAATGAACTGCCTCTAGGTTAAGGATACCATCATAATCGCAGATTGTGCCATCAATATCGAGCACAAATGCTTTGTATTTCAAACTCTTTGACACACCTGTGTTGAAAGCGTATTTCTGATTAACTCGTGTTCGGATGCATGCGACTCAAGCCGATACGATTCTTCGAGATGTAACCAGAATAAGGGTTTAAATTCCTTAAATACACTGGCGGACGGTTTCGTGCGTAAATTGGGCCCGTAGCCTAGCATGGATTAGGGCGTCAGCCTGCGGTCAGGAGCGTGTCGCTTTTTACAAGGTACGGAAAGCGAGACTGCCACAATGCAGATAGCTGGAGGTCGTGGGTTCAAATCCCACCGGGCCCGCCACACCGCAGTACTTCCGGTTACCAACCCGAATCCTTGTCAACCTTGGCAAGATTTGCAGCAAGAGATCATTCATACAAAGCCTTCGCTAGCCAGCCACTCCATTTGTGTGTAAGGCAACACTATTTCTTGGATTCTACGTAGCTACTAATCCATCGTTTCGTGCCAAGAACTGTGACAGAAACCATAGCTCTTTTTCATGGACTTGAATTATCCGTATGAAAAGGTCTGATGTGCCAGGATCGTTATTTGCATCCGAAGTCTTTATCGCATCTTTGAATTCAGAGATCACAAGCTTGTGATTTGTGATTGCTTGTTCAATCATTGCCCTCACGGTCATGTTTGGATATGCCATTTTTGCGGTGGCAAGCCTGCTTACTTCTTCAGGAGAACCAATCGATTCAGCGCTCAGGATGCGCACTCTTTCTCCGAATTCGTCTATTCCTTTCAAAATTGCGTCAGCGTGCTCATCGAACAAAAGATGAATGTCCCGGAACAACGGCCCAAATGTGTTCCAGTGATATCTTTTGTAATTCATGAAGACTGTATAGCTGTTCGCAACTGCCCTCTGAAGGCTGTCTACTATAGATACTGTAGTCGCACTCTTTTGCATGGTTATCGGTTCTTGTGATGTATCTTAGGGTATTAAACAGAGCAGACGATCATCAAAACTGAAAATGACAATTCCTAACTGTCTGCTCTTCTCCGCTGAGCTTGCGTTGTAGGGCCGAACCTAGAAGCTAGCTGTCAGAATTGTTCGTGCCACCATTACACGAATCATTGCAGGTGTGTGATGTGGTCGGATTGGTTAGAAGAGACCCTTGCGAGGTCGAACTCGCGGCTGGACTCGATGTAGTCGAAGTTATGGTAGAAGGCACAGCAGAATTGTTTGATGGCGCATTTGAATTTGCAACAACGTGATTTGGGGTAGAGAATGGATTGAACATCACAAGACATACTCCGAGAAGACATATGCCCAACAACATTGCGAGTGAAATCATTGAAAGCTTCTGCATTGCAATTCACTGTATACGACTGGAAGTGCCTGACCTTAAGCATAATGTTTTGAGGATCTGTACAAAGAATATTGCATATCCGATTTGTGCATGTTTTCTCTGATTGGAGATAGTTCTGAATCCGATAGTAAAAAAATGGATTTACCACAAGTCTTCAGGCAGGTGTTGAGGCGAACATCAACAATTACTCATCTATCTCTTGAGCACGGTTGGAACCAGTTTTCGATAATGCCAACGAATTCCACTCAATCAGGAATTTCATAACAAGGTGCGACTCTTGAGGTGACACGATCCTGGCTTACGGCAGACATTCAATTCGGATTGTGCTCAAGAGTATTTCTGATGAAAAAATGTCCTGACCGTCTCCACAAGTTGAATAACTAAAGCACAATTGATTCCTTTTGAGTTATTCTTCCTGGTTTTCTAGATAGGTTTGCATAGCCAACGTCCTTTGCTTACACAGAACCCAAGAGGAGAATCAGATGGATCGTTCGAGAAAGGTTTGCGAGGAGTTCCTTTCTTGCTTAGCAAGACAGCAAGCTAGAACCGATAAATCAGAACTTCATTGCCCAATTCTTGGAAGTTGGTACACTGACTTCCAACCTTGACTCAGAGGCTCCATCAGATAAGGCTTCATCTCCTCCTCAGATCGTAGCGTTACTTTTTCAACAGGAGGAAGAGATCCTGAAGGAAATGCCTTAAGGATCTCGTCGTGAACAAGCGTCAAGTACTTCAATATCGCTGCGACTGGTCTTCTTGCTTTTCTTCCCGATGCCAAGGAAGCATTTCCAACGACGCCTTGAGGAGTTGCCCGGAGCTCAATCGGAAGGTGTCCTTCGCCTTCAGACCACCTATGTGGCCTCCTCAAAGGGTCTACCGATTTATCAAAGTGACCATCTGGTAGCAATCCTTTCAGATCAGTGGTTTCGGCGAGACTCATATCAGTCATGCCTGGAGGAAAGAGCAACAATCCAACCGAAGTCTCAGCTTCGTCAGCGTGGACGAAATGCGTTTCCATGGAATTAATCTTTCCTGTCGGGCTGAAGAACTCTCTGACGGATCGATGCCAATCGAGCACTTGAAAGATTCCAGGTAGCTGATATCTCTTCATGAACTCATGCAGCGCCGATTCGAGAACCCAGAACTGGCCATGATTGTTGATGATGATTTGTTTCCTAAATCCATCATTCCAAAGACCCAGCATCACTGCAATGATCATCTCTTTCACCGCTGTATCCGGAACAACTACGGTACCAGGCATGCCCACGTGATGATAGGGGTGCGCGCCATAATTTAACGGGTTGAGAGCCAGATTGACCGCCGCGCCTCGCTTGGCAGTGTAGCGATGGACCCCTTCCACAATTTGAGAGACCATGAAACTGTCGAAGCCAGAGATTGTATGGCGGCCATGATTCTCAGTGCACCCCACCGGAATCAGAACGATGTCGTCTTTTCTCCTGTTCTCAATGACTTCTTGCCTGACCGTAGTCTGAATATAACTTCCTGGCTTGCCTACTTCTGAGGCTGATGGGATCCCATACTCTGAAAGAATCCGTTCTATTTCGTCTTCTGATGAATCCCAAATCTCTTTCTTCAATCTTCCGACGCTAGTGTCTTCGAAAACTATCGCTGGATTCTCTGTAGTGATCCATAAACTCATTGTTGTACCAACTTCGGTTATGAAGATGCTAAGACATGCTTATCACATTTTCAGAGTCGGCTTGACGCTCCCCTGAACAGCTGGGTAAAACGACATTGCGACAGACAATGGAGGAAATTCAGTCGAATCAGGCGCCCACAATCATGATCCAAACCATAAAAGAACACGTTATCAATGAGCTAGAGTTCCCAGAGCGTGTCTGATCTTGAGTTCCTCTTCTCTAGTTCTTCGTGACTACCAGAAAGAAGCAGTCGAAAAGGCATTTGTTGCGAGACGCGCCACAATCAAAGCTCCGACTGGTGTCGGCAAGACCATAATCGCAATTGCGTGGCTTGAGAGAATCGAAAAAGATGCGCTAGTCATCGTGCCGACACAGGCGCTGATATACCAAGCGTGGTATCCGAAACTTGAGGAGTACGGGTTCAAAGACATCGGACAGTATTATGCTTACGCGAAAAAATTCGGGCCAGTCACGATAACAACCTTTGCAAGCGCGGTTTCTCATCCAACACTCCTTGATTCAGTCGACGCAGTTGTTGTAGACGAAATCCACCATCTAGGCGCGCGTACAGCCCTAACTCGACTTCTTCCCAAGCTCAAGGAGAAAGAGTTCGTTCTAGGTCTGTCCTCCGTTCCAGAAAGGGAGGACAAGTCCCACGAGTTCTTTCTAAGCGAGTTTCCTGTTTGTTACGATCTTAGCCTTGGAACTGCCCTTGAAAGAGGATATGTTTCCCCCATACACGTGATCGAGATTCCCGCACAAATGAACAAGAGAGAACGCGACCAATACAACGCCCTAACGGAGAAGATACAGCGTGCGTTCAGATTATGCGGGCCAGAGATTTCAAGATGGATGAATTGCTACGACCCTACCACAAGACAGTACCTCGGGCGTCTGGGCATAGCAGCAATGAGCAAGAGGAAGAAGCTCCTCTCCGACGTAGAGTCAAAAAGAGAGGCTGTGCTCAGGATTATTTCAGAACACTCGGGCAAGAGAGTCATACTCTTCTCCGAATCTGTCCCAGCAATAGAACATATGAAACTGTTTTTGAAGGACAACGGTATTGCATGTGAGACTTTTCATGCTGGCACTGAGCCTTGGAGGAGGCAAGAGATCTTGACGGAATGGGGGAAAAAGTTCGACGTCCTACTCTCATGCAGAGCTCTCGAGGAGGGACTAGACGTGAAAGAGGTCGGAATTGGGATTCTAATAACCAGTGGCAAGAGCAAGAGGCAGTTCATTCAAAGGCTCGGGCGAGTGATCAGGCCACTAGAAGGGAAGGAAGCAAAGTTCTACGTTGTTTACTCTCCTCAAACACTCGAGGAAACCTATCCCAGGACGATTACAAAACTGCTCAGGACAACATAGCGACAAGAGAAGAAACAATTCAGTAAAGGTATAAAGGATGCGAGTGAACCCTTCGTACGGTGAATTCCCAATTTGGCCTATTGCTCGAAATGTGGAAGAGGAATACCTGGAGGCGCGGTTTTCTGTCCAAACTGCGGTGCATCGGCCAGCCAGGGTACTCAAGCCACAAGTCAGACTGGCCCGCCATCTGAATTTGATAGACTCACGAGGGACAGAGGAGTGCAAGAGCACTGGTTCTCACGAGTGATTGTCTTCATCATAGACTCAGCCATCTTCTGGATTGCCTTTGCAATCATCGCAGTGATCTACTGGCTTGCTGTGGGTATCCCAGGAATTTTGCTCGGCGCTATTCCATTCAATCCATTCGGGTTTGCGGCAATTGGATGGCTCGGGAATGTCCTCTTTGTCCTTTACTTTGCAATCGCGGAAGCATGGTATGGCAGGACAATCGGGAAGAGCGTAATGCGACTCCATGTGGTCACTACAGAGGGTTCCGCAGCAGATTTTGGTAAGACATTCGTGCGCGACCTCAGTAAGATATACTGGCCTCTGTTGATACTTGACATTATTGGCGGGTTATTCACAAAGACTCAGCCTGGACAAAAGTTCTCGGATCATTTCATAGGCACTCTAGTCGCGAAATACTAGACTAAATGAAAAGAGGCTATTGAGTGAAAAGGGATCTTCCAAGGAGAAAAAAGTTGCTCTTCTTCTCTCTGATTCTCCTGATAGCATAGGCAGGCCATTCTGGCGCGTAAGGGATGTACTCTACGACCTGCTCGCTTTTGCTCACGAGCTCTGCCTTCAGGTAGCCTCGCACGCCCGTCAGCATCTCGAATTCGTAGTGTGCCTTGGCATTCCTTGCAAGATCAAGAGCTCTATTCCTTCAGATGCGCCATTCCCTGCAATCCATTGACTTGCCAGTCTCAGGAGGAGTCCAGTAAAAGAGTCAAGCACAGTGGTGCGCTAAGATACTACGTCTTTTCCTGAGAGCGATTGTTTTTGCTAGCGGGGCTTCTGATCTGTCTATATAGCCAGACCAGCGGATCGTAATGTCGGTCGACTACTCTTTCCTTTTCTGGTATAATTGAGTCGTCTGTGATGACAATATGCTCAGGGCATATTTCCTGGCAGCATTTTGTGATATTGCAGTAGCCCAACCCTCCCTCGTTCTTCATGAAGGCAGATCGGTTCAAAGCGTCCAGTGGATGCATGTCAAACGAGGCAGCTTTCACGACAAATCTCGGCCCGATGTAATCGGCTTTGTGCTCCCGGACAACGTGGCACACATCCTGGCAAAGAAAGCACTCGATACACTTGCGCAATTCTCTCGACTTCTCAACGTCTCTTTGGTATATCGTCCAGATGTGATCTTCAGATTCTTTCGGGGTGAACGGCGGAATCATTTTTGCAATTTCAAAATTCTCTGAGACATCTGTCGCAAGGTCGCGGATCAGCGGGAATGCTTTCATTGGTTCGACCTTGATTTCGCCTTCGAACATATCAACAGGGGTCTTGCACATGAGTCTTGGACGATCGTTGATCTCCGCCGAACATGACCCGCACCTTCCTGCCTTGCAGTTCCACCTTGCAGAAAGCGAAGAGTCAAAATGACTCTGGATATAGTGAATTGCATTCAAGACAACCATACCATCTTGGTAAGGTACGGTGAAAGTCTCGTATCTATCTTTAGAGCGGTCGCTCCCTAGTCCCCTGAATACCCGAAGCGTCACATCCTTCCTCTTGCGTTCCTTTTCCAAAATTCTCTATCCCCTACTTGCCACCCGAAGTCTGCCAAGCCAGTACCTCTTCAGTGTTGATCAGTGCGGCATATTCTGAGGGCATTTTTGGAACTGGAACAATTTCGTGCACCATCAGTCCATCTTTTTGCTTGATGACGTTGTTGACAAGCCAATGCTCGTTGTCTTTTTTCGGATAGTCTGAGCGGGTGTGGGCCGCTCTGCTTTCCTTTCTTTCGATAGCTGATAGAATTATCGCCTCACAGTCAAGGACCATGTTCCAAACCGCCATCGAGTCAGCCCAAGATTGATTAAATGCCCTCACACCCTTTGCCTGCACGTTTCTCGATTCCAACCTGATCTTCTTGATTTCTTCAAGTCCTTGCTTCAGATCTGCCTCGTTTCTCACAATTCCAACATACTTCCACATAATATCTGCTATCTTCTCCTTGAGGTCAAAGGGGTTTGTCCCGCTCGCATTTCTAAAGGGAGAAAGGATACGAACTACTTCTTTCTGGATGTCCTCTGCTGAAACTGCTCGGGTGCCAACGGTTTTCACATATTCGGAAGCAGAAATGCCAGCGCGCCTGCCAAAGACCAAAATATCTGAAAGAGAGTTTCCTCCGAGCCTGTTTCCTCCGTGGAGCCCGCAAGCGACTTCTCCTGCAGCATATAGGCCCTTGACACACGTCTCGCATGTTTCAGGGTCAACACGTATCCCTCCCATCTGATAGTGGGTTGTGGGGGCTACCTCCATCTTTTCCTTTGTAATATCAACTCCTGCAAATTCCAAAAACTGAAAATACATACTTGGGAGTTTCTCCTTAATGTAGGCCGCTCCTCTATGTCGAATGTCAAGATAGACCGCGCCGTTAGGCGTTCCATTTCCAGCCATGAGTTCAGTGTAAATTGAACGTGCCACCACGTCTCTTGCGGAAAGTTCCTTCCGCTTCGGATCGTATTTTTCCATGAAACGTTCCCCCTTTGCGTTCGTGAGTATCCCGCCCTCCCCACGGACGCCTTCTGTTACAAGCATCCCTCTGATACCTGCAGGATAGATCATTCCCGTCGGATGGAACTGTATCATCTCCATGTCCATGAGCTCCGCGCCTGCCCGGTATGCGAGCGCAATGCCATCTCCAGTGCTCTCCCATGAATTTGATGTAACAGAGTAAACCCTGCCGCAGCCCCCAGTGGCGAGTATGATTGCCTTGCACCTGAAAAGCAAGAGCTCACCCGATCTGATCCTTATTCCAAGGGCTCCGGAAACGCTCCCTGATGAAGCATCTTTGAAAATTACCGTTATCTCAACTTCGTCCATATAAGGCACTCTCTTCTTGAGGACTTGATCCTCAAGCGTCCTAATCAGCTCTAGCCCTGTTCTATCTCCGATGTGACAGAGCCTGCGATAGCTATGCGCACCAAATGGCCGCTGACTGATTTTTCCGTCCGGAGTCCTATCAAAAAGCGCTCCATAGCGCTCGAGCTCGTAAACACGATCTGGCGCTTCCTTTGCAAAGATCTCAGCCATGCGCCAGTTGTTGATCATCTGGCCCTCGACCATCGTATCCGAAAAATGAACCTGCCAGCTGTCCTTTGAATCGACATTTCCAAGAGCCGCCGCAATTCCTCCTTCAGCCATCACAGTGTGAGCCTTTCCGAGCAAAGATTTGCAAACGACAAGTGTGTTGGCCCCTTTGTCAAAACATTCAATTGCAGCTCGCAACCCGGCGCCTCCAGCACCTACGATTAACACATCGCATTCAATAGTCTGATACGAAGAGTCGTCGGGATCTATTACCTTGGAGCTTGATACACTTGTCCACAAATCAGAGGCTCAGCCGCATTGGTAAAATTCGATGAATCACGATTTATAACTGTAATGGGGAGTGCATGAATTGCAATAGAGCTCATCCATTAAATAGGTGAACTATTCAGAATTTCAAGAATCGTCTATTCAACAGAGAGCTGCTGATTTCAATGCTCGAGGCCCGCACGCGTTGCGCAGTCATATTTGCAAGTGGCATGGAAGAGAAAACCATTTCGCGCCAGTTTGCCCCACAGGAAAAAGGAACACTGCTTGAGTATGTGCTGGATTCGGTGTGGACAGTTGCGGATGAGCTCTATGTTGTGTTTGATCATGAACCTAAACTCCCGGTGATCGAAAGCATTTCTCCATTTGGGGTGAAGGTGCTCACTACAAAGGGCAGGAACCCAATAATCACAATCTGCGATGCGTTCAAATCTGCCAAGTCAGAACACTGTCTGCTCACTACTGAGAGGGTTCCATTTCTCAAACCAAACGTAGTCTTGGCTCTTTTTGAAAGCGCTCGCGGCTACGATCTTGCGATACCTCAATGGAAGGATGGGAAAACAGAGACCATGCTCGCAGTTTACAGGAAGAACGCATTCACAAGGCTCATCAGCACTTGGAAAGGGATATTTTCAAACAATGTGAAAAAGGACATTGCTTCTCTCGTCGAACAACTCTTCGCTGTCAAGCATGTCTCCATTGAGAACGAGCTAAAGGAATTGGATCCGGAGCTTGATTCATTCTTACAAGTCAAAGATGAGAAATCGCTTCAATCAGCCCGCGCCAAGGCTTCTATCAAAGCGAGAGCCCGTCCGAAGAAAGCGAAGTAGATATATTGTTGATGCTATCATAAACTCTTGAAAGATCGCTCGACTTTTTTGAACGCTTAATCTTCGCCGCTGCAAGAAGCGGAAGAGCTGCGGCACCGGTGATCGGATCAGGACATATGAGAAGAATAGCAGCAGCTTTTGTGAGTCTGTCTCCGCCTTCACCTCTTTTCTTCACAAGCTTGTGAATCTCGCCATTGGCCTTACCGAGCTCAAGAGCGAGTGATCTCTCCTTGGCGATATCCGAGTACTCCTTCAGAAATTTCGCATCCTTCTTCGCGCGTTGGAATTTTTCCTGCAAGACAGAAAGTTCCCCGCAAGTGAAACATTAACCGCTGATGTCAAGCCGACAGCTGCTTTTGGTCAATTGTTTCAGACAGGCAAATAGTTTATAGAATTTAGTAAGCTGAGATCAATTTCGCCGCATCGCAGCACATCTGTTTGCAATCAATCCGGCGACTACTCCTGCCGCCACTCCTCCATCAATGTTCACTACACCGATTCCGAGTGGGCAGGCCTGTAGCATACTCATAAGCGCCGCTTCTCCACCTTTCCCGTATCCATATCCCACAGAGGTAGGAAGACCGATGACAGGCACTCCTGAAAGGCCGGCAATCAGAGAAGGTAACGCAGCCTCCATTCCAGCGGCAACGATCAAAGTATCTGGGTCAAATCTTTCAACCTCTTTGAGAGGCTTGCTCAGGCGTGCTAGTGTTGCAACGCCGACATCGTTAAACCTGAGAGTGTTGCAATGCATCGCCCGCAGAACGATCTCAGACTCTGTCACTGCCGCTATGTCCGATGTGCCCGCCGCCAAGAGAGCAACGCGTCCGGCTTGACGCCCCAAGTGTGAAGTTCTGGAATTGCTTGACTTGTTTCTGAGGATTACGATGCTCGCTTCTCTGTGGGGCTCCAGTCTCGTCCCTCTGAACCCAGAAAGCTTGCGATTCTTTCGAAATAACCTCCTGAGAGATGCATATTGATCGGCTTTCACTTTGCTCAAGATCACAAGAGAAGATCCGTTCCGGATTGGAATTCTTGACAAGAGTGCCCTTTCAACAATCGCATTCAATTGCCGAGAACTCTTCCCTGCGGCATAGACTATTTCTGGAACTCCGCGCCTGAGCTCTCTATTGATCTCAAGTCTTGCTATTTCATCCACTATAGCGAGAGCGTTTATCTTGAGAACCTTCTCCGCCCTTGCCACAGAAAGAGAGCCAGCTCGCACGGCATCAAGTATCTCCCTAGTAGAATGGAACATGGATCAAAACAGTCTGTTTGGAAGCCCGCTATTAAAGGAGAAAGGCCGATACCGTCAGAACGATTTTAATATTCACGGAAAAGCAATTTGTTAAGAGTCTATTCTTTCATTGCCCCTTAACATCGTTGTTTGCATCAAGCAGGTCCCAGACACAAATGACATGCGCATCGATCCCAAAACAAACAATCTGATCAGGGAAGGAGTGCCCGCTGTAGTCAACCCAACAGATCTGAATTCAATAGAAGAGGCACTGCGTTTCAAGGACGATTACGGCGGCAAGGTTAGCGTTATCACGATGGGCCCGCCGCAGGCTGAGCAGAGCCTCCGCGAGTCTCTCGCAATGGGCGCAGATTCAGCTTACCTTCTGACGGATAGGGCATTTGGCGGTGCGGACACTTTAGCTACCTCCTATTCGCTCTGGAGGGGGATTCTCAAGATTCAAGAACAGGACGGTCCGACGGACATTGTGTTCTTTGGTAAGGTTGCGATTGATGGCGAAACTGGGCAAGTCGGACCGGGGGTAGCCGTGCGCTTGGGCATCCCGGTCATCACATACTGCTCAAGGATAAGCAAAGTAGATCTCGAAAAGCGTTTCATAGAAGCAGAAAGGCGAGTCGATGATGGAGTCGAGCTTGTCAGGGTTCCCATTCCTTGCGCTATTACAGTGACAGAGGCTGCAAACGAACCGCGGCAGGCCACAGTAGACGGGTTGATTAGAGCAAAGAGAGCAAAAATCATATTATTGAACAAGGACGCTGTTCAAGCAGATCCAAAGCGGATCGGGTTGGGTGGATCACCAACATATGTCAAGAAAGTTGTTGTGCCTCCCCCCAAGAAAAAAGGTGAGATCAAAGACGCAACAACAAGCCCAAGAGACGCGGCAAAGTGGCTCGTGGATAGACTCACCCAGATAGGCGCTTTAGGAGCAAAGATTGGTTCTCCACAGGAAGCTCAGGAAGCATCTGGAGGTGCAGCACAAGAGGTTAAGAAAGTGACAGGCGAACATGGAGATGTCTGGGTATACGTCGAGCACAGGTACGGGTCACCTGCGAGGGTTTCGTGGGAACTGATGGGAGAAGGAAAGCGGCTAGCCCAGATCTACGGAACTAAACTGTGCGCGGTCGTGATTGGGAATCAAGTCGGGGATTCTCTTTCAAATGAAGCATTTGCATATGGCGCTGATAAGGTCTACCTCACGGAGCATCCTGTGTTGCACGAATATAGAAGTGAGACTTATGGAAGAGCCTTTGCAAATCTCTCAAACAATTACCACCCCGAGGTTATACTTATGGGAGGATCTCATAATGGCAGAGATCTCGCCGGTGTGCTTGCGACAATAATTGAAACTGGCCTAATCGCTGACTGCACTTCACTTGACGTCGACGAGAAGGGAGGCTTCAACGGCACGCGCCCAGATTTTGGTGGAAAGGAATTATCCACAATTGTTTGCCCGCGAAACAAGCCTACAATGGCAAGCGTGAGGACACGCGTCATGAAAATGCCCCAAAGAGTCGAAGGCCGGACCGGGGAGATTGTTCGCGTAGCAATTGAGCTAGATGAGACCGCGATCAAGGAGAAGATAATTTCCTTTACCCCGATGGAAAAAGCAGGTGCAAAGCTCGAGAATGCGGACATCATAGTGAGTGGTGGAAGAGGCCTTGGAAACCCGAAAAATTTCGCCCTCGTCGAGGAACTTTCTGATGCTCTTGGAGCTCAGGTGGGAGCGACCCGTGCAGTGGTGTACCTGGGCTGGATTTCAAAAGACCATCAGATAGGTCAGACTGGTGTCACGGTAAGAGCGAGACTGTACTTCGCCGTGGGTCTTTCTGGGGCTATCCAGCATATTGTAGGAATGGAGAACTCCGATACCATAGTTGCAATTAATAAGGATCCAGACGCGTCAATTTTCGGAGTTGCCCATTTTGGGATCGTTGGGGATCTTTTCCAGATCGTGCCAGCGATAGTCGATGAACTCAAGGCAAGAGGACTCGCAAAGAAAATCCCGATTGCGGCAAAGTAACTGGTGCTGGAACAGCATGGTGGAAAAGTTCGATGTCGTTGTAGTTGGAGCTGGCCCCGCCGGTGTATCTGCTGCGATCACGACTGCGAAATCGGGCTTGAGCACACTGATCCTCGAACGCGGCGATTTTTCGGGTGCCAAGAACATGTTTGGAGGGATTGTATTCACTAAACCCACTTCAGAGATAGTCCCAGAATTCTGGAAGACCGCGCCAATTGAGCGGCGGGTAATCGATCACCAATACTGGTTGCTTTCCCAGGACTCTCATGTACAAATATCCCATAGGAATCAGAAATTCGCCAAAGATTTTAATTGCTTTACCGCCCTTAGAGCGAGATTCGATCGATGGTTTGCCCAGCAAGGTGAGGCAGCTGGCGCGACGCTTTTGCCGAGAACAACTGTGACCGGCGTCTTGAAAGACAACAGTGGCAAGATTTCAGGTGTCTCCACAGACAGAGGAGATGTGAATGCGGATGTTGTGATTGCTTGCGATGGTGCAAATTCGCTTGTCTCGAAAGGCGCCGGGTTGCATGAAGAGTGGAAACCTGAGGACTTTGCAATAGGGGTGAAGGAGACTTATTCTCTCCCCAAGGACAAAATCGAAGAGCGTTTCAACATAAGAGGGGATGAGGGAGTTGCATTAATGTTCTACGGAGGCAGAGAAGAAGAATTCGCAGGTTTCATGTATACAAACAAGGACACAATTTCATTTGGTTTGGGCGCAATAATGAGTGACCTTGCTAAAGTGAATAGTTACAACAGACCCTTACAGCTTCTTGAATGGCTAAAATCGCACCCCTCTATCAAACCTCTTCTCGAGGGCGCAGCACTCAGAGAATACACGGCTCATCTCATCCCAGAAGGCGGGTACAACAAGATTCCTCCCCTTTATACTGGTGGAATGATGGTCGCTGGTGATGCCGCGATGCTTGTAAATGCGCTGAATTGGGAAGGAACGAACTTTGCCATGATCTCCGGCAAGTTTGCAGGACAAACGGCAATGGAGGCAAAAAAGGAAGGCAAAGGTTATTCTGCGGCTGCTTTGTCCAGATACAGGATTTATCTCGAGAATAGCTTCATATTGAAGGATCTCAAAAAGTTCAGAGATGTTCCACACTTCATCTCGACCCACAAGCATATTCTGACAGTGTACCCTGAATTGTTGAATAGCTCAATGTACAAGTTCTTTGAGGTCGATGGTCGGCCAAAAGAGGATCATATGAAAGAAATCAAGAAAGAAATCTATTCAAAGAGGGGGAGGTTTGGCCTCTTGAAAGACGCAATCGGCATCTACAGGAGATTACTCTCCTAAGAGGAATTTGCTTTGAGCGCTACAACAGAAAAACCGCAGCAAGCCTTTGCAGTCCAGAAAGAAGCAACATTGCCCATAGAGGAGAAGCTTTACCTCGCAAAGTACAAACTTGACGAAAGGCCTCACCTCGTCATCATGGAACAAGATATCTGCCAGAAATGCTCTCAGATCAACGGAACGCCGCAGCCCTGTATGATCCTTTGTCCTGCTAATGTATACAAATGGGAAGATTCGAAGAAAAACATAGTCTCCTACGACAACTGTGTCGAGTGTGGAGCATGCAGAATTATCTGTCCGTACACTAACATAGAGTGGAAATACCCGCGATGGGGAAGAGGATTATCCCTTAGATACGGCTAGAGTAGATCCGAGAGTTATTACAACTCTAGAGTTGAAGCGATGAAACAGCTTCCTTGAGAGTGGCAGCTCCCTTTTCAAAGGATGTCTTCTCTTCTCCAACAAGGTTGAGCTCTACGATTTTCTCAACTCCGTCTTTTCCTATGATCGCCGGGACGCCAATGCAAATACCCGATACGCCGTACTCTCCTTCCACGAAAGCAGAAACAGGTAGAAGCATCTTCTTGTCGTACCTTATGGCCTCTACCATACGTGCAATCCCATTTGCAGGCGCATAGAATGTGGCTCCTTTCAGCGCTATGACCTCGGCGGCGACCTTTCGCGTCTTTTCGATGGCCTGAGTGATCTGAGCGTCAGTCAGCATTTGTTTCAGAGGAATTCCATTGATAGATGTGCAACTTGGCAGAGGTGTCATCGATTCTCCGTGTTCGCCTATAACCAACGCATTGATCGAAGCTCTCGAGACTCTCAAATCCTCCGAAAGAAGTTGCTTGAATCTTGACAGATCTAACATCCCGCCCATACCTAGCACTCTTTTCTTGCCAAAGCCCGTCGTCTTCAACGCAACGTAAGTCATGGCGTCCATTGGATTTGTAACCATAATGACTTTTGAGTTGGGTGCGTGCTTTGCGACTTCCAGAGATACTTGTTTAATTATTCCCGCGTTCTTGAGCAGCAGATCCATTCTAGTCATTCCGGGCTTTCGAGCTAGTCCCGCGGTTACGACGACAATATCTGCCCCGTCAAGCGCGGAATAATCATTTGCTCCTTTGATCTTTACGTCGATACCGAGCTCTGCAGCCATATGGCTCAGGTCCAACGCCTCGCCTTGAGGCAGGCCTTGGATTACATCAACAAGTGTAATGTCGTCAATATTTCTTTGCGCCAAAATCATCGCGAGGGTGCTACCAACCCTGCCAGAACCCACGAGTCCAATCAATGTGCAAGTCACACTCTCGAATTTATTAGACAATTCATTAAACCAAAAGAGACCTTAAAAATCTTGCACTGGCGTGCTGCAATTGGTGTTTTGCAAAGTTAGTCTTACCTTCAGATATGATTGCATACAATTCGTGATTCGACCAATTGCGCCTAACACAAGTCTTAAACACGAGAGCTAACAAATATTGCTCCGTTCATTCCCGTGGCCAGTTCACAGAGGACAGATCCTGAGAGCACTCAATCAGTAAGAAAGGTGGCCATACGATTCGATCATGATGTAGTGGCAATTCTTGAAACAAATGTTGACGACACCACAGGAGAAACACTCGCGAGGACAATTGAACGTCTGTTCAGCGAAGGGGCATACGATGCGACTGTTCATCCCTACCTTGGAAAGAAGGGGAGGCAAGGCTATACAATCAGAGTGGTTTCCTCCAGAGATGCCACCGAGAAGCTCGCCCAGATCCTAGTCGAGGAAACTGGTACGCTCGGAGTAAAGACCACTGAATATACGCGCCTGATTGTCCCAAGAAGAGTAATTTCAATCCCAGTGTCAATTGAAAACTTTCATGGGAATATTTCGGTAAAAGTTGCGGAAATCAGAGGAAGGATCATTCGAATCAAACCCGAGATAGAAGAAGCCAAGCAAATATCTGACAGCCAAAAGATTCCCCTGAGAGATGTACTGGAACAAATTGTGGGGGCGGCAAAACAATATTTAGCCTCTCAATCCGGCGAAGGCAGCCTCTCTCAACCAACAAAAGTCTAATCTATTTTCTCAGGGTTGAAACAACATGTGTTTGGAAGAGAAACAAGTTTCAAAAGCAAAAATTGATTCGCTCATTGAATGGTTCTCCCGATTCAATTCCTGCCTTGTAGCATTCTCCGCAGGCGTTGATTCATCTGTCCTTGCCTACTCATCGAGAAAAGCTCTGGGGAATCGCGCAATCGCTGTAACATCTCTCTCCGCTTCATTTGCAGAAAGTGAAATTTCTTTTGCGAAAAAGGTTGCGCATGAAATTGGAATAGAACTGATGAGTGTCTCCCAAGACGATCTTGCTGATGACAATTACATCGAAAATCAGGTTTCTAGATGCTACTACTGTCGTAGGAACCTGGTGAGTTCTATATCCCAGATCGCAAAGGCACGCAAGATTGAAGTCTGTGTGGATGGCACACATGTTGATGACATGCGCTCGCCGCGACCCGGAATAAAGGCATTAAGGGAAGCAGGATTTAGAGCGCCTTTCGTTGAGCTCAACTTCTCAAAGGAAGATGTCCGAGATATCGCAAGGCTCGCGGGACTGTCCAACGCCGAACGGCCGAGCGAGGCCTGTTTGTCGAGTCGAATCGCGTATGGACAGCGGATTGATTTCACCACTCTGCGAATGATCGAGAAGGCAGAGAGAGTCGTTAGAGAATTGACAAACGCAAAGTTAGTTCGAGTAAGGACGATTGGCAAGAGAGCAGTTGTCGAGCTTGATCGTCCTTCCATAGCGGGCGCTTTAGAGAAGAGCCTAGAGATTGTTGCAGCCCTAAAATTTATTGGATACTTGGAAGTCGAGATTGACCCTAACGGCTACACTCAGGGCCGTATGCTCTCCCTCCTCGCGCAAGGAATTCAATAAGTCAAAGCGTTCTTTCTCCAAGGTAGGCCGATTTTTGATGAATGATAATGTGATATTCTCCTATGTAAGGGAACTTCGCAGTAAAGTCAAGGAGCATGAGAAATGGAGAACTACCTGCACTTTGAATCTGATCTCCTCTGAGAACTTTGCAAGCCCCGAATCCCGATCGTACCTATCCTCAGATCTTTCCAACCGCTACACTGCAAGAGATCACTTTTACCGGGGAACGAGGTTTGCAGACGAAATCGAGGAACTAGCAGTCAAGTTAGCAAAGAAATTGTATCGCGCAAAGTTTGCAGATGTCAGGGCAATATCTGGACACACTTGTTCACTGATAGTCTTCATGTCGCTCCTTCGTCCTGGGAATAAGATTGTCACATGCCCCCCTAAACACGGAGGATACCCAGGATCTTCAGAGTTTGGTCTAGGGCCTTTGCTCTCGCTGCAAAATCTGTACTTCCCCTATGACGCCGAAAGAATGAACATAATTCCTTCAGAAACGAGGAATCTCCTTCAGTCTGAGCAGCCCGAGATGACAGTCTTCGGATCAAGTTTCATTCCCTTTCCTTACAACATCAAGGGTTCACTCCCTCCTGATTACAAGGGATTCAGAATCTATGATGGATCTCATGTAATGGGTTTGATTGCCGGCGGAAGCTTCCAAGACCCCCTCAGGGAAGGCTGCAATGTGCTAATGGGATCGACTCACAAATCGTTATTTGGGCCCCAAGGTGGTCTGATTTTGTCAAACGACAAAGATGTTTTCTCAGCAATCGACTCCAAAGTGCATCCCGGAATCGTCGACAATATTCATTGGAACAGGGTCGCAGGCCTTTCATTTGCAATGATCGAACTCTTGAAATTTGGAAAGAAGTATTCCTCTCAGATAATTAGGAACTCGCAAGCACTTGCGCATGCGCTCCATGATCAAAGCATCCCAGTCAAGTGCAAAACATCAGGATTCACAAAGTCCCATCAGGTGATTCTCGGTTACGATGAAAATGAATCTCTAAAAATCGCAGATATGCTCCAAGAGTGTGACATTATCGCCGATATTGGAATCAGGCTTGGAACCTCTGAGGTAACGCGCCGAGGGATGAAAGAACGCGAGATGGAAAGGATTGCGCATATCATAGCAGATGCAATAGAATCGCGTGTTTCGAAGAGAGAAACTATGAAACGAGTTCACAGTCTCGTCAAAGAATTCAGCGAGCTTGAATACACTTTGAGCAGAGAATAAGGTTACTCTACCTGAGAGCGTTGCCACATTTCACACAAAATCTCGCTGCCTGATTACTCACATAGTTGCACCTAGAACAGGCCTTACCGGTCGCACTTCCTTGGAAGGGAGGAGGGAGAGTGATGGTTGCAGGCTCCCGAATGTTCACAGTCTTGTGGCTTTGAGTCTAAATAATCTTGGAAACTGAAACTCTCAAGAGGACGATATCACCTACAACCAGTATCTCATTCGAATCGACAAAGATTTCACTAGAGCCGCTTCCCGCCAACGTTTCTTTTTTTCTCTACGTGCAATGCAATCTTGCTATCAATTGAAACTGTGAGATCCTTGAAGGTGCCTATGATCAGGGTATCTTGGCCGACCACTGCTTTACCCAATATCTCTTCGCGTTTCAGAAAACCTGTTCTGGTGAGATTGGTAACGCCACTCGTGGGAATCTGCAGTGGTGTTCTAATCGCCAAAGTGCGTTGCTCTCATTCTGTTTTGTAAGGCGTTCCTAAAGGTGTTTGTCAATTCTTTGACCCATTGTCTAGCCGCCATCAGTTTCTGGCAAACTTAATGAATCTTCAATTGTACACGCGAACACAATGGAAAAGGAGTTGGCTAGCCGGGAAGACCAAGTTGCAAGAATTGCCCAGTCCCTTTCAGGACTCGGTTCAGCTGGGCAGGTTTCTGTCATGCCAGATTATTTCGTTGACCGTTTTGTGCGAATCAATACTATTGATGAGTTTGTGGCCGCAATAAGGAAAAAGAGCTTAGAGGGGGGTGGTGGGAGCATACGTGGAGTAAAACAAATTGAAGTAAAAGGCGGGAACGCGGTCAATCTCGCCTATTCTTTAGGAAAATTTGGCACTAGGGTGCATTTGGTTGCGATTGCGGATTCCCTGCCTGCGAACATGCTTCTTGCGACTTTTGCACATCTGAAGAACGTTAAGACTGATGTCGTCAAAGGCAAAGCTGGCTTCACAATAGCCCTGGAATTCGTCGAGGGCAAGAGACATGTTAACGTGATGGCAAGCGATGTAGGAGATCTGGCGGAGTTTGATGGCTCGATGATAGAATCTTCTTCATGGAAAAGCATGGAGTCCGCAAGAATCGTGTGTGTAGTCAATTGGGCAGCAAACAAACATGCCAACACTCTATGCGAAAGAGTTTTTTCTTTTGCAAAGGAGAATGGCGCAGAAACATTTCTTGATCCGGCAGACATCTCAGGAATGGAAGAGAACATTCGCAAGCTCAAAAAAGAGGTATTCGACAAAGGACTTCTTGACAAGATGAGCATTAACGAAAACGAAGCGCGAGTTCTCGGCAACGCTCTCTGCGGAATCGTCCTCCCTCATGAATACTCTGAAGCAGATTTGAGAAAAGTCGCAAGAGCGATCTCAGACTCAAGTAATTCCATGGTAGATCTTCATACTGGAGCTAGAAGCATAACTTGTCTTGGGAATGATTGCACTGTTGTGCCAAGTCATAACGTCACTCAGAAAACAGTGACTGGCGCAGGTGATGTATGGGATGCCGCAGATGTTGTGGGCCACCTGCTAGGTTGGGACCCGGTACTGAGGCTAATGTTCGCAAATGCCGCAGCTGGTCTTTTTGTCTCACGAGAGAACCCTGAACCGCCTTGCTTGGAAGAGGTACTCGAGTTCCTAGAAATAAATGATTCAAACTACTGAGGCTCTATAGTGGATGGTGGCTTACTCGAGACAGCATATGTCACCCAAGTAACCCCGGGGACTTCATTTGTGATTCTGTTGCTGACTTTCTCAAGGAGTTCGTATGGGAGCCGGCTCCAATCCGCAGTCATGGCATCTTTTGATTCAACTACCCTGATTGTAACCATATGTCCTACATCTCTCGAATCACCCTTGACGCCGGTGGCGAGATCGTCTCCAACTGCAGCATAAGCCTGCCAGACTCTTTCATACATCCCGGCTTCTTTCAGTTCATCCTCAACAATCCCGCTTGCTTTTCTTGAAATTTCGAGCTTCTCCCTTGTCACTTCACCTATCACGCGAACAGACAGACCTGGACCTGGAAATGGATGGGTATTCACGAGCTCATCTGGCAGGCCGAGTGTATGTGCCACTTGCCTGACTTCATCTTTGTAGAGATCCTTCAATGGTTCTAGAAGCTTGAAACCGAGCTTCTTCGGCAATCCCCCAACATTGTGGTGTGATTTGATTTTTGATTCGTGTTTAGATGCTGCGCCTTTAGCACTCTCAATAATATCGGTGTAAAGAGTACCTTGCGCCAGCCACTGGATCTTTCCAAGTTTGCGACTCGTTCTCTCAAAAGTCCTTATGAATTCTGCTCCAACAATCTTCCTTTTCCTCTCTGGGTCTTTGACACCTTTCAGTTTCGAAAGGAATTTTTTCGAGTCGTCAGCGACTACCAGATTGCGCCCAAGTCTCCTCTTGAAAATTGATTCTACTCTTTCTCGCTCCCCCTCTCTCAAGAGCCCGTGATCCACAAAGACGCAGAAGAGTCTCTTGCCCACGGCTCGCCCGAGGATAGCTGCTACTGTTGAGGAGTCGACACCCCCACTGAGCGCACAGAGTACTCGCTCATTGGCTCCAACCTTTCCTTGGATTTCTTTTATCGCATCTTCAATCATAGTCTCGGTTGTCCAATTCCTCGTGCACCCACAGACATCAAAAACAAAATTCGAAAGCATTTTCATTCCGTCAGATGTGTGAGTGACCTCTGGGTGAAATTGCACCGCGAACATCTTTCCGGAGGCGATGGCAGCATAGGGAGAATTCTCACTTTTTGCAATCACCTTGAAATGCTCTGGTAGTACTTCTGGTGCGTCGCCATGACTCATCCAACAGGTAGTTGGGTTTGGGATCCCGTTGAAGAGTGCAACCTCTTCGACTACATTGACTAGAGCCTTTCCATATTCCCTTCGGTTAGATCTGACAACCTTGCCACCCCTTTGATGCACCAACACTTGCAAGCCATAACAAATGCCAAGTATGGGAAGGCCAAGATCATAGATCTCTTCCCTCGCTAGAGGTGCTCTTTCATCATATACGCTGCTGGGACCGCCCGAAAAGATCAGACCTTTGGCGTTCTTCCGCAAGACCTCCTTCGCTGCAATATCGAAAGGAACTAGCTCTGAATACACACCAAGTTCACGCACCCGTCTTGAGATGAGATGCGCGTACTGCGCACCAAAATCAAGCACGAGCACTTTCTCGAAAGAGCTAGCATCACGCAATTTACTAAATCTTCTCTTCTCCTGGAAGTATTATGCTGTGTGGTCTTAATTCATCAATTCCAGCAGCGGTGATTGCTCCAAATTTGGCCTTGACCCAGAGATCTCTAATTGAAATCGCACCAGCATACCCAAAGGATGCTCTAAGGCCACCCGAGAATTCCTCCACCACCGTCTGAACATCTCCGCGATAGGGAACAACCCCTTCAACGCCTTCTGCTATTCCCTTTGCGGGTTGGTTGTACCTGTCCATTGCGAACCTCCTCTGCCTCGAGCCTGAGCTGCCCATTCCTCTGTATGGCTTGTAGTATTTGCCTCCTATCTTGATCAATCCTCCCGGGGACTCTGTGCACCCGGCGAAGACGTTCCCCATCATCACTGCTGATGCACCAGCGGCCAGCGCGAGTGCTCCGTCACCTGCTGCCCTTATGCCACCGTCTGCAATAATGGGAAGGGACATTTTTGCCTCTTGAAGTGCAACCGCTATCTGAGAGACCGCAAACAGGGTTGGTGCTCCCGCCTTTGTCACTTCCGACGTAACACAGATCGAGCCTGAGCCTACTCCTGCCCTGATTCCATCAACCCTTCCGTCGAGTGCGTCAATCGTGTCCTTTGTGGCCTCGATTGTTCCGATGTTTCCAGCAATGAAATCGGTTGCAATCTCTTTCACGAGTTTCTTCGAGGACGAAAGTACATTCACATTGTGGAAGTGTGCAACATCCGAAACGAGAACGTCTACGTACTTCTCAAGTGCCTTTGCACGATCAACGTCATGGGGAGAAATGGCAGCTCCAACAAGGAGTCTTCCTTGAGTGTCACGGGCAGCAAAAGGAAACCGCTCTCTTGAATAAACGTCCTTTATCGTGATCAGACCGAGAAGCTTCTTGTTCTGGTCAATTACCGGAAGCTTCTCTATCTTCTGCTTGTGCATCAGTCTCTTTGCTTCTTCGATAGTAACTTCTGGTCCTGCACACACCACCTCTTTTGTCATTACGTCTATGATTGACTCATTCGGATTAGCAAAGTTGACATCCCGCCGTGTAAGGATTCCAGTCAGTCTCTCATCGGTCCCGACAACTGGCAGGCCTGATATGCTCTTTTTCTGCATCAGTTCCATTGCATCAGACACTCGGTCTGAGGGAGTAATTGTCACCACATCTCTGATTATGAAAGATTCGGCCCTCTTCACGCGCTTTGCATTTTCAACCTGCTCTTCAATAGGCATATTCCTGTGGATGACTCCAATCCCTCCTTGCCTTGCAAGGGCAATCGCCATTTCTGCCTCTGTTACAGTGTCCATCGGAGAGGAAACTAGTGGAAGATTCAGTCTAACAGATTTCGTGAGATTTGTTGAAATATCCACCTTGGAGGGCTCGATATCGCTTCTTCCAGGAAGAAGCACGAAATCCCGAAATGTATAGACCCCGCTGGCGTTGACAAGTTTCGAGTAAAAATCTATTGGCAAGGCTTCTACGGATTTCTCCCTTGCCGAACAAGTCTCGAATTGGCTGGGCTATAAGGGTTTAGTACAGAAGATAGAGTCTGTCAAATTATTGGCCGCATGGTTTATGGACAAGATGTCATTCGATAATTTGCCGTGTTCTATAGGCATTCCATCATGCAAATCACCATAGACGCAAAAGAAGGCGCTCCTAAAGCCGTTAGCGGCACGTACTGTCGCATTGGTGTCGGGCACTATTGAAAACCAATCGATTTGCATATCTTCTATATTGTAGAAAAGTTTTCCCGCCGGAAGTAATTGCAATTTAAACCAATGCTTAAACACAGATGCTGCGAAGAATGTTTGATTCGCTCTAAAAAAGCTTCGAATGATAAAAAATAGTACAAGAAACTGTAGTTTCTGCCATCTCGGTGGAGCGTGAAGGTCTAGATTCAGCATTTACTATTATTTTTCGAGCATTCGGGTGAAAGCCCAGGTAGATGTGCTCAAGATCTCGTTTAGTCTAGATTTGTCCCGGTAGTTTGTCACTGTGATCTCTGTAATGAAGCCATCAATTTCCCTCACGTTGTACTGAAGCACTTCTGTTGCTGAGAGGTTGCCGGATTTGGATGCATCGATATCTTTCGATTGGTAGCCCTTCAAGATTCTGTTTACAAAAAATGATTGGAACGGAGAAATGTTTCCTGAGAGTTTGATTTGTGGAGCCGGTGTTATCACGATCTTTTCAGTCCCAATTGTGGCCTTTGCCAGAAGTTCCCCATCTTTTGTCCTTCTCAGTTCTCTTGTTTCAAGCGAAATGGAAGTCTTTGGATTCATCTGCGCAATTTCTTCGGGAATCTGACGCTTCGCCTGAGAGTTTGAAGCAATCGTACCAGCTACATTAGCAGAAGTTCGAGCTTCTCGTATAGCCGGCGTACCGCGCAACTCCTTCGCGCTCACGAAGCTCTTGCGCCTTAGTGTGCTATCCACTAGCATTAGCATGTCTCTGAGCCTCGACACCTCTTGTTCGAGTTCTGAAATCTTCTCCTCGATCCATTCTCTCATTTCGGCGGCTCGCTTTACCTCGTCATCTTGTGAGAGGGTGTCATCTTCCTTCATGGGAATCGAGCTCATGGTTCGCTCTCCCTCAAATTGCGGATTAAACGCTTTTGGCGCGATAGAATCTTGTCCGCGACCTTGACAGCATATGCTGTTTCTTGGACATCATGCGTCCTGATTATGTGGGAACCGTTGTAGACTGCGATTGCAGTCGCTGCCAGAGAACCACTAATTCTTTTTTCTGGCGGCAGATTACCTCCTATAGTTCCGATGAACTTCTTTCTGGAAACACCCACACACAGAGGTAAACCCAAAGGTCTGAAAGCCCTGAGACCCGCAAGCACTGTACAATTCCAATCCACGTTGGAAATCTTGCTGTCCGAAAAGAAACCTATTCCTGGATCTATGCTCAACTTATTCCGCTGCACTCCACATTTTGCTGCAAAATTCACCGATTTTTGGAGAGCATATCTCACTCTTTCTATCGGGGTTCCTATCCGTTGCCTCGTTTCGTGGGCGCTAACAATGAGGGAGCATTCAGCATTTGCAACCATCCGAGCCAGCAGGATACCATCCCTTTGGGTAAGTCCATAGACATCGTTCAGTACGCGTGCACCTTCAGAGATGCCGGCCTTGGCGGGTTCTGCTCTGGTAGTGTCCACAGATATCGGAATATCAAGCTTCTTTTGCATCGCTCCAACTGCTTCCTTGATGAGCCTAGCTTCGACATGCTGCGGAATATCGTACTTCCTGTAAGGGGCTGTTGAGCGCGCCCCAACATCAATGAGGTCCGCACCGTCTCGTTGCATTTCGAGTGCAGTCTGAGTTATCTGTTCCAATCCCAGTCTCACAGAGCCCGTGTAGAATGAATTCTTGGTGAGATTAATTACACCCATTACCCTGATTGGATATGCATCTCCTACGTTGATGCCCGCGAGAGATCCGGATATTTTCGAGCTATTAGACAACCCGTCTCGCCGTACGTGATCCATGCCAATTGATATATGGATGTCTTATCACAAGACGCAAAAACTTGGATTTTCCACTTGGGCTAGAATGGTATGATGCATTCTACGATGAGCTTCAAACCAGATTGGGCTATTCACACAAGCGGGATCTGGAGTCAAGGGATGAACTTTCCCGTCTCCTCAAGATAAAGAATCCAATTCAGCTCTTCGATGAAAAGCTTCGCTATCGATTTGAGAAGAAGGTTGTGTTTCTGTGCGGTGCAGGACCCTCCCTCACAGAAGACATCAAAAACTTGTACCCTTTGATGCGGAAAGCACAGTATCCTGTGATTGCGGCAGATGGAGCTGCCGACGCTCTGACGCAAGCCAAGATTTTTCCGCCTGTGATTGTGTCTGATCTCGATAGCGCCTCCGAGGAAATGCTCATCACTCAAAGCGAAGAGAGAGCTCTATTCGTACATGCGCACGGAGACAATATCCTGTTGCTAAAGAAGCTCGTCCCCAAACTTGGTAGAAGACTCTCCGGAACGACTCAGGTTGAATCTACAACAAACGTGGTGAACGTAGGCGGGCTCACAGACGGTGATCGATCATGTTTTCTCGTTTCTGTATTTTCTCCGCAAGCAATTGTCCTAGCAGGGATGGACTTTGGTAAAGTAGAAGGCGAGTATTCGAAGGCACGACACAATTCAGGCAATGTCTTTCCGAAAAATCAAAGACATCTCAAGCTTAATATCGGTCGGAGGTCACTCGAATTCTTGATTAAAAGGAAACCAAAAATCAGATTTCTAAACGTCACTGCATTTGGAGGGGAAATCACAGGGGCGAAAAAGATAAGCCATGAAGAGCTAATTAGAGAGCTTTCTTGACGCGTCTAGCAATCTCCACTGCCATTTCTGAAGTTTTCGCAGCACCTCCAAGATCATAGGTAGTTACTTTTCCCTCCTCTATGACTTCGGTGGTGGCTCTGAAGACTGCTTGGGATCTTTCCTTCTCTCCGATATAATCCAGCATCCACGCTCCTGAAAGGATTGTCGCTGTTGGGTCGACCTTGTCCTGCCTTTTGTACTTGGGGCTACTGCCATGCGCAGGTTCAAACATCGCATACTTGTCGCCGAAGTTAGCCGAATAGACTGCTCCAATGCTACCAATGAGTGCTGAAGCTTCTTCTGAGAGGATGTCCATGAACAAGTTGGTGCTCAGAATAACGTGCTGATTGAATAATTGTGGATTCTTGATCAACTGCTGAGCAAAGTTGTCAACAAAAGCTTCCTTTAGTTCCACCTTCGGATGTTTCTTTGCCACACTATGAACTGCTTCCATGAATAGTCCGTCTGTCTCCTTCAAGATGTTCCCTTTGTTTATTGCGAGGACTGCTGTCCAATTCCTGCGCTCCGCTTCTTGAAATGAAAATTCGGAGACTTTTTCACTTGCCGAACGCGTAATCTTCCTGATACCTATGGCCACATCATTGGAGAGCCTGTGTTCCAGTCCACCATACATTCCTTCTGTTGCTTCCCTGACACACACAAAATCCACTTCACCCAGAGGAGAAACATGCCCTTTGAAGGTGTGGACTGGCCTGACATTTGCATACAAGTTGTATCTCTGCCTTATGCTGACCGCAACACTTCGAGGGGAGCCCGGTGTCCAGGGAGTTGTTGTAGGCCCCTTGAAACAGGCATCCGCTTGGTCAAGCATGTGCCAAGTCTCTTCGGGAACTAGAGTTGGTCCGCCATGCTTTTCCCACCATTCTAGCCCTGCGTCACATTGAACAAACTCGCTATCTGTTCCAGTAGCTCTAAGGACAGTTAACATTGCTTCGACAAGTTCAGGACCTGTTCCATCGCCTCGGATAAGTGCAATTTTCTTTGCCATGCAATTCCAAGTCCAGTTAGTTCGGGTAACGCCCTCTCCGTATGTGTACAAAATGACAAAGATAGGGTAGATTAGGCTTTTCGTGAGGTAGTGATCCAATCTATCAAAATAGATTTTGAGATCTCATGAAAATCAGTGGATATTGACATAAGCAATATCCTCAAGTATTGTATACGAGATGCTATGTGCTTCATTTGCTGATCATTGAATATTTTCTTCTTTCTTTGTTGATAGTTATCTCCTTGAGGACGATCGCACTTGCAAGGACGTGAAATAGCGAGCAATGTGCCACAACCCGGTATTGACTGTCCGGTTCTTTTTCATAGCTCTGTTATGTGCGGCGATGCCAAATTGCCTTAATAGATCAATATTTGAAACCAAATTTGAGTTGCAAAACAATAATTCCAACCAAACTTATTCTATACGGACATCATGTATTGCTTCAATTGATTCAATTGGAGAATTCTAGTTTTCTCTTGTTTTCATACATGAATTGTATTAGCTCTCCAAAGCCATTGCTTCACTCCAAAGCCATTGTTGGCACTTCTTATTCGATTCCCCCTTGAATTAAGCCTTTACCTTTGGCTTTTTTTGAAAAACACAAAGAACGATTGTTCTGTAAGAGCTGTGTTGGAATCTCCTTTCCTCTCTTGATTGACAGCATATCGAAGAACATTCATCCATTCATGAGCGTAATTGAAGAATTTCTTCTTGCAACAACCCCCGCGACATCTTGCAGAGCGCGCCCGAATCTGTAGTTGGTAAACCCAGAGAAACAGCATAATTTTCGAAGAGTCTCTTAGCTCAGGACTACAAAATTCTTTGACAGTTCCTGTGTGTTGATTACGAAGATCTCAAGTTTATCGACTCTAGCAAGTCTTGGGCCCGTCTTGCATCAATCTGTCACTCTCTGAAGATCTTCCTGTCTCCCTTGAACAACCACTTCAACCGTTCCATCGGCAACATTTCTTGTCCACACCGTGACGCTCAAAGAATCCGCGATGACTTTCAAGTTGGATCTGAAGAATACGCCTTGTACCTTCCCAAAAATGACAATCCTTAGGTTCTTTTGAGCTCCTTCCTCTTTCTCAGACATCCTTGAGCTTCAATAGATTCTTTGGTCAAGAAGGCATAAATCCTAATCTGCTTGATTCTGCACATTCGCCCCTAGGCCTGTTGTGACTTTCAATGTCTCTTGAGGAACTCGAAGAAGTACATGTGCAGTCCCTAACAGGACTCGGCGCATCTTACAGAATGAGTGGATTCTTTAGTCTCAGATCGGACGGAAAGTTGGTTAAGGTGAATTTCAAGGGCGTTGCTTTTGGTGGCCATTATGGCGGCCACAACGTAAGCGTTGAGATTTCGCCTCGCGCAAAGCAGAAAATAATGACGCTCAAGAGGTTTCAAAACGAAAAAGCGATCGAGGAGATTCTGACAGAAGTCCAACGCCGCCTTCTCAACGGCGAGATGGTGGTTGAATTCCAGAAGCTCAAGCCTGAGGGGGCTGATCCTTTTACGAACTTAACGCCGTGAGTTTCAGATTGTTTGGTTAAGGAAACCCTTCACCCAGTACCAGGCTTCCCTTACCTGTTTCGTAAAAGATTGTCAGCTTGGTTTCATCGTCAAACCCAAGTACAAAATAGTTGTCGGCGCCCTGCTTATCGTACTCAAATTTTGTAATCGTGCGGTTTGAGAGTCTGGAGGAGAGATCTTTCACCTGCTTTTCGTCCAAGTTGTCGGAGAACCTATAAATCATGAACTCCAAATAAGCAAAAATATATAAAAAAGGTTCTCGCTCGCCGCAATAGTTATAAGTAAGCAATGGCAATCGCCTTCGTCTTTACTTAAAAAATCTTCTGGCGTGATTTTCATGAGCATAGAGAATAAAGGCTATGGCAACCTCTTCAAGCTTCAACGATCCTTAGATAGATGCCCACGATGCGGCAAGGGACCGATGGTTGTTGACACAGCCGGCGGAGAGTTATTTTGCAGTAATTGCGGTTATGTTGTCAAGGAAAAGATTGAGGAACTAGGTCCGGAATGGAGAGCCTTCTCAAAAGAGGAAAAGGATGATCGCTCCAGAACAGGCGTTCCTTCTAGCCTAGCAATGCATGACATGGGTCTTGCCACAGTAATTGGAGTGGAAGATAGAGATGCGTCAGGAAAGTCTCTTCCAGCCTCGATGAAAGCCACAATCGAGAGACTTAGAACCTGGGATGGAAGGAGCCAGGTACACGAACCCGTTGATAGAAATCTGCGACAGGCGTTCAGTGAACTAGATAGGCTTGCCGACAAGCTTAATGTGAGTGATGCGGTCATCGAAAAGGCCGCGTACATTTATAGAAAGGCCCTCGAACGAGGTCTGGTAAGGGGAAGATCGATTTCAGCTCTCATTGCTGCTTCTCTCTACGCCGCTTGTAGGGATACCGAGACCCCGCGAACTCTCAAAGACGTATCTGCTGTGAGCAATGTGAAGAAGAAGGACATTGCTCGTTGTTATAGGTTATTGCTCAGAGAAATGGATCTCCGAATGCCAGTAGTTGATCCAACGAAATGTGTTTCCAGAATAGCGAGCAAGGCAGGTCTGACCGAGAGGACAAAGCGGAGAGCACTTGAGATCTTGAAGCGTGCCGAAGAAACGAGAACCTCTGCCGGAAAAGATCCGATGGGGCTTGCGGCAGCAGCGCTGTACGTTGCTTGCGTTATGGAAAACGAAAACAAAACTCAGAAAGATGTCGCTGAAGCGGCAGGCGTAACAGAAGTCACGATCAGGAACCGCTACAAAGGGCTGAAGGCTGCGCTCAAGATATAATCAAATGCACGTTGTACTTTCGCCATGGTTTGCAGCAGACTGCTATGTGGTCACTCGTTCTTTGAACTTCTTTTCTAGTTCTTCTTTCTTGAACATATCTGGATAGTGCTTTGACAGCAAGTTTGCATACATCTGAGCCTCCTCATCGCTGAGATACTGAAACATATACTGCCCAGAATATACACTCGGTTCCCCTTCCCTCCTTGAGAATTCGATGTGTATTAGTGGATCACCGCGCTTAATAGTGATTGGGAATCGTTCATTGTTTAAATTGACGAGCTCAAGCGCAAGCCTGCCCACAAATCCACTGTGTACCTTTACTGAGTTTAGAAAAGAAAGCCCGAGTCGACCATACTTGCTCTTTGCAGTGAGGTGCCCCACCAAATCTGGCGGCGTGAAGACAACTTCATGCGATATCACATTCCGGTGCTCAAGATAGTGAAGAATAGTTTCTTCCTTCACTGTGAGAACGTACCCGTCTCCATCAAACAGGGCGTAATCGAAAGGATGGATGCATTTTCGGTCTTCAACTAGTTTCATTAGGAGATTCTTTCCGAGTATTGTCATTTGGCAATTCCTCCGCGCAATGCTATTTTACGATATTGCCAGCCTGTGCAGAGAATGCCCACTATTCTTTCCTTTCCTCTTCGTCCTTGTGAATTCTTGGAGGTTCGATTATAGTCTCATCTTCAATTTTGTGTCTCTGCGCTCTTATCAAATCGCTGCGCGAAATGTACCCTACAGGTTGTCGTGTCTTGTCAACCGCGAAGAGAAAATGAACATCCTGCAGTACCATCTGTTTCATGGCCTCATATCCGAGCTCGTCTTCTCTAATAGTGAGAAACTGCTTTGAGCAAATCTTCGCAACTGTCAGATCAGGATCAGCGAGTGCAGCTCCCTTGTAAACATCCGACCTGTCAACTACCCCAAATATACGACCATTCATTGTGACTGCTAGTTTCTTTTTCTCCCAGAATTGATGACCAGGCTGCGACAATAATTTGTAGAGCTCGAGGACGTTTTGCTTCGCATCCACAGACGCTATCGGCTGGCTCATCAATTTAGAGACCGGTATCTGCCGCAGAGGATTGTACTCATAGATGTTGCGAACACGAAGTCCCCTGCGAGTAAGTTTTTCTGTCATGATCGAGTCCTCCATCAAGTACTCTCCCACAAGCTCGGCAATAACAGCTGTAACAATAATGGGTATTATTCCTTGATATGCAAGCGTTACCTCGAGAGTGAAGAGTATCGATGCGAACGGAGCTCTGGAAGCAGTGCCAAATACTGCCCCCATTGCAGCTATTGCAAAAATCCCCGGCATTACGCCGATCTGGCCCAGAAATGGGAATGCTTGAAGCATACCAACGCCGTAAAGGAATCCCATCGACGATCCGATCAAGAAGAGTGGCGCAAGGGTGCCGCCAGAGGTCTGGGATCCCATCGAAAGAAGCCAAGCCACAGCCTTCGCGACGAAGATAAGGAGAACAAGTTCCACTGCTCCTGAGTACTGTCCACTCAAGACGTTCGTGATGATGTTGTATCCCACACCCAGAATCTGTGGCACAGCAAAACCTATGATGCCAACAAATAGGCCGCCGATAGCAGGGAGCCAGGGTTGCCCTAGTGGAATTTTGTGAAATACATCCTCAGTCTTGTAGAGACCACGTGAAAGTCCTGAACCAAGTATTCCTGATGCGACGCCCAATAAGACAAAGAATGGAAGGAGCTCAAATATCTGAAACGGATTGCTCCCAAACGAGTAGCCTATGGAAGATGGCGAAGCGCATCCTGCAAGAGCTGCGGTGATGGAATAAGAACAGCTGAAGAAAAGAGGCGTGTTGCTTATAAGGAGAAAATGCATCAAACCGCCTACTGCTGATGCGACGCTGACCGGAATGAGTGATTTGACCCGGAACTCGAAAAGAAGAAGTTCGATTACGAGGAGTATTGCCGATAAGGGCGTACCGAACGTTGCCGCCATCCCAGCTGCGGCCCCGGATGCAAGCAGTATCTTCCTCTCTGATCCAGTCACAGGAATCAGTTGTCCGACAAAGGATCCGAAAGCACCCCCGGTCTGAATGATTGGCCCTTCTGCCCCAAAAGGCTGCCCAGATCCGATTGTAAAAGCCGACGAGAGAGCTTTCAGAACTCCTACTTTAGGTGCAATTCTGCTACGATGTTGAAGTATCGATTCCATTGCTTCTGGGATTCCATGTCCAATTATGCGTCTCGACCCGTACTTGATCATCAGACCCGCGATGAGTCCCCCCACGACAGGAACAATAATGACTAGAGGGCCCAGGGTGTTGTTTTCAGGAGAAACAAATGTGAAACTGATTCGCTGATAGAAAAAAAAGTTGGTTAAGAAACCGATCAAGTTGTAGAGTGCGAAAGCGATGAATCCAGCTGCAAAGCCAATGCCAACAGCTAGCATTGTTAGTAGTCCGATTCTAGAGTCTTCTCTTTGGTCAGTGGATCTATGATTTTCTGCCAATCTCCGATCATCGAAATGAAAAGCGATGCGGAGTGCATATTGACATTAATTTTAAACGTAACTCTCGTGATTTGGAACATTCTCAAATCTGTGCGAAGAGCGCCGGGGGTGGGATTTGAACCCACGAGACCAATTGCGGTCACAGGCTGTCGAGGCGTATTGCTTTTGAAAGCCAGCCATGCCAAAGCATTCCAGGCATGCGCGAACCTCGAGTCCTGCTAATCCAGTTCGGTTAGCAGTTGGAGATCATCTGCGCCCTACCAGGTTACCCGAAGAATCGATTGATTCATCAAACCCTTCGCTAGGCGACCCCGGCCAATCGGACGAGTACTTAGATATTCTCTCAGAAAGGGCATATTTCTATCTTATCTGGGATACGATCATTCAGCTTCATCGCGTTCCAATCCTTCAAGTATTGATTTTTTGACCAGTAGTTCCCCGATTCCCTCCGTCTGTCCCTCGTTGCCTCTTGTCTTCCACATTTTTGGGTATGTCCCAGAATCCATTACCACTCTTCTCGTTATTGTAGCTATTCCATGCTCACTGCTTGATAGCTCGCCTTCGCCCATCTGGCTTTCGGCAATTGCAACAACCTCTCCCTTGCCACTTTTTAGGCAAACAAGCTCTCCTTTTTCGAGACCAGTTGAAAACGAGAGTACTCCTGGAATCGCAAGCTGTGCTCCATGGCATATCGAGTCAATAGCAGAATCTCTAATTCTAACTTGTCTTAAGAAGGTGAGCCCCTCCTCAATAGGTCTTACAGCGCGACGCATTTTTGATTCATCACCTGATTCATCAAGGTAGGCACATGCCTCAAACAAGTCGTGCAGTTTGACGAGATTTGTCTCTTTCAAATCGCATACTTTGGTTCTTCGGAGCTCTACCATGGTCGCCCCAACCTGCAAGATCTCTCCCAAGTCATAAATGAGCTTCCTGATGTACGTCCCTGCTTCACAAAGGACACGGAGCAGCAGGAGATTTCCCACTTTCTCAGCAAGTTCTATCTCATAGATTTCTCTAGTCCTTGTCGCCCTTCGAACGGATGAACGTTGTGGAGGTTTCTGATAGATTCGACCCTTGAACTCCGCTATGGCTCCTCCTAGTATCCGGTCTGGTACGCTGTCATGTATTCTTGCGACAGAGACATACTCTTTAGGGCCCAGAAGGAGAGCAGATATCGCCTTCGTCGCCGATCCTAAACCAATTGGAAGAACCCCTGAGACCATAGGATCTAACGTCCCGCTATGGCCCGCTCTTTCAATTTTCAGAATCTTTCTAACCCAGGCAACCACTTCGTGGCTCGTCGGCCCCTGAGGTTTGTCAAGTGCTATGAATCCGTATTTGAGATATGTAGGAAGAGGTCTCTGAGCAGGCACATTACCGTATTTTGGGTCTGACTCTTCTTCCCGAAGCAATGTCTCTTTGAAACCAGATCCTGTCCCGATCCCAATAAATCGTGCGAGGTATCTCAACCTCTCATTATCTTCTTCCATTTCGGTCACCTAAAGTTCTTTCCTTTCTGATGAATCTTATTCATACAAGATTAGACCTTTTGCGATACAGGGAATGTTCTTGGTACTCTTTCACGAGTCTGACTGCTATCATTGCTACCTCGTCGGCCGAGAGGTTCTCCGTGTCTACTTCAAAATTGAATACAGAGAGATCACGCCCGAACTCGATTCCGTACAAATCAAGGTACAGCTTTCTATTCTGTTTGTCTCGCCTTGATATAATTTTGATTGCCTCCTTCAGGGTAATGGAATCTCTACCTGCGAGTCTCTTAGCTCTGGTCTTCTGAGAAGCCGCAAACCAAAGTCTTAATCCATCGTTGCAAATCCAGGGAATCGGATAACTAGTGACAATGACTCCGCCCAGTTTAATTCTTTCAATTAAACGCTTGTCTACTTCTTTGTCAAAATCTGGGTTGTTCTGTCTCGCGGAAAGGAATCTCATTCCCTCTTCAGTGTCCCACCAATCTGGCCCCGATGGCTTGTATCCCTGCTCAGCAGCCATTTGTTTCAGCAAGTCGCCACCCGCCAGGTGACGAAGTCCGAATTTCTTAGCTATCACGATAGCTGCTGTTGTCTTGCCAACTGAAGGCATCCCAGAAATGATGACAGAGATCTTGTGATTGGATCTGACCAACCCTTTGTGATGAGAGATTAACTTGAGCATGACTGTACACGATACTGATTCAGGAGGGCCACTCGCGCCGACACTAGATGCGTTTCGCAGGCTCTATTATGGCTGCTTGTCCAGAGAACGAGTTCATAATCTAGCAGGTAATCGCAAGGAGGAAAAAACTAATCCATTGTGAGCCCAAATAATCTGCTGATGATTCCACTGAATGCGAATGAGCAAATGATGTACCACCAGAAGAAAGGCATCTCCATTGGAATCGTTGTAAAGATAATCGGAATACTAATGGGGGACACGGCAAGTATTGAAGAGGCGCCTACGAAACTCTGCATCAAATAGTAGACACCCAGCAGCGGGATCATAAATAGGAGTGATGGCTTCAGCTGTTGCATGCTCATCTCCGCTTGCATCTTCTGCATCTGCTGTTGTTTCTTTTTTAGGCGTTCAAGCTTTTGCTTGTTGCCTTCCTTCGTTGCAGCAGACATTTCTGATCTGAACGCCTTCATTTCCGCAGTGTATCTCCGTATCTTGTCCATATCAGTCAGCTTCAACCTTCCGACAGCGTAGATCAGGTTCACCCCAACAGCCATCGCGACAATCAAGCCAGTATTCGTGAGTTTGATATCACTGGCAACAAGTAATGCTGGTAGCGGCAAAGATGCCCCTACTGACGATAAGAAAGCGAGAACCACATCAATCATCCATTTTCACAACTCGCTCATCCAGGCAGGACCGCATTGATTATCTTTTCCGCTGCGATGTCTGCAGATCCTTCAGGATTAGAAATCACGAGCGCGGGACAACCACAAACCATGCTTGAAGCGAAAAGAAGCGTGTTCGCTGCAGAAAGCTCCATTTCGAGCACTTCCCTCGTGGCTTTGTCTCTCGCTCTTGACACATCATTCTGCCTCCTCTTGAGAATTTCCTCCGGGCTAGCGACGATAAGCACTAAGTTCGTTGGTTTGAGTGCTTGAAGGACGTCAAGAGGCATGCCAGGCCAGAACCCTTCTGCAGTCGATATGAAAAGATGAGTATCTACTATGACGATTTGATCTCTTAGTCTTGAAATCTCGTTCGCAGCGTAAATCTGAAGCTTCCTCTGAGCGTCAACTGAAAGTCTTCTCATATCATCTCTCGATTTGAGGTCCGGAAGTCTCGAGGCTTGCTCCATCATCACGCTCCCATAGTTCACGACCTTGTGCAAAACAGATTTTGAACGAAGCTTTTCGACGACCCGATTTACCACTGTGCTCTTGCCTACTCCCGGAATGCCAACAATCACAACTCTCCGAGAACCAGCGTTTCCTGTAGACATCAATTACCACTGTTCGGGATACTGTCACATTTGTTTGCGTGCCACTAGAAGATTATTTTGGTGGCGATTTGATTTCTAGCTGCGGCCCAATAAGGAACCGAGCCTAGGCATCATTGATTCGAGTTCCTCTTTGACGAGCATCTGGTAGTATTGGATGATGATGTCCACCATTAGTAAAAGCCCTATTCCCGTTCCGAAGACCCCGAAAAGACTGGTTAGCGAGGCCAGTAATCCGATGAAAATTCCTCCAATTATCGTGATAACTGGGATGTACTTTGCAAGGATTGCTTCGACTGATGTCCCAGTCCTTCTAAAACCCGGGATCATAACATCTGCCCCTATGAGACTCTTTGCGGCAGCCTTGGGCGAAAGACCGCCAATCTCGACCCATATCTTGGCAAACATTACGGAAAAAGCAACCGCAAAAAGAACGTATGTGAGTGCCCTGATGTAGTCTGGATTAGCCACTAGTATGTTGTTAGGCGATGTCATGTAGTAGATCAGGCTTCCTGGAAGTGGCTGATAGGTCAAAGGCGAGGCCGAAGCGCCCGCTTGCTGTATCTGAGTCGTATTGTATTGCGCAAGATAGTTGAACCAGTGATTCGTGTTCCCGTAATCATAAGACCGCCAAACATACGCGAAAAAGAATGAAATGTTAGCAACCAACGCCGAGAACAGAATCACTGGAATGTTCGAGACGTACAAGAGCTTGATCGGATAAACGCCCGAGAAGCCTCTGTATTTCGTTGACGTTATCGGTATCTCAATCCGCATTCCTTCGACGTAAACGATAATCAAAATTGCAACAATTGTCAAAATTAGGGCGAATACTGATGGGAACTGTGAAGCATTTTCTCTAAAGAAGGCATCAAACGGATGCCCAGTGAAAGTTGCATTCAGGAGTTCAGGAACAGCGCCGTAAAACGCATTTACTACAGGCTGTCCGGTACTGCCTCCCCCACTAATGGGAACCTGAAGCGGGCTAAAAATATCCCACATTACCTTCTGAGCTACGCCGGCGAGAATGAAAAGGCTGACACCACTCCCTATTCCCCATCCCTTCTGCACAAGCTCGTCTAACAGCATTACAATGATTGAAGCAGCAACAAGCTCAAAAAAGATCGCGATGGAGGCAGTGGGTGGAATAGAGCCGAACAGCCCTCCAATCAAATATGCAGAGGCTTCGACGATTATGACTATGATTGTAAGAAACTTTGTTGCCGACGTGAATATGGACCTGTCTTCTGGATTCTGGAAGTCCACTTTGATGATCTCAGAGCCAGCAAGCAGTTGCAAAATTAGACCAGCAGTGACGATTGGACCGATGCCCAGTGTCATCAGGGTGCCCTGAGTTGAGGCGAAAATGATCTGGGAGTATGAGAATTGACTTTGAGCGCCAATCTGCACGCCGGTGAGTGGCGTAACCGCCATCACCATGTAAACTATGACTGCTATTCCAGTCCAGATCAGCTTCTCGTTAAGAGAAGGCTTGCGCGTGGGCTTCCTAATCTCAGGAAGAACTGTCGCGACGCCCTTGATGAAATTTGAGACTGCTCCCATTTGTATCCCATCATCAGACTCTTCGTAAGCTTAGTAATTCTGGTCTTTGAATCATGGGGCCGATTACTTTTGTCCTTTAACCTCTGCCTTGAGAGGTTTGGATTTGGAGGTCAATCGTTGCTTACCTATCTCCTTTTCGCCCGTAGGGATGCCTACAGAAGCTGATTCAAGCTCGACCGATCCTCCAGCGGCTTTTATCTTGTTAATGGCGCTCGACGAAGCCCGGGAGATCTTCACTTTGAGCGCGCGATGGATTTCCCCACTTCCCAAAAGTTTGTCGTATCCCATTGACGAAAGGTCCAGCTCTTCAGAATCGCTCGCCAGTCTTTCCAAGTCAGTGATGTTTACCCATCTATTCGTGGTTATTCTATTTGGAGGTGCGAAGGCATTCCGTCCGAAGTGTTCGGGGGCGTACTTGACAGTGTAGCTCCACTTGTGTTTGTGCATCCCCGCCATCCCAGTCCCGCCCCTCGAGCCGCTGTGCCTGTGCTGACCGATCTGCCCCCATCCGTGAGTTCTAGAGCCTCTCTGACGCCTTATCTTCCTCATTCTTGTAGCCAATTTTTCAAACCACTACTTCAAATCATGATCTCAACGAGCTTGCCAAGATCTTTATTGGGTCCCAGAACTCCGCCTTCCCCATATTGCCTCCGAGTTGACCGTTTGAATCCACCTCTTGGAGGACTCAATCTGAAGAACTGCCTGAAACCTTGGCTACCATTCAGTCTAATCGCTCCATTGACGAGCTGATTTGCAAGTTCGGAGAATGAAGCAATGCCTGAAAGCTCCTTCAACTGAGGCTCTTCCACTCTCCGCCCGTTGGAAATCTCCAGTCTTTTGCTCACCAGTTTTTCCGCTATTGGTGCCTCCAATTTGCACCAAGCGACATGCTCCTTGGCCGATTGCAGCATTCCGCGGGATACTTGGTCGTCAGGAATTATCGTTGCGTTGAAGCGGCGCATCAATTTCAATTGCTCCAGTGTCTTTCGAACAGGTGATCTCGTGTTGATAAGGCCCCGTAGGTTCACAACGAGAATGCTACCCGAGCCTTCGATTATGGGCTGGGATGTACCCCATTTCTTCTTTCCTGGGTTCAATGACTCCACCACACTCAAAGATTAGTGAACGACTCCGATACCATGAATCTTCTTTAGAGCATCGTAAACTGCATTTGCAATCGAAGACATCGTGCTTGTCGAACCATAGGTTCGCGTCCACGCATCTTTGACTCCAGCAAGGGTCAGAAGGTTCCTCACTGTTTCTCCCGCAACCAAGCCCAGTCCTCTTGGACCTGGGATAAGCTCCACTCTCACACTTCCTCCCTTTCCGCTGATTCTGAATGGAATAGAGTGCTGCTTTCCACATCTGCATTCCCAACTGCCACAACCGAGTTTCACCGGAATAAGATTCAGATATGCATCGTTAGTCGCCTTATCGATTGCGCCACGCATCTGAACGGCTTTGCCCCTTCCAACTCCAAACCAACCTGCTTCATTTCCAACCGCAACGACTGCGGCAAACTTCGTCACCTCACCAGCGTCGGTCTGCTTCTGCACTATACCAACACTCACAACGTTTGATTTCAAGTCTGGAGCAAGCATCCGGGCTATTTCTGACTCTTTGATCCTTTGGCCGCTTTCAAATATCTCCTCTAATGACGTAATCTTGCCCGTTGAAACAAGGACACCCAATCGTGTCTTCGGCGTCCAAGGCTGTGCTTCTTCTCGATCTCTACGCCTATCCTCTCTTCCACCAGATGGGCGCGAGGTAGCACCCCTTCCCTGTACTGTTTGACCTGCAGGTTGCGACATTTTCTAGACCACCAATACTATCCCAAATTACTCTGAGCTGATCCTACTTAACGCACCTTTGACTTCCTCGAAATGTTTTGGATAATCAGAGAGATCAAGGCCAGCAGCCTTTGCCCGCGAGAAAATTCTTTCGTATGCATCCACGTCTTCAACCTCTAGTTTCTTTGCAAAAGCTGCAATGTGTCCCCCGTTGATTCTATCTCCCTTCGGAAGCGCTTCCTTGTCCACGGCAAGACTCAGTCCCGCGTCCTTTGCGCCACAAATTGCCGATGCGATTCGGGAGCCATGAACGAATCGGTTGACACCCGTGTAGACAACAGCTTCGCTGATATTCTTTGCAACTGCTTTCTTACCCAGAAGGTAGCCGGCAAGGTAAGCAGCAGGAAGGTTCTTGCAAGAACCCTTCCAAGCGTAGCTCTTCAAGAGCTCCTTTGAGGACACGGAGCACAAAGTGAGATCGCCATTGGGAGATAATTGGAATATCTGCCCATACACATATTTGTTTGTGACACGGAGAACAAATACTGGCCTCTTCCCCACGACTAGGCCACGTCGCCTGTGATAGTCTGTCTTTCCAACTCGTCTTCGTTTGAATGTTTGCACGTACTCGGCTCTTGCCAATTGAAATATCACTAGCTCCAAATTTCTCCTTATCTTCGAGAAATCTTGACGAGCTCTTCATCAAGTCTCTTCCCTGTTCTTATTTGCCCGCCTTTGATCTGTTGATAGAAGAACTTGAAATTCTGGTTTGTAATTTCGCCACGATCTCTCAGTACCTTGAGCTTGCGTCTTAGCATTCTGACCCTTTCCACCCACAAGGTCTTTTTACCAATCCGCGCGCCTTTTGCCCCCTTCTTAGAACCCTGGCCTTTTCCCTTTTTCTTTGCCTTCAGTCTACGAGCTCTGACTCGTCCACGTGAGATTCCTTTTCGTGGCTCTACCCATATTAGCCCCGCAGAGAGCCAACCGCGAATGCTTTCCCTTGTGATTGCGTCTTGCAATTGCTCTGTGGCCTCTGGATCAATCCTGATTCGAGATTGACCTACCCCAAGCATCTCTGCAGCCATTCTCCGCTTGTTGCTCAGATCTACCATACTATCAAATCACTCAATTGCTCTTGCCTACTTTCTTCTTACCTGCTTTCTTTGTTTCCTTCTTTTTCGATTTCTTGGAAGGTGTCTTGGTAGTTTCAACCTTTTGCTCCTCTTTATCGACTTTGGATTCTTCCTCTGGCTCTGCGGTTTTCTTTTCTCCAAAAAGAAGCATTCGTCCATTTAGCACTCTTAGCCCGAGCTCTTTCGCGCGCCTCGCAAGCTCAATTTTCTTCTTTCTACCGACGCCAGCCGCGAGTCTTGCCGCATCACGGCTTGGAACCAGTTCTTCAAGTTCGTGAAGATTGTGGACAAGAACATCTCTGTAACCCGACGGGTGCAGGCCGCGCACCTCCTTTGGTACGCGATATCCTACTTTCACTAGTGCTGGCCACCCCTTGACCGAAAGGCGCATGTGACTGTCAATGCCCTTTGGTTTTCTCCACTCATCGTGTATTCTCACATAGCGCCACGACTCTTGTCTTTGGAACTTCGGAGTTCTCGCCTTGATAGATCGTCTAAGATCGAGCAGTCCGGCCATCTCTGCCCTAGTCCTAGTGGGTTTAACCTGCACTTTTTCGAGTCCGCTCATATACATATACACCGTCTAAGAAAACCCTTTGATCCTTTCTGCGCACGGTCGTAGCCTGTTCCAGATTCGCCGCCGTTTGCCCGACATCTTCAATTGATACGCCATTTAGAATAATATCCTCTCCCTGCACCTCCACCTTTGTGTCTCCAACGATTTCAGCAATACGGGCAGAGCGCTCACCATAGAAATTCTCTACAAGTACTTTTTTGCCCTGCACTTTGACAGTCACTGGGAAGTGCGCGAACACCACTTTGAGCTTGTATTGATATCCTTTCGTCACTCCATCTATGGCATTTTGAACATGAGAGCGTGCGGTGTTTATTATTGCCCGATTTGTCCGCCTGGCTCCATGGGTAGAAATTGAGATCTTTTGACCTTGAATCGAGAGATTGACAGGTACCTTTGAAAAGTCTTGTCTTACTTTGCCTAGGACTCCTGAGACTGTCAGTTTATCTGAATCAAGGCTCGCGCGGACTCCAGTTGGGATCTCGACAAACAGATCCAAGTTCTGCCTTTTCTTCGACACCTTCTGTTGTTCAATAGACATAGCCTACCAACCTCCCCCCCAGTCCCTTTTCCTGAGCTTCGATGTGAGACATTACTCCCTGCGGTGTCGAAACAATCAGAATTCCAACTCCGACGGCCGGCAGGAATTGTCTCTCCCACCTTATGTAACCCGTCTTATTGACACTGTATCTCGGTGAAATCACGCCGCAGCGATTCACTCTTCCTAGTAGCTGAATCTTGAACTTTCCCGCGACGCCATCGTCGATGAACTCAAATTCCCCGATGTACTTGTTCATCTGCATAGAGCGCAATACTGCAGAGGCTAACTTCGATGCAGGCAAAACTATACACTCCTTTTTGTTCCTGATTTCGTTGTTGTATACGGTTGCAAACAAATTTCCTAAGACATTGTTGGATGGCATAATTTCACTCCCAAATCAATCGAATTTCTTGAAGCCGAGTTTTGTGGCAACTTCTCTGAAGCACTGACGACAAAGCATGAGATCGTATTTTTGAATAAGAGCACCATATTGGCCGCATCGTTTGCAGTGCCGCGAACCTTTGCCGTACTTTCTCGGCTTTCCATGTCTTTCCTTTGGCATGTTATAAAACCTCGACTCCAAAATTCTCCTTAAAGAAAGATATCGCCTCATCTCTGTTGACGCGGTGGTTCTTCCCGATCTTTCCTTGGGCTCTCGTCCTTCTTGCGATTCTGTAACCTGCTCTCTCAAGCACAACAGAAACGTTCATACCAAATATCCCGATCTCTGGATTGTACCTGACACCTGGAATCTCGATATGCTCCTTAATTCCAAATGAGCAATTGCCATATCTGTCAAAGGAGCTCGACTGGATCTTGTTCTCATGTGACTGAAGAAGTATCTTTAGAACGTCGAATGCTTTTGCCCCCCTCAGGGTGACCATCATGCCAATGGGTTCTCCCTTGTGCACTCCAAAATCTCGAATTGATTTTCTTGCCTTTCTTGAGCTTGCCTTTTGATGCACGAGATCCTCAAGGACTCTGCGGGCGCGTTCTATTGCTTCCCCCGACCTTCCAACGCCAATGTTTAAAACAACTTTTCCTATCAACACTCGCTGGTTCTCTTGAGAAGACTTCGCTCTCTCCTGCTGTACTGTTACACTCATATTCCAATTCGCTCCTAAGATGCCGTCTTTCTCGAGACAGTGATGTTTGGTAGTTGATTGCCGAGTGGCATCAGTATATTGGTTGGAAGCTCAGAAGAAGTTCCGTCTGAAAGCTTAACGGAAGCAATCGCATTTCTCGAAAATGTTCCAGGTTTTAGATCTTCAACAGTCACAACCTCTCCAGATCTTTCTCCGCGCATCAGGAGCGCGAACCCACCTTTTGAAAGCTTGAAACTAGATTGAAATTCCTGTTCAGGGACCTTCACAATGCACGAGTCGCCAGGGGTAATGTCAACCTCCGCAGCTGGAAAAATCACCCGTCCATCGTGCAGCCCGCACATAATTTTTGCACCCCTAACAGTTGATTTGTTCTTGACTAGACAGATCTTGAAGTCCTTTTCCTGGCTCGGAATCTCCACAGGTTCAAGGCCGCCTCTGCGAGGAACGATTCTAAATGACTTCCCGATCGCGGGTATGTTAATGACATCCATCAATCCGATTGGAAATTTGGGTGATTTCACCATCTTGCCATCGACGTATATTTTACCATCGTTGAGAGTTTGCGTTACCACTTTGTTAGTCCCACCGAGTCTGAGAATGTCACGCAGAACTACTAGAAGCGGGTAGCTATACTCTTTTGGATGAGGACCTGGCTCGGTCCTAACAACAAATCGCTTATCCTTTTTGGAAATCTTCCAGAAAGCTGGAACCTCTGCTCTCTTAGTCTTTAGGCTTCCTCCCTTCTTTCCCATTTTCTTTCAACTCTCCAACGTATTACTATTTGGACTGCTCCAGTCTCTCTCGTCGCAACTTGTCATCTAGGTTCAGATTGGTTACCACGAGATTTGAGGTGTGAAGGTGCACTGGTGAATTGCCTCCAGCGATTTTTTCTCTGGTTATGCCCTCAATTGTCACAAGTCCGTCACTTGCGAACACCTTCTGCACCTTTCCTTCGATGCCCGAATACTCCCCTCTGACGAGCCTGACACTATCCCCGACCCTCACGCGGACTGAATTCCTACCGTATTTTGACTTCAAATCAGAGGAAAGTGCGGCCCTCGGTTGGCGCGAGTTCTTGTTGTGCAATTCGGCAGTGAAGAATCTCTTTCGAACCTTTCCTGGTTTTGACGAAAGTTGAGCCCTTTTCATTTGCATGATCTCCACTTACACAATCATGGTCGCAAGGTTTGCGATCCTAGGCCATCTCTCCGCCGCTTCCGCAGCCACGGGACCTTTGATGTCAGTTCCCTTCAGGTCACCTTCTGGCGTAACAATGACTGCCGCATTATCTTCGAAAGTTATTCTCTGTCCGCTGATCCGCCTGACAGCATATTTCTGTCGAACTATCACTGCGCCGAAGGTCTGCTTTCTGAGCTCTGGAGGCCCCCGCTTTACTACCACTGTGACGTGATCGCCCACCGACGCCGCCGGAACTCGCTTTAACCTTCCATGATACCTCGTGACATTGATTACTCTCAGGGTTTTGGCTCCAGTGTTGTCCGCGCATGTGATGATTGCAGTGACCGGAATCGCTCTTGTAATGTAAAGTTTGAATTCTGAGACTCCCTTCGCGGATACTGCTCTAGATTTTGACGACATTCAATCCACCGGATCTAAATAGTTCTCGTCCCTCTTCCTGCCACCACTCCAGAGGCGACAGGAATCCTTTGAACCACAACGAAAGATACTGTCTTTGCGACCGGTCGGCATTCAGCCACTGTTGCAACATCGCCAACAGCTAATTCCAGGCAAGGAGGAAGATGTGCGTGCAGCTTACTTCTGGTTTTGAAATAACGCATGTACTTCTTGTTGTATCTGTAAGACTCGCGCTGGACTACGGCCATCTTACCCGCTGCAATGCTCACAACCTTGCCTGTAAGGATTTTCCCGCGCACTTTCAACTCTCCGTGAAATGGGCAGTTTGGATCCTCGCAAAGCCGGCCGGGCGCCTTAACCTCAAGTCCGATGTTTCTTGTCTTCGACATTATTTTCACTCATTCTTTTCAGTGAGCTATCCTAAATCTTGCTGAGTCGTTCTTGCGGCGTTCCCAGGAGTTCACTACCCGCAATACACACAATCAAACCTCTTTCGTCCAAGAGTTCGAATGATGCAATCGATTTTGGTATAATCATTTTAGACTCTCCGCGAATCAGAATGAGAGTGTTCTTTGTCTCATCAATGATCCTACCAGATATTCCTGCCAAGGTCTTATCTGTAGATTCGATAATCCGAATTGATTTCCCTATCAAGAGGCCGCCAAACATCTCAGAGCACATCTCCGCTATTCTTTCTGCCGAGGTTCTGAGGTCGCAGATTTTGTCTTTGCATTTTCTGCGCTTTTAGAGGTGTCTTGCCTTTTCATCGCATTTCGTGCGCTTACCGACGTCAGCACCCTTGCAATATTGCGCCGTACTGTCTTGATTTCTCCGAGTTCTTTCTTGAGAGTGCCCCTGGCCGCTCCAGATTTCAGCTTAGAAAATTCGGAACGAAGATCGTTCAGCTTCTTGGTGAGGTCAGAATCAGACAGTTTTTCAAGTTCTTTTGATTCAAGATTTTTCATTTTCAATACGTTCCTCCTTCTTGCTCGAGGAACTTCGCCTCGAGGACCCTGGAGTTTGTGTCTCCTCTCTAAAAGCTACCTGTTCGCCTGGCTGGGCTGTAGCATGTATAGCTTCTTCTGAAGGAGATTCCACCTCTTTCTGTGTGGTTTCTTTCAACTCAATATCTGGCGGGACAGCATCCCTTATGGCGATCTGGACCTGCACGCCATAAAGGCCCATCTTTAACAGTACATCAGTTGTCGCTCTCCGAACCACTTGTTCAGCGGAGTCTCCACTCTTTGGAACAACGCCAGCAGTGTACTTTTCAAAATGCGCACGCTCGCTTCTAAGCTTTCCCGCGATCACAATTTGAGCGCCCATTGCACCTGCGTTCATCATTGAATTAAGAGCCCAAATAGAAGCCCTTCTGAACGCAGTTCCGCGAATCACAGTCTGTGCGATCCTCGACGCAACGATCCTGGGATTCAATTCGGGTGAAGTTTCTTCCACGACTGAAATCTGAGGATTCGGGAGAGAGAATTTCTTCTCCATCTTCTCGGTGAGGTCTCTAATTCCCATCCCTCGCCGGCCTATTACAAGCCCGGGCCGCTGGACATATAGCGTGATCCTCGTTCCCACAGGAGATGTCATAATGTCAACCCCTCCATAACCAGCATCACGCAGCTCTTTTTCCAGGAATTCATCTATCTCGGCGTTGCGCGAGAATTTGTTCATGACTTTCTTGGTTGTGGTGATGGTGGCGGTAGACATTTTCTAGGCCTCCGTTGCAACCAGTTCAATATGCACAAGAGTATTGAACGAAGGTGACGACCGCCCCTGCGCTCTGGGAGTATAAGCTCGAATGATCCGACCTCGATGTGCGGCTGCATGAATAATCTTCAATCTATCAAGGTCAAGCCCCTTGAACTCCGCGTTTGCCTCCAAATTGTTCAACACGTTCATGACCTCACGAGCGGCCTTTACGGGATATGCCCCAGTATGGAAACCGCTAATTTCTGAGTGGTGAGAGCCTTTTTTCTTATAACGCCTGAAAGGAACGGCAGCTTTCTTGTCCTGAACATTCTCGAGAAAGTCTTTTGCGTCTTTCAGGAGTTTTCCTTTGATGAAAACACAGACCTCTCTTGCCGCCTTTGCGGATACATCTACCTCTCTACCACTAGCTCTGATATGTAGAAGAGGGTCGTATCTCTGGAAGCTATACCTGAAGAGAGGCAATCTTTTGAAAACACTTGTAGAGTACTGGGTTTCTGAATATGGAATAAATACCTATCGTTGATTCTGAATAATTCCCCGACTCGGACTCGAATCATCGACTCTTGCCCAGATTATTTCAGAGGAACATACAAGCTGGAACGCGAAGCGCCGATTCCTGGGGTCCCATGCTGTACTTTCTTATTTGTGATCACAAATTCTCCGAGATAGTGTCCTATCATCTCCTGCTTAATCTCTAGGGGGACGAATTCCTTTCCAGAGTGTACTTGAATTGTAAGACCCGCCATGTAGGGCAGTATCACCATGTCCCGCGCATGGGTCTTGATTTGACCTTTCAGCTTTCCTTCCTTTGCATGCCTTGTTTCCTCGATGAGTTTCTTTTTCTCATCAGAGATTCCCCTGTTAAGACTACGGCGCTGTCTTGATGGCAGAAGACCAAGGAATGATTCAAACGACATTCCCTGAAGCTGTTCTAGTGAATATCCGCGATACTTGTATTCTCTTGGCATCCATGCTCTACCTCGCGGTGACCTCTGTCCTCAACCTTTTTCTTCCAGTTTTTCTTGGAGCAATCAACCCGACCTTCCTCCCGGGTGGCGCGTTTCGCGAAGTGGAGGTGGATTTTCCTGGGTGTTGGTGACGTCCTCCACCAAAAGGATGGTAGACTGCGGCCATTGCGATTCCTCTCATTCGAGGATAAATCTTCCCCTTTGATTTCATGAGATGATATCTCGGACCCGCTCTAAGAAATGGCTTGTCTACGCGTCCTGCTCCGCTGACAATGCCAATTGACGCTCGACATTTAGGCGGAAGGATGATAGTCTTCCCAGAAGGCATTCTTACGACGGCACCATCAGGAGTATTTGCAAAAAGGACTGCAGATCCACCGGCGTTTCTCACGAGTCTTCCCCCGTCGCCTTTGTATCTTTCGATGTTGCAGATTTGAGTTCCTTCAGGTATGTTTGTGAGGGGAAGCACATTTCCAGTCGCGAGCGTTGCCTGAGATCCTATTTGTATACTCGAGCCAACAGTCATTCCAAGGACCGCAGGAATGTAACACATTCTCCCCGAGACATCAATTTGCGCAAGTGGGTACTCGCGACCCCGCTCGTGGACGATGTTGACAATTCTCCCCTGGATGGTGTCATCCGCAACAACAAATGGATATCCAACCGTAGCAAACTTGCCCTTAGTCGGGGCTCTATATTGAAGTCCACCCTTTCCCCTGTGCCGTTGTAAAATTCGCTTACCCAAACAATGCTACACCAGACCCAACTTTGAAGCTAGATCGCTAGCTGAACTTTCAAGCGAAAGACGGATGTATGCTTTCTTGCCAGTAACAGTAATTGCCGTATTCACAGTTTGCACCTTTACGTCATAAAGCGTCTCCACAGCTTGTTTGATGCCCTTTTTTGAGGACTTGTTGTCTACAAGGAAAACCATCTTGTTCTGCCGCTCCAACATGTCGAATGTTTTTTCCGTCACATAAGGACGTAGAACTATTTTCAGTGCATCTTCAGGACGCATATTTTTCACCAATCGCTAGAACTTGTTTCGGAAGGGATTTGAAGGCGCTCTCCGTCCAAATCGTGAGTCGCCCAGGAGAAGAACCCGGAGCAAGGTCGAGAACAGATAGGTCTGATCCTTTAGCGACGCCAAAGCCTGAGACAGATTTCAAAATTTGCTTCAGATGACTGCTATCGGATACTACGAAAAGCGGTCCAACGGCGCTTCTCTTGACGTGAGCGTATCTTGAGCTCACTTTTTTCTTTCGTTGATTCACTCTTCCAAATTCTGCTTCGGCTCCTAGCGCAAAAAACAGTTTCTTGAGGTCGCGCACCTTTGGGAGTTTCTCCACTTCGTCTGAAACAACAATTGGCAGCTGAGATTTGAAGGAATGCCCTCGCTTCGCAACAAGTGCCTGATTCGCAGTTGCTGCTATCGCATGCGCAAGCGCGAGCCTCCTTTCTTTTGTGTTTATTTCCTTTCTGATTGCCTTCTCCGAGCGCGGTGGAAACGGAAGTCTTCCATGCACAATGCTTGCAACGCCACCAGCCATTCCAGATTTTGAATATCTCTCGCCCTTCACTCTTGGAATCCTTGAGATTCCTCTTCCAGTTGGCGGGTTTGAGGTTTCCGCCGTCGTCCTCTCTCCCGCGAGAGGATCACGCCCTTGAATGCTTCTCCGGTGCGAGTCAAGCACAACAAAGGCTCTCCATATTAAGTCCACCCTGACGGGAAGTCTGAAAACATCCGGCACGTTCACATCGCCTACTTCCTTTCCTTCGAGGTCGAGCACCTTCACTTGAAAATCCGTGGTCATGTTTCAAAAGCCGCCATGCGAATTATTTTGCCTGAGGTGCAACCACCATTGGTGCATGCATCGAAATCCCAGATACATTAAGCTCGATTATTTTCGGAGGCTGGATCTTCTGCCTCCTCGGATAGATAGGGAGCCGCAGATCCACGAGCCTTTTGATTGGACCTGGAACCGGCCCGCGCAAAATTACGTAGTCGCCCTTCACCTCTCCAAAGTGCAGGAATCCGCCACTAGGCGTAATAGGAATTTGCTGGGCATTGCCAATCGCAAGCACTCTGCTGTTCCTCGCCATTCTCTGATGAAAGCCCATCTGGCCTGCCCTCGGAACAGTATACATCACAGTGGCAGGATGCCAAGGGCTGATTACACCGACAGCCCTAACGCTCTTTCTCGATTTATGTTGCTTCCTTTTGATTCCAAAACGTGTGACTGGCCCTTCAAAACCCTTTCCTTTCGTGATCGCAATTGCATCAACATAAGACCCCACTTTGAGAAAATCTGAACCCTTCACTTGCTTGCCCAGGATTCCTTTTAGATACTCAAACTGTGTTTTCACATCGCCACCAGCTATATGTATCTCTTGAACTTGCGGGATGTCATTCGAAAGACCGGCGTCGCTTGGAATCACACCTACTACAGCAGAAAATTCCACAACCTGATCCAACTTAGAACGTAGTTTTTCAAGCCGAGACGAGATATCCTTGCTTTTGGATTTGAAGCTAATTTTTTCACTGATTTTTTGATCCAGCGTGCTGGCGAATACATCGTCTATTACGTAGTTTTTTCCATTGGATCTACGGTACGCACGGATTCCATAAACCGTGATTGAAGGTGTAGAAAGCACCGTTGCGGCATTGAACATAGGTTTCCCGAAATTGGGAGTTCTTTCTCTATCATCGACAGTTATGACTTGAATCATGCCTGCCTTGAAAGCAGGAAAACCTGCAAGCATCGGACGCTCAACTCCCCGCTCTGTCCATGTCCTGATTCGAGGGAGCAGAACTTGGTGCCTCGCCCTTGGAGCAAAGGCTAGAGAACCTCGCCTAGGAGCGTTATGCTTTCTGTGACCCATAAGAAACAGCCGTATTGGATTTTTGCGCAGTATTCGGTTTTTAAACGTTTAGCGCCAGATTCATTGACCTTACTAGAGAGTGTGACCGCCATTCACTAGGAAAGCCGTACCGAAAGCACGAATCAGGGTTCGCTCATGAACTTTACAAATTCCTCTTTTGTGCGCTTCGCAAGAGTGTAATTTGATTCGAACTGTTCTTTCAATGTAGCACTCGGCTTGGGCCCATAATCATGTCCAGGGTAGACAACGAGATTTGGGTCAAGTGCCTTCAACTTCTCGAAACTGTCAAAGAGCGCTTCCGCGCTCCCTCCAGGAAGATCCACCCTGCCACACTCTTCGATGAAGAGCGTATCGCCTGTGATGAGGGCAACATTATCCACAACTACACTCATGCTTTCGGGCGAATGGCCGGGGGTGTGTATGAATTGGAATCTTACACCTCCCAGCATAAGCTCTTCCCCATCATCTACACCAACATCCTTTTTCGCAAGAGATCTATTGCTCATGACTATCTTGGCACGCGTGACTTCAGAGAGAACCGAATTGCCCTCAACGTGGTCAAAGTGTGCATGAGTGTTGATTATGTATCTCAAGACAAGGTCTCTCTCTTGAATTATCCTGAGAAGCTTTTGCACTTCCCAAGCAGGGTCAAAAATTGCGGCATCAAGCGATGCGAGATCTCCCACAAGATATGAGAAATTCTTGTACTGACCAACAGGTATTTGTTCTATGAAGAGAGAGTTCTTCAAAATGGAAGGCCTATATTCTCGACTATGATTTCTCCACACTTTTGTCTTGCTGTTTGGCTGCATAGCATGCCCTTTTTGATTCCATGCATTGAAATTGTCACATCTGAATCAACTCCGAGTTTGCACCTGCCACTGTCAGCCTCTAGCCCGGAAGGTACGTCTACGCTAACTATGAGTGCTGATTGATTCTCATTCATTTTCGATATTACAAGCCCTTGCAGCCTTCTCGGCCTTCCTTTGAAACCAGTTCCAAAGATTGCCGAAACAACTACTGCTGCCTCTTTCAACTTTATCTGAAACTTGCTCAGGTCCTCGATAGTGTTTATGCGTAATTTTCTTACCACTTGTAATCTTCCCAGTACTTCCCAATTCTTCTTAGCTTCCTGAGATCTGATATTACGTTCGTCTCCGATTAAAGCAACGGTAATTCTGAACTTTCCCTTCCAATAGCAGAGATGCCTTGCTGCGACAAAGGCATCTCCACCGTTGTTCCCTGTCCCTGCTACAACAAGCACATTGAGTGCCGGTGCATTGGAGTAACCTCGGTCGCACTGACCGAAAAAATGATTGTAAACGAATTTTGCTATTGAGCCACCAGCGTTTTCCATCATCATCATCTTCGATATTCCGATACTTTCCCCCTGGTTCTCCAGCGCACTCATTTCCTTTGTCATCAATTGTCTAGTAAACAGATCGATTGTCATTATTTTCTCACTGGGCTTTCATTTGGCTGTCGCAATGCAACACATTGCAATCAAAAGTGATTTAACGTCTTGCCTTGTTCTTCGCCAAAGAGAGTGATTAGCGCCACTTGGAAAGACCGTCTCGTAGAGTTAGCGAATCTGCGCTCGAAATTGCAAGACTAATGATGCCGCAAGATGCAAATGTCCAAGGGAACGTTTATGGTGGCACAATAATGAAATTGATGGACGAAGCTGCGGGCTCAGTCGCAGCAAGGCATTGCAGGACGAATGTTGTCACCGCCTCAGTGGACAGGATGGATTTCTTCAAGCCGGTGTACATAGGGAACTTATTGATTCTCAAGTCTTCGGTCAACTTTGTTGGAAAGACTTCGCTCGAGCTAGGGGTGAGAATCGAAGCGGAAAACATGAGGACTGGAGATATAGTTCACACTGGGTCATCTTACCTAACATTTGTCGCATTGGATGACCAGGGCAGACCCGCACTTGTGCCAGCTATCATTGCGGAAACGAACACAGAGAAACGAAGATACAGTGAGGCACAGATGAGAAGGGAGCAGAGGCTCGCTCTTGCGCGAAAAATAGACAAATCGTAAGCGACTCTTCATCTGTTAGAGGATCACATTGTGAACAGCGATAGGATTCATAGCTTAAACCTTGTGGCGTATCAAACTAGGAGACCACAAGGCCGCCACATCATTTTCCGGAACCTGTCTCGAGGACACAAGCTTGGCTCCGGTTTAGAAGGTCGATCTCATAGAATGGATTGCAAACTGGCACTCCAATAGCGATGAGTATTAAGTTGCGAACTGGTTTGAAGCTTTCGGAATAGTAACCCTCGTATGCACAGGCATTTCTAGCACAGAGAAAAGGAGTCCTTCTCCCTTCTTGAACATGCTGGATTGCCGCGAAGGCTAACAACAACCTCGAAGGGATCAAACGAACAGCGCCCTGAAGAATTCGCTTGCTCATTCATTATAGGCATCCGGAAAAGAATATTATCTTGCCCAGCGCGAACCAGGCCAGATCGTCTGAGTGCGGATTGGATTTGGAATTCAGGTGCTATTTCTGTGACGAAATCAAGAATGAGGAGCCATTCTTTTTCGAGATTGCGGGACAGCGTAAAGAACCCGTCTGCGCTCGATGCCATGACAAGATGGAAATCGTGAGAAGGCTCAAGAAGAGCGAGTCTTCTAACAGGCAGTAGATAGAACTGGCTTCATTAGGTTGCTCTTGTGGATTGAGACTCTCTTTGGCTTTCTTCTATTCTTGAAATACCACACTTCTGCATTCGCGTTGAAGGCCTCGGCCCAAACCTTTAGCAGCTCAAGTTCTTCCTTCTTTGCTCTTGCAGAGCCACTCTTAACCTGAATAAGAAGAATGCTACCTGATCTCGCAGCAAAAACATCAACAGGTCCGTGAGACATTGCACTGCGGCTACAAACCCATCCCGAATTTCTCAGGGTATGCATCACCTGATACTCCCTCGCCCTCCCTTTGCGATAATTAGAATTGGGCAATACTTCTAACCCCTAGTTTCATCACTTTTCGTCGACAGAAAGCTCAAAAAGAGAAAGAGCGTGAAACGTGTCTTTGCTGATCGGATTTTGCAAATAGAGCCCCGATTCACTCGTCTTCTTCGTCCGCTTCAGCTAAAGCGGGTGGAGGTCCGTCGGCCTCGGCATCAAGCTTTTCCAAGGAAAGAAGCTCGAAGCGGTATATATTCTCCATATCCATGTTGTACTTTTCCTTGAGAAAAGTCACCACTTTCCTGCTAAGTGTTGCCCTCAAAGCCTTGAACCTGAACATGTACACTATCGCAAGTTCCAGAGTTTCGACGTCGATTCCATTCGGAAGATCGAGTGTAGCGATGTATCTTCCTTCCGGGAGCTTCTCATAGAACTGAACGTCAATCCTTCTGTCCTTCTTGTTAATGTCCAGAATGTAGCCTGAGCCGGTCCATTCCTCTGACTCTTTGAACTCAGCGTGTTGAATTTCCTCAGCGACCCATTTTGGGATAGATTCTGTTGACATTTCTAGGTTCACCCGAGTCGTGATTTGAAAAGTTTCATGAAAGGCCTAGACAACTCCGATTTCCGCCAATTGCCGGATCGACGACAAGTGTCTATTTTAATAAATCGAAAAAGAGAAGATCTAATCCGAATGCGATAAAAAGCAGATATGCATCTGATTTTTTCTGCTGAAGTCTAGAATGAGTAGCAATCTACTTGAAACTTCTCTTGCTTCTGCTTCGAAGAAACTTGACGAGATATCTGCTCGAAGGGAGAGACTGATTAAAGAGTCAAGAGACATCATATCGCTTTCATCGAAGGCGATAGTTTCAGTCCACACTTCGGATCTTGCCGCTGCAAAGACCTTCTGTGCTCAAGCTAGGAAGCAGCTTGGGACTCTTAGGAGAGTAGCTGGCGCCGATCTTACACGCTACATTTTGGTTCCCGAGCAGGAATATGTTGAGTGCTCTGTCATTCTCTTAGTCACAGAAAGGAAGAAGATACCCTCGATGAAGAATCTTGGAGTCACAACCGCATCGTATATTCTTGGTCTTCTTGACGCTGTGGGCGAGCTGAAGAGAGCAGTGTACGACAGAATCAGGCAAGACGATCTTGCTTCAGCTGAGATCATGTTTTCCACAATGGAAATGTTGTACACTATGGTTTCCCCCTTTGCAGTATACGATAACATTGTCCAAGGTGTCAGGAGAAAGCTCGATGTAGCAAGGATGTTAATAGAGGACACGCGCGCAACCGTTACTGAGGAGGTTAGGCGCGCAGAATTCGTCTCCGCAGTTAATGAGCTTTCTTCAAGACTTGGGACCAGCCCACTCTTGGAGAAGGGAATGAAGCACAAGGGGGCCGCGACAAAGAATGAATCAATCGCGAGCACTGATGCTCAGATAGATGCAGATGAAGATACACAATAAGATGAAAGAGATTCTGAATTTCCAAGACAAGAACTCAATGCGAAGAAACCCCAAATGCTGAAACCATCTCATATACCGACCATAGTAGAGCTTCTCGCCGAAGGAGCCAAGGACAAGCCGGTTCCGCTGACAACGGTCGAACTCGCAAAGAAACTTGGTAAATCCCAGCAACTTGCATCAAAGCACTTGGACGAAATGGAGCGTGAAGGACTAGTCGAAAGGATCAGGAGCCGAGGGAAGACATATGTCAAGCTCACAAAAAAGGGCATTTCGAGTGCCTCCGAGCTCTATGCATCGCTTCAAGCAGCCTTTGGAGTCGGGGAGCAGCTGCTGGAAATTAGTGGCACGATATTCTCGGGCCTGGGGGAGGCAGCATATTACACTTCCATGAATGGGTACAAGAAACAATTCGTTTCCAAACTTGGGTTTGAGCCTTTCCCAGGCACTCTCAACCTTCGCCTCAGTACTCCTCTAGACAGAAAGTTGAAGAGAGATCTTGCTTCATCAAAGGGCATACATATCGAAGGTTTCAACGATGGCACAAGAACTTTTGGTGGGGCAGAGTGCTTTAGAGCAATGCTCAATGAGAAGACGCACTGCATGGTTCTTGTCCTAGAAAGGACGATTTACGATGATTCTGTGCTCGAAATAATAGCGCCAGAGAACATCAGAAAGGCACTCAACCTTAAGGACGGCAACAGGGTTCATGTAAGAATTTCTCTGCGAGACTCAAGTCTCTCTTAAGGAGTCTTGCTTCTCAGCAATTATCTTCGAACTCTTGATAGAAGGCATCGTGCTACTGAGCCTTACCACTTTCACCTGAACTCCTCTTTTTTTTGCTTCTTCAGAAATACGAGACTCTGAATGTGTTTGATCATATCCAAGGGCGATGATATCAGGTTTCAGTAATTCAATCGTCTCGAAGATGTCAGTCGTACTTCCCAGAACGGCGCCATCAACTGGCTTTATCGCAAGAACCAATCTTCGCCTTACTTCCTCTGAATTAAGCGACTTTTTGTGCTTATTCTTCTCAAATGTGATATCCCTAGCCACAGAGATCACAAGAACATCTCCCAGCGCCTTTGATTTCTCGAGAGTCTCCACGTGCCCCGGATGAATGATGTCAAATGCTCCGCCCGCCATTACTACCTTGATATTTTTTCGGCCCTTCGCAGTGAGAGTGTAACTACCGCGTGTAGCATCAAGTAGCCCTTGTTTTTGAAATGATGAGAGCATGTTGTCAAGATCTGCCTTTTCAGCTCCGAGTTCATCAGCAAGATCCAATAAAGTTGCGCTTCCAATCCCAAGTGAAGAGATGTACAGCTTGCCCAGCACCCTTCTCTGGGTCTTTGAAAGATCGGTCAAATGTCTAATCAGCCACTGCGCAAGTCCTGAATAGGCATGAACCATCCCTTCTTAGTCTTAAATGTGTATGCTGTTCCTTGTACACCAATTTGACACGATTCTTTATGAGGATTTCAAAAAAGTTTCAAGAAGAAAGCTATGTAGAGACCGAGTGCCCCACCTAGCGCGAAACAGAGAAGAGATGCGTAGTCGCTGGCCCGCATCGCCAACACATACATTGATGATGGTCTCCTGAGCGCACCGTATGCCCTTGCATCCATCGCTTCGGCAAGATCAAGACTTCTCGTCACTGCGACAGCAATCAACGGAACAAGGAGAGGTATCGTGTTCTTGAGCCTTTGAATCAGACTTCCCTTTTCGAATTCCAGTCCTCTCGAGCGCTGAGCGTCCATTATTTGAATTGCGTCCATCAAGAGAACTGGCACAAACCGGACTGCTATTACGAAGACCATTATGAAATCAATGGGTAGTCGGAACCATCGCATCACCTGCTCTAATTCGTCAGGTGTGGTGGTCAGGAAAAATATGGAAGTTGCTTGAATAACTTCGAACAGCCTGAGTCCGTTGATTATTCCTGCAGTCACAGACTGGTGACTCAAGAACACCGAAATCAAAAAGACTACAAAGGACAAACCACCAACGAATACTAAAGATTTGGAGAATCGCTTCGCAATCTGGGCAACCAGAGATATTACAAAGCAAAGAGCAATCAGGACTGAGAGTTCCACGACACTTTGACTGAGCAATCCAACGATAAAGAGTGTCGCGGCAAGAAAGAGCCTAATTCTAGGATCCATTCTGTGGATTAGTGAGTATCCACGAACGAAGAGAAAGCCAGAAGCAATCCACTGCAAAACTATGTCCCCCCAATTGCTAGCTGTGATATCTGGTCAGCGGCCTGGAATACGTTTGCAGGATATTGTGCAATCCTCATGGAATTGAAAAGTTCAACCAGCTGAGGTAGCAAAACACTAGCTTCCTTCATTTTCTCAACACTCCCAAACACCTCAGCAGCAGACCCGTCTGCAATTATCTTGCCTGCGGTCATCAGGACAGTTCTTGGCTGCAATGGCCAGATAAATTCCACATCGTGTGTAACAACAATAACCGTCCTGCTCTGGTTCTGAAGCGTCCGGATCATTTCGATAAGCTTCTCTTTCTGCTCCGAGTCCTGTCCGACGGTTGGTTCGTCAAGAATCAAGATTTCGGGCTCCCATGCAAGCACGAGCGCGTTGCAGAGTCTCTTTTTCTCTCCTCCGCTCAACTCCATCGGAGGCCTGTCAGCATACTGCTGTAATCCAAATGTGTCGAGAGCCCACCTTGTCCTCTCGTCAATCAGAGCTTGCGAGAAACCAAAGTTCTTGAGGCCGAATTGTATTTCGGATCTAACAGAATCTGAGAATAGCTGGTTGTTTGCATTCTGGAACACTATTCCAACTTTTCTCGAAAGGGTTGCTGAAGTCGTCTCCTTTGTATCGGTTCCAAAGACCGCCACTCTGCCGTGAGTTGGTTTGAGGAGCGCATTTATGTGGCGAACAAGCGTGCTCTTGCCAGCCCCATTTGTCCCCAGTATCGCGACTAGTTCCCCTCGCGAAACTGAAAGGGAGACATGTTTTAGGGCGGCTGTGCCGTTAGGATGGCTATAGTCCACGTTCTCGAAAGAAATGATTGTCTCGTCATTAGGGTGCTTGGAACTTCCTCGCTCAAGTGTGGACATTTTATTAGATGAATCCATGGCTTTCCCTCTCACGCGGGGCTCACTCGCCCTTTCTCTTTGATACGATCTCTGATCTGTCTTCCCAGTTCATCACTGCTGATAGGCAAGGCTTCCTTCCCGAAAGGCAAGAGCTTCGCGAGTCGAACGATTGTGGGCTCCGTCACTCCGTACAATGAAGTCTCTGAATTGTAAAGCACCTCCCTCGGTGGCCCAGCGTAGATGACTTTACCTTCATCTATAACGATGATTCTATCTGCGATTTGTGCAACGAGGTCAAGCCTGTGCTCCACTATCAGCACCGTGATTCCCAGGCTGTCGTGGAGATCTCTGACCACTTTGACGAGCCCCTTTGCAGTGAAAGGGTCAAGAAGAGAAGTCGGTTCGTCTAGAATTAGGATCTTTGGGCGCATCGCAATTACTCCTGCAATCGCGACTCTCTGTTTTTGTCCATCGCTAAGCTCATGGGGAGCACGCAGTGCTAGATGCTTTATCCCCAGTGTTTCCATAGCCCAGTCGACGCGTTCTCGAATTTCTCTTCTTGGTACTCCTAAATTCTCAAGGCCGAAACCGATGTCTCTTTCCACAGAGAACATGAAGATTTGATTCTCAGGGTTTTGGAATATGTATCCCACCTTAGTCGCTAGCTCGCTCATTTTAGTTGAAGAAACCTCAAGACCGTCAACAATTACTGAACCAGAATAGTCACCAGAATGTTGATGTGGGATGAGTCCGTTAATCGCACGCAAGAGTGTACTCTTTCCGGAACCTGACTTGCCCGCGACTACGATGATCTCGCCAGCAGAAACTCTGAGATCAATATTTTTTAGAACGAGTTGGGCTGAACCGTAGTAACGATACGAGAGACCGCCTATGGTAATGATCTCATTTGGGCCTACTCGCGATTCTTGACTCAAACCAGGTCATGCCGTTGGATCGAAATGTATGCTTCACTTGCGGTAGCCTTAATATTATGAAGGCGGGAACAAGATCAAAGGGAATTTGCAGGACATTAAAGACTGCTGTTAGTTCTAGGAAATAAAACAATCCTGTCTGAGGAGTCAACTGAAAGACAAGCATTAGTAGCATGGCATTCGGCCCCGTCATCAGAATAGATCTGGCCATCGCCGCCGTTACGGATGTTGCCAAAAATCTTTGATTCAGGTTCTGCCCTCTGAACAGTTTCAGCCCCACCCAGAGGCCTAATAGCGTGGAAAGTACCGAAAGCAGCTTGAACAAGGGACCAACAATCGGGAAGCTGCTGTGCTGTAGGTTCAGAGCAATCCATTCTACAAACGCAGATGTGACACCAGCTCTTGGTCCGATCATGAGGAAACATATCATCACCGGAATCTCCCCCAGGTCGAAAAAGAGATAACTTACTGGTGCAATGAAGGGAATTATTAGCACAGAGTTTGAAATTATTGTGAGCAAGATCGAAAGCGCGCCGAACAAACCGACCGCGGCAATCTCCCTGGTCTTTGGGATAACTACTACTTTCTGAGAGGAATTACTCATAACGAAATTGTCGTCGAAAATAGGATAATAAATTTATGGTAGCTACCACTAATCTGGTAATCTGGTACGAAGTCTCCCCACGATGGTATCCACGAGGACAGGCCCATCCACCTTCCCTGATATTGACGCAGCGGTAGAATGCCCGCCACCGATCAAACCCATTTCAATTGCAATTGATGACAATAGTTCCCCGAGGTCGACCTTAGTGGTTCTAAAAAATTGCTGTGAGCTTCGCAACGATATTCTTGTCTCCCCTTCATGATCACCATAAGCCATCCCGACATCGCCTCCGAGGTCAACAAGCGTTCTCGCAACGGATGCCTGAAAGCTTGAAACTTCACTTCGAACAATGAAGTATTTTCCGATTTCTTCATACTTCAGCCGCTGAGCAGATTTCATACGGGCGATTACCTCGGATCTCTCAGGTTTGGACCTCAGGAGCTCCTTTGTCTCATCAATCCGCGCCCCTGCTCTAATTAATCCCAATGCCGCCACAAGAGTTGACTCTGTGGCGATACCAAGATGTTGCGAATCAAACATAAGGCCCGCGAGAAGTGCCTTTGCAGTTTTTTCATCAAGGTAATCTGCTGGAAAGAGAGAGGCCGTTATTTCGCAAGTCGAAGTTGAATTGTCATCAACAATTGTCTCAAAGTGTGTCCATCCATTTGCATGTTCCTCTTTGTTCGAGTGATGGTGGTCTATCAGAAGCTTCCTCGCCTGACTTGCAATCACATCTATGGCATAAGGTTCCAGAAGCGCCAGCTCCCCTACATCCGTAGCAACTATCAGGTCTGCGTCTGCAATCTCTTCGCTTGTCACAGAGTCAACGAAATCAAGCCCAAGCTTCTTGCAAACTAAAGCCCCAAGCATACTTGCTCCCTGTGGCGCAATGATCTTTGAAGTAACAAGGCAATTAGAATCAGAATCAGCCACTGCCTTCTTGATTGCTCGAGAAATTCCGTATGCAGCGCAAAGTGCATCCGGATCTGCCTGTCTGTGAGTAAAAATCAGGGCTGAAAGACGTAGCTTCTGATTCTCACGAAGGGCAAATATTTCCTTGAACGATTTTAGCTGAGAGTATATTGATTTTTCTCCGAATCTCGGCTTTTCTTCGCGCACTGTCAAATCGGATAGTCAGCAAGGCGCCCTGATTATTAGATTATGCTGGCAACTTTTCCTTGGATTGATTGAAGACTCAAGAACCTGGTTGGGCCTGAGATGTGCTTCGGCCCTTGATTGCATCTTCAATCTTGGTCTGGAGATCCTTAACATTTTCCCGCACACGCTGCTCTTGCTTTATGAGAACTGCAGATCTAGTCCCATATAGCTCTCTTCGCTCTTCTAGATCTTTTAGAACATCCTCTCTCTTCGCCCTGACCAGGATGTTTCCTGCGCTCTTGTAGACTGGGTCAGAGTCAGATGCTTTTTTGAGCTCTTCAAGCGCCTTCGAGATTTCATTGGATTCCATTTCGACCTGCTGCTTTTGAACAAGAATTGCCTGCAGATTCTGTTGCAATTGTTCAAATCTTGCAAGCTGCTCCCTGAGATAGGGAGGAATCTCTTCTGTGGCACTCAACGTGTAATCCGAAATCCCAAAGTGAGAAACCCGATTATTCAGTCTTTCTGTGCAAGATTGATCCCCGGCTGGAATCAGAGACTGCATTGATTGCCTGAAGCGAGGCAGAGACTAATCTAAGATTGGTGTTAAGGCTCGCCCTGAGCGAAATCAGATCGTGTGAGTCAAACAACAGGGCTACAGAACGATCATCCGCAAGTCTAGAAATTCTCATCTTGCATTTGTTCCCAGATCTAGCCTCTGGAGTCATTGCATGCACAACCGCCCTTATTCTAGCAGGGGAGTCCTTTAGCTGTACACACAGTTTCACTGCGCAAATTTTTTTTCTGCAAGGCTCCAAGTATCAGATCTCCTAGAGAGATCCGTTGCATCGATTACTTTAGGAACGAACAGTTGGAACATTGTAGGCTTCGCCGGCGACAGTGTATTTGCATGTGCGGCATTGCCAGATACCCGCACTCTGTCGTCTGAACCTTGTTGAACCGCACGAGGGACATCGCCTCGTTCGTTTCAGAGTGGACATTACGCGGCTGTACCTTTTTCTGACAGTCGAACCGTATTTTGCCCCAAGACCTCTGAGACTTCCTCGCTGCCGGCGACTTTCTCTAGACAGATCCGACACCCTGTTTTAGAATCAACCGTGCTTCTTCTCCTTTAAGCTTAGCGGTACGCGCGGCAAAGATAACTTGATCTAAGGTCAGAGAACCCGGTAGCCCTTTCTGTCCTGCGCATATATTGCCTCTATCATCTGAGACAAAAGTGATCCTTGTATCCATTACCGCTTCCTCCTCTGAAGTGGGATCAACTATGAGGTGTTCACCAATCTTTGCCATTGTGACAGCGACAGGGATTGTCTGTACCGGAAGTGGCATCTTCTGATCAGTCTTCACTGGCGCTCCGCCTTCGGCAGGCACCTCGTATTTTGGAATCCTTGTGCTAAGGATCGCAGCCACCGTGGCTGCTGAGACAGCATCAAACAAGTTCCCATCTACGTTCAGAATGCTGACGTCAACAAACACTGCGTAGACATGCTTGCCTGGCACTAGCACCAGCTTCGACACATCTATCATTCCAGATTCCCTGACGCCGCGATCCGTTACCCTCGCAAGCTCAATTGTTCTTTCATCTGGAGGACCTGGCTCCGCGTAGGGCGAAGCTAGTGGAAGCACTTCGGCGCTTACAACTAGAAGACCTTTGTCAGGGGTGTCTGGAAAGGGAGTCCCCATGTTAACCTTTACACCGGCTATGACTTCGGTATTTCCAAGCGTCACTCTTGCAGAGCCTTCTGCTTTTTCTATGACGTTGGTAACAACTGTGAGATCTCTTCTGTCGAGCAAACCTCGTCCATCGAGTCGCTTGCCCTTAACGAGCAACTCATTCATTTGTGCACGCTTTAGTTGTTCAACTACGATTGTCTTTTTCACTGCAGACATATTACTGACCTCCTTCCGGAACTTCTGACCTGCCGAAGTATTTTCCAATCAAAGCCTCTCTTTGAAGTTGATAGACTTGCTTGCATCCTTGAACCGCGAAGTTGAAGGCTTTGTTGAATTCTTCATCGTTGAGTTGACCGTCAAGCTGCAACAGTGTTACCTGGTTTGAGGAGGGCATTATTGCTATTGGAAGGTCTGCCTGTCCTTCTTTGTCTTCAATGTCATCTACATCAACAACCACTTGCCCTGCAACCTTTCCTGCAGCGCATGCTGCCACCAGATCTCGCATGTTTATCCCGGCGTCAGCTAGGGCAACTGACGCCGCGGAAATACCGGCGCATCTTGACCCTCCGTCAGATTGCAATACCTCCACGAACACATCGATAGCCGTCCGTGGATAGTCCTCCAGCATTAGTGCTGGTTCGAGAGCTTCTCGCATCACCTTCGAAATCTCAATCTCCCTTCTTGACGGGGCAGGATTCTTTCTCTCTTCGGTTGAAAACGGTGACATGTGATACCTACACCTCAAAAGAGCTTTATCGGGCAATGCGCTATGCTTCGGGTGAACTTCCTTTGGGCCGTACACTGCGGCCATGATCTTGTTCTTGCCGAACTCGATGTACGCCGATCCATCAGCGTTCCTCAAGATCCCCACTTCGATTTTCACGGGACGGAGCTCGTCGATTTTTCTTCCGTCGATTCGCAAGCCTTGCTCGTTTATTAACGAGCGGCTATCTCCACCTGCTTTTCCCATATTTCACTCATCTATCCTATGCTTACAATAATTCAAAACATGAAGACGAAATCCATTCAATCAAAAAATCGAGATCCCTATTCTTCAGGCTCTTTGTCAGACAATTCGCCTTCATCTGTCTTTCCTCTAGTCGCTTCGTCCACAGTCGACTCACTGGGTTCAACCTGCTCATCGTTCGGCCGTTCCTGGAATTGTTCTCCTTGAGCTTCCTGAGGTGTTATCCCCAATAGTCCTTGGACTTTCTCTGTGAGATCAGGAGAATGAGCTTGATCTTCTACAAGATTCACTGCTGTGATTGCCCGCAAGATATCGTCTGGCGCACCCACCACGACCACTACGCCATTCTGTCCGATCAGCATTCTGCAGTTCGTGCCAGATTCAATTGATCTAATCATAGAGCCCTTTTTTCCAATCAGGCGAGGAACCTTTGCAGGTGAAATCTTCACGGTTTGTCCTCTGGGAATCCGCCCAAGACCTGGTCCAGAGATTGATAAAAGCGGATCTCGCGTCCTGTCGAACGCAATGACCTTCGCAGCAATCGTGTCGCCAACTGCGAGCCTGTCAGTCAGTGAGTCCTTGGCGGGAGAGTAGTCTCTTCCAAAAACAGACTGTGCCGGCAGGACCCCGAAAAAGCAGGAGTTCATGTCCACTTCCCATGAGAAAGCTGAATAGTCGATTACTTTTCCAACCACTAGGTCATCTATCCTGGGAATATATGGTCCCGAGAGAGGAACTACCCTGACCGCGTCATGTGCAATTTCCGCCATGCCAACTCTAGTAGACACTATCTTATCTCCTACGCGCATAACGTTTGTTTCAGCACGAAGACTTCCATGAGCCACAACCTCGCCCGGAATGACGAATCTTCTCTTTAACTCTGGCACAGCTTTCACCTGAAAATACACGCATTTAACCTTGATATTCAATGCATGACCGTGGCCTGGGCAGTTCCCTTTGTAAGGGAGCCCAATCGGTCAAGCAAAGTACTGTGCACTCCTGCGGGTATTTCAATGATTACCGTGAGTCCGCCATCTGCACCCCATTCTTCCTTAACAATTTCACCGGCTCCCTTTAGCGCGCCAAACGATTGGGAGGAATATAGAGCTGGCACCTTTACGAGCAGTTTGATCTTTTCTGATTTTAGTGGCAGAAGGCTCCTCAACTGGTCAATCACCGTCTTAGTTTGTTCAGCGACATCCCTGAATGGGTCGATAGATAGTCTGACTTCCGACATTGCTTGCTCTATTCGCAATGGTGGGTGCGGCAATCCAGTACGCGGATCCACGTAATTGCGCGCAATTGTTGCGACGATCTGCTTTCTTTTTTCCTCCACCAGTTTTCTCCTCTGATCAGTCGTGAGATTGAGATCCCCTTTTCTGAGAATAGTTTCGGCGATCTGGAGGAAATTGTTCGTCTTGAAGTGTTTGAATAATTTTTCCGATGGAACGCGCATTCCTTTGTTGGAATCTGAGTAGACTTCATCGACTGCAACAATCTGAGAAATATCCACATTTCTTCCGAACTTGAAGTCAAGAGCTGGATCAGGATGCACAAGTATCTCAAAATGCTCTCCGTCCAAAGTCAGTCTTACAGTTGAAAATTTACTTGACAAATCAATCTTGCACCCTGCAATCTAAATTTGATAGATTGTGCCCAGACCCGAGACCCAATGTGGCAAGATCTTTAAACCAAAAAAGGCGCTTGGATGCAGCCATCCCGCGTCATTTCCCGAGCGCTAAGAGCCGAGCTCATTGAGAAGGTTGCTTTGAGACTCTGCTTCGAGCTTTTTCAGCATATTTGTCGATTTCTTGGTCGCCCAACCTTTTCATCTGTTTGGTAGCAACCGGAATCATTGCCATTTTGATGTGGCGAGTTCCAATCTTATCTTCGCTCACCAAGTATATCGACTCTACGGCAAGAGTTAGTGCCTCTTCTTCGGAAATCTCTTCTTTGTATCTTTGCTGAAGATATTCAAGGACTTGATCTGAACCCGCCCCAATGGCAATCGCATAGTAGCCGATGTAAGTCCCGCTAGGATCGCAGAGGAAAAGTTCAGGGCCATTTGAATCCACCCCAGCGATGATTAATGAAACGCCAAAAGGCCTGACACCAGCGTATTGCGTGTATTGCTGAGACATGTCTGACAATTTCTTCGCAATTGTTTCGACCTCTACAGGTTCGTCGTAAACTAACCTGTTACTCTGAGCGGCGACACGCGCCTGATCGACTTGGACTCGCGCATCCGGCACGTATCCTGCGGCAGCAACCCCTAGATGATCATCCACTTGGAATATCTTCTGCGTTTCTCCTGGAGCCTGGAGTGTTCTTGGCTTTTCCTCTACGGCCAATATAACGCTTGATTTTGTTCTGATGCCAACCGCAAGCGAACCTCGTCTTACCGTCTCTATTGCATATTCAACTTGGTATAATCGCCCATCAGGAGAAAATACCGTGATGGCTCTATCATAACCAGCAGCAGCCGGAAACATCTAATGAAAAACCTCGACAAAAACACTCTTTGGCGCAGATTTAAGTGTTACAGCCCCGTCGAATGCGCAACAGATGAAGGTTTCTCTAACAAGCCAGTCTATCGAAAAGTTTTGGAATTTCGTCTTGGATTACATCATATGAATGTGGCGATATTGACTAGATCAATTGAGAGGATTGAATTTCGAGGGCATCCCAACGTCCTTGGACTGCATCGCAACACAATTGAGGTAACGAAGGATATTGAGATCTCCAAAAGGGCAGACTGCGTCATCGGGGTGCGGGCGTCGAAAGCCTGCATTGATTTCAACAGCTCTCTGAAACAGCACATACGCACTGGAGGCCATTTGCGGTTTGAGTTGAGAGTGAAAGAAGAGAAGTATGAATTCCAAGGAATGGGAAGCAATAGTCTAAAACTGTCGGACGAGCGTGAGTTGGTGCTCCGGAAATCTGACTTTGCCAGCATAAGAACAGGAGCTATAAGGTGCTCTGCGGCAGCGGTCGACGTTCCAAGATCCATTATCAGGAATCTCCAAGATCCGGATTCTACAGGGATGCTCATCATCATACCTATTGCCACGAGTAATCAGGAAGAAAATTTTGTATGGAATCTTCCCGGATAAGCGGCTTCTGTTAATCAGTGATTACTTCAATGCTAGATAGTTCGTCTTAAATCACATTCGCTGTTAGTGAGAACGCCGTTTTCCATGGATCTAGATGTATCTGCGCTGAAGTTCAATCCATCCTACACTTTTGATTGCGGCCAGGCTTTTCGCTGGCGACCTGTTGACTCGCAAAAAAGCATCTGGGTTGGCGCAATTGGTAGATCAGTGATCAGTGTCACTAGAGATCGTGTCAGAATACATTCTCAAGAAGTGCATGCGCAACACCATAGTGATAAAGTACTTGACTACTTCACTCCAGAAGATGATCTCGATTCCATATTGGAGCGTCTCCCAAAAGACGAATTCCTCTCAGGAGCCATTCGGGAGTTTCCCGGACTTCGCATTCTCACCCAGGATCCATGGGAATGCCTTGTATCTTTTGTTTGCTCAATAAACAAGAACATCCCTGCAATAAAACTTGCAATCGAAAACCTTTGTGATCGATTCGGTGATCCGATAAGTTCGGATATCGGCATTTATCACACATTTCCTTCTCCAGAGGCGCTCGCCAACGCGAAGCAATCGGACCTTCTCTCCTGCAAAGTCGGATTCCGATGGAAATACATCAAGTACATAGCGATGAAGATCCAGTCAGGAGAGCTCAACCTAGAGTCTCTTAGGAATCTCTCCTACGAAGATGCTCGGCAGGCAATCGTCAGCAAACTTTCTGGGCGTACTTTCGGAGTTGGCCCGAAGGTGGCTGACTGTGCACTCCTCTTTTCTCTTCACAAGACGAATGCTTTCCCTATCGATGTCTGGATGTCGAGGTGCATACGCGAACACTATGCGAGCATGCTTCGAATAGAGAAGACAGTATTGAAGAAATCTCTTACGCCAAGAACCTACGCGCTGCTTTCTGGAACAATGCGTTTGCATTTTGGAAAATATGCAGGATACGCTCAACAATATCTCTACATGAAGACGAGAACTGACTCGCTTTACTCAAGGTAGAGTGCAGGCTTGAGCGGAAGCGCAAATTTCGCCTTCTGCTTCGGGTCAAATTTGTCCTGATACTCACTACGATGGAGTACGACTTCTGCGCCTAGTTCCTGCTTGATATAATCAAGTGACTTGCGATAGGTTTCCTCTTCTTCAAAACGACTCGCAATATCTAAGTACACCCTGACAAAATCATCGCCAAGTTCGTTTATGGTCCTTGTAATTCTTGGTAGCATGTTTGCCGCGTCTTTCTTAGGAACATCAGGATTTGAAGCAAAGAATGTTTGAAGTATTTCTCCTACATTAGTTCCTCTACCCCGCGCTCCTATCGTAAGGCTCAATAAGGCGTAACTCCATTTTGGAGCGAGATAAAGGTGAATTCTGGAAGCTTTCGCAGGCAGTAACTTCATTATGTTCTGCACATCAGAAATCAGCCTCTGAAGGGCAAGCTCTGCAAATTCTGCATCTGCATGTAATCTTAAACCATCTGCCACGGGGTAGCTTGATCCCGAAATAAGGGCAGTGTTGCCAAGCATGGAATTGATTTCCTCACTAGTGTAAGGAATGAAAGGAGCCAGTAATCGCATCCATGTGTCTAATGCATAAGTCACGAGCTGCTTTGAAGGACTGCCCGTTCTCTTCAGGTAATACCGCATGTCACCCCAGTAACCATAGAAGGCATCTTGGAATGCAGACTTTGTCTTCATTTGGTCTAAGAACTCGATAACTTTGGAAATGTGCCTTTGTATCCGGCTCTCGAACAGAAGCTCTGGCTCCTGATATACATCTGACTCATTTGAGTTTTTCATCAGCGCTGAAACGAAACTCGGAATGCTATTGATCTTGGACTGGATGTCTCTTACATTCTTTTCTCTCCAGTCAATATCATCCATTCCTTCAGCACCACTTACAAGTGCCGCCCTAAGTGTGTCTGCCCCGAACTCTTCAAGAGCATGGGAAAGTGTAATCACGTTGCCTTTGCTCTTGCTCATCTTAATGCCCTCATTCATCATCATGCCATTGGCAGAAATTCCAGATGGCCATTTCTCTTTGGGGAAAAAGGCTACATGCTGGAACACAAAGAAAGTCAAGTGATTGGGAATAAGTTCCTTGGCAGAGTTGCGCAGGTTGACAGGATACCAGTACAGAAACTCCTCTCTCATTTCTTGGATTAGCTCTGTCGGAATGCCTGTACTTCGAGAGACTCCTTTGGCATTGCCTTCACCAAGAAGAACATAATCAAAGAATTCGTCACTGAGTAGGCCTGGGCCGATGGAGTATTTTCTTATCGCGGCGTTGATGGTATAGAATGACATATAGATCGTGGAGTCGCTCAGTGTTTCCACTATCCAACCCGGAGACCACGGTAGAGGAGTCCCCAGACCAACTTTTCTCGCACATGGCCAGTCCTTAATCCAATCGATTACATCGTGGAACCATTGACGCGCAGAGTCCGGATAAATGGCAGCCCTGTCAATACACTCATGCGCTAGTCTCTTCCATTCGGGATCGGAGTACTTTAAGAACCACTGGTCTTCCAGAATCTTGACAGTGCATTGCGTAGTGCACCGGCAGACCACTTTCTCCGGCAGATCGTAGAAGGAATCGGCAAGTGATTTCTCCTTTAGTTCCTGAATGATCAGTGGCTTTACCTCTTGCACTTTCCTTCCTTGAAACCGGCCCGTGTTTTTGTTGAGAACACCTTGGTGAAACTCCTTCTTGTAAATCTCGTTTGTTGCTTGATCTATTCTGGGATCTTTCTGATCCTTGATGTTCATTTTTTCTACGATTTCAAGTGCTGGGAATTCTCCCATTCCCGGAATCGAGATGAGCGAGATCGGCTTGATTTGTCCGATCTCATCTAATGAAAGACTGAACTGCTCTTGCACCATTGTGTCTTGCTGTAGATCTCGTAGGGCGACATAATCCATCGGAGCATGCGCTGGGACGCTGTAGACTACGCCAGTGCCATTCGCTGGATCAACAAACCCCGCGGGTAAGATCACCAAGGTGCGCGAAGGGTCTAGAGGATGAGTCACCTTTTTTCCTATCAGATCACTCCCCATCATTGTTCGTGCAACTTCTACTTTCTTTAGTTGATCGCCAAGCTTTACTGCAGCCTTTTCGCTTACGATCCATCTCTCTTTGCCATTGATTGTCGCTTCAACATACATTGCGCCAGGGTTGAGCCAGAGGTTGGTCACTCCGAAAATTGTCTCTGGTCGGAAAGTCGCCGCGGGGAGCCTCACTTCTGCAAGCGTCGAGTTCCCCGAGAAGGAAAATAAGATCAAAGTGAATTCTTCCCAAGTAACACCTTCTCCCTCAAGACGATCGTGATCTCCGGTGGGGCTTTCGTCATGCGGGCACCACACCACGGGATGAGTCCCTTGTGTAATGTATCCTCTTTCTTTGAGTTTATTGAGCTGCCAGAGCACGAATTTGTTGAATGTTGGTTCAAGATCAGTTGTGTGGAATTCCCTGCGCCAGTCGATGGAGAGTCCCATCCTTTTCAGTGCTGCACGGCCAGATTCGCTGTAGTATCTCGCCATGTACTCAGGATCATAAAATTTCGGTATCTGCTCATCAGGTATCTTGTCTATTTCTACAAACTCCCTCATCATAGCAGGATCTCCGTGTGACAGTCTTTCGGCAGCTGCCACGATCGGTTGACCTGTCCAATGCCAAGCCCAAGGAAAAAGAGTCGCAAACCCCTGCATCCTCTTGAACCTCGCATAGACATCCACCCTGCATGATGTGAATCCATGCCCTATGTGAAGTGGTCCGTTCATGTAAGGAAAGGGAACAGTCGCGAAGATTTTCTTTCTTAAAGGATCTGGATCAGCTTCGAAAATACGTTCTTTCTCCCATGCATTTTGCCACTTTTCTTCCACATGTTTGTCCAAGACGCTCGCTCTGCCTAACTAATGCGCGTCCTTCGCTCGTGAATCAATTGATTCTAGGGCGGTTGTGATTATAGACTCCACGTCCGGGATTTTTGTTACAATGCCTTGGACGCCGCCTTGAGCAAATTTCGCATCTCCGCCTCCTGAACCACCAAGAGCCCTTGCTATCTCTTTGACTAGGTCGCCTGCTTTCGCGCCTTTTCGCTGGGCATTGGTTCCTGCGAACACCATTATTTGTGTTCTCTCTTTTTCGTTGAATATTGCGACGTAGATTAGCTCTGGTTCGCGAGAGCAGAGGTCTTCGCCAACTGTGAGATGGAACTCAGAATCAAGTCCTTCACCTCGTGCAGGAGTCGTAACGTAGAGTCTCAAATCTCCTGGAAGGGCTTTGGTAAGCTTTGGCACTTCTTCTGCCATCATTGATGCGAGCCTCCTCGCCAGAAGTTTCGAGGTTCTCTGCGCATCAGCTTCGTTTGATTTGAGATTGATTACTGATGCTATAAGTTTCTCTGGAGGAGTTTCAAGTCTGGTAGCGGCATCCATAAGGATAGTTTCCTGTTTTTCAACGTAATTGATCGCCGCTTCGCCAGCGACGAATTCAAGTCTTTCGACGCCATCCTGGATCCTCTCTGATTTTGTAATCTTGATTAAACCAATGTCTCCGGTAGATGAACAATGCGTACCCCCACAGGCTTCTACGTCCCACCCTTCGATGTTAACAATCCGGAGTTCCTTGTTAGGCACTACGCCTCCCTGATATAGTCGGAACCCATATCTTTGTTCCGCTTCGTTTCTTGGAATCCAACTTATCTTTACTGGTAGATTCCGCCTAACCACTTCGTTGGAAAGTCTTTCGATCTCAAGCACTTGGTCTCTTGTAAGATGAGCAAAATGAGTCACGTCCAGCCTTCCCATATCTTCGTCCTTGAAAGCCGAATGTTGCCAGACCCAAGACCCCAGAACATTCCTCGCAGCGCCATTAACGACATGAGTTGCTGTGTGGTGTCTCATTATCAGAAATCTTCGTTTCGAATCAACAACTCCCCGTATTGTCTGGCCTTTGATTATGCGCGAATCAAGGTCTGCGATTTCATGCAACACAACTCCGTTTGATTTTACAACGTCAACCACCCTGCATCCATCAATTGTGCCATGATCTGGCTCTTGACCCCCGGATCTTGCATAGAATGCGGTCATATCAATTACCAGATAGCGATTGCCGATGATCCGCAGAACAGTCGCCTCGAATTCGAATTGGTCGCGGTTCTCATAGAACAAGAGTCTCGTGGGTGGAAGGTCGTCAACTTCGTAAGTTTCCTTGCCTGACTCAATATGCCGCTGTGCCATATGGCGCTCGGTCACACTTGTATAGAAATCAGCAGCAAGATCTATCTTGAGTCCTGCTTTTTGGAGAGCTTCTGGAGTTATCCCTTCGCTGTCGTAAAGTTTGACAAGTTGCTCAGTGCCCACTTTGCCTTTCTTCGTTACAAGCGATTCGACTATCTTTTTTGCCCGTTCTTTCGTGACTTCGTACTTCTTTTGTTCTACTTCGAAGATAGTTCTAACGTCTTCCAGATGCTCACTTAGTTCAGGAAACATCTCTCGAAGTTGGATAACATGCCATTCTGCGAGTTCGCCAAGCTGAATCCCCTGGCCGAATGAATTCGCAAAATCAAGTGCCCTCCTCAGTATCACTCTGAGATTGTAACCCCCACCGACATTGCTTGGGAGAGCACCGTCTGAAATCGCAAAGACAAGAGTTCGCGTATGATCTAGGATGGAGTATAATGCCCGGAGTGCGAGCAACTTCTTTCTGAATTCCTCAGTCGAAGCGCCGATCCTCACGAGAAACTCTGTAGGAATCGTCTCACTTACCTTGAATTGATCGACATCGAGCGCTCCTGCGAGTCTGAAATACTGAAGAATTAAATGCTCTTCGGATTCCGTGATATTGATTCCTAGCCTTTCTTTCAAATTATCAACCGCCTTGCCAAAAACAGCGTCGTAGCTGGTTGCTGTTCCCTGAGAAACCCACACGAATCTTTCCAGTCCCGCCCCCATGTCCACCACTTTCTCTTCGTACTCCTTATAGTTCGTAGGAGTGCCTTCAAACCCTGTGAACACAGCGTTTCCAAGTTCAAGTCCTCGAACGTGAAACTCTAAGCTGTTTCCAAATGCTCCAGGCCCGAGCCACACATCTTCCTTGAACACGATTTCCTCTTTTGGAATCCCGAATTCCTCAGTCAAGAGTTTAAAGTCCAAATCGATGCAACGATCTTTCCAGTACCCTCGCGGATTCGCGAGAGCTTGCTGTCCTATCATGCAAAAAGAAGTGTAGTGTCTTCCCGTGACTCCCACATTTCCAATGTCGAGAAAGCGCAAACACATCTGCGGAACTATGAGAGGGTTATCCGGGAACTCGAAGACAACTTTTCCAGACTCAATCCTCTGAAAGTCCACAATTGACGCCACGGTAAAGTAGAGATCTGGCCGCCATCTGCACACCACCGGGTATCTTGCCACCTCCTTGTGGCCATTCTTGACGAAGAATTCCGACACTCGCTTCCAGGCGTTTAAATAATCAAAGCGTTTAGTGGTCGGTGGGTCGCCTAAGAAGGTGTATTCCCCACATGGTTGTTCAGGGCAGTGGGTGCTGTTCTGATCGAGTGTCCAGTAGTGTCTGCCGCAAACAGCGCATTTCTTTCTTACATATCCATGCTCCTCAAACAGTGTTACTTTGTAATATCTATCAGGGTCGGAGGAGAATTTCTCGCGCAATACTTCTTTGTCTGAACTCATAAACTCCCTGTTCCTACGAGCTTATCCAGATCTAGCATGTGGGATAAGTATTCTTGAGTGTTTCTTTCTTTGGCAGACTCTTGTGCCTACATCCTAGACCCACTATGAAGGTTTGTCTATCGAGCTAGCCGCGGCTACTGCTCGTACTCACGGCCCAGATCGTGCAGACTGTCAAGCAAAGCGTTTGCGAGATGTTGTATGCGTCTTTCATTGTTCTGCTGCACTCTCGCGAAGGTGTCAACTTTCATCTTCTTAGAAAGAAGCTGATCGTAGTTGTTTAACAGATCCTTCACAGCTCTATCAAATTCTCTGTCGTTGGAAAGGACTGTGTTCATGGTCTCTTGTTCCTCCACTGAAGCAGCTCCTAATTGGCTCCTGAGCGAATTGAATCTGCCCGCGGTTTTTGACCTAAGCTCTTCAATCCTGGATCTTGTACTCAGTAGATCATTCCGCGCCGCAGCTTCGCCCTTGTTTTTCAGCTCGGAAAGAATGTCATTTGTTCCTGAGACTTTTTCTTCTATCGACTTGACCATGGAATCTAATGTGCTTTCAAAGTCTTCTTGTCCATCCTCATTAGACCTTAGCACCAAGACGGCCAAGAAAACCCCGATAAACACTAAACCTCCGGCAGGCATAGCATACCCAATCGCAGAGCCAACTCCCATGCGATAACTCAAAATTGAGTATCCTTGATTTCCCACTGTATTCGTGAGAGAGAGGTTCGGAGGCGTGCTCAGGGCAATGTAATCTGAGGGAATGTTGTAGTTGATGGAAAATTGGTCAACCAGAGCGTTTACTGGGACGGTTGTAGGAATCTTCACGTCATAGACACCGTTCGAATAGTTCCAGTACTGAGCGCCTAAGTTGTATTGCACGATCACTGAGACAGCACTATTAGGCTCTACAACGCGATTTATTCCGGATAGATCCATTTCTCCGCCCACAAGAGTCATTGTCTGAACGTTACTGAGAGGGGGCTCCTTTGTAGGTTCAACCGTGACGGTAGTCGCATTTGTCAGAAAGTTGACCTGGAGATTGGTGAGTGTATTCAATCCCAAGTTCTTTACGGTGATTGTATCTTGTACGATGACGTTTCCCTCAGCGTCCATAGTGATCAAACGTTGTATGCTCTGGAAATCGATGTAACCTGAATCCGTTGACGTCGAATTCAAAGTGACCGCCGCCCAATGAGGAGAGGTTGCAGTTACGTTGTTGCTAGTATAACTCCAAGTCAGCACTGAGGTTCCAAAAATGGTCGTGAACCCATACGGATTGATGGAGTTTACAACTGGCGCCGTCGTCTGCGATGGGAATCGCAGAGTCGAGGACAAATTGTCGAGTGGAACGCTTACCGAGGGATAAAAAAGCATTGGTACAAGATAATTGGTGGTAGTCTGCGCAGTGTACGTGTTCAGGACATAGAAACCCAAGCTCACGTTTGCGCTTGTCCCTGCAGGAATCGCTGGAGAAAGGGCAAGTGACACCAGCAAAGTTTTGTTCAAGATGCTATATGATACCGTAGCACTATAATGGGTACTTCCAATGTAGTACCCAGCCGATTCTGAATAGATATTTCCACTGTAATTGAGAGGGAAGCCGAATGTCACTTGGCTCAGAGATTGGGTGGTGCTCGCATTTGTGAGTAGAGTATCGTTCACGATGAATTGGCCATACGATGTGAACTGCTCTGAATTGACTAGCTCGTATCCACTGTGCACCGATGAAGCCGCGTGCGATACAAGCGAACTCGGCAAAAAAATGCTTGGCGCCAGGATGACAAGCATCAGGACTAGGAGGAACCCTGCACGTAAGCGAGTCATCCTGATTTTAGCGACTCCGACAAAGCCCTGCGAAAGCTCAAACCGTTTTAAAGACTTTCTATTTCGCGAGAACGATTTTTTTAGAAATGTCAAGGTTTCAATGTGCAACAAAAACATCGATTTGAGTTTCCATCCTGTTCTTTCATTCATGGTGTGTGAGGCTAAATGCTTTAATCACTTTGAATCAGAGTTTTGCACGGTGTCTCTTCAGATCGCATGGCATCTCACAAATTTCTTCCCAATTCCGACGAGCGCATTACTCAATCAATGTTGAACAAGCTAGGGCTGAAGAGTGTTGATGATCTTTATTCCGATGTGCCGTCCGAGCTCATACTGAAAGATCCGCTCAACATCCCTACGACATTCAGTGAAATAGAGCTTGAGAAGTTGCTTGATGGGAAACTATCAAGAAATAAATCCTATCCGGAATTTCTGAACTTTCTCGGAGGAGGGTGTTGGGTTCACCACGTTCCTTCAGTGGTTGACGAGATACTTTCGCGCGGGGAGTTCTATACTTCCTACACCCCGTACCAGCCAGAGATAAGCCAAGGAATGCTCCAGAGCCTATTCGAATACCAGAGCCAAATATGCGAGCTGACAGGGATGGAAGTTGCAAATAGCTCAATGTACGATTGGGGAACTGCTCTCGGCGAGGCAGGAAGGATGGCAGCTCGTGCGACAAAGCGCAAAAAAGTGCTCGTGGCCAAGAACGCATCTCCTGAAAGAACAAGCGTCCTGAAAACTTACTGTATACCTGCCGGAATTGAAGTGAAATCAATCCCATTTGAGGACAAATCTGGGCTTACTGACTTGCAGACTCTCAAGAGCAATTTGACCGAAGAGGTGGCAGCGGTGTATGTCGAGAATCCGAATTTCTTTGGATTGATTGAAGGAGATGTTCGGGAAATCAGCGATGCATGCCATGCAAAAGGCGCGCTCGTAATTTTCGGTGTAGATCCGTCCACTTTGGGTTTGTTAAAACCCCCTGGCGAGTACGGGGCAGACATAGTCGTTGGTGATGGTCAACCATTAGGAGTCTATCCCAATCTCGGTGGACCGCTGATTGGATTATTCGCAACTAAGAGGGATCCGGTACTGCTCCGACAAATGCCAGGTCGCCTGATTGGAATGACTGTCGAAAAGGATAATCCGTCTAGGAATGGGTTCGCAATGGTTCTTCAGACACGGGAGCAACACATTAGGCGAGAACAGGCGACATCGAATATATGCACAAATGAAGCTCTCATTGCCCTTGCTGTGAGTGTCTACCTGGCAATAATGGGTCCAAAAGGCATTCGAGATATTGGAGAACACATGGTTTTAAAGTCCCATTATGCATTAAAAAGAATGACCGAAGAAGGACTTGAAACGCCTTATTTCTCGGCCCCATTCTTCGGGGAACTGAGCGTAAAGACAAACATCTCTTCACAAGAGATTACGAAATCCCTTGTGAAGTATGGAATCCTGGGTGGACTTCCACTTGGGAGATTCTATGAGCAGTTGAATCAGGTTTCCTTGTTCTCTTTCAATGAGACGCACTCGGTCGCCGACATTGAGAAACTTGTCACTGCATTGAAGGATAATGAGAAACTCACTAGGTGAGAAGATTGTTGAGATTCAGGCAAGCAATTTGGGAAGAACCCATGTTGAATGAGCTTTCAAGAACAGGCAGAATCGGATTCTCTCTTCCAGAGATCCCCAAGTCTATGCGAGTAAATGTCGAAGATCTCTCAAAGGTAATCCCAGACGCCATGCTCCGCACAAGTAATCTTGACTTGCCCCAGCTTTCTGAACCAGAAGTTCTTCGGCATTATGTGCGACTCTCCCAGATGAACTTCGCAATAGACGTTGGCATGTATCCTTTGGGCAGCTGCACAATGAAATACAATCCAAAAGTTTCTCAGCGCATTGCTCGCAATTCCAAGATAGCGAATCTGCACCCATATCAAGATGAGGAGACCATCCAAGGAGCCCTTGAGATCCTCTATGAGTTAGAGCGTATGCTTTGCGAGATTACAGGGATGGATGAAATCTCACTTCAACCTGCTGCTGGCGCTCAAGGCGAATACGTGGGAGCTCTTATGATGAAGAGCTATTTGCACGACAAAGGGATGCAAGAAAAGGATGAGATGCTTGTACCTGATTCCGCCCACGGCACCAATCCTGCTAGCGCCACAATGGCGGGATTCAAAGTTGTCAAGATACCCTCTTCTGAACAAGGAATCGTAACAGCCGAGGCGCTTAAGGGATTAGTCTCCCGCAAGACTGCAGGCATGATGCTCACCGTGCCCAACACGCTTGGCATCTTCGAGAGAGAAATTGTAGAAATTACTAAGACTGTGCACGAACTAGGCGGATTGATGTATTACGATGGGGCCAACATGAATGCGCTTCTGGGTAAGGTGAGGCCGGGAGACATGGACTTTGATATTGTTCATATAAATGTTCACAAGACTTTCGCCACCCCTCACGGCGGTGGCGGTCCAGGAGCAGGGCCCGTCGGAGTATCTTCAGCTCTGGCAGAATATCTGCCAATCCCACGCATTGTTAGAAAAGGCGAAATGTTCTCCCTGGATTACGACAGACCAAAGAGTATTGGAGCGATAAAATCATTTTACGGGAACACAGCGGTCCTTGTTAGGGCGTATTGCTATATATTGTCCCTTGGAAGAGATGGTTTGAAGACCGCATCTGAACAAGCGGTACTCTCGTCAAACTACTTGTTGTCTCTTCTAGACGATGAATCTTATTCTTCCACAACGATAGGCGTTCCGTCGAAGCATGAATTTGTGGTCAGTGCTTCGCCGCTCAAGAGGCGAACGGGCGTTTCGGCCGGCGACGTAGCAAAAGCAATTCTTGATTCAGGCAAACATTCGCCTACTACCTACTTCCCCTTGATAGTGAGTGAAGCGTTGATGGTTGAACCGACGGAGACTGAGCCTAGAGAGAACCTCGAGACTTATGCTGAGACACTCAACGAAATTGCGAAAAGGGCTCAAGAGTCAAAGACTGAGCTCTTGTCGGCACCACACAACACTGCGATAGGAAGACTTGACGAATACCGCGCCTCGCACCCAAATACGATGATTTTGAACTGGAAAGAGTTGAAAGCGCGTTAATATGCCTCTTTCCAAAGCATTGGAGCCCCAACGTCGCATCTTAGGGAAAGTTGGCAGAAAGAGAAAGCAATCGAGATTCCCTCCTCGTAATAGGCAGGAAAGAAAGAAGATTGCAAAAAATCAAATAGCAAAGCTTCTCGAGTTAGCGCTGAGCGAGCTCCCATCGAATGGCCGTCAGGCTGAAAGACATGCATCGATTGCCTGGGCCCTTGCTACAAGATTCAATGTAAGGCTTAGAGAAAAACGGTTACTGTTCTGCCATTACTGCAAGCAATTCATTGTGCCTCCGACAACAGCAAGATACAGGCTGAGCCGTCGCAGGGTCGGAATAAACATTACATGCTTCAGATGTGGAAGAACGTACCGAAAGCTCTTTTCAAAGGCTAAATAGAGCCGCCGAATAGGCCTTATAATACTCGAAAAGGACACTCCAGAACTCCATTCAGAAGATGAGGATATGAAATATGACCACTGTTCATGACGTTCCACAACAAATTCTGATCGCAAGAATTGCCGATCATCTAAGACATGTTTCCCAGGTGGCTCCACCCCAGTGGGCGGCCTACGCCAAGACAGGCTCTCATACGCAGAGGCAGCCTGCCGAGAAAGATTGGTGGTATACGCGCTGTGCTTCTCTCCTGAGAAAAATCTATGTCCACGGTCCCGTCGGTTTGAGTCAGCTCGAAAGTGACTATGGGGGAAGAAAGGAGATAGGATATTTCCCAGGACATCATCGCGACGCTGGAGGTTCTGCTGTTAGAAAGGCCATCCAGCAGCTAGAGTCCGCAGGACTGGTCGCAAAACAAGGTAAGAAAGGCAGAATACTCACAGGCAAGGCAGTGAGTCTGCTAGACCGGCAGAGTACTGAGATCCTGAAAGAGGTCGCAAAAACGAGGCCTGAACTTGCCAAGTATTTGTAGGATGGATAATCCTCTAGCCATTTGACACAACGAACAGCCTTGATGGAAGCCAATTACATGTCGCCTGAAGACAATTCTGATTCAGCCGCAAGACAAAGGAGTAATGCGGAACAGGAACGGCAATCAAAAGCCGCTAGAGAGCAAATGCTGCGACTCGTCTTCTCTTCGGAAGCGAGAGAGAGATTGAATAACATCAGAATGGTGAAGCCAGAGCTCGCTGCTTCTGTAGAAAACCAAGTGTTTCAGCTCGCTGCCTCTGGCCGGCTCAGAAAGCAAATAACGGATCAAGAGCTGAAGGAGATGTTGAGCTCCTTCCAACAGCCGAAGCGCGAATTTAGGATAAATTGGAAGTAACATCAGTAGAATGTGGTAGAACATGAGCAAAAAAACTTCGGGAATAAAGAAAAGGTTGCTGCGAATGAGACGACAGGCATATCCGGTGCCAACTTGGGTAATTGCCAAGACTAAGCAAAAGGTGCGCACTCATCCACAGCAAAGACAGTGGAGACGACAGAAGCTCAACGTAAAGTAAAGGTAAATTGGAAAAGGAGATAGAATTCAGAAATGCCAGAAATGGAAATTGAGCTCGAAAGAGTGTACAACGTGCCGCTTTCGCGGGCATGGATAGCACCCCGACACAGGAGAGTCGTTAGAGCGGTTAATGTGCTAAGAGAATTTGCCGAGCGACATATGAAATCGTCGGATATAAAGATCGATTCGGAGCTTAATGAGACTCTATGGAAAAGAGGGATAACAAAACCACCGCGAAGGATAACAGTGAAGATGACAAAGGACGAAGACGGGCTGGTAACAATCTCGCTTCCCAAGGCTGTTAAGGAAGAAGCGGAAAAGATAGAGAAAAAGCCAGAAGTAGCGCAGCTTCCTGAAGCAGTTCCGCAATTACCTGAGGCAGGAGAACAGAAAATAGAAGCTATCCCTTCCGAGAGTGCAACCCTGATCGAGGCCAAAGTCGAGGCAAAAAAGCCCACGCCTAAGAGAATTGCTCCGAAGAAAAAGCCAGTAAAGGTTTCTGCCGCAGAGAAGAAAAAGAAACCCGCGAAAAAGTCCAAGGGATCTGCGAAGAAGTAAGACGACGCACTATTGCACGTTTGCTTCTTTGATTTTGAACCAATTCCTGTACAATTCTGGGATAGGAGAGCCATACCATTTTTCGAAGAGTTGCCGTATCTGGGCTGCCGTCTCGACACCAGCAAGCTGTGCTTCTTCATCGGACAGCTGGTACGCGTCAACTCTGTCAGTCCTATAGAATTCTATCAAGAGTCTCGAGGATTCAGCCTTCTGCCTGAACCGATTCTCGATCACATAGTAGGTACCTATCTTTGGGCTCTTTCGGTAGGTCACCTGGACTCTGCCGTCGACTATTTTGTCCACTAGATCTTTGATGAAGATTATTTGTTTTGGTTTGTTCTCGTATTGTTGCAAGTATTCAGGCCTCCAAAGTGTTGGAAACTTGTGAAGCGCAATCTCGACAGCTTCATTGAATGACAGGTCTTTGCCAAATTCGGCGTCCAAATCAATTTTTGCTATTTGGTCTTCGCTGACGCAGTTGCGATGCATCCATTCTTTGAATTTTCTGAAAGTGGAAGGATTCGCAAGCCCCCTTGGACCAAAAGACATTGACTCACTCCAAGCACGCTGGTCCTTCTATGTGTCTTTCGATCGACACTGGGAAAAACCATCAAGCTTCAAGATCTGAAAGCAGCAATGGGACGTGCGAAATGGCATCTGGGTCTGGATCCAAATTTGATGTGAAGCTCCTCATAGCGAGGTCCACTGGATCGTAGTTGTCATACTTTGTGCTGGAAAAACCGGTTGCCATTATGATCGCAGTCGTGACGGCGCTGGAGTTTGCAGAGAGGCCATATTCAACTTGCATGTCGCCCCTTCCGAGGACGCCCGAAAGACCACCTATTGATCTAACTACTTCACCCATTGTGATTGACTTGTCTGAGCAGAGATGAACAATTGATTTCATTGCCTCCCTTTTGTCCACAGTATTGTCAAAATGGTTCACCGCATCTATCACGGCTTGCCTGCACTCTTTCCCACTCTCTCCAAGGCAGAGTACACTATAGGAACTCGTCTTTACGAAATCCACGACGTTGTTTAGTCCTACGCTGAATTCATGTTGGTCTGCAGAGCCCAAAAGCTTGTTCAGAGCTAGTGCTATCTTTTGATTGACTAGAGCAGATACATCGATGGCAGGCATCTGATTGCGAAGAAGCTCATCATTGTCGATCAAGATAACGCCTGAACTGAACCTCCTCATTTGTTTCAACGCTAGACCAGCAAAATAGTGTTTTGGCTTCTCAAAGTTGTACGGCATCACCAGGATTGAGACGACAATCGCATTCCTCTGCTTTGCTTCCTTAGCAATTATGGGAGCCAGCCCAGATCCGACAGTTCCACCCAATCCAGCTATCATGAACACTATTTGGCTATCAGCCAGATGGCGCCTTATCTCAGGAAGCCTTGAATGCAAAAGGCCTCTGACATTGAAAGGTGTGTTCTTTCCGGTCGCCTTGGCGTCGATAAGAACCTTCTCGCCTCGGCTCACATTCGCGATGTCGTGATCATCGCACGTCACGTAGACAAAGTGTTCAAAGAGTCTACTCTCTTTGGAAAGTTGATTTGAAATTCGGCATCCAGCACTGCCGACGCCGACAACTGCTACTGTGCGTCCATACCCGGGCTCAGAATAAGGAAATTCAGTTAATTTTCGGTCTCCAGCGGACAAGGGGTGTTCAGGTCGTGAGACGAGGCGGGTTCGATTTTAATTTCGATGCTCAGCTAAATATGAAGTATTTGTCAACAAACCAATAACGACGATCTACTCGACTCTCTCAATAGGGATTGTTCTGAGTGTTGAGGCCGTCACGTCAACCACTCGCACTTTGAAAAGCCTACCTACGAATCGCTCGTAGCCATCTCCAAGCTTTTCTGCTTTTAAGACACATGGTTTGTACGCGAAATTCCTTCCAATGAGAGCACCCTTTCCTATCTCATCGATGAGGATCTCGCCCTCCCATCCGAGCCAGCTTCGGTTGTTCGAAGATGCTATCTCCTTGGTGAGCTTGGTCATTCTCGCTGATCGCCCCCTGGATAGCCCCGAACTAATCTGGTCTTCCATCAAGGCAGCTTTGGTACCTTGTCTTGCCCCGAATCTCGAGATATTGACAACATCAGGTCTTGACTTTCGCAAGAGCTCCATTGATTCCTCAAACTCCGCCTCGTTCTCCGATGGAAAGCCCACAATTATGTCGGTGCTGAGTGTGAGGTTTGGAATCCGCTTGCGAAACGCATACACCGTGTCGTGATATGTATCAACGGTATAACCCCTTTGCATTTCCGTAAGAATCCTGTTGCTGCCAGATTGGACAGGCAAGTGGAGGAACTTGAAGATTTTCTCCTCACAAAATGCATCTACCAATCTGTCGAGCATCCTACCCGTGAGAAGCGGGTTCATCATGCCCACTCTGACCATGAAATCCCCTTCGATCTCACAGACTCGCCTCAGAAGTTTCGCAAGGTCAGTCTTCGAATCTCTTCCATATGCAGAATTGTCCGTTGAAGTGAGCCACACTTCCTTGGCACCATGCGCTGCAAGATTTCTTATCTCGGAGACTATCTCGCTCTCAGGATAGCTGAACACAGTGCCCTTTACAAGCTTCACCTGGCAAAAGGTGCAACTGCTCAGGCAGCCTGAAGCAATCTCAACAATGCCCACCACTCTATTCTTTCGAGTGCGCGGCATCCCTAGCTTAATGAGTCTCGTAGGTTCGGTGGCGTTCAATTGTCTTCCAGAAAGTGCAGTTTCGAGCGCGGGCACTATTCTTTCCAAGTTGCCGGGTCCAATAAGAGTCAGGTTTGGATTAATCTTCAGTATTTTATCCGGCTCAGCCCTTGCCAAGCAACCGGCCACCACTACGCGTTTGCCACATTGTGATGAAAGGTTCCTGATTCTTCCAAGCATTCTCTGCTCCGTTACCGATTTGACACTGCATGTCACGAGGACGCTTAGATCCGCTTCGGTCTCACAGTCAACAAGTTCATAGCCGCCACGCTCGATGAGACCGCTCAAAATCTCAGTGTCCGCAAGACTCGCGGAGCAGCCATGCCCTTCAATGTAAACCTTTGTACGGTTCCCAAGCGCCTCATAGGCACGATTCTTAATCAAAGGAATCTCATCCAAGGTTTGCCACGCCTTTTCAGACCTACTGCATCTTCCCACTTATGCGTTCTGGAATCTGGCTAGTACTTCGGCCCGCCAAGATCGCCTACAAACAGATGTTCGAAATGTTGCATTCAGCCATGGCTTGAAATTCACCGCTTATTTGGTAGATCCTGCTCTAGAGTCATGTTGCGCGTTGAGTTCGGTCCGTGTCGTATTCGAAATGAACTAGTAAAGGACTTTTTCAAACAGGAGCGATTGCTACTGGCTCATCGTGCATCGCAATTCTTAATTCAATACCATAGCGGAGCATCACCTGAGATCTGATGACAATTGGAGGAGCCTCGCGATGTGCTGGTTCTTGAGGAGGCCTCGCTAGAGCTTCTTCCGATGAAACTTCAAACTCACGCAAGTGCCAGAAGAGTGGAAGAACACTTCGGAGTGAGGCCGGAAAGACAGATCCTAGACAGCAACTTTCACAGGACAGCAATGTCTGCTCTAAAGGATTCAGGGAAACGAGGGAGGCCGGATGTTGTACACTTTGCTTTGCTTGACGCAACCTCAACCCCGTTATTCATGCGGGGAAGAATCAAGGTGGTAATGCATACCATCGGAGGAGAGACTATCTCTCTTAAGAGCGGAACCCGTCCCCCTAGGAATCTCCAGCGCTTCTGTGGGGTAGTATCGAAATTACTTTCATCGGAGCAGGGCGAGGCTGAAGAGAGACTGTTCAAGACATCTCGAAAGCAGACCTTCAGCGAGCTGCTCTCTTCGCTCGGTGTCGAAAGAGTGGTCACTTTGACAAAGCTTGGCATTCGTCGTCAACTTGACCAAGTCGTCCAGATTTCCATGGATTCTGAAAAGACAGCATGGGTTGTCGGAGGGTTCGCTCATGGACATTTTGAATCAGATGTAACAGCCAAATCCACAGAAGTGATATCGATATCTCAAGATTCCCTTGCTGCTCACGTGGTGACCTCAAGACTTTGCTACGAGCTGGAGCAATCATTCGGAATTTAGACTTACTCGTTCGAGGTCATTCTCTTTATGTCGAGAAGCTCATCGAGCTCCTCCTTCGAAAGACCTGACATCTCCTCGGCGAGCTCTCGGATTGAGCGTTTTGTCGCAACCGATTTCTTCGCAATTTCTGCAGCTTTTTCGTATCCGATCTTGGGAGAAAGCGCAGTTGATAGCGCACTGCTCATTTCAGCATGTCTTCTGCAGATATCAGCGTTGACCGTGATTCCGTCAACACAGTACTCAGCAAACACTCGAGAGCCACTTGTTCCAATGGCGATAGAGTTCAGGAGGTTCCAAGCAGCCACCGGCATCATGACGTTGAGTTCGAGCTGTCCGGCCTGCCCTGCCATAGTAACGGTCAAATCGTTCCCTATCAGCTGAAAACCGACCATGTTGAACATCTCCGCAATGCTTGGATTGACCTTCCCGGGCATGATCGAAGAACCAGGTTGTACGCTCGGCAGTTTGATCTCTCCGAGCCCTGCGGCTGGACCGGAAGACAACAGTCTGAGGTCGTTTGCTATCTTCGTGAAACTCACTGCCAACACTTTCAAGGCAGAGGAGACTTCAACGATGGCGTCAAGATTCTGAGTCGCTTCAAACATATTTTCGGACTTTCTAAAGTCAATTTTCGTGATTGAAGCAACCTCTTCGATTGCGTACTGAGCGAACTTTGGATGAGCGTTGAGGCCCGTTCCAACGGCGGTTCCACCAAAGTTCAGTTCCTTAAGAGTCTGACTGGCATTCTTCATCCGAGCTATTCCGTGAGCGATCATTGATGCGTATCCGCTAAATTCCTGCCCGAGTGTTATTGGGACGGCGTCTTGGAGATGAGTGCGCCCTATTTTCACAATGTCTTTGAATCCTTCTATTTTGCGCTCCAGGGATTCCTTTAGAGATTCAAGTGCTGGAAGAAGGCCATTTGTGATCGATTCCAGTGCTGCAATGTGTATTGCGACATGAAAGGTGTCGTTGGTCGACTGGGCCATATTCACATGATCGTTAGGATGAACCAGTCTGTAATTCCCGAGTTGCCCTCCGAGAATCTCAATTGCTCTGTTCGCGATCACTTCATTAGCGTTCATGTTTTGTGAGGTCCCGGCTCCAGCCTGAAAAGCGTCGACAACAAAGCTCGAGTCGAATTTTCCCTCGATCACCTCTGTGGATGCCTGCACTATCGCCTCACCAATCCTTTTGTCAAGAAGCCCGACTCTCAGATTGGCCTTCGCCGCGGAGCGTTTGATTATGCCTTGGGCCCTAATGAATTCCCTCGGCAGCTTTAGTCCGCTTATCGGAAAATTATGCACTGCTCGAATAGTCTGCACGCCATAGTAGGCGTCTTTAGGCACCCTTACTTCTCCCAGAAAGTCCTTTTCAATGCGATAGTCCGTTTCTGAATCATTCATGCTCAACGACTCACCATAGTAATCCGGCCATAGATTGAATGGCCTCGGGTACGATTAATCTCCTGTGTTGGGCTTTATGTTTTGCCCGAAGGTTCCGAAGTGCGCAGTATCTCATAATCATGGATTTGCTTTCACTGTATTCTTTTCCTCCCTTCATCTTTCTGCCTAGCTATCGCGCGCTCCTCCTTTTCGACTTCACTGAAGCTATCATAGAGTATCCCGAGCAAGTATCCGTAGACAACAGAAATCGGAAGGCTGGTGAAAACTGGAATCACATGGTAATAGTCGGGAGAGCACCCTATTTCCCAACCAGAGAGCCCCAGTGCTATGCCCAAAACGAACACGACTATGCTCATGAATACTCCCTTCTTCTTCGAAGTTAGACCAGGCAGGTGCTCATAGGCCCCACCATACACTCCGCCATAGATCACTCCCACAACCATTGCCCCCACTGCCCAGTCAAGCGAAAACACAACTAGGTCTGTGTTGAAAATGTCTGACGCCGAGGGTAACGTAATGGTCGTTATGAGCGTCTGCGTTCCTGTGGTTATCGCCGTCGTGATGTTCATGTTCGCGAGCTGTGTTTGAATGTATGACATCTGATAAGACCCGCAGAGTTCAAAGAAGCCCGTGTGAAGGAGCCCGATCATTACGGCATAGACGACGCCAGCCGCAAGTCCTGCCTTGAGCCCCTTGGATAGACTTCCCATCTTCATGTCAGCCAATCTGCTTCGGAATGCCGCACCATCTCCGCTTTTGCGTATTTACGCATAAAGGAAGGAGATGCAAAATGCAACAATCCACCTGTAGAAGAGCGCCGTTTCGGAAATCGCTTTAACTACTGTCGGTCGCGGTTACTGACACATGCCTTCAATCGGATTGATCGGAGGAACAGGTGATCTCGGAACAGCGCTTGCAATTCATCTGTCGAAAAAGTACGAGATTGTAACCATCGGATCTAGGAATATCGAAAAGGCTCGCGCAACTCTCAAGACGATTCTTCAAGAGAAGGGCGCGAAAGACCATCTTCTCAATCACCTGAAGTCAGCTTCGAATGCCGACGTGGTCTCTGAGTGCGACATTATAATAGCCACGCTTCCCCATGAAAACGCAATCGAGACTATCAAGGCCCTCGCAAAGAATTTTCGCCAAGAGCAAGTGCTTGTATCTGCAGTTGCCGTTCTTTCCAAAGTAGGAAGCCAGTTTTTCCCTAGCAGAGGCCTTGAATCCATAGCAAAACAGATGAAATCAATCGTGCCGAATGGGGTCGAGGTCGCATCAGCTTTTCAGACTGTCCCGGCCGCCATTCTATACAAGGAGAGGGAGATTTCGGCAGATGTCCTCGTAAGTGCCGAAAGCTCTAACACATATGAAAAGGTCGCTGACCTTGTTTCCTCGATAGAGGGCCTTCGACCTCTATACGTAGGTGACCTCGATCTAGCAGTAGAGCTTGAAGGATTGACAGCCCTAATTCTCAATATTGCGATACGGAACCGTCTTAAGAGCCCGACGTTGAAGATTAATTCTTTTTGAGGCGTTTCTCAAGCTTTGTCCCGCAAACAAGGCAATCTGCTCTCTGCTTGGAGTACTTCTTTCCGCATGCAGGGCAAAAGAACACCCACTCGCTTGCCGTCTTGATACCATTTGTCATCAGAGGGCGAGCCTTTATTCCAAGTCTTGAGGCGACATTCTCAACTGCAAAGTCATCCGAGAGCAAAATCGCCTCGTTCCCTTCCTCCTGTAGGTTGAGGCACAGCGCAAGAACGCTCAAATCTGCCTTGGACATTGAACTATCTCCTGTCTTCCTTGCAGCTTCCTGGACTGTTTTGAGGTTTTGAGGAGTTCCTTGAAGTACATTGATTTTCGAAAGAGCAATGAGCGTTCTTGTTCGCTCGTTTGATACTTCGCTGATGACATCAGGAGTGGTCACAAGATTCTCTGTTGTATTGGTATAAGGTACGCCTGCATAGAATGCAGTCGAGTCAAGCACAAGATACTGTTGCGGCATATGAAATACAATGAGCCTCGCTATCATTCATGTTAGAGAGGGTTCAAAGGCAGAGCTATTCCTCTTTTCACTAGACACTCTTCAGATACTGCTCTTTGTATGCCGCAAGACGCACCAAGTTGCGGGAAGCGCGGCTGTTGCCTCGAGGCACGAGGTCATGGTGCGATATTTCATCAAGTTGTTCTTAGTTATTTCTCCTTTTCAAGCTTTTCGCCTGCTGATCGCTGTGCCTCTCGCACTCATCAGAATCTCGCTCTTGAAATTTAGGCAAAGCCGAGATTCCTAAGCTGCCTGAACGGACCTCCGAGGTCAAATCTCACAAAGACCGCATCTCTTTCATGCTTTCTGAAGTCGACATATGTATTCGCTTCTAACGCGAAAACCTCTTGACCGTCGATCACAAGTTGGAGCGAAGAGTTCGCCATCAGACGCAGGATAGAGCTTGTCTTCTTGACCACGGTGGGAAATCGAGATATCGCACCGACTGGCGTCAAGATGAAAACATCAAGGGAGCCGTCCACAAAGGGAGCGCCGTAAGAGTATGAGTGTCCTGTAGAACCAGTTGGCGTGCTAATGATCGCCCCATCCATACGCTGTGTGAATTCAGCGCCGTCGTCATAGTCTATCGTGAACACAGGTGTACGGATTACAGATTGACGCATAGCAAATACTTCATTTAAGGCTGGAGGAAGGGAGTGTCTCTTGAATGATGTGTTCAGCCTCGCTCTTCGCTCCAGTCTGAAGTCCCCTCGAAGTATTCTCTCGATCGAGCTCTTAGCCTGATCAGGTTTGATTTCGGCCATGATACCCCGTCCGCCCACATTGACGCAGAGACAAGGGACGGTGCTGTCGAGAATTCTAAGCATCCTCAATATTGTCCCGTCACCTGAAACGGTTACAACAAGATCAACTCTCGAAGTGCGAACATCATTTACAGAGGGTACGTGCTCGACGTTCCTGAGATGAAGATTGGGGAAACTCGTGACCCTCAAGCCCTTGTCAAGCAGTATCTTGGCGATGTCTTGGGCTATCTCTTTTGCTTCTGAATGTCCCTCCTTGGAAATTATCGCAGCCCGAGAAATTTTCAGATTAAACAACTCCTGCCATGTTCGTCAATTGTCAGCCAAATTTTGAAGGAGAGGTGTTATTGAAAGAATCGCTTTGCAATATTCTAGCACTCCATCGCATCTTGACAAGTCGATTTTACAATATCTGTTCATTGAACGAAATGGAATCGAAATGATCATAATTAACGTTATATAGAGTCCTAGCGGCTTTGGATGAACAAAATCGTGAGGCGCCATGAGTAAACCAGTCGATCTTGGCAGCGTCAAGGAAGGATCCTACATCTTGATCGACGGGGAACCCTCGCGAATTGTTGAGTATGACAAGAGCAAGCCGGGAAAGCATGGCGCGGCAAAGGCAAGAGTCGTAGGCATAGGAATTTTTGACAACGTCAAGAGGAGCCTTGTTTCTCCAGTATCAGCTAATGTAGAAGTCCCTCTCATTGAGAAGAAATCCGGGCAAATAGTCTCCACATCGCCTACGAACGTGCAGTTGATGGATCTTGAAACATTCGAGACTTTCGATGTGCTACTGCCCGCCGACGAAGATATTAAAGCTAAAATTACTGCAGGAGTAGAAGTCGAATACTGGAAGGTGCTGGGCAGAACTAAGATTGTGCGTGTCAAGAATGTGTGACCGGGAGCAGGGACTCGAATAGCCCTAAAACTTGAAGAAGCCGCTCTTTTTCTTTTCGTCCTCTGTCTGCTTCAGCTCCTTCAATAGATCCTTCTGCCTGTCGGTCAGTTTCGTTGGAACCGCCACGCGGATAGTTATCATCTGGTTTCCCCGTGAAGCCCCTCCTAGAGCAGGCATCCCCTTTCCCTTTAGCTTCAGCACAGTGCCAGGTTGAGTTCCGCTGGGGATCTCGATCTCTGCGCTTTTTCCTTCGATTGTTGGTACCTGAATCGTGGTACCCAGTGTAGCATCGGCCATTCCGACAACTACCTCACAAAGCAGGTCTTTGTCCTGCCTGGCGAAGAAATTATGGCGCATGATGTGGCAAACGACATATAGATCGCCGGCTGCAGATCCCGTCTCTCCGGCATCTCCCTCACCCCTCAACCGAAGAGAAGATTCGTCCTCAATGCCTGCAGGAATCTTGACTGATATCTTTCTCTTTCGCTGCACAGTTCCGATTCCGCGACAGTCTCTGCAAGGGTTGTCGAGTATCTGCCCTCTCCCTCGGCAGGCTCTGCATGTCTCTATTCTGACAAACTGGGCAAACCCTGCTGAGCTTACGCGCTGCACCTGTCCTTTTCCTCCGCACTCAGTGCAAACCCGCGGGTTACTACCGGGCCGAGCTCCACTCCCCTTGCAGACTGGGCATCTCTCAGTTCTCGGAACCTCGATCTCCGTGGTGAGCCCCGCCGCGGCTTGCTCCAAAGTCATGTCAAGATCGTATCTCAGGTCTGCACCACGTCGCGTGCCCTTGCCACTGCCTGTCATGTTCCCAAAGAACATGTCAAAAATGCTGCCGGAAAAGCCGCCGAAACCGCCGAAGCCGAGATCTCGCAATATCTCGTCAAAGTTCGTCGTGCGGAAAATATCCTCAGCGGTGTATCTGCCCTGTATTCCTTCGTGGCCGAACCTATCATACTGCGCCCTTTTCGCGTCATCTGAAAGAACTGCGTAGGCCTCTGAGATTTCCTTGAATCTATCCTCAGCGCCTTGAGATTTGTTTCTGTCGGGATGGTACTGGAGCGCGAGCTTTCTATACGCTGATTTTATCTGATCCTTAGTCGCATCCTTTTGCACGCCGAGGACTTCGTAGTAGTCTCGCTTCTCAGCTGTAGTTGCCATCTCAGGTCAGCTCTTGGACGGGCTTCCTTCCTGGTCCACTTTGTATTCCGCATCCACGACTTTCTTTTCCTCTCCACCTTGCGATTGGGTGCCCGCACCCTGCGACGCGGCAGAGGCGGATGCTTGTTGGTAGGCGATTGTGCCGATCTCCTTCAGGACATTGCTCACTGACTCGACCTTCTGTTTCACTCCTTCAATGTCAGTTCCTGCCATAGCATCTTTCAGCTCTTTTGATGCAGCGTCGAGCTTGCTGAGCATATCAGCCGGGATCTTGTCTTTCAGATCTGATTTCGTCTTTTCGACAGTGTAGAGAAGGCTATCAGCTTGGTTTCTTGTCTCGGCCTCCTCCTTCTTCTTCTTGTCAGCTTCCGCGTACTGCTCTGCTTCCTTGACCATTCTATCCTTTTCCTTGTCCGAGAGCTTGGTTGAAGCAGTGATTGTTATTCCCGTTTGCTTTGCCGTCGCAAGGTCTTTTGCGGCCACGTTCAGTATTCCGTTTGCATCGATGTCGAAAGCCACTTCAATTTGTGGAACCCCTCTAGGGGCTGGTGGAATTCCTGTCAGGTTGAAATTGCCAAGCGATACATTGTCGCCTGCCATCGCTCTTTCTCCTTGCAGCACATGCACGGTGACTGAGGTCTGAAAGTCGGCGGCAGTCGTAAAGATCTGACTCTTCTTGGTGGGAATTGTGGTGTTTCTATCAATAAGCTTCGTAAAGACACCGCCTAGAGTCTCAACTCCCAGAGACAGCGGAGTCACGTCAAGCAAGAGGATGTCTGTGACCTCTCCTGCAAGTACTGCGCCTTGTATCGAGGCTCCCATTGCGACGCACTCCATCGGATCGACGCCCCTTTCCGAGGGTTTGTTCATAATCTTCTCAACAAAATTCCTGACAATTGGCATCCTCGTCGGGCCCCCTACCAGAATTATCTTGTCTATCTGGTTCGGTTCGAGCTTTGCATCCTGCATCGCCTGCATAGTTGGACGTCTGCAACGTTCGATAATGGGTGAAATCAGTTCCTCAAGTTTTGCCCTAGTAAGTGTCAAAGCAAGGTTCTTTGGACCAGAAGCATCACTTGCAATGAAGGGGAGATTGATCTCGGTTGTGACCGTGGTGGAGAGCTCTATCTTTGCGCGCTCGGCCGCTTCTCTGACTCTCTGAACAGCAACTTTGTCATTCCTAATATCGAGACCGCTCTGCGACCTAAACTGGGAAATGACGAAATCAACTAGCGCATTATCCATGTCGGTTCCGCCGAGCTGAGTATCCCCGCTAGTAGACTTCACTTCGAATACGCCACCACCAAATTCCATAATCGTAACATCCAAAGTTCCTCCTCCAAGATCAAACACCATAATCTTCTGATCTTTTCCGCCTTTGTCCAATCCATAAGCAAGAGATGCCGCTGTTGGTTCGTTGATTATTCTTACAACCTCAAGGCCAGCGATTGCGCCTGCGTCTTTTGTTGCTTGCCTTTGATTGTCGTTGAAATATGCAGGAACGGTAATCACAGCTTTGGTTATCTTCTCTCCTAAGAAGGCCTCAGTGTCTGCCTTAATTTTCTGCAGAATGAACGCAGAGATCTGTTGTGGAGTGTACTCCTTTCCGAAAACTTGAACCTTGTAATCAGTGCCCATCTTTCTTTTAATTGCCATAATGGTGCCTTCAGGATTGGAGACAGCTTGTCGTCTAGCGGGCTCTCCAACAAGCAACTGACCGTCTTTCGTGAATGCGACGTACGAGGGGAAGGCCTTTCCTCCGACGCTTGTTCCCTCTGCGCTAGGAATGACAGTCGGGCGTCCGCCCATCATCACAGCTGCAGCAGAGTTACTCGTTCCCAGATCTATTCCTATTATCTTTGCCATTCTTGTTTCACCATATATTTTGAAATGTTCGTCACGTGGATTCTGATTGAGATTCGTCGCCAGTACGTGCTCCCACTTCTATTTTCTCCTCGGTGCGGCGTTCTTTGTTGGCGTTGACGCTTTCCTTCGAGTGTCCGCCTCCAAGGGAGGAGCGATTTTGTCGCGCAACCTCAACGAGGGCGGGCTTTATCACTTTTCCTTTGTACATGTATCCGCTGCCTATCACAGAGAGTATGCACCCCTCATTCTTTTCTGCTGTCTCCGTATAGGCCACAGCTTCGTGCATATGCGGGTCAAACGCAGCGCCTACGGGGACCCTGATCCTCTCAAGAGATCCCCCTTTGAGATTGGAATCAATCCTTGAGACAAGCATAGATAGTCCATCACGCAATGTGCTTGACGCATCAATGCCCGACGTCGACAAAGCGCGCTCCAAGTCTTCCCTGATCAAAGCAAGTTCAAGAAGATAGTTGAGCTTCACATCTTCTCTAGCTTGGGCTTCCCTTCGATCGGATTGCCTCTGCAGATTAAGAATATCTGCTTGAAGATACAACATGCGCTTGGAAAGCTCCGCGGACTTTTTCTTTTGTTCCTCAAGTTCTTCCTTGAGTTTGCCTATCTCTTCCGCCGAATAATCGGCACTACTTTCAAGGTCTTGTGGTGTTTTTGTGATTTCGTCAGTCTTTTCTTGTGCCTGTTTTGCGTCGGTGGTCGACATCGGTATCCCTCAGTGCCGAAGATAGCTCTTTTTCTTTCACTTGCATATAAACTAAAAGGTGACCTAAGGACTTACCTCATCCAGCGTTTGGTCAACCTGGCCAATAGAGGGAGACGCGCGACTGACCTTTGGATTTAGCGTCAAGAAACGAATAAAGAACTTAATCTATCTCAATATTCGTGGACCCGATGATGCGTTCTGCCGAAGGTTCGGCAGGACCGGAAGAGCCGTCTGATTCTCTTGGTCTCTAGACCACAGAGATTGTGATGACGCCTTGGTACTGACTGCAGATGGGTCTGCCAACACAGATATTATGCCATTCAGCCTTCCAGCAGCAATTCTTCCGGCTGATCAATTCTCTGTTTGGATTCATTCATCCCTCTTCTCAATTCCTCCCTCCTTCGAGGCCGGCCGGAACTTGATTCATGCTGGCTCAAAGGAACAACTCGAACATCCAAGACATCGAAGGGTTGTTTGGGGTCGATCGAGAAGCCCTTAATGTGTTCAGAGAAGTTGGGTACAACTGTCATGCTCTCTCCAGTGATAAGCTTCTTGATCGGTATTCCTCCATCGCAATCCAGTTCTATAGCAAGTGTGTGAGGTGACAATCCCTCTCTCACTTTCGCCGTATAGATCTTCCTATGTGCCACTCTGTATCTTCCTGAAAGCTGAACTTGCACAACGGCGTCGCGAAACTTTTCAATTTCTTCAGGTTCGATCTTGGGTTTTTCTCCTTCTTTAAGAGATTCAACAAGATAGACAATGCATTTGACCCGGAACTGGGGAATCGATGCAGGGCGCTTTGCCAGCATCTCAATCTGGTGGAGACCGATGGGGCCCAGCTCGATGTCCTTAGTCTTCGCCTTTTTCTGATTTCTGGTTTGCATTTTGAAGTGGAGTCTGCGCTTCTTTGGCCTTACAATTTCAATATAAAACGGCCGACCGTTGCCTTCCACAAGACTTTGCGAGTCTTCGCTTCCAATCCAAATGAAATTAGTGGCCTCTGCCTCGAACTCCTCCAAGAAATATCCGGAAACAACCGACTCGACACTTTTCACGCTTGAACCTTTGTAATCACAGCTTGCGCAACCAACTCCATTACATATCTTGCAGATCGAGGTTCTCTGAGGAATGCCTCGTTCTCTCTTTGTATAAGTCGCAAAAAGCCAGATTGATCTGGCCATGACTTCGACCGACTCATCGACAAGGGAGACTAGAAGAGTGACATCCGGCCTTGAATAGTCGAGCCGCTTTGAGAGGGCATCACGTATTTTGCCCGCAATTGTTCGTGTTGTCTGACTCTTGATACTCTCGGTACCCCTGATTTTGAAACGCGCTCTAATCTCATCTTCTCTATCAAGGATGCTTTGCGGAATCGATGCCCCAACAAGAAACGTATCGAATTCAAAAGATGAAAGGGCTTTCACGGCTTTTTCAGAAATGGCGCCGAGCTTCAAAGTGGCGCCCTTGCAAAGACTGCACGAACTTGGATCGACCCCGTGGCCTTTCAAATCTATGCGACTGACGCCCTGCCTCGCAAGGCAGGGCGAGCAAAGAGCCTCGTTCGCCATCAGCAACCTAGCATACGCAGCACGCAGAGTTCCTACTCTTTTCAAGACTTTCAATGCCCGAATGTTTCTTACCATGGAGGATTTTGCGACTCGGTTTCCTCTGTTATCTTCAGCACTCAGAAAAGCCCGAGAAATATGACAAGGTCTATCATTGCCTTCCACCAATTTGCTTCATCATAGCTCTAAACTGGCGGCCCTTACTCATCTTCATTGCAGTTTTTGCTTGCTTGTATCGTGTTAGAAGGTCTTTCACGTCCTTCTCCAAAACCCCCGTTCCATGAGCAATCCTTCTTACTCTTTGCGAGTTAAGAAGATCAGGATTCTCCCTTTCCTCCTTCGTCATTGCCTGAATCATCGCTCGCCAGTACTTGAGCTTGCCCTCGACCTCCTCTATGTTCTGGTCAGGCAGATTCATCTGTGAAACGCCAGGTAGTGCCTCGAGGATCTTCCGCAGTGACCCCATCTTCTTAACGGATTCTATTTGCACCAAAAAGTCGTTCATAGTGAGCTTCCCAGACATCATTCTCTTGACTTGCCTTTCATCAGCAACAAGTTCAAGCTCTTTTGCCCTATCAAGAAGTGCTTGAAGGTCACCCATGCCGAGCAGACGCCCGACGAAACGCGTAGGAACAAACACCTCTAGGTCATCGACACGCTCACCGGTACCTATGAAGAAAATCTTAGCGCCCGTGGCTGCGGTTGCTGCGAGAGCCCCGCCGCCTTTTGCAGCACCATCGAGCTTTGTCACGATGATGCCTCCCACTGGAACGGCCTTATGGAATGCGCTTGCCTGCGCGTAGGCTGCCTGACCTATTGTTCCATCTATTACAAGGAATGTAACATCTGGACTAACGGCCTTTGATATCTGCCTCATTTCGTCAAGTAGGCTCTTTTCCTCCTTGTGCCTACCAGCCGTGTCCACAATCACAACGTTACAGTTCTGTTCCTGAAAGAACGCTAGCCCTTTCCGAGCAACCTTAGGAGAGTCCTTCTCCTTCTCATCGCCGTATACCGGTACGGAGATCGAATCGCAAATTGTCCTGAGCTGTGTGACTGCTCCCGGTCTGAAGGTATCCGCGGCAACTACGCCCATTCTGTACCCGCGCTTCGAAAGAAGCCTTCCCAGCTTTCCGATGGTCGTGGTTTTACCGCTACCTTGAATTCCAATCATCAATATGACATTGGTTCTGTTGGTTGGCAAGTCGAGCTTTCCTTCATCGCCGCCTAGGATCGAAGCAAACTCCTCGTACAGAATCTTCACAATGTGGTCCTTTCTAGGAAGACCCGGAGGCGGCTGCTCCTCAAGCGCCCTTTTTTCTATCTTCTGACTGATCTCTAATACAATACTTGCCTTGACATCCGCGACAAACAGGGTCCGCTGGATGTCCTTGACAAACTCCTTGATTTGTTGCTCGTCCACAGAAGATGCGCCAACAAGCTTCTTAATGGCACTCTGGAATCCTTCCTTCAGTTTGTCGAGCATGTAATTCTTCTACCTAGGGCTCACTCTGATTTAAGCTCACTAGTCTCACCGCAATCGGCTTGCTTTTCCTCGAGGGTCGACTCCAAGATCTTCAGGACGCCAAAGTACCCGTGCCATTGAACTTCGGAACGTAATATTTTGATCCTGCCACGCGTGAAAATCGGGCAATCCAGAACAAGAGTCTCTGCCTCTCCACCTTCGAAAGCAGCATTAAAGCCAAACTTAGACGATAGATCCATCAAAATTTCCGCTTCATGTGATCCGATCTCCCTTCCGAGCCAACTTCTATCCAGACCCTCTGCCGAAATAGATGTTAAAATAAACCTGTATCCCTCATTCACAAGCGTTCTGAAGTATGTCTTCTGGTCTACGCCCCAAAGCGGCGAGAATACCTTCAAATCGAGTTCCTTAGCTATCTTTTCAATTCTTTCTCTCTGATAGCGACTAGCGATGGCTCCTGTGATTATGGTATCGAAACCAAACTTGGCTTTAGAATCAGTCAGTGCACTTGCGATATCCTCGAGTTCCTCCTCTTTCTTTCCCTGGGTTCGCGCTAGGAAGTGCGGCAATCCCATGGCCCTAGCGGAGAGTTTAGTAACCTCTATGTTTGCCGTGTGCAACATGTAGCTTTCAGGGTTCTCTGACCACATTGTCAGAAGACAGACGATTTCGTGACCATACTCAAAAGCCTTCGCGCATGCGTATGTGCTGTCTTTCCCACCAGAATATAGCGCCGCAGACTTTATGCCTTGCATCGCTAGCAATTCTCCACTCATTGTTGAATTGCTTTGGATATGACTCTTCCCCGACAGAGCTGCCATCTCCGATCATGAAGATGACGGCAGACTCTCAGCTCTTTTCAAAGAGAAGCATTTAAAGCGGTAATGAAGCAAGCATAAAAGAGCTGAAAAGAGGAAATGCCGAAATCACGTGGCTACAGGAGAAAGACGCGCGCTGTGTTCCGCTCAAAACCTCGTTCTCCACTTGGCGCTTTGCTGCGAGAATACAAGATTGGTGACCGCGTTGTTATTGATGTGGATTCGAGACAGACTAAGGGTATGCCACACCGACGATTCCAGGGATCAGTTGGAAGCGTGGAAGAAGTTAGGAGGAGGAGCCTTGTTATTTCGGTTCCAGTTGGCAATAAGGTCAAGGAAGTAATCGCCCGTCTGGAGCATGTTCGACCTTTGGGCGGCTTAGTTGCGAACTAGGCCCGTCCGAACAAACTACCAAGAATGTGAATTCGCATGACTGAACAGACGCAACAACAATCAACGGCTGGAAAAAAGGCACGCGTCGTCACGCTGGCCGAAGCAAAAGAGATTCTCTCGAAAGTTGATCCTGAGAAGGCGGATCAGATTCAAAAGAGGACGCTGGATTACCTTTCGAAATTCTCGAAAATAGAACCAGACAAAGCTCGGAAGATTCGAACCGCGCTTGTCGAGCATGCAGGGCTCACTCTTGAGGAGGCTACCGAGCTTACCAATATCATGCCAAAGTCTCAGGAGGAACTGCGAGTATTCACTGCAGGTTGGAGGAAACTTATCCCTACGGCAACCGTTGAGAAAATCATAAAGATTCTGACGGAATGATTCATCTTTCCAATCCAACCGTAAAGGTTAACACACAGCAGCTATTCCCCGCAGATCAACTGTCAATCATAATGAAACTGGCTGCGAAAGGAGATTTTTGGATTCGATGATAATAGCTGAAATCGCTATTTCCTCTGTTTTTCTTGAACGGATTGTTATAATCACTCACGAAGTGCAGGTAGTCGAACTGAATCGTTTGATTTTGCCATTCTAAGATCATCTACCGAGTGTCAGGCAACGAAGCAAAAGACAACCAGTCCAATTGCTCAAGGCAGGAAGATTCGATGTACAGCTCAACAGCCGCACAGCCCAAGAGATACGAAGATTTTGCGTATGTGCTAGATTTCATTCCTAGAGGAAAGTCGGTGATAATCAAAGAAAGAGAGGGACCGCTAGTGCAGGCAATCGGAGAAGAAAGACTCACCCTTCTTGAAATCCTTGCCAATAACAATGCAGATTTCAGGTCGGGGGAACGCATTCCAATAGGAAAGGAAAACAGAAGCAAAATAGTCAGCGTCCTTGGAAAGCTAGAATACAGTGAACTGACAAACGAGGCGAGAAATGAGCTACAGCCAGTCCTGGAGGAGATGATCAAGGGAAACGAGCAGAGGTACATTGCATATTTTAACGAGCTCCAACCAATAACCCCTCGTCTTCACGCTCTCGAGCTGATTCCTGGCATAGGAAAGACCTTCATGCGCCAGATTGTCAACCAGCGGGACAGAAAAAAATTCGAAACCTTCGAAGAACTTGAGAAGAGGGTTGGGATCCACGAACCAATCAGACTTGTTGCCCGAAGAATAGTTGAGGAACTCTCTGGCGGGTCCAGGATCACAATCTTCATCCATCGCTGAGTTTTGCGATACGAAACCTTATCCAAGAATCCTACAAGTGAGCTGGGACTAGGTGCCTCTTTATCTGAAAGACCAAAGGTTCCGGGGTGGTCGCGCAAGGCGTCGGGCTCTGGGCCAGAACATTCTTGTTTCCAATTCAGTTGCCGACAAGATTATCGAATGCGCAAAGATTCGAAAGACTGACAAGGTGTTCGAGATCGGAACTGGTACGGGAATCCTCACGGAGAGACTCGCACAATTAGCCATGCACGTTACGAGTTACGAAATCGACAGAGTTATCTTTGAAATAGCCAAGCCTAAGCTTTCGAGATTTGGCAATGTCAATCTAGTTCTAGGCGATGCGTTTTCAGTTCCAGAGACAACACAGTTTGACCTATGCGTCTCAAGCATCCCATACTCCCGTTCCCTAGAGTTTGTTGAATGGATTTCGCAAAGAGCTTGTGCTCTTCGAGCGGCGGTGGTGCTGGTTCAGAAGGAGTTTGCCGACAAGATCGCATCAAGGACTGGTTCGAGGAATTACAGAAGTGTTTCCGTAATTTGTCAATCCTGCTTTTCTATCGAAATGCTAGCCACAGTTAGCAGATCTGCATTTTCGCCTCCTCCACATGTTCTTTCATGCATAATTAGACTGATCCCCAGAGACGACTTGACCCAAAACCTGGATCGCGACCAGATCATTCTCTTCAAGAAACTCTTCTCATTCAGAGGAAGACTCGTTCGCACAGCTCTGAAAAAGACCGGATTGCTAGATAAATTGTATGGGGCTCTATCTGAAGATCTCTTAGCAACCCGCGTTGAGAAACTGAAACCTTCCGATTTCCTTCTGATCGCGAGAGGTGCTGAATGAAAGGCATGGCGGACATTACCTATCTATCCCGAGAGGACTCTGAACTCCTTCGAAAGGCACTTGCGTCTGTCAGTGGAAAGGACTTTCTCGAAATTGGCATAGGTTATGGATCTAACCTCAGATCAGTCCTTGGCAACTTTGACTTGGTTGTCGGCACAGACATTAAGAGAACCGAGGCCTTTGCAACCGCATGTAGTTCGAAGGCAGAGCTCTTGGTAGCTGATCGAGCTACGTGTTTCAGGCCATCGGTTTTTGATGTGGTCGCGATGAACCCGCCATATCTTTCCTCTGGAAAAATCGAAGACCAAACAACTGACGCTGGAGAGGGAGGATTCGAGATACCACGGCTATTTTTGGATGAAGCATTGCGCGTCGCAAAACCAGGAGGCAGAGTGTTCGTGCTATTGTCGAGTGAGACTAATCTGAGACTCCTAGAAGAGTATTGCAGGCAAGGATCAGTCAAGTGTTCAACCCTGCTTGAAAAGCATCTTTTTTTTGAATCGCTCTTTATCTTTGAGCTTCGAAAGGAGCAAGAACGAGCCTGAAACAGGGAATCTTTCAAGACAACAGAGAAGGCAAGGCAAATCAACTGGATTGACACTCAAAATACAAAATCCGATTCGCAATCTAGCGGTCGCCATGGTGGAACCCGAGTTTGGGCTTAATGTCGGGTATATTGCACGCGCGATGGCAAACTTCGGACTAAAGCAACTAATTATCGTATCGCAAAACAAAATGTCACGAGATTCCGAAAATGAGGCGGCGAGATTCGCCTCTCATGGCTCAGACATCGTCGACAATCTCCAGTATGTGAGATCCATCAAAGAATTGAGAAAGCGCTTTCATCTCGTTATTGGCAGTACTGCCATTAGAGCAAAGCGAAAGTCAAACATTACACGAAAAACACTTGATGTTGAGGAATGTGCCAAAGCAGTTCATTCCAACTTTTCAAATCTCTTGAAGGCATGCGTCGTATTCGGCCGAGACACAACGGGCCTTACCAACTCAGAGCTCGAGCAATGTGACTATGTCCTTACGATCAGGACTGACACTGACTATGCCACATTGAACATTTCTCATGCCGCTGCAATTGTTTTCTATTTATTGTCACGAGAATTCTCCTTACCAGATAAGAGCTCAAGAGTGCTCAAAACCAATGCAGGCACCCCAAGGCCTGAGCGTGAGAGGCTCATAGCCCTGTTCGAAGAGCTCGCGCTCCTTTCAGACTTTCAGAAGTTCAAACAGCGAAAACTTTCAGAGACTCTGAATCGCCTTCTCAACAGGAGCGGTCCAAGCCTGCGTGAAGTCTATCTTCTCATGGGTCTTGCGAGCAAAGCAAAGACCAAGATCAAAATGCTTGAATCTATGCAACGCAGTAGACATTCATAGCTCTTTGTACAATCCTCTTTTTCGAGCTTTCCAATTCAAGGGGATACGTGACACGTCTGCCAGAGAGCCTTCCGTGATATGCTCTAAAGCCTGCAGAAATCGCCGCTTCTTCAAGAGAGAACGTTCTGCGCATGCCAGAAGAGTCCACAAGTACCGGCGAAGTGATTGCTATCCTTCTTTTCTTTCCCCGGAGCACTGAGGCGAACTCGCCCATGCAGCGCTGGTAGTTTTCTGCAACCTTTTGGATTTGTAGCCTTGCTTGCGCGGGAGCGGGATTCGTCGTGAATATTGGAAGGAGGATTGGTTCACTTGCAATTGCATCTATCATTCGCATCCTCGCCCGTGATATTCTCCTTGCGTCGTAGGCAAAGAGGTTGATATCTCCTCGTCTTATCCCATACTTTGTCCTCGTCCATCTCAGGTTCTCTCTACTTTGATCAACATTCTTCTCCTGCCTGTCGACTCCGACCACCGAGTGCCCGCAAACAAGAGCTTCTTGAAGTATCGTTCCGAGGCCGCAGAAAGGGTCGAGCAGCGTAAGGTGTTCAGAAGTTGTCGCCAAGTTAACCAGAATCCTCGCAATTCTCGGGCTGATCGTCTTTGTCGGGTCCTGGTACGGCCTCATGAAATCTCGCTCGTCATATCCCCGAAAGTCCGAGGTCTCGAATGTCTGGGCATATACCGGCTTTCCCCCAAATCCTCCATGAACCACGAAATCGATTCCCTCCCTTTCGCTCTCTGGCTCGAGTATCCGTGAGCTTAGTTCGCTTGACTTGATCTCTGCCACCGCAATGGTGCCTTGCCTTGTATCTTCGATCATAATCTCGGGTTCGATGAGCTTCGACTTGCCAAGGCCCTTTGACTTCAATAAATCGTGGATCTCCGCCCGTGCTTCGTGGATTTGGTCGTGATCGCATGAATAACCCGAAACGGTCCAGTTAAATTTCGGATCGAATGGTAGAGCCATGCTTTCCAATGAGCTCAGTATGTCGCGCCCAAGCACTCTTGAAATCTTGAAACTCCCGCCTGTTCTCTTGATCAGCCTCTTTGCATTCTGCTCGGTGCAATGTATGAGCGCCGCCACACGGTCGCTGTCCAGAATCTTGAAGCCATATGTCCCTAGTTCCTCAAGAGATTCCAGCTCCATGAGAGAGGCTTCGCCGAGGGAAAGGGCAAGAAGGAAATGGCGAGTTTCCCCAGCTTCAACATAACTCTCCTTCAAAACCGGATTTACAACCTCAGAGATTTCTTGTGAAACCCTGCAACTCTCATTCTATATAACAGTGCGAAAAAAGCGGCTACAGGGTTGTACGCTCTCGGACCATGCCGCTAGGATGAACGATTGCATTTTGTATTAGACACAAATGAACCCAACAAATTTGATGCTTTGTAGAATCTGAGTTTCCAGAGAGCTGTTTTTACCGCTCTTTCAAGAAGTATATTATAATTAGAAGTGATGCAATGGCTTTGGAGACCTAGATACAGAAATTCCAATGAAATAGGCAGAAGCTACAATTACTCAATTGAATCAATTGAACTCATACAGGATGTCCAATGGTGGTGGTTTTCATTACAATCCTTGTTTTGCTCCCTAGCTTTATATTTTCTCCCCCCTAGCGCGATTTTCACCGGCGCGCGCGTGAATCTCATTATGGCAAAAGGTTCCACAAAGAAACAATAAGAAAATCCGTCGCGCATAATTTGCTCTCGGCTGGAGTTCTTCCCAGTTTCAGAGATCAGTGAACCCGCAAGGTTATTTACCCCATTCTAGCTTGTCGTGTTGATTGTTTTTGCACGGAAAGAATTACCGCCTGACGAGTGGAATGCCTCTGACGAGCAAGGTGTATGCTCCTGGGGCTCCGAACTCAAAGATTGCAAGATTCAGTACGGGGCAGGCTAGTCCTGATTATGATTACCTACTCCAACTATTGAGCACCGAGAAAGTTCAGATCAGGCACAACGCACTAGAGGCCGCAAGAGTCGCCGCTAACAAAAAGCTCGTGCCGATAGGAGAAACCTCTTATTTCCTCCGAGTGAAGGTCTACCCACATGTCATCCTGAGAGAGAACAAAATGATTGCCACCGCAGGCGCAGACAGGCTTCAAGAAGGTATGCGAAAAGCTTGGGGCAAACCGATAGGACTTGCAGCAAGAGTGATGCCCGATTCTGTGATTTTGGAACTGCATGTGAAAAAGGAGAATCTGGCGGTGGGGAAGACTGCCATGAAAAGCGCCTCGACTAAACTTCCAATGCCCACGATTGTCAAAATTACTCCCCTCAAGGCAAAAGAAGAGATAGCTCCTGTCGTGTCCGCATAGACGAGCACCAATCATCCCGATATTCGTATGCAAATTTCGCGATCTGGGCGTGTCGGATAAAGTCCTATAACCTCCTTCTCCAGTTGTGTGCCTGTTCTCGTAGCTAACAGTGAGTTTTCCTCAATGACTGTCCAGATAGATCAAGCCAAAGTAGAGTCAGTCATAGAAGAAAGGCACCCTAAGAGAGTTGTATTCAATGCGCCTGATGGGCTACTTAGGACAACTAGAGATCTTGCCAGTCGGCTCGAGAAGAAGTACGCTAACCTACACTGCATAATAATCGCAGATCCAACTTATGGTTCTTGTGACACGGTCGATGGCGACGCTCAGCGGCTCGGGGGCGAAGTCGCATTCCACATAGGCCACAACGTATTGGTCACGAAATTTGGAAAGATAACATATTCTGTAGACGCATTTGATGACATATCTTTTTCCTCAGTCACACAGAAGGCAGTGGAATTCCTCAAATCGAACAATCTGAGGAGAGTTGGAGTTGCGACTTTTGCACAGCACATTAAGGAGCTTCCAGAAGTTCAGAGAATCCTTGCCGATTCTGGGTTAAACGCAGTTGTAGGGAAAGGGATGGGGCAACTTCAGGACGGCCAGATTTTCGGATGCGAATTCTATCCGGCGTACAATATCAAAGACCAGGTTGATGCGATGTTGTTGCTTGGGCAGAGCATGTTTCACGCGCTAGGACTTTGCCTTTCTAGCGGCAAGCCTACATACATGCTTGATCCTTACTTGTGCGAAATAACCGATGTACAAAAAGCCGCTGACTCCCGATTGAAAAAAGCAATACTCTCAATCTACAAGGCAAAAGAGGCGGACAGGTTCGGCGTCATCATTGGATTGAAGGAAGGTCAGATCATGGCAGATCAGTCAGTGAAGATTAAAGAGAAGCTCGAAGCTCTCGGAAAGCAAGTGCAGCTGATAGCCTTGAGAGAAATAACTTCAGATCGGATAGATGCGCTGACTGACATACAAGCATTCGTCCAGACAGGTTGTCCCAGGATAAGCGTTGATGGATACACTTTCTCAAAGCCTGTGCTCAGCGTGCCGCAGACAGATGCACTAATTAATCTCCTTTCTGGGAAGGAAATAGACACCGACATTTTCGTGCGTAAACACTGGCTTTAGCTGCTTTAGTTTGATAGAGATTCCATAGGATTTGAAAACATGAACGCGGAGAGGGCTGTATCGAAGAAATCTGGGCGCAATTTCGTCCTTCCAGGAGATCTGCTCGCAACTATAGAGGAATTCGAGGCAGGCGAAGGATCTACCACAATTGGGGAGACAATCGTCGCGTCCATTATGGGCGAGGTTAATCCAGACATGGCAAATAGGATAATGTCAGTCAGGCCAGCAAGGGAGGTCGGGAGGATTCCTCATGAGGGTGATATTATTGTCGGGAATGTGGAAAGCGCATCTTCCTCGGTAGCCCAAGTTAGCATCAAGTCCATAAACGACGTTGAAAGCCACAAGGAATTCTCGGCAATGCTCTCAATGCGCGAAGACAGAGGCCGGCGTTCGGCCCTCGCATTGAAGGCAGGCGACGTACTGCGCGCGAAGGTCATGAGCACCACAAATTCAATTTATCAACTCGGGCTTGACTGCGAGAACTGCGGTGTTATCTACACTGTTTGCAGTGTATGTGGCGGAAGTGTGGTGGCATTGGGTCAGGATCGCATAAAATGTAGAGAATGCGGAACCGTTGACGAAAGACTTCTTTCTGCGGATTTTGTGACCTACTCTCGCGCTCACTGAAATGCCTAAATTGTGGATGCCGCTTATTTTTGCTGCGGAAGCTTTACGCTTGGCCAAACAAAACATATAAAGGCATTCAATTCAATTTCATTGATCTTACCTTTGAAGATGAAAATAAATTCTGTCGGCACGAATGCTGTTCAAGTCCAAATCGATGGAGAAGACTACAGCATAGCTGACATTGTGCACAAGGAACTTCTCAATATCAAACGTGTAAAATTCGCAGGAGTGGCTCCGCCCCACCCCCTCATAAAGACACTCATGATTCAGGTCCACACTGATGGCATTGATGCCAACAAGGTTCTCAATGAGGCCGTAGATTCCGCTCAGGAAAAGCTATCTGAGCTGTTATCAGTAGCAAAGCAGACTTTCCCAGACGCCTTTAGGTTGCCTCCTTCAGAATCAGAGAAGATCGAGGAAACAAAGTTTTCCGAAGGGACAACTCAGGCGTAGTTGCATTGCATTTCTAGTTTGCATTTCACGATCACTGGTCCAAGAGAAAGAAAGGTTTGATTCCGAAATGAGGTTTTGCCCCAAATGCGGAACAAGGTTGAGGTTCAAGGTGCAAAAGCCTCACCCTGTGTCGATTTGCGACAAGTGTGGATATAGCGAGATGGCAGAGCCTTCGGCGACTCGAACAACAGAAATCGAAGAAAACTCAGGCACTGACATGAAGATACTTGGGGAAAAAGAAGACAGAATCAAGACGATGCCTACCACCAATGTTGAATGCCCAAAGTGCGGGCACAACACGGCTTTTTGGTGGTTCTTACAGACAAGAAGCGGAGATGAGCCGCCCACTCAATTCTTTCGATGCGAGAAATGTGCTCATACCTGGCGCCAATACAGCTAGACGCTCATCATATCCGGATACTTCAGACGAGCGAATTGCATGCTGAAAATCATATAAAACTCTCATCCGTTGTATCTTCTCAATCATGCCCGCCGAGACTGCAAAACCGACGACGACAACTGTAAGCTCATTTCTTGCAAGGACGCAAACTCCAAGTGAATGGAAAGCTGTTACTGCGGCAATACAAACCTTGGTAGAAGAGGCCACCTTCGAAATTTCAAATGAAGGCATTACGTTCCGTGCTATGGATCCATCTCATGTCGCATTGGTTGACTTGTTCTGGCCGAGTTCAGGCTTTGAGAAATTCGAGTGTGAAAAGGCCGACAAGTTCACCGTCAGAGTTGAAGATTTTGTCAAACTTATCCGACGCGCAGAGGCAAAAGACAGCATTGAGGTATCAAGGCATGGTGCTGATTCCCTTGTTTTGAAGCTCGGGCCAAGAAGAGAGTTTGAGCTTCATCTAATTGACTCGAGTCAAGGAAGCACCCCTCTGCCAAAGCTTAGTTTCGATTCAAAATTCACAATTGTCGAGCCTGCTTTTGAACGAGTCTTGAACGACATATCAGTTGTGTCAAACCACATCGCAATCGAAGCTTCTAAGGAACAGATTCTCTTCTCGGGTAAAGGAGATACTGGAAAAGCCTCCGATATTCTTGAAAGAGGAAACAACGACCTGCCAGAGCTCGACGTCCAAAAGGAAGCAAAGGCAACATACAGCATTGAATATCTTCTAAAAATAACCAAAGCAGCCGGCGCTGCATCAGAACTGATAAATTTCGAGTATTCGAGCAAGATGCCACTTCGTATGGAATTCAAACTTGGAGAGGCCGGAAAGAGCGGCAGAATCCACTTCTATCTCGCCCCACGTGTGCAAGAATAGGAAGAAAAGCCGAATACTAGGACATTCCTTCGTCCCTATCTTCGGATGAGAAAGTAGCGGGGGGTGGACTTTCACAATTGCAGATCTCTCTGCGATCATTTTGAACCACCGCTCTGCGGGTCTCTCAATTGCGGGCCAATCTTTCTGAGCGAGAAGGATAGCTACAATTATGAGCCCGCCGGGATAACCTGGCTTCCCCACCCCGCTAGGCAGTTGTGGGAAAATTTCCTCTTGTGTATATTAAAGCTTGACGGACAAGGAAAATTTGCTTCCTGAACCGCGGGAAAAGTTCATAACAAATTCAACCGTCGAGCGACACAAGTCTTCCTTTGCCAGACAGCCAAACTAGATCGAGAGATAAGAGTCCATTCATCGGTATCCATGTTTCGATTTCTAACAGCATTGATCTAGCTGTGGACAGAGCTCTGGAGATAGGATGCGTCGGAACCTTTCAGATATTTACCTCGAGCCCAAGGCGATGGGCTGCATCGGAACTCAAGCCTGAGCCAGTCAAACTCTTTAGGAAAAAGACGACTGATCATCATTTAGTTCCATATGCCCACATGCCATACATGCCTAACCTCGCATCCCCTGAGGAAGATTTCTACAACCAATCCGTGGACGTGCTAGTTCGTGAAGTGCGAAGATGTGCGGAACTAGGAGTGGGTAGCCTTGTGCTGCATTTCGGAAGCCACCTCGGATCATCCATTGATGAAGGACACCGACGGGTAATCTCAGCATGCAAGAGAGCAATCAGTGAGACTCCACTTGCAGAAGTAAGGCTCCTTCTTGAGACCTCTGCAGGCAGCAGGAACAGCATCGGCTCAAGGTTCGAATATTTAAAAAAAGTGCTTGACGGCGTGGGAAATGAAAAACGGACCGGCGTGTGTTTTGACACCTGCCATGTTTTTGCTTCAGGTTACGATCTGCGGAACAATGAAGCTGTCAGAAAAACAATGCGTGAATTCGATGAAGTTGTTGGATTATCAAACCTCCAGCTCATCCATCTCAACGACTCGAAAGGTGCTCTTGGGGAGGGAAAAGACAGGCACGAACACATTGGAATGGGACAGATAGGCGATCTAGGATTCACCGCGCTACTCAACTACCGCAAAACAATAAACGTTCCATTTATCCTTGAGACCCCCGTCGACAAGGTTCGGTCCGACAGGCAAGATGTTGCCCATACAAAGAAACTAGCAGGTATCTGATACACCTGCAGTCAGTCTCTACATCCAAAAATCTAGGCGGCTGGTGTGTAGTCTCGGCCCTCGCGGAAGGCAATCAGTTTGGCTGACCGCTGATCTCTCGTCTCTATTCTGGCCTTCGCCCGTGAGTTCAGCGCTGAAGTGCCTCTTTCGTCAACAAGTTGGATTCTCAACTGTTGCCTATAGCGCAGCTCTAGACGCTTGGCAATCTGATCGGCGAGTAAAGGGATTCCCGATCCTATCTTGACCACTTTCTTGACCATCGGCGCATTGTTTATCAGCTCTGAAACTCTGTTTACTGTCTCATCCACAGAAGCGAAAACCGAGCTCTCCACTTCCAAGTGGCTCATGAATGCGACTACTCCAGTCCGCTCTCCTGGGTCGATTCCCACCACAAACCAGTCACTATCCTTTATAGGGTAGAGCATTGAGAAAAGACGTTCTTTCGCAACTCCGACATCGTCTCCAAGATCTTCCACACACACTACGTTCGAACTTACGATTTGAAGCCTTTCCTTTCTTGTTGTCACCACGATCTTGAGGTTCCTTATCATCTGGTCCGAGTGAGATCGCGCCGAAATTCCTTTGATTGGCGCGGGATTGCCCAGAATCACATCAACGTATGGAACCCGAATCTTGTTAAGGAGCGAAGTAATCCGGAAATATGACCTGCCCTCTTTAGTTGCCACTCCAACTTCGGCATTGTTAAGAAGTTTCGTCCCTATGCTACTCACCCAAAGTCGAGTTGCAAATTTGTCATTTGTCAGTCTCGCTTTTAAGGATTGTAGTTCTCCAAATCTAGGCCTCTTGGTAAGATGGAATGGCTTGTTCCGTTGAATAGAGATAGGACATGATAAACCTGCAGACTTTCAAACATTTCTCAGAGTGCTTGACCATTACACTTTCCGCTCAAAATCCATCATTGAAAACCTCGATGCTCTATGCGATTGTAAAAGCGCTTTGCGCCGAGGGCAAATTTGTTTCCTATTTGGATCTTGATCTGCAGTTTAGTTCGATGATCGCTAATCGCAAAGTATCGGAGACAATGTCTCAGTCACTCGCAACCCTTGAGGTCTGGCGAGCAAGAGATGACAGAGTATTTGATTCGATCGTATCTTTTCTCTCACGCAGAGAAATGAGAAATGGAGGGGTAATAATCATTGACTCTGTAAATACCTTGCAGGACCTGTTCAAGGATTCAAACTCTGAGCAAGATTCTGCAAGTGCAAACCACAAGGCGTCGATCACGATCACATTGTTACAACAACTCGCATTACATCACGCAAGATCTTTAATCCTCTCAAACATTGTGAGATCAAGACCTCTGATACGCGAAGGCGAAATAGCTTGGGAAAAGGTCCTTTCAGGAGGACGCATGATTGAAAGCAAGAGCGATATTGTGCTTTCTCTGAATGAACTTAGGTCAGTCGGAAATGAAGATAGTAAGACGGAAGGCGCTACGATCGTTTCGCTCGCTGATCATTGCTCGCCTGAATTTAGAAAAGGGCAGGTGATAGAATTTGATGTAGAACCATTCGCGTGATTGCGACAATCTTTGGGACTCTGGTTCTGATAGGAATAGATTTGATTTGCAGTTGAAAACTAATAGTCAGCGCTGCGTCTGGAATGAATTCTTCTATTGATTCGTTCATGCTTACATTAGTCCGCACCTGTAAGTTTTGAAGCTAAAATCAAGCAAAATTCGTATGATTAGTTTGAATTGAACTTTCCTCAATTTCTTTGTGGATCGTTTAGCATTAAGGACGATCACTATGTACTCCAGTGTGAAAAGGAGGGAGGGGGGGTTCGACCATGAAGCGGATGAGAGTCCAAAGCCATTGCTTTCACTTCTACTTATGACATTCCCCTTTTTCAGAAGCTGAAATGAGGGCTGGGTCAGAGCGCTCATTCTACAAAGCATCAAAATTCATTGCTTTCTTTGAGTTCTGTTTGAATCCTTGTTTTTCAGAGTTAAGTGCCTGTTCGAGACACTGTCGCGCGTGGTTGTACCTGGTCAGCTGCCAATCATTTATGTCGATAGGTATTCTTTTGTCGCGAGTGAGAATTGATGATTGACTTTCGATATTTCCTACCATCTGTCCAAAACTGCAAGGTTTAACACATAGAATCGTACTGGTTTCAGATGAGGTCTTGGTTATTTTAGGCTGACCACATAGTATCCAATAACTAGTGCAATTGATAGTAGTATTATGCCTCCTGCAAAAAACATTTCCGCCGAGCGTGCCCTAATTGTTTGTCTCCCGCTGAGATACATGGCATACCCGCCCAATGCACCGACGATGTAAGTGAAAAGGAGGATGAACGTCTCTGTAAGGCTCTGAGCAGCGGGCGTCGGTGCAATGATTAAGCTACTGATTCCAGGTTGACTCGCATTGGCTGCAGCGTTTACTACACCAGCTGCTAGAAGGAACAAAATAATGAGGTAAATCCATTCTATTCCCCTGTCTCTGAGCGAAGTGATGGAGCTCGGTGTTGAGAGAGACCTAAGGAGGCCAGCGTGCCTCATCTTAGATGTAACCTTAATTGTTGCCGCTTGAAGGCTTCTCTTAATTCCCAATTTTTATTCACGTGAAATATATGGTCGGTTCTCTTTTCTGACGCAGAGTTCGCGGCTTGTGACTTCGCGAACCCACTTTCCGCTCTCCGAAAGCTTCGAAACACTCTCTAAATAGCTTTCCCAGCTTAAGGATCCGTACGCACGTTCCCAATCCCGATACCTCATCCTGAGATTGAGATTCGCTAGATGGTGATACTTGCAGTATTCTGAATCCTCGGTACGAGGCCGAGAGCATATGGAGCATTTCATTCTTGTTTTCTCCCCGAACAACTTATGTTTGGACAGATAACCCAAGGTGGGCTGCGAGATCGCAGGAGCACAGTCACCAGCGGCCATTTGCAAGATGGACAGGTTCTCGTCTGAACTTTTATGGTTCCTTTCTGTGGAAGAGGCGCGGCTGCGTTGCAACCATTTTCATAATTCGAACAACCTATGAACCGTTTTCCCGTTTTGGATGATTTTACAATTCTCAAACCTCCATTAGAGCATACAGGACACTGGCCCACTCTGATATTGTCGCTTCTCGATAACGCTACTGCGTTTGCCAAACCTGCGCCTATCTCTACCTCGGATTTCTTGATCTTGTCCACGGCGAGCGACACGGCAACTTTTGTGAGATCCAACACGCGCGTCTGATCCGCTTTTCCTTCGGCAATCTGTTCAATTTCTGATTCAACGCTACGAGTCAGATCCACCGATATGATTTCTTCACAATGAGTTCGCATGGCATCTGTGAGTTCTAGACCGATTTCTGAGGCTTCAAGGTACCCGTGATTCCCTTGAGTCATGTATCCTCGGCCTATCATCTTTGAAATAATGTCTGCTCTGGTTGCCTTTGTACCAATCTCGTTGCCTTCCATTGCCTTAAGCAATGAACTCTGAGTAAATCGAACTAAGGGCCTTTCAAATTCGGATTCTAGGGCCACCGAAAGAACTTTTAACAGATCACCTTCCTTCAAATCTGGCAAGTTAGATGGAATATGCTTAGTTACAGGGTAAATCTTCATCCAACCATCCTTCAATATTTTCCTGTTATTTGCTGTGAAGATGTTCGAGCCTATTAGAAACTGGAAGGACGCCTCGGAGATCACCGCGTTGTTTGCGAATGTTGCAAGAAATCGCCTTACGATCAGGTCGTAAACTTTTGCTTCCGCCGCGCTAAGTTGTTTGGGAGGCTCTCCAGTCGGATAAATAGCTGGATGTGCAGCATCATCCTTCGGGCCTTGTCTAGGAAAATGTCTTCTTGTGCTAGCAAGATGTTCGATGAGGTTCTTGTACTTCTGAATAGATCCAATTGAATTAATTATCCTATCGTAATCGATTGACACCGGTAACTTTTGGCTATTTGTCCTAGGGTATGAAATGAGTGCTCTGAGATAGAGTTTTTCTGAAATTTTTAGTGTTGTTGAAGGAGTGAACCCATGATGCCTGAACATTTCCGTCTGCAGATCGCTTAGATTGAATGGAAAGGGCGGTTGCTCTTCAGAGGCAGATCTTGTTACTGACTTTACTTTGGCTCTCCCTGTTTGCGAGACCGTTTCTTTCACTGCTTGGGCCTCTGACATGATATCTATTTTCGTCTGTTCATATATCGCGTCGAAAGAGACTCCATCCTTGGACAGTAACGCGCTAATTCTCCAATAGGGCACAGGAACATGGGTTCTAATCTCTACTTCTCTGTCGGCTACAAATGAAAGAGCGGGGCCCTGAACCCTTCCAATTGTGATATTGTGGTATCCTCGGCTAGACTTTGAATACGCTCCTGCAAGAGCCCTTGACAGGTTTACCCCCCAAAGGAAATCAATGACGTGCCTCATGCAACCGGCTTGGGCAATGCACTCCTTGATCGGTTCAAGATGCGAAAATGAATCTCTGATTTCAGGCACTGTGAGTGTGGAGAACCTTGCGCGCTTGCATTGATTCCATTCGCTCACGCCGCAGGCATATCTCAGTATGTTGAACCCTATGGTTTCGCCCTCTAGATCGGAATCACAAGCATGAATGAACATCTGCGCACCAGTTGAAAGGTTTCTGATTGTCTCAATCCTTTTCGCAGTGCCAGACGCTAAATGGAATTGGAACCTTGATCTGGACTTTCCCCTCTTCTTGGAAAGAATGGCATTTAGCGGTAGCCACTCAACATCGAACACAGGATATACTGACCTCTTGTTATTTCGATCATGGATACCATAGAGATGGCCCGATGCCGCGCAGATCACATAATGCTTCCCGTCGAATGCACTCCTCACGTCTTGAATTTCGATATTATTGATTTTCAGATGTGTTGTTTCCCCAAGAACGTTTGCTATTCTCCGGCCTGCGTCTGGTTTCTCTGCAATTACTAGGGTGAAACCGGACCCTAATTCATAGTTTTTTGAACGCATATCTCGTTAATCCCTTTTTTTCAAACTCCCAGTATTTTTGACAACGGAAGTGCGATATAGTCCTGCGATTTCAACCTAGATCCGATTCGAATAGGAGATTCTCGGTCGTTTGCCCCTTGAAATTGTTTGCAGTAATTGTGGCGTCGTTATCTACACTGGCTTTGATCTCAAATCTGCCAAGGATGTCATCAAGGCTAATCAGAACAAATGTAAATCATGCGGCAAGGTGCTTTCATCAAACGATTACTCTATAGAAATTTCGAAGTCGCAGATGAGACAGTAGACATCTCTTCTTCAACCCTTGAACGAGTTCTTCAACCCTTGAATGTAGAGACATTTTTCATAGGGAATGATCATGGATAGGTCGCGATCTTGGTGTGCTGCCTTTTCACCAGTGAAGTTTACCTTGCAACCTCGTATGATCACGATAGGAACAGATTCATCGGCCTCACCCATCACTAGTTGAGCGCTCGAGGCAAGTTGATCTGCAATTGCTCTGACTGTGACTTTGAGTGTATTTCCAAAGAGATCAGTAGACCCTCTGAAATCCATTACAGGATTAAAGCCGGCGGCAGCTATCGCAATACCTATTGTGCCGAGTCTTGTTGGAGTAACTCTACTGTCAGATAGCACAACGCCTAACCTGAATTTCATGTTGGAATAATGAAAGCGTCGTAGTAGATGCGATCGAAGTCTTTCAGCGCTTACATGCGGGTTCTTTGGATAGAGTATGGCGTACCCATCCGGAACATTGCTCCTGTCTATTCCCGCATTGGGAGCGAGGATTCCTTTGGAGACAGCGAGCAGAAATCCTCTGATTCCACCAAGAATCACCTCTGATTCATCAAGCACAAGCTGAGCAAGAGGAGCATCAACATGATAGCGACTTGCAAGCATTCTTGCTTTTCTTGATACTTTGACACTTGCAAGCTTCACGAATCGACCTTCAGCCATTGCGGCAAACTTACTAGAGACCACAAGAATATCTCCACTTTGAAGCTTCACTTTTTGTTTTTCTAGTTCACTCTTGATCACAGTGCAGAGATCGAATTTTCCGAACCGCTTTTCGCTTCTAATGGGAATCACGATCGAATTGGAAAATGTGCTGATTGCTTTCACTTCCCTTTGCTCAGAATCCTTTCTGGTGTCGGTTCCAGACATCAAGTTCGCGAAGCTATTTAGAGGCTCCTGCAACCCTAAATAGAGCAACGCGAGGTCCGAGTTACCATATGGCAAGAAGATCGCATCTCTACTCTTACCACAGGCAACACGGAAAGATCACCGAGTTTGGCGGATTCGATATGCCTCTGTGGTATACAAGCATTGTTGATGAGCACAATGCGGTAAGAAATTTTGCAGGACTTTTTGATGTATCTCACATGGGCAGATTCGCAATCGAAGGAAAGGACGCCACATCGTTTCTCAATAATGTCTTCCCGAGCGATGCTTCGAAGGTCAAGAACAACCGCGCATTCTATTCCGTAATATGCAATGAATCGGGTGGAATAATTGATGACACCGTTACAAACAAATATTCTGATGTAAGTTATACGATAGTCGTCAACGCAGCAAATAGAGAGAAGGACTGGAAGTGGTTGGTAGATCATATGGGTTCGCTTGCTGTCGAACTCAAAGACATCTCTGATGACACCGCCCTGATTGCATTTCAAGGCCCACTCGCAGTCAGCTTAATGCAGGCGATTTGTGATTTGGATCTCAATTCAATCCGTCGGTTTGCCCTAGCGAGCTGCAAACTTGACGCGGTGAGGTGCATTGTGTCTCGAACGGGCTACACTGGCGAAGATGGTTTCGAGATAATGGTTATGGATACGCCTATCGCCGCTCCAGATAAAGCGGAAAAGATATGGAAAAAGCTTTTGGGTTTGGGTAAGGACAGAGGTGTTCTCCCATGTGGACTTGGCGCAAGAGATTCTCTTCGGCTTGAGGCGGGGATGTGCCTTTATGGAAACGATATCGACGAGAGTACCACACCCATCGAATCTGCTCTTGAGAGTATTGTGAACATAGAAAAAGCGGAGGGATATCCTGGAAGAGCATTCATAGAAGAGCAACTCAAGAAGGGGACCACAAGGAGAAGAATCGCATTTTCGATGCTTGCCGGCGGCATTCCAAGGCATGGTCAGGAGATCAAGCTCGCCAGCACTAAAGTTGGCGCAGTGACAAGCGGAACATTCTCGCCAACACTCAAAAAAGGGATAGGGATAGGCTACGTTCGTCCTCAGCTTTCGCATGTCGGTAATACTGTTTCAATTCAAGTGAGAGAAGCGGATATGGCCGCTTGCGTGGTCTCTACCCCATTCTACGATACCACGAAATACGGATACAAGCGTATTTCCTAAATGACGAGACCTGGGTTTTTAAACACCTTCAGGAACACTCTTAACGGGAGCTCCGGTGGTAGATATTCTCGAATGAGTGAGAAAGAAAGTTTCGACATACCAGAAGAATACTATTACTCAAAGGATCATGAGTGGCTCAAGTTAAACCCAAATGGAAACGCTCGAGTAGGCATCACTGATTACGCAGCAAAGATGCTGAATGATATAGTGTATGTCACACTTCCGCAGGAAAATCAGAAATTCTCAAAAAAAGATGTGTTCGGGCAAGTCGAGTCAGTCAAGACAGTCTCTGATGTCTACATGCCTATCTCAGGGATAGTTGTGAAGTCAAACCTTGAACTCACAAGAAAGCCCGAAGTCGTTGCAAGCTCTCCATACGGTGACGGATGGATGCTTGAGATCAAGCCAACGAATTATGATGCGGAGTCCAAAGTACTCCTTGATGCCAAATCCTATAGAGAATATATTCAGCAATTACAACAAGAAAACCACTAGCCAGACTGCAGAAAGCTTATACATGCTGCGTTGAGTGGCGACCCTTCGCAGATGAGCATTAGGGAATCACTCGCAAGCCTGCGTTCGATATTCTACCGACCAGTGATGTCACGACGCAGCGCAATTGCGTTCCTCTCATTGTCGATAATCTTTGTGATCGCGTTATTCATGAGGATTTACCCTGCCCTTTATGGATGGTACCTGAACGAGTTCGATCCTTATTTTGACTACTACGCTTCATTGCATGTGGTCACGCTAACTCAGCAGCACGGATTGTACTATGCTTTGTTCAACAATCCTGCAAACTGCTCCCCCTCTGCATTGGCATCCACAGCCGCTTGCCATGATCAGCAAGGATATTTCTATTGGCACGACATTCAAACCTGGTGGCCTTACGGAAGAGATGTGGCTGCATCAAGTCAAGTAGGACTTCAGCTGACTGGGGCTCTTACATACCTCTTCCTGAATGGAGTCCTTCACATTCCGATGAGCTACTATGACTATCTTGTGTTCTTACCTGTGCTGTTAGGGTCTCTCACTTGCATAGCGCTTTACTTCCTTGTGAAGAAGATCACAAATGGGGCCGGTGGAATATTTGCAGCACTCGTGTTTGCAGTGTCGCCACCGATACTCGAGAGAGGCAACCTTGGATGGTTCAAGTCAGAACCCTTGTCATTGTTCCTTTCAGTTATAGGGTCGTATTTCTTTCTGACAATGTATAATGCTAAACTTTCATCAAAGGGACTAGTAGCAAGGGCAGCAATTGCAGGTGCAATGTTCGGATATGCCATTATCTCCTGGGGAGGAGGTGATCAGTACATACTTATTTTCAGCCTCCTATTCCTTGTCGCTCCTTTCATCAAGAGCATTGATCTTCAGAGAACTGCATATGGAGGATCGGTAATGGTTGGGATAATGCTGCTGATCTCTGCTGCCACACCCCGACCTGGCATCAGCATCATAACCAGTGTAATCGGGCTTTCAATTCTTGCTTCATGGGCTTTCACGCTTGTCGCAAGTGCCCTACGTAAGTATGGCGATCCTCTCACATATACTAGAAACCTAATCAAAGTACTTCTGATTTTCATTTTCGGCGGGCTCACTGCCCTTGCTTTTGGAACAGTTGGCGGGGTATCAGGCAGGTACATCACTGTGATAGATTCTCTGTACAGGCAAACGAATCCTCTAGTTGCATCTGTCGCAGAGCAGGCCATCCCAACAGGAAGCCAGTACTTCACTGATTACGCTGTCCTAATTTTACTTGGTGGCTTCGGCGCATACATAGCTCTGCGAAGAAAAGGGATTGAATCACTTTTTGCCCTTCTTCTTGGTGTCACCGGAGTGTATGTTGCGTCTTCATTTTCGAGGTTGATGGTCTATTCTACCCTTGCTTTCGGAGTTCTTGGAGCAATAGGCCTAGTTGAGATTTCGGAGGCAATCCTTAGACCTACTGTATCAACCATCACCAGAAAGAAATCACGCATCTATGAGGCTAGAAGCGAAGTCAAAGTAATTTTTGCGGTATTCATGATAGTGCTGATCTCGATACCAGTATTCATTCCCGCAAACTTTGGTAGCACGGGAAGCTATGACCTCAGTCATTCAGGTTGGTTTGCCAGTGCAAACACTCCAGTAAGCGTAGCCAATGGTGCGACGGCATTCACATCTTCAAGTCAAGACTGGTTCCAAGCATTCCAGTTTATCCGACAGACTCCTGTAAATTCGACATTTGTGGCATGGTGGGATTATGGATACTGGATAGCAGTCATGGGCAATAGGACATCACTCGCAGACAATGCGACCATTAATGAGACGCAAATAGCGCAGATAGGCCGCGTCCTAATGTCTGACCCGCATACATCCATGCAGCTGCTTCGCGATATGTACTCCCCAACATACATTCTGATTTTCATCGCAGGGTACAGAGCCCAGCTTTCGAGTTCAAGCGGCGGGGCAGGGTCTCTAATTTATACGCTCACCGTCCCGACTCCGTATCCCAGTCCGGCAGGAGGAGATGAATCAAAGAAGCAGTGGTTTATCAGAATCGGAAACACTACTTGTGGCTGTCTCGAAGAAACGAGCGGACCCAACGCCCTGATGTATCCTGATGACTTCACACCCACGCCATATTTCTGGGCTAACACAACTTTAGGAGATCTCATGCCATTGGTACCTACAAACTACTACGCATCCCCTCAGTATTTCTTATCTCCCAGCACAGCTACGCAACCATCTCAGGGATACAGTTCAACGTATCTGCCCCAGAATGGCAATGTTTCTGGGATCTCGGCAGGATATACTGAACTGTACGAGTATCAAATGAAAATGCCAGCAGGCAACTCAAGCGCGCCCTTCCAGCTAGCATTCGAATCTTCAAGCCTTCCTGGCACAACAAGCGGGTTCTTCTCTTCGGTTCTAATCTACAAGATAAACTACAACTCTGGTGTATAGTGCTTGGCATCTTGTACAGATTGTCTGAATAGGTTAGAGTAATCTGAGCTAATGATCCTTTTCACCACACATGTCCACTAAATGGTGATGCAACTTTCAAGGAAAAGCGAGATAATGTCTGCCGAATCCCACGAGTCCCTCCCTGAAGGCGGCCGAGACCAAGAAAGATGTCCTTATTGCAAGGGGACTTTCCCGAAGAACCTTCCTCTCGTAAATGGAGAGACACAGCTTCAAAGACACATCAAGGTCTTTCATCGCGAGTACTCAAGACAGTCGCAATGACGCGATTCGCACATTGCTATGTGTTCTGAGTGTCTTGTAAGATCGAATGCTTCCAGGATCTGCCAATGAATTCGATAGAGAGGCCACTAGTATCGGTTGTGAAGGTCTAATACCAGAACAGATTCACATTCTATCCTTGATGAGTCTTAGAACATAGTCCGGAGTCAATGGCATTTCTTTCACATTGATGCCAAGAGGAGCGAGGGCATCAGCGACAGCATTCGCAAGTGTAGGCGTACTCGCGATTGTCCCAGCTTCCCCAATGCCCTTGATGCCCAATGCATTGGCAAACGTTGGAGTCTCTGTTCTAAGACTGTGATAGTTTGGAATGTCTTCGGCGAGAGGTATCTGATAGTCCAGGAAGCTCGATGTTAAAAGTTGCCCGTTAGAGTCATAATGTACCCTTTCTAACATTGCCTGCCCTAAGCCCTGAGTTATCCCACCGTGGATCTGGCCCTCAACCACCATGGGATTCAGAACCTTTCCACAATCATCCACAGATGTATATTCCAGAATATTGATCTTCCCGCTCTCTCTTTCCACCTCCACGACCGCAACATGTGTCCCAAATGGAAAAGTGTATGTTGAGGGGGCAAACGCGCTGAAAGCAAATAGAACAGGCTCCATACCCTTTGGGAGCTTCTTGGGGCTGTATCCGTCGTACGCTACTTTCTGGAACAATGTCTTCTTGCTTGGATCTCTTGCTGAAACCAATTCGCCTTGACGGAAAACAATCTCATTTTCTGGAACCTGGAGTTTCAAGGATGCGATTCTTGCCATCTTTTCCTTGATTTTCTCGACGCACATCAAGACCGCGGAGCCGCCTAGGGCGGCGGACCTGCTCCCTGCTGTGAAAGTTCCCCACGGCAGCTGAGCAGTATCTCCGTAGGTCACTTGTACATCTTCGAGAGAGATGTCAAATCCCTCAGATACTATCTGGGCAAAGGGTGTTTCGTGGCCTTGGCCATGTGGGGAAGTGCCTGAAACCACTGTCACTTTCCCCGAACGGCTGACTGTGACAGCAGCGGTTTGCGGGAAATCTGGGCCAAACGCACAAATCTCTACATACGTCGAAATGCCTATTCCAAGGAGCCTTCCTTCTTCTCTCGCTCTCCTCTGCACTTCCCTCCAATTGTCATAACCAACAGTTTCCAGCGCCTTCCGCAGATTCATCGCATAATCCCCTGTGTCATATTCGAGATCCCCGGCACTCTTGAATGGAAAGTCCTCCTTGGGCACGAAATTCCGTAGCCTCAACTCAAGTGGGTCGATACCAAGTTCTCTTGCGAGATGATCCATTGCGCGTTCAATCAAGTACGTGGCTTCTGGGCGCGACGCGCCTCTGTAAGCGTCGTGGGGAACTTTGTTTGTTAAGACAACCTGCGCTTGACCGTAGTAGGCAGGAACGATGTAACAACCTGGCACCATTTTCAAAGTGAAAGTGCAATCAGAGGAACCTTCAGTGAGGTACGCACCAGCGTCGCCAATTAACCTCACCTTCATCCCCAGGATTCTACCTTTCTCGTTTGAAGCGATTTCGACAAACTGTTTCTGGCCTCTCCCATGAGTCATTGAGAGAAAGTTCTCAGTTCTGCTCTCGACCCACTTCACAGGCAACCCAAGTCGCATTGAAGCTATAGAACAGAGCACTTCCTCGGAGTAAAGTGATAGTTTGGCTCCAAACCCGCCCCCTACTTCTGGCGCGATGACCCGCACCTTGTTCTCCGCCAGTTTGAGGACTTCGCAAATGTCAGTCCTCACCTGGAAAGGCCCTTGCGTCGAAATCCAGAGTGTCAGAGATTGCGATCCGCTATCGTAAGAAGAGACGCACGCGCGTGTCTCAATCGGGCTCGGAGAAAGGCGTTGATTAAGAAAATCTGTCCTAACTATTTTTGAAGCCTTTCCAAACGCAGTGTCCACATCTCCGAAGGAGACTTGTTCTACCTGGACAAGATTGCTCTTGAGTGAAGTGTGAACCTTTGGACTTTCATCTCTCAGCGCCTCTTCTGGATCGACGGCCACGCCAAGTGGTTCGTAGTCCACAGAGATAAGCTCAAGCGCGTCTTCTGCGGCATATCGAGATTCAGAAACCACAAACGCAACAGGCTCTCCCAAGTAATGAACCTCACCCGCTGCCAGAATGGGCCTCTCAATCACATGCCCGTCAAGAGTTTCTCCACTTGCAAGGGGATTTGCGATTGGTTTTGATGCGTCTTTGGGCGTAAGAATCAACCGAACACCTGGAGCTTTAGCAGCTTCGGAAATATCCATGCCTTTCACTAGAGCGTGGGCATACGTGCTTCTCAAAACCGCAGAGTGAAGCATCCCAGGAAGCTTCAAATCATCAACATACTTGCTCGAACCAGTCAAGAGCCTTGGATCTTCTTTTCTCTTGAGAGGCTTTCCAAGAAAGTTAAGCGTCTTTTGTTGAGACCCTGTCTTTGGCTTTGCGAGTACTTGCGCAGTCAATACGGTCAGGATACTCTCGGTTGAAATTTATGCTTTGTTTACGTAGTTTGGAAATCGTGGAGACAAGGAAGCATGTTATCTTGGACTCTGTATCCAGTTGACTGGCCGAAACAAGCCCTGCAATTGAATGAGCCTGAAATGATTTTATCCGTGAGAAAAAGCTCCCGGTTGCACCGGCAAGAAGAATTTTTCCATGTTAATCAATGAGTCAAGAATGTACAAAAGTCAAGAAGCGGGTTTCTTTCATCGCTTTAGAAGAATATGCGAAAGAGAGAGGCAACCTTCTCCCATCATGATAGAGAATGCTTAGAAAGGAAAGCGCTGTAAAGGTTTCTTTCGATACCTGTAACAAGGAAACACCTCCTTAGGTGGCAGTTTTTCCCAATCTTGAAGCGCGCACAGATTGATTTGAATATCAAGGAGGCAGGAAATCTGCACATATCATGCCGTAATAAGTTGGCACATCGTACGATATCAATCTAGAACGCATCCTTGTTCGCGAAAGACATCCAGCTAGCATTGCAAGCTGCCACAGACTGTCTGGCTTTGCATCTTCAATGAAACTTGGATTCAAGCGAAGCAAAGTTTTGAGTCTGTTTGTTTCCAAAGCTTCGATCACAATTTCATCGTATTTCTTTGCAGCAACGTGGAACCCGTAAGGTCCAGATCTAATATGGGTGTGACTTTGGTCTGCACTTGCAACAAATGCAACTCGCCTATCACTTTTTTCGTTCGCGATTTGACTTATTACCGCCCCAAATGCATAATTTTGCTCAATTGGTATTTCCCTTGAGGGAGTGATTATTATTATCTTGAATTTTGCGTGCCTTCCTAAAAGAAACCAAAGTGGAACGAGGGATCCCCAGTCCATTGGCATATCAGACGAAGGTCCATCAAAAGATCCGTAGTTCGCCCCTACAACCGGCAGTCTACGATCCACGGCTCTCGAATAGATTTCTCTTGCGAGCTTCGTGTCGCATTTTGCTGAAAGGTGAATTTGTAAGCCTCTGCGAGATTCGCTTTTCAGAGAACCACTGGAATTCTCGGAAAAGACAACCCCAATTTTCCTATACAGACGTAAATTATGAGGGCTTGCTATCACGATCGTGTCAGGACGCATCTTCTTGAGCTCACGAGCAATTTCCAGCATGCCCTTTCGTGTCTTTCTGAAGAGTTGATCCTCCGCATTAGATCTTGCTAACCCAGGAATAATTTCTCCGCCGTGCGGTGCGATACAGGCATAGACCAACGGCATTTGATGGTTCAATCAGGGCCTAAAATGGGGGAAAGAAAAACATTCCCGGCGAACAATATCTACTGCCCTAAGAAACACTGTTCTTCTATTGAGAAGGTTGTTGAGACTGGGCCTGAACTGACGCAGGTGACTCCTGCGACTCTATGGCTTTTGATTCGGAAGAGCCTTTTGTCTCTGCCTGTTTCATTTCTTGGCCGTATAGTTTCAACATCTCTCGAACAACCTTATCCGCCATTTCCTTGTACTCTTCCTTATTCTTCGTCCCCAAGAGGTCAACGAAACCCTCAGCAACGAACGTCATAAGTGTAAGATCTCTATACGCTCCTGGAATCGTAGCAAGCTGCGAGATGTGCGGATGCGAAAGGTTCAATATGATTGAGTCCGAGGTTGTCATCACAGGAAGATCTGACGGGCTCAACTGTGCCTCTTTCACCGTTCCAAATGTTGTTTTTGCCGCTCTGACTTCGCGCGGGAGTCTTGGTGTGCCAGTAATGATCTTGATCTGCCTTATCTTCTCTCTTAGTTTCTTGTTTTGAATCTCTACTTGGAAAGGTACTGACGCCAACTGCTGTTCGTTGACTATCTTATATTCGGCAGGCAGAGGAATGTCAACCGTTGAAAGAGCTTTTTCGAGCACTTTGGCGAGTTTGTTGAGCGATTTCTGCACCAGCACATTTGAATAATGTGGAGTATCTGGTATGCCATCGACGAGAGAATCCATCGCCTTCTTGAATTTGTGGAACTGATCGTCTTCCACATATGCTCCGCGTCCAGTGACGAGTGTAAGATCGGTATTGACAAACCCTGTTAATGTCGGCCGCTTTGCAATAATTTCTCTCTTTACGAGAACGCCTCGGTTGTAGAATCGGACTGGCTTTCTATCTTCTACTCTGTATGGATCTACAAACGTTATTTGAAAACCGTCGCCCGATTTTTCATGAAGAATGCCTGCCGGGAGCTCAGGCGCAATTGCTTCATTTCCGTTGACGATGATCCTAAATTGCCAAGTCAGAAGCGGAGAAAAGGCAACGCACACGTACTCGTACAACTTTGCAACGCTGAATGATTTCTTGAGTTTCCTTAGGTAGATCCTTGTTCCGTAAGTAAGAAAGTCGCCTGCGTCTTCGACGGGAATCGGCTCTCCAGTATCAATTGAATTTCTGATCAATTCATCAGTCAAGTGCACGTGCCAGGTCTGGGGACCAGGCCTTGAGTACACGTCAACCTCCTTTGCGATTTTGAAAACTGAAAGGAAACCAAGACCTTTCTCTCCGATCAGCAGCCGTCCAGATTCTGATGTGCCTTTGGTGGATTGGCGCTTCTCTGTCATTCCTTTTGTGAGAAATGCGTTGAAATCACTGATGCCATAGCCGTCATCGTCAACGTAGCAAGATCGTTCATCTTCAATTTCGATTCTGACCTTGTATGCGTTAGCGTCGTAGCTATTTGCAATCAACTCTCTAAAGGGATCGTAAACACTAATGTACGCCTTGTCCATCAGCTCCTCCATAATGCCTGAGCTTAGCTTTACGCGCACTTCCTGCTTTTGCGAAGTGTTGGATTCGCTACTCTCATTACCTGCGTATCTTGCAGCTTGCATTTTCTTTCTAGACCTACGCTTTTTCTTGTTACGCAAATGACCTGAACCTCTTATAGCAGGGAAGGTCGAAACGACTTCACTCAGAGCTCAGCTCCCTTGACTGAGAATGCGAATCCTCTGGTTTTCCCGTCCTAAATTAGAGAACTATCGTGTATAAAATCATACTTCATCCGCACATTTGTCGTAATTATTGCACCTAATTTCATAATACGTTGTAGATCTCATATTCACACTAATCACTCAGACCACTTCCGAGAAAAAGGAAAACTGTAGTTTTTTACATATAAACAATGCTGCTAAGATAACACAAATCTCAAGACCGCAAAGAGGACAACAGCTCCTCCGTTGTAGTCGAAGGCATCTTACAGGAATACGCGCTGCATACGTATATTTTGGGTTGTTGGCCTAGTTCTGGAATTCTGCCCTTCACAATCGGGGCAAGACTCTCGATTCTGCGATCGGCCAGCACGATAATTGAGTTCGGAAGGTATTGCTGATGGAGTGCGCCAATCATTTCCTTTAGACTCTTAGAGTCGGTGTCGCCAGAAATCACGATCTCCTTTGGCTTTCCGAGCATGAAATCAAGGGCAACGAGCATGAAAGAGTGAGAGGAAGGATGATTCGATAATGAAACCCAGAAAGCAGAAAGTGTTCCTTCTGCTTTCTTCCTGTATTCCTCTCTCGAAGTCGATTCTGCCAGCCTCAAAAGAACTAGTGTGGCAACTGAACAGCCCGACGGCAGCGCGCCATCATAGGCCTCCTTGGGCCTCAAAATGAGGTCCTCAGAATTGGAAGAAGTTAAGAAAAAGCCACCCCCTTCAACATCGTAGAAACCCTTGATCATCTCATCACACATCTTCAGTGCTTCTTCCAGATATTTGGCCTCAAATATTGTCTCATAAAGATCCACGAGACCATTGATGAAAAAGGCATAATCTTCGAGAACTGCTTTCTCTTTTGCCTCACCCGAACGGTAGCGCCTTAACAGATTCGTCGAACCACCTTCATGCATAGTCATTTTGTTTAGGACGAAATCAGCCGCTTTTCTTGCGGCTTCAATGAATGAATCATTTCCAAATACTCTATACGCGCGTGACATCGCAGAAATCATCAACCCATTCCAGCTTGCCAGAATCTTGTCATCTGTGAGCGGCTTTGGCCTCTTTGCTCTGAATTCACGCATGGCTTTTTTCGTCTTCTCTAGATTCATGCCAAAATCTGGAAATTTGCCTTCCCAGTCTAATGTGGCCTTTGCAAGCCGAGCTGTGAGAATCGTCTTCCCCTCCTCGAAATTTCCCTTGGACGTAATGGAATAGTACTCTAAAATGGCATCGAGACAAGTTTCCACGTTTTGTTCCTTCTCAAAGTGCAGATCCTTGATAGCAGATTGGAGATCTTGGCGATTCCACACATAGTAAGACCCCTCACCCTCCTCGCTGTCTGCATCCTGCGCGGAATAGAAACCCCCAGAGTTAGATGTCATTTCTGACAGCACCCAAGAAAGAGTCTCTTGCACCACTCTTCTGTAGGTTTCAAGCTTCGATACTTGATATGCCTCTGTATACACGAGCGCAAGTAGTGCGTTGTCATACAACATCTTTTCAAAGTGCGGTACGAGCCACTCTCTATCTGTGGAGTACCTATGAAACCCTCCACCCACTTGGTCATATATCCCGCCTGATGCCATGAAATCAAGAGTCTTCGTCACCATCTGGAGCGGGGCCTTCTCTCCAGTTTTTGCATGGTATCTCAACAGGAAGAAAAGGTTTGAAGGTGTTGGAAACTTTGGTGCACCACCGAAGCCTCCATATTGCTGATCGTATTCTTGAGCGAGGACACTATAGCAATCATCCAAGACATGATCATCTATCTTGGTTTCAGAGGTCGACTTCGTCGAATAGATTTCACTCAGCGCCAACTTGATCTGGGATGCCGATTCGCTAATGCTAGCACGGTCTGATTTCCATACCTCAGCTATACGCCTGAGGAGAGTCATAAGACCCGGCAATCCCTGTCGTGTCGTAGGAGGAAAATAAGTTCCACCGTAGAAAGGCTCAAGATCCGGTGTGAGGAAAACTGTAAGTGGCCACCCTCCGGTACCAGTAAGTGTCACAACTGCCTTCATGTAGAGTTCGTCGAGGTCCGGTCTTTCTTCTCTATCCACCTTTATGTTGATGAAATTCTCATTCAACAATTCAGCGATGGCTTCATCCTCGAACGATTCTCTTTCCATCACGTGACACCAATGACATGAAGAGTATCCGATGCTCAAGAAGATAGGTTTGTTCTCTCTCCTGGAACGAGATATGGCCTCCTTTCCCCATGGATACCAATCCACAGGATTGTACGCATGCTGAAGCAGGTATGGGCTCTTCTCTTCAGTCAACCTGTTTTCCTTCCGCCTTTGGTCTATGGCTGTGGTCTGATGACCATCATCGCGCTCTAGAGACAATAGGTAGTAACCCTTCTTATGTACGAGGGGGCGAGAGTATTATTTCTTTATCAGAGTGTAAAATTCCCAAGCCGCAGATCTTGAAAATCATCCTTTTCAGGTTGACAGACCTCATTTTAAAATCCAAGATCAAGAAGGCAGTTCAAGGCGAGTTTGAGATTCAGGACGCATCAAGCGCCGATGAAGTCGAAAATATACTTCATGAGAGTTCAGAATCAATAGTTGTGTGTGATCTCGAAACAGTTGGCCCCCAACTTGATGCTCTTTTGATGCGCTGTCGGAAGAAAGGCACGCGAGTCGTTGGCTTCTATCCACACATAAGAGGCGACATCAGGGCCCTTGCTCTCGCAAAGGGTGTTGACGACATTATTCCTAGGTCCGCGCTTGAGAGGACATTGAAGATAATCGCTGACGATCAAGCCCGTAAAGCGATCTAAGTTTCCATCTGTTCGGATCTGAAACGTTCGATGTTTCGCATTTCACGGGCTTTCATTACTGGGCCGACGCTTTCCAACCATTTGTCTCCCGCATTCAGCCTCCACTCTTGAAGATGTTGCTGCATCACTTCTTCGGAAATGATCATTTCTATGGGGAAGCGATAATAGAACGGGCAGTCAAACATTACAAGCAATATTCTTTGCCCAACGGAATCAATTGCGTCTACACGGTCGCTTTCGGACGCATGGCAGAAAGGACAGCGAAGTGGCATCAAGTCATCCTCCTCGTTTAGACGAACTTAACGTTTTTCCAAACTGCAACGTTCACCATCTCTTAGTCTTCCACAATTTTTATTTCTTGCAAAGATATGCAATTCTAGTATGCCACGGGTAATACACTATACGGTCTCGATGCCCAAGCCAAACTCACATTATTTTGAAGTAGATATCGAGATTCCTGATGCTAAGCTTCGAGCCAAGAATGGGATGTTGAGACTTGTGATGCCGGTATGGACACCTGGATCATACCTAGTAAGAGAGTTTTCCCGAAATGTACTTGATGTCAGCGCAATTGATGTCATGGGAAATTCGGTTGTGAAGTGCGCGAAAGATTCCAAGAACAGTTGGAAAATCGATGCAGGTAATGCAGAGTCCGTAGACGTACATTATGGCGTTTATGCCTTTGAATATTCAGTAGACACGAGTTATCTTGACACACGCCATGGGATAATCAACGGAGCAAGTGTATTTCTCTATGTTGAAGGTTGTGAAAATGAAGAGCATATTATTACGATAATCCCACATAAAGAGTGGAAGACGATCGCAACTGGGCTAGAAAAGATTGAGCGCCCAGAATACAACGGGACTAGCTTTACAGCTCCAAACTACGATATCTTGATCGATTCTCCAATTGAAATTGGGAACCAAGAAGTCTATTCCTTTGAGATCTCAGGAGTAAGACACGAAGTCTCAGTTTTTGGGCCGAGCCCCGTTGATGCTGAGAGGTTTGTTTCAGACATAAAGAAGGTCGTCGAAAACACATGGCCAATCTTTGCGGAGATTCCGTACAAGCGCTATCTCTTTCTTGTCGATTTCGTCGGAGCGCCCACTGGAGGAGGCTTGGAACATCTAAACAGCACGCACTGCCTTGCCTCAAGGCTTCGTATGATTCCAGAGCAGGAATATAGGTCGCTTCTAGGGTTGTTTAGCCATGAGTTTTTCCACGCATGGAATGTCAAGCGCCTACGTCCCAAAGGCCTCGGTCCATTTGACTATAACACAGAGGTGTACAGCAAGTCGCTTTGGATTGCAGAGGGCATTACGAGTTACTACGACGATTTGATCTTGAGACGCGCCGGAATATATTCAGTAATGGAGTATTTTGATGCGTTTGTATCAAATATTAATATCATGCAGTCATTCCCAAGTTCCCGCTTCCAAAGCGCCGAAGAATCTAGCTTTGATACGTGGATAAAGCACTACCGACCCAGTGAGAACTCCCCGAATGTCTATAGCTCGTACTACACTCAAGGCTGTGTGATTGGATGGATGATCGACATGGAGATCAGAAAATCTACGTCAAACGAAAGGAACTTGGATTACGTTATGAGGAAGATGTATCAGGAAACATACTCTGAGGAGAACAGAGGTTACACCGATGAAGAATTTGAATCATCGTGTAACTCGGTTGCTGGCAGGAGCCTGTCAAGTGAGATCTTCGATAGGCGCGTTCGTGGAAGAGAGAGCATAGATTTCCAACATTATCTTGGCTACGCAGGGCTGAGACTAGCTCCGAAATTCAAAATTGGAAATAACAAGGCATATCTCGGAGTCAAGCTTCGTTCTGAGTCTGGACGGACTATTGTTGCGACAAATCTATTTGATACTCCTGCAGAAGCAGGCGGGCTTGCTCCTGGAGATGAAATAATTGCAATCGATGATCTGCGCATGGACTTATCCCTCATCCAGCATTATATCGCTAACAAGAGACCTGGTGATACGGCGAGAATCCTAATTTCGCGTGATGGGTACCTCGAAACCATCGACTCGAAGTTGGCAGCGGCACCCGTATTCGAATACAGGATATACAAGAACGATTCGGCCTCTGAAGAACAGCAAAGGTTTTTCAAAGATTGGATGTTCTCAGACTGGAACCTTCCACTTGAGTACACTGAATACACTCCTTCTCCCCAGAGACCTAAGCAATTTGACTATGTCTAGATTACAAATCCTTTCTAGGCCTAACCGTGTGACGTGAAGGACTCAAGAAATATGGGCTTAGGACTGCTTCGAGTGGATAACAATTTTAAGAGAGGGAAACCAAATGATTTGCGAAGGCGAAACTCCCAGTTAGCTGGTTCAACTGGAATCCGTGGTCTAGGGACAGAGTCTATCTGCAAAAGCAGGTGAATTAGAACAAATGGGAAAGCGAAAAGTGCTGAATGAAGCTCAGCTTAAGGAAATGGTGCTTGCTCAAGAGGGGGAAATGTACGGTCAAGTGATAAAACTAGTTGGGAGTGATCACCTAATGGTTAAATGCGCAGATGGCAAGACAAGACTCGGCAGAATCAGAGGGAAGATTCGAAGGCGAGTGTGGATCCGGCTGGCCGACATTGTTCTTCTGGTACCGTGGGATTTCAGTGCCTCCGACAGATGCGACATCATCTGGCGCTATACAGTATCACAGGTCGAATGGCTCAGGGCCAACGGGAAACTTCCTCCCGACTTTTAGATACAGTCAAAAGATGTTGAATTATCCAATAGTCTTGCTGTGGAGCTTAGCTATCTCCTCTCGTGCCACGTGGGCTGCGCTCAATTCTCTTTCGTCATATGCGCAGACAAAAGCAATACTCGTCCCATCTGCGAGTTCCGTTGCAGTTCTTTCGAATTCCATATAATACTTAATGAATCCCTTCCTTACCAACTGATCAGTTTCACAGATCACCATCAATTCTTCCTTGCCCGATGTGCCCCATTCCTTTAACATTCGCTTGAGTTGTTCCGTCAGCAATTCAGTTGCTTTGAATGTAGCAGTTCGCCCCGAGTTCAGAAACCATTCCTCAGAATCGGCGATCTTCAGCTTTTTCTTCCTTTCGAAAGCCGCCACATCTACTCCTGAATCTTTCATTGAAAGGCGGATGCCTTTTGTTCCTTGTTTCCCAGCTATGTATAGAACGAGCGTAGATCCCTCCAAGCAATCGACACACAATCGAAACAATCGCAGCTGCTTCTCTCTGGAATCCCGGAAGAAATACGCGCTGTGTGTGCCTTCTCCCGCAAATTCCCCAATCCTCGATGAGGGAGAGATCTCCTCCCGTGTGGAAGTCATTTCTGGCATTTGGTTAGCATCATCTGGTTATACGTCTTTTTTCCAAGCTACATTCACCAATCGTATCTTAGATTTCAAAGAAGACTTATCATTGAATCTTGTCAATTTTATTTACGAATGAAGACACGTATTTCGCTATTTTTAGAATATGGGTTATCGATAAACATGATTCCTATGATATGGACCAATGTTTAAATCAACTTTCCGCAGTCGCATGGGCACATGCCATCGAAAAGCTACGCGGATCCAAACTACGCAGTTATTCTGGATCCTGAGGAATTGCCCAGACAATGGTACAACATAGTCCCGGACCTGCCGGAGAGACTTGCACCAATGCTCAATCCTCATACACACGAACCCATGGGGCCGAAGGACTTTGAGAGGCTCTTTCCAAAGGAGCTTGTCAAGCAGCAATTCTCCATGGAGAGATGGTGGGATATTCCGGAAGCCGTCTGGGATGCATACAGAAGGTTGCCAAGGCCCTCTCCTTTAGTTAGAGCAAAACGGCTTGAACAATTTCTAAGAACGCCCGCGACAATTTACTACAAAGCTGAACAATTCACACCCGTTGGGAGCATGAAGCCAAACAGCGCTCTTCCTCAGACGTATTTTGCAAAGAAACAAGGCCTGAAGCTTGCCATTTCGGAGACGGGTGCAGGACAGTGGGGCTCTGCTCTTGCAATGTCGTGCTCTTGGTTCAAACTCCCCGCGAGAATTTACATGGTAAGAATAAGTTCTCAACAGAAGCCTGGCAGAAGGATTCTAATGGAGACTTATGGAAGTGAAGTGCTCGAGTCTCCTAGCGAAAACACGAAGATTGGAAGAAAGTTCCTGACTGAGAACCCAAATCATCCTGGATCTCTTGGAATCGCGATAAGCGAGGCAATCGAAGATACTTTCGCTCATGATGAAGCGAGATACCTTCTTGCATCTGCATTCAACTATGCATTAGGGCATCAAACCATAATAGGCTTGGAAACAAAAAAGCAATTCGAACTACTGGATAAAGTCCCAGATGTCATGTGTGGATGCATTGGAGGTGGATCCAATTATTCAGGCTTCATCTACCCCTTCGTAAGAGACAAACTAAGAAAAAAGATAGATACAGAGTTCATGGCATGCGAACCTACCGCAGTTCCTTCGACAACAAGAGGCAAATTCACATATGATTATGCAGATACAGCAGAACAAACTCCACTTGTGAAGATGTACACTGTTGGTCATGATTTTGCAAACCCACCGATACATGCTGGAGGGCTCCGCTATCATGGAAAAGCACCCAGCCTTTCTTTATTGATTTACAAGAAAGTAGTAAAATCTACATCGTTTGCCCAGACGAAGGTGTTTGAAGCAGCTAGGATTTTCGCCCAGACAGAAGGCGTTGTCACAGCTCCAGAATCTGCACATGGGCTGAGGTATGCTATCGACGAAGCTATACGCTGCAGAAGAAGAAACGAGAAAAAGATCATCGTGTTCAACAACTGCGGGCATGGACTGCTAGACCTTTCTGCCTACAATGAGTATAACAAAAAGCAGCTTGTAGACTGGTCGCCAGAGGAAATCGCGGTTCCTCAGTACGTGAAGCACTAGTGAATTCACCTCTGCAGACAGCGAGTAGGGCGCATGCTGTCTTTATTGCGCATTCGGCGCTACGACTCCAATCACGGCAGCCGTAAATCAGGTTCGATTTTAGGCAGAGAGACGTCTAATTGATTCGAAATTCTCCGGAATCTGCCAGGGACTGGATACCGTGACGGCACTACTTGAACTTGCGCATGTATCGAAGGCTTTCGGGGGGCTAGCCGCAGTCAGAGATCTCTCATTTTCAGTCTCAGAGGGAGAAATTCTCGGCTTGATTGGTCCTAACGGGGCTGGCAAGACTACTGCGTTCAATCTGATCACCGGAGTTTACAAACCCGATTCTGGGAGCATTAGACTCGCGGGTGAAGAGATAGCTGGAAAGAGATCTCACAAGATCGCGAGTCTTGGTATCTCGCGTACTTTCCAGACGGTTAAGCCGTTTCCCAGGATGAGCGTCGTCGAGAATGTCATAGTCGGAGGACTCTTTGGAAGGCAACACGCATTCATGGTGCGTAGAGCAAGAGAGGTCGCGCAGGAGATTTTGAAATACACAGCCTTAGAGTCCAAAGCGAACACCCTCGCAGCATCACTTTCCCTCGCAGAACAACGGAGACTGGAACTAGCGCGTGCCCTTGCTGCCAAACCAAGGATTTTGATGCTTGATGAAGTTATGGCTGGCCTAAACCAGACTGAACTTGAGGAAGAACTCGAACTTCTGAGAAAATTGAACAACGACAAGAAAATTACATTAGTAGTCATCGAACACGTTGTCAGGGCGATGACCAGATTATGCAGCCGCATCGTCGTCATGAATCAGGGAGAGAAATTAGCTGAGGGGACCCCCGAGGAAATAGTTAACCACTCAGAAGTGATCAAGGCGTATCTTGGTGAGAAGAGAGCTGGTGTGGGATCAGACAAATCGAAAATGAGTCAGAGCTCCGAGGTTATTCCATAAGTGTCTCTTCAGGTAGAAAATCTATCAGTCTATTATGGTAACATTCGCGCTCTTTGGGGGGTATCGCTGCAAGTTGCAGAGAGCGAAATAGTCGCGCTGATAGGTGCAAATGGAGCAGGAAAATCCACGCTCCTCAGAGCAATAATGGGGCTGGTCAAGCCTGAAAGCGGACTGATATCATTAGCGGGAGAGCCTCTTACCGATACTAAACCGCATTCAATAGTTTCTAGAGGAATAGGCTATGTACCAGAGGGGAGAAGACTCTTCCCACTGCTTTCAGTAGAAGAAAACCTGAGAATGGGCGCCCCAAGAAGTTGCTCCGACCTCCAGAAGAGAATTCACGAGGTCTACGAACTCTTTCCTATTCTCAGAGAAAGAAGAGAACAAAATGCTTCCACGCTCTCCGGAGGAGAGCAGCAAATGGTCGCGATTGGAAGGGCCATGATGACAAGACCCAAGTTGCTCTTGCTTGACGAACTTTCGTTCGGGCTCGCTCCGATTGTCTTTGAACGCGTCTTGGCGGCTATCGAATTGATACATCAGTCGGGAGTTTCAATATTACTATCAGAGCAGAATGCAGAGCGAGCTCTTGAAATCTCAGATATAAGTTACGTAATGGAAAATGGAAAAATTGTGAGTAGCGGCAAGAGTGGTAAATTGATGAATGATCCATCAATCCGAGCTGCCTACCTAGGATCTGTTGAATGAGAACAATGAGTGTCGGAGTCACGGATTTCTCACAGTTCGTAATCGCTGGAATCCTTCAAGGAGGTTTCTTAGCACTTGCTTCGGTCGGTCTTTCACTGATTTTCGGTGTGCAAAGGATCCTCAATGTAGCGCAAGGAGCATTCATTGTTCTGGCTTCGTTCCTAACATTCCAGTTTTCTGTCATTGTGACCCCATTGTGGCATATTGATCCGCTTTTTTCGATTCTTTTTGATTTTGTTGTCCTCGGAATCGTAGGAGGTGTTTCGTACTTTCTGCTCATATACAAAATAGAGAGCACCGGATTCGAAGCACCTCTTCTTGCGACTTTCGGTCTCTCTATTTTTCTCGAGTACATAATAACAAACGGCCTTTCGTTTGCGGTTTCTTCTCGCTTCGGAACTTTGCGGCTTACACTCCTACCACCACTGAACCCGACTGGCTCTGAAGAGGTGTTGGTGCAGAATACTTCCCTCACGAGCTCGGCCCTGAAGGTGGGCCCATTTGTAATTTCAGAACCGCTTTTGATTGCGTTCGTAATTGCCATTGTATTGATCCCACTGCTACACATTTTCCTAGCACGAACATACTATGGCAAAGCGATCAGAGCAACAGCGCAAGATCCTCAAGCCGCAGAGTTTTCTGGTATTGACACAAGGGTCACGCGTCTCCTGACATTCGTTCTTGGTTCTGCCCTTGCCGGTGTTGCGGGTGGAGTCTATGCGTTCACTACTCCTGTAACTGCTACTGCGGGAGATGAATCTCTTTTGCCTTTGATTCTCGCAGTCATCATTATTGGAGGTGTCGGAAGCATGCTTGGAACTCTGATTGGCGGATTCATCATTGGACTCATTCTCAACATCTCCAACTTTGTCATTTTTGAAATGCTGACTGGGGTATCCGTGTCAAAAGACTTGGGATCTGTTATTGCATTTGGTTTCTTTCTTGTTGTGCTCATGGTCAAACCCAACGGGTTGTTTCATGGCACTATTGGAACTCGATTCTTTGGAATTCGAAAGTCAATCGGTGGTAAGCAGGCTAATTGAAGTTCCGCAGTTTTGGAATCGTCTCAAAGACTCATTGGATATCGCCACTCGTAGTTCTCGTGCTCCTGATTATCGTAGGCGTCTATCCACTCACCTTGCGAGCTTCAGATTTTCCTTCCTTAACCGTCTATGTGGTGTATTTCATGTGGATCATGCTCGCCGAGAGCTGGAATCTTGTAGGAGGATACGCCGGGTTGCTAAATCTTGGACTTGTAGCGTTCTTTGGTTTGGGTTCTGCAGTTGCTGAGTTGGCGCTTCTATCTGGTGTCCCATTTGTCTTGGCAGTGATTCCCGCTGGAATATCCGGAGCACTTTTGGGACTTGCCCTAATTCCAACGTTCAGACTTCGCGGTGATTATTTTGCCATAGGAACGCTTGTCGTCCCAATAATATTGAAACCACTGGTCGAACTGTCTGCCCGCGGGCAGTCAAATTTCACAGCTCCGATACAGAGCCTTCCGTCACCGATGCAACTTTACTGGATCGGAACTGCGCTAACTGGACTTACCATTTTTGGAATCTTCTTCATGATGCGATCACGAATTGGAATCGCCCTCAGGGCAATAGGCGACGATGAGATTGCCTCTGCCTCATTGGGAGTGAATATCCTATCGTACAAATCTCTTGCTCTTGCAATAAGCGGGTTCATCGCTGCTTTAGCTGGTGCGTATTTAGTTGGATATATTCAATCATTCAATACTGGGAGCTTTAACGACCTCACCTATTCGCTATTCCCCATTTTCATGGTGGTAATCGGTGGGTCTGGCACGTTTGAAGGGCCGATCGTAGGAGCGTTGATATTCAGCATCCCGAATTACTATCTTAACGAGTTCTTTCCAGGCAGCACCCTTGAAACGCTGATCTTCTCAGTTTTGATTATGCTTGTGGCAGTTCTGTTGCCAAAGGGCATTGTTCCATATATATCAAGACTTATCAGAAGAGTTCCTCATCAAAACACGCGCGTACCTGTCACTGAATCCTCATCAGCAACCAAGTCTCGTTCTCCTTAAATAATAGGCAACTGGCGTGTGCGGAGAACATGAAGAGGCCCACTTCGAGTAAGTTGTCGATTTCAACTGTTGCTGCCGCCGTTATTGTAATCATTATAGTAATTATCGCAGCCGTAGCTGCTGTTGTTTTCTTCTATAACCCAGGAACGTCAAGCAATGTTACTCATACGATCACATTTGGAGCAACTCTATCGCTTACAGGAAATCTGCAGGCTTTTGGTGTGGAACAAAACTGGACTTTGAACAAGGCAGTCAGTGATATCAACGCACTTGGTGGAATTCTTCTCGCGAACGGTACACACGTGTTAGTGAAACTTGTTGTTCTCGATGATCAATCTAATCCGACGGTTGGTCTGACAAATCTCCAAGATCTTGTCTCGACATACCACTCGACCGTGATTCTCGGTGAGCTTGGGGGCGTGCAAGACTCTGTCGCTCAGAGTTTCTCGAGTCAAAATCAGATTCCGTATATTGGACCCGTATACATTTCAGCGTTTAAAACGTGCGCAAGTCCTTGCAGCAATGCGTGGATCTTCGCACCCTTTGAGAACGAGACCAATGAAGCTCACATCTTCTTGAATTGGTTCAAGACTGAAATACCAGCATCTTCTTCGATTAAGATTGCCTTCTTTGGTGAAGCGAATGATCCAGCGGCCCAGTACAACAATCAAGCGGGCGAGGCATATGCCCAACAGCTTGGATATACTGTGTGCACATGCTCTGACACAACTTTCACTCCGCTCAGCCAATCTGAGATGACAAGTTTCATAACAGCCGCAAAGGCTCAAAACGTCAGCGCAGTTTACGGCCTTCCACTACCACCAGACGCCGTGATGATGCTGAACACAGCCAAACAAAACGGATTCACTCCGGATGCTTGGCTCCTCACTCGCGGAACCGCAGTCGCTCCGTTTGCGGTGACTAGCCTTGGAGGTCTCGGCAACCTCTCTTCAGGTGTAATGTCAGCATTCCCTTGGCAACCAGCGGTGCCGTACACAGGCATGCTTCTTGGGCACAATGAGAGCAATTCGGTCCTGGTTAGTGATTATATGGCTGCATTCGGGCACCCACCTACACTCGAAGGCGTGTATTACACTGAGGTTCTGGTGGCCGCAGATGCTATTGCTGCCGCAGGTAACCTTACCAATACTGCGATCAGACAGGCTCTAAGAACACAAACTTTCCAGACCCCGATGGGAACAGTCAATTTCACGCCAGGCGGCCAATGGGTACAATCCGAATCAAGCATCCTGTTAATGCAGTGGCAGATAGTTTCGCCAACAGTGCAAGCTTTACAAATACTCGAGCCCACTTCAATAGCCACAACGCATTACCTCATCTATCCATTCTCTTACTGGGCTTCGCCGACAAGTCAGCAGACTCATTCCTGGCCATAGCGAAATCTCTGAGATTCATCCTACAACCATTTTCTTGTCACATGCAGGAGAAAACATCTTCTCATTCATATTCTTGAAAATCTGGACTTGCCCCTTTTCGACATCGGGGCTCAACAGAATTTTGACTTCACTTCCTTTCCTCTAGAAATTCGTTTCACAAGCACTAAATATGGCCAAAGCACTCAGGAATTGGAGATCTTCACACTCTTGTCACAGCAGCATTCTGTGAACAAACGTGGCCTTGCCTCTGCTTCCGAAGAGACAAAGGAGCGTGTTGCAAAGGCTGGCGGAGAGGCACCACATTCGAAGAGAGGATTGCAAGCTGCATCTCCTGAAACGAGGCAAGCAGTTGCTCGAAGGGGTGGCCTTGCAAGGGGCAAGCAGCGCCGCAATTCCCAAGACATTGAAGATAGGACAAGATAGTGTCAGGAATGTTCTTATCAGAATGCGTATTTTAAGGTCTCAATGCAGAAATTAAGGTTGATATTAAAGACTAGATGATTTCAATAAGACCGACCTTGGCGCGCGATCGCATTCTTGCAACCAAAATCGTGGAACTTGAGGATCAGGATTACGACAGACCAATCGTCATTGGAGGGTTCGTAGGTCCCTCTATTGCCGGACTGATATCTGCAAGCTATCTGATCGAACAGCTCAAGCTTCATCAGATAGCACACGTGAGTTCGCAACACATCCCACCGGTCACAGTCTTCGTTGGAGGGAAACTTCGCCATCCTTTCAGGATATACAGAGGCATGAATGGCAAACTTGTCGTAATGATATGTGAAGTGCCAATAGACTCTCAGGGACTATACGAGATATCCTCTGCCCTAATGCATTGGCTGGTAGACAGAGTTCGCATTAGAGAGTTGGTAATTCTCGACGGGCGACCAGTTCAGGAAATACCAGATCAACGTGAGGCCTGTTGCGTCGCCAGTCAGAAGAAAAGCGAGTATCTGAAGGCACAAGGGATCGAAAAAGCATCTTCTGCTCTGATAGCTGGCGTTGGAGGAAGCATGCTTTGCGAGTGTCTTTCAAGAGGAGTCGAAGGTCTCTCAATCATCACTAATGCTTCAGTGACTATCCCTGACCCAGGCGCAGTCCTCACACTTATTCAAACACTCAATACCGCTTATCAGTTGAATGTAGGCACAGAAATACTCGAGGAGAGTGTTGCTCAGTTGAATACGGATCTCAACGCAGTTGCCGAGCAATACAGTAAGCTCGCACAGAATCAAGGCAAGCGAGGAGAGAAAAAGACGACGATGTACGGCTAGCGTTTATTCAGGTATTCCACGCCTGAAGTTTCTTCGTGAAATAACCTTCCTCTCCTTTCGTCCCAAATCAAGGCAAAATGTATGCGCCGCGAACTTGGTTTCGGCACCCTCGACAATTCGGGAGAGCGTTTCCATTTGCTCGACTGCCAGGATAGGCTTAGAGCAGACAAAACAGGTGTAGGAGCTCTTGCCCTGCTTAATAAGATCGAAGTACAGAAGAGAAAGCAGTGCAGGGATTGTGATCACATGCAAAATAGCGATTAACAGAATGTTTCCATAATACGCTGCCTCGATGGTCAACACGCTATCCCATACAAAAAGTGCGATGACCATGCGAAGAATGGTCAGTTTTTCCATTTTCCAAGCTAGCGGCCACAGAGAAAGAAGCGCCGCAGAACTAACGCAATAGACAAGAACTTCATCAATCAACTTTGGATCTCTCAAACGGCATAACATAGATAAGAACATTGAAACATCCGCCAAGATGAATATACCCCTGACTCATGAATCGGCCTAGAGGAATTGCAATGCCTGTGGAATATTCTGTGAAATCAGAACTTGGACAATTCTCGTCTGCGAAAGTTTTCAGGGATCGCGTTGTTGTGGCCACCATCCAGAGGGAACTCACAGGCGACACACTGCTTTTTTCTAGCGGCGGCGATTCGTGGAGGCTCAGCCAGAGAGTCGACGGCGAATATCGTCCTTTCTCGATAATTGTGAAGACGACTAGCCCGAGATCCAATTCAATGTCCGTAGCTCGAGAAATTCTCAAAATTCGAGACCACCTGTTCTTTCATAATCGAAAGATGTACATGTTGTCGAACGTTCCAGAGGGAAGAATGCAGCATCATATCCACAAGGGTCCAAAATACATTTGCAGGCTCGACAACTTTCCGTTTGAAGACCCGAGCGAAGTTGATTCAGAGACTAGGAGCAGGTTAAGAAGGTTCAGAGGTGTTCCAGTTGGTGAAATCTCAGGTATTGGACATGATGGTCACAGAGTATGGTTGGAGAATGAACTTCTTGACATCGGCCTTCCGCTTTCTGCTTCTGCGTTCCTTCTCTATACTACAGCGAGCTGGAAGATTCGCACCAATTGAGAAGGCGTATTTCAAATTTAATGGTGAATCCGGATGAGTACAAACGTTAGCCCGAAGAGAGTGGGTCCTTTTCCCTTCCCAAAGTCTGATCCTTCGAAAAGGGTCAAGGATTTCTCCGAAGTGCAGCAACCCTATACAATGGAAGAGGTTCAGGACGAGGCGAAACGTTGTCTTCAATGTGGGACGCCAGTCTGCATAGACGCGTGCCCTGTTCAAATGGACGTCAGAGGAATGTGCGAGGCAGTTTCCCGCGGAGATCTTTCGACCGCCTACAAAAGGATCAGGGATACTAATCCTCTACTTGGCGTTACTGCAAGGTGCTGCCCGCAACTGCAGAGCCTCTGCGAAGATGCGTGTGTTATGCGTTGGGACGGTGATCCAATCTCTATTGGCATGATCCAACGATTCGTCGCAGACTGGGAGCAACGCGAATCAAAGCAGCCCTCACCTGAACAAAGCAAAGAGCAGACAGGGAAGCGTGTCGGGATCATAGGTGGCGGGCCTGCCGGACTTGCGGCAGCTGAACTCCTTTGGCGGTACGGCCATGCAGTCACAATCTATGAGCAGTTTGGCAACCTAGGTGGGACGGCCCAGTATGGAATCCCAGATTTTCACCTGCCAAAAGATGTGCTCAGCTATGAGATACAGAGTATCTCTGAGCTTGGAGTGGCAACGCGAACCGGAGTGATAGTTGGAAGCGGCATCTCCCTCTCCCAGCTTCTTTCTGACGAAGTTGACGCTGTCCTAATCACCGCAGGATCGAAGGATCCTGTCAAACTGGATACGCCAGGTATCGACTCACAAGGAATCTACGACTGTTATGCGTTTCTCGAAGCCGTATACGGCAAAAGCGTTGTGAGCTACGTCGCGAATCCAACATGCATACTTGGAGAGAAGATTCTTGTCATCGGCGGAGGGGACAGCGCTCTAGATGGTGCGCGGACAGCAAAACGCCTAACCCAGGGAAGCGTAACAGTGGTTTATAGGCGTACTGAGAAGGAAATGCCATCAGACCCGATAATGGTTCAGGAAGCAAGAGAAGAGGGCGTCGAGTTTATATTCCTTGCAGATCCTGCAGAATATGTTTCCTCAGGAAAGAGGCTCACGAAAGTCAGAATGAACACAATGGAGCTTGGACCGCCAGATCAGACTGGGAGGCGTTCGCCTCAGATTGTTAAAGGAAAGGATTTCTTCATGGACTGTGACAGCGTTTTACTTGCTGTTGGCCGAGGACCCAACTCATTCCTCCAACTAAAAGAAGGCCTTAAGACAGGAAGGAAGAACTCAATCGCAGTAGATGACCACTTCAAGACCTCGATGAGAGGGGTTTTCGCTGCCGGCGATGTCGTCACTGGTGAAACGCTAGTGGTGAAGGCTATGGGGTCGGGAAGAGAGGCAGCACAAAGAGTCCATGAGTATCTAATGAACATTGAAGACCAGCACATTTCACTCTACGAAACGTATTTCGTACGTAGATCGTATGAGATGATGCAAGCAGATCTAGAGGGAGCCTTGCCCCCTCCATAAACTCACAGTCCAGAAGCAAGAGTATTCTAATAGCTTCGATATTGTGAGCTCAGTGGGGATATTGTTATTTCCCTAGTCCTTAGCCAAGACAGACCCTTGACGAACACATCGATATTCTCCACATTGGTCAGTACGGGTATCCCAAGTTCCACTGCTTTTCTTCTGATCTTGTATTCGTCCTCCTGCATGTCAGCAAATTTTTCTAGGGCAATGCTATTGGGAATGTTGATGATCAAGTCGATTTTCCTTTCGGCGAGATAGTCGCTGACATTTGGTTTTCTCTCCTTCTCGCTTATCTTATAGAGGATTGTCACTTCAGAGAGACCATGGCGCAGCATGAATTCCGCGGTGTGCTCGGTTGCAAATATCTTGAACCCCATTTCGGAAAGTTTGCGCACAGCATTCAGAATTCTCTTCTTCAGCTCGGTTCCTCCGACGCTCACAAACACGCTTCCCTCCCTAGGAATCTTGAAGCCAGAAGAGCCAAGGGCCTTGCAGTAGGCGTCAAAAAAGTTCTCCCCAAAGCAAGCTACCTCTCCAGTTGATTGCATCTCAACGCCTAGCAATGGATCTGCGCCTTCGAGCTGCATGAAGGAGAACTGAGGTACTTTAACACCCACTTTGAAGGTGGGAGGAAATTGGCGCAGGTGCCTTTCAATGGACTTGCCTATCAGCGCGTCTGCACTTGCCTCCATTAGGTTCACACCCTTCATCTTAGAGACGAAGGGCATCGACCTTGACGCCCTAAGATTGCATTCGATCACGAGGACTTCGCTTCCCCTCACGATGTACTGTACATTGAATGGCCCTCGGATCCGCAGTGCTCTTGCTATTCTCTTCGTATAATCCACGATTTTGTTCTGTGCTTCGTCCGTGAGGCCACTCGCAGGAATACGCATAGTGGCATCCCCCGAGTGCACACCTGCCTTTTCTACGTGCTCGATTACTGCACCAATGATAACGTTTTCCCCGTCGCTCACTGCGTCAACTTCTGCCTCCTTTGCATTCCTTATGAATTTGCTCAGCACCATAGGGTGATCCGGTGACACCTCGGCGGCGCTTGCGAGAAAGTCCTCAAGGTTCTTCTCAGTCCATATCACACGCATCGCAGCTCCGCTCAGGACGTATGATGGGCGTGCAATGACAGGATAGTTTTCATATGCAAACTCGAGTGCCTTTTCCTTCGTTGTGACTTCAATCCACTTTGGTTGTGAGATTCCAAGCCGATCGAGCAAGTTCGAGAACTTTGCCCTGTCCTCCGCCCCATCAAGATCTTCGCTAGCGGTTCCGAGTATTCTGACTCCGTACTTGGCGAGCTTCGGAATCAGGTTGTTTGCAACCTGCCCGCCGACGCAGCACACGATGCCGTTCGGATCTTCATTTTCGCAAATGTCAAGAACCCGCTCGAGAGTCAGCTCTTCAAAGTAGAGCCTGTCGCTCATGTCGTAATCAGTCGATACAGTTTCCGGATTGCAATTAACCACAATTACTTCAAAGCCATTCTTCTGTAGAGACCAGACCATATTCATAGTGCACCAGTCAAATTCGACCGAGCTTCCAATCCTGTAGGATCCGGCGCCCAAAACGACAATCTTCCCGTTTTGCCCATGAGACGGCTTTTCGAAAGAGACATTGTGCTTTCTTCCATCATAGCTAGTGTACAGGTAGTTTGTCTTTGCTGGCCACTCTGCAGCAAGGCTGTCCACTGTCTTCACGAATGGGCCCCCAACGAGCTTCTTTCGAAGTTCGCGAATGCTCTTCTCTTCAGTCCCAACTCTCATTGCAATCCACGAATCAGAGAATCCCAGCTTCTTTGCCTTTGTCATGGCCTCTTGAGAGATCTCCTTTCCCCTCAAAGAGATCAGCTCCTTGTCCAAGTCCACAATATTCTTGATCTTCGAAACAAACCAATGATCCATCCAGGTAAGCCTCGAGACCTCATCCACGGATAATCCAAAAGCTAGCGCTTCGGCTATATGGAAGTAAACTGCGTCTGTGGGGTGAACCAATGCATTCTCTATCAGCTCAACAGAGCCGAGCGGTTTATAGTCCATGACACCGTCACGACCAATGTCAAGCATTCGTATTGCCTTCTGAACCGCCTCCTCGAAAGATCGCCCTATCGCCATTACCTCTCCTACTGACTTCATCTGGCTGCCGAGCTCCCTCCTTACTCGTTCGAACTTCCTGAAGTCGAAACGAGGCATCTTCACAACGATGTAGTCAAGAGAAGGCTCAAAGCATGCGGAGGTGACTCCCGTGACTTTGTTAACTAGCTCTGCAAGATTGTATCCAAGCGTAATTTTCGCAGCAACGTATGCAATGGGATACCCTGTCGCTTTCGAGGCAAGCGCCGAAGATCTTGAGAGCCTTGCATTAATTTCGATGGCGTAGTATCGCTTTGATTTCGTGTCTAGAGCGAACTGGATATTACATTCTCCAACTATGTTGCACGCTCTCGCTGCCCGTATTGAAATTCCTCTAAGAAAGTGATACTCCTGGTTAGAAATTGTCTGCGAAGGCGCGACTACAGTGTTATCGCCCGTGTGGACGCGCATCGCAAGTGTGTTCTCCATGTTGCAAACAGTGATGCAATTGTCATTTGAATCACGCATGACTTCGTATTCGATCTGCTTCCACTCGCCAACGTATTCTTCTATTAGAACCTGATGAACAATGCTGTTTGCAAGTCCTTTCTCAACAATGTTGTCAAGCTCGTACTCGTTGAATGCGACACCTCCACCCCTCCCGCCGAGTGTAAAAGCTACTCTAACTATTATCGGGTATCCAATCTTGCTTGCGACCTTTCTTGCATCTTCGACATTGTAGACAGCTTCACTTACTGGTACATCGATACCAGCTTCGACCATAGTCTTCTTGAAGAGGTCCCTATCTTCGGTGAGCTCGATTCCCCTGATCGGCGTTCCCAGAACGCGGACGTTGTACTTCGATAAAACTCCGGCTTGCGCAAGACTGATTCCACAATTCAGCGCGGTCTGCCCTCCAAAACTTAGCAGGATGGCATCTGGCCTTTCCTGTTCGATGACCTGTTCAACATACTCGATTGTCACCGGGAGAAAGTAGACCTTATCCGCAAGCCTAGGATCTGTTTGAATTGTTGCGACATTGGGATTCACAAGTATTGTTTGGATTCCTTCTTCATGAAGGGCCTTTAGGGCCTGTGATCCGGAATAATCAAACTCGCCGGCCTCGCCTATCTTTATCGCGCCGCTGCCTAAGATGATAACCTTTCTTATCGTGCTGTCTAGAGGCAACTCAACTCATGCCCTCCTGATCTGATCTGCAAAGACATCAAAGACGTATGACGGATCCAACGGCCCTGGAGAGCCCTCCGGATGGAACTGAACAGAAATGCACGGCTTTGTTTTGTGGATCAGTCCTTCCAGAGTGTGATCATCAGCGTTCACAAACCAGGGTTCTAGGTTCGTGCCCGCAAGAGATTTTTCCTCGACTGTATAGCCGTGATTTTGGCTAGTGACCATGCATCTTCCGGTCTTTAGATCTATGCACGGCTTGTTTTGACCCCTGTGCCCATACTTTAGCTTGAAAGTGTCAGCTCCTTGCGAGAGCGCAATTATCTGGGTCCCGAGGCAAATACCTAGAGTCGGGATCGAGTCCTCAACCGCCAGGCGAGACAACTCCACCGCAGGAATGCAGACCTTCGGATCTCCAGGCCCATTACTGAACACGATGCCATTGGGTTTTGAAGACATCACTAGGTCGTATGGCGAATCATAGGGCAACCATGTCACCTCGAATCCTCGTAGGACGAGCGAGCGGACAATGTTAAGCTTGACCCCGCAGTCGATGAGTACTATTCTCCCCCTGACATTTCTCCCTAGCTTCCTCGGCTCTTTTGTGCTCACAGTCGAGCAGAAATTCAATGTGGAATAATCCTGGGCGTTTGCAATAGCTTGTTTTGCAATGTCGACCTCAGATGATATTGCTCCAAGCATCACCCCTCTCTCGCGCAGGTGAATGGTGAGCTCGCGTGTGTCGAGTCCTTCGATGCCAGGAATGCTTTCGCCTTGCATCCACGCTCCAAGGGAGCGGGTTGACTCAAAGTGGCTCGGATCGTTGGATACTCGGTTAGCAATCACCCCCTTGACTTGGATCGTTGATGACTCAAAGTTAACGAGAATATTGTTTGCATCTTCTACATAATCAGGTACGCCATAATTCCCGAGCAGTGGATAGGTGAAGCAAAGTATTTGCCCAGAGTAGGAAGGATCGGTCATTGCCTCAGTGTAGCCGACCATACCTGTGTTGAATACTACTTCGCCGACCACAGGAGAAGAATGAATTGAGCCAAAGGAAAGTCCATCAAACACTTCGCCGTCCTCAAGAACTAGCTTGAGCGGCTTTGAAGTAGATTTCGAGACGAGAACCCTCAACATTTGAGTTTAGATTTCTATTTAAGTCTTGACCCACTGTCAGGTTGTCTTGTCTTTTCCATTTGCAATGTTCGTTTTGTTTCGCGGCCTGATCGCACGCTAGATTTTTTGACTGAAAAAGTATTGCGCGATCCGGAATATCTGATCTCCTTGTACCTGTGGATCTAGTTCTGTCCAGATTGTTCCGTCATCTTCGTTTCTGCTAAATTCTAAGGTTCCTATTTCGGAGACCTCTTTGGTGAGCGCGGTTCTTTCCTCCTTATTCTTCAACAACAATGTAACTGAAAGGCTCCATTTGTGTTTAAAGAGGAACTTTGTTTCTCCAGCTAAGGAGTAAGCTACGTACGATTCTACGTTAATTGCATCGTAACCTGCCTCTTCGGCGAAACCAATCTCGAGAAGACGCTTCCTCAGACTCCCAAGCACACTCTTCTTGGGCTCGACAAGAGTATTGATCAATGTCTCGACGTCTCTGCTCCCAATCGAACCGGTTCTCAATTTGACTACCTGAAACTTCAAAGACATCGAAGCGAGGTATTATCCATTCCGCTGATGATGTGGGGCAAAAGCATAATGCGCCTCGTTTTACAGGGAACTCTTGGACGAAAATCAATGACTGTATCAGGCTTGCCAACTGGCGGACTCTGGCAATATTCATTCTTCGATTTTCAGTCGTAGTCTCAAGAAGCGTAACAAGGAGCAGCTCAAGCAATGCCATTCTCAATCAATCCCTTCGACATTTACCGAAGCCCAAACATTGGAGTATTCATGAGATCGAATGACAACTTTTGTCTTGTGCCAAGAGGACTAGCTTTGACAAAATGTGCCAAGATTTCGGAGCTGCTCAAGGTGGAGGCTGTTCAGATATCGATCGCCGGATCCAGGTTGCTCGGTCCATTAGCTGTAATGAATCGCAACGGAATCGTTGTTTCAAGACTCGCAGATGACGACGAGATTGATACACTGAAGAGGCGGACACATCTCAACATCGCAAAGCTTGGTTCGAGATTCACATCTGTGGGTAACCTAATTTCCGCAAACGATCACGGCGCAGTAGTATCAGACATCGTTGGCGAAGAATATGTCCGCACGATCGAGCAAACGCTTGGAGTGCCTGTGAAGCAGATGCGAATCGGGCGTTTTGTTCAGGTCGGCTCCATGGTTGCCGCAACCAACGTCGGCGCCATAGTTCATCCTAATGCGAGTGAATCTGAGATCGAAATAATAAGAAGGACTCTGAAGGTCGAGCCTGAACCCGCAACTGTTAATGGAGGCATTCCGTTCGTGAGCTCAGGTTTCGTAGGCAATTCAGGTGGCATCCTTCTTGGCAACCTGACTCGTGGCGGAGAACTTGTGATCATTGGTCGAGCTTTTCCGGATAACCCATAAATCACTTCGAATCAAACACAGATTAACCCATCAATTTTTCGAGAGGCGTTGTAAGAATTATGTCAGTAAGAACACGGAGACTATCTGGAGAATCGACAAAACCTTCCGCGGCAAGTGCACAGTCAATTGAAGATGCCCAACAGAAATTCAACCAGCTTGTTCAGGAGGTCAGGATTCTAGAAACGTATTATCAGGAGATAATCTCTCGCCAACAGGCAATTTCTTCAGGAATAGCTGACGCAAGAGCTGCACTTGACGCCTTGGACGGTCTCTCCAAATCGGAGCAAACAGACCTCCTTGTGCCAATCGGTGGCGGCACTCTACTCCCAGTAAGCTCCCCGCCATTGGAGAGACTTGTCGTGAGCATTGGCGCTGGCGTTGCAATGGAGAAGGATGTGGCCTCAGCCAAGGCGTTTCTCACTGCAAGAAGACAGGAACTCGAAAAGGCAATTACAGCGCTTGAAGAACAGCGGAAAGAGATAGGCTCAAGACTCGAAGCTCAAAGGGCTGTTCTCCAAAGGATGACGCAAGAATAGGCAAGGTTTGAATTCTTTCCCCTCGTTTTCATCTGCGAGGCTCATTTCTGTAGCAGTGATTGACTAGCCAATGTTTGACAAGCTCAAATCAGCATTTAGCTCACTTTCGCACCTTGCAACTCATACCGCACTTTCTGAGAAAGACATCGACTCAGCGCTTTCCGAGCTCGAAATGTCGATGATAGAAAGTGATGTAGCCGCCGAGGCTGTCGACAACATAATCAAAACTCTAAGGCAAAGACTCAGAGACATGAAGATACCTCGATCAGAGGACAAGGAGCAATTTGTGATCTTGCAGCTCAAGGAATCTATACGGGCTCTCTTTTCACAGACACCGCAGATCAACCTGATGGCAGCCATTAGAACAAAACTACAAAAAAACTCTGGAGTGGATTTCCAGCCTTTCGTGGTTCTCTTCCTCGGAATAAACGGCACGGGAAAGACGACAACCGTTTCCAAGGTCGCCCATTTGCTCAAGACCAACGGCTTCTCCACTGTCCTTGCAGCAGGTGACACGCACCGCGCCGGTGCAATAGAGCAGCTTACGGAGCATGCGAATAGGATGAAGCTAAAGATTATCGCACAATCCTATGGTTCTGATCCTGCTGCGGTCGCAAAGGATGCTCAGCTCTACGCAATTTCTCACAAAATCGATGTCGCACTCATAGATTCCGCAGGAAGAATGCAGACGAGCAAGAATCTGATGGAGGAAATGGAGAAGATTGTGCGTGTCGTGAGGCCAGACTTGAAGATATTCGTCGCCGATTCTCTTGCGGGTAATGATGCACTATCACAAGCGAAGGAGTTCAAAAAGTTCACAGATTTCGACGCCGCCATTCTCACCAAAGCTGACGCCGATGCGAAAGGAGGAGCCGCTCTTTCGATAGCATACGTAACTCAAAGGCCAATAATCTACCTTGGAGTTGGTCAGGGCTACACTGACCTAGAAGCATTCGACATCGAAAGATTCATAGAATCACTTCTTGGTCGATGAATGACTGGATCTGAATTCAGCGAACATTACTTTCTCGAAATCCTGAATGTGACCTCGGCGAACATTTACCCCCTCAGATGCAAGAAGCTTGATTTTCCTCGGAGCGCCCGCGGCTCCGCCGTAACCTCCGATACTTCCATCTGATTTGACTACCCTGTGGCATGGAACCTTGATAGGCCAAGGATTCGAGCGCAATATTCCTCCAACTGCTCTTGCTGCTCTTTCCTTTCCTATTTCCCTTGCAATAGCACGATAAGTTGAGACTCGGCCCCTGGGAATCTTTGAAGTAGCTACGTACACCTTTCTCGCAGTCGGGCTCACCTGCATGCCTCGGGTCTTTCGCATAGTCAAGCTCGCACTATCTCAAGCCCTACTTCACTAAGAAGTTTTACTATTCTATCTTTGTGCCGGCCCAGTCCCTTCATATCAAGTAAAGCATGTGTTATTTTTTGATCCCCTTTGTGCACAATCTGCTGTAGCATTGCGCTGTCCAAGAATTCAAGCGCATACTTTGGAACTATTGGGCCAAGCGCATACTCCGTACTCAAAATGAACTCATTGAACTTTTGCGAATAGTGAGTTCCGCCAATGGCTACCGCGCATTTTTCATAAGTAGTCGATTTGTGCAAACATGCAATCAGCGCCTTCGCAATATAGCTCGCTGCCATTCGGTCGGCCCATTGCTCAGCTTCAGAACCAAGTTCGACAAAGAGCACGGGAAAGGCGAGTGAAGTCGGCCCGTGGTGTGTGGCCTCGAGCGTAATGGCGTATGACTTTGGGATCTCCTCTCTCAGAGAATAGAGTGATTGCAAATAGTTCTTCAATAGAGAGGGTGAAAACTTACCTATTTCACCCGGTCTACCGCCAAGACTGTTTGTACCAAAGTTTCCGGTGAAATGGGCCGTGAGACTCGGAATGCCGCTCTCCGCCCTGTGCCTTGAAATGAAAATGTATCTGCAGTCCCTAAAAAAATTGTCAAGGTCGTCAACGAGAACAAGATCTCTGCTGATTGTGACAAGACTAGTTATGCCGTCGCTCAGTATGGGTTGTCCATCATAGATCTGCGAGGTGTCCTTAGACACAAGTTTGTCGACCAATTCATTGTGGATATTGGTCCCGGCAGGATCTTTTGTAGAACTAACTATCACCGTCTTCATAAAGCATCAATTGCAAGTTTCTGCCACTTCGGTATTAGTTGCGCCCTAATATGCAGATCTTCTAAATCGATTCGCTTTTTGGCCAGGGTGCAATAGCTTCTTTGGACGTCGAGCCCCACAAAGTTTCTATCTAGAAACTTGGCTGCCTTTCCACTCTGTCCACTTCCCATGAAGGGATCGAGAACTAAATCGTGTTTGTTGCTATAGAGCTTTATGAGCCTTAATGGTATCTCTTCTGGAAAGGGGCACGGATGGTCTATGAATCTTGGTGGAACCGGCGCAATATTCCACACAGAGTTGCTGATATCTTTCTTCATCACCTCATCAATCTCAATTTTACTTGACTCGTCCTTCTTATGCCTGAGTTCGCCCTTGCGTAGGACGAGAATGTGTTCGTGCATAACGTTTGCGCGATAGTAAGTTGGAAATGGGCTTTGAATTGTCACGCCGAATCTGTCTAGCCCACCAGTCACCTTATTCCATATTATTTCTTCGTGGAAAGCCCACGAGTGCTCCTCCGAGCAGAGAATATTGGTCAACATATGCGGCAAGGGTATCATTTGGCCTTTCACCAACTCGTTTCCGATGACGATGCAGCAAAAGCCGCTCTCGCTTGTTACCCTGTGGACCTCATCGAATACTGCCGCCATTTCGTCGAGATACGAAAAGAGTTCTGATCCAGCGTTGCCGCGGTACCACTGACCCTTACCCAAGACATGTTTACCATAATCTATTGCATTGTGGTAGGGAGGAGAAGTAACGGTGAGCGCAATTGAATTGGAAGGGAGCGGCAAGTATCTCGAGCTCCCTAGAAGCACCTCACTATGCTGCGAGAAGCCTTTCAGTACTATTCTCTCATCCCCATATCCCCTCTGAGAAGTATTTTTTGACCTCGAGTCTGAGTCGCATAGATTTGTTTCGCTTTGTCGATCTATCCGGCATTGATTCCTTTGGGCAGTCCTTTTCCGTCTGATTTTCTCGCACAATGAGATTGCGCGTCGTGAAACATGATGCATCCAATCAAGGTTATATACAATGATTTGCAAACCTTAAAGCAGCGATAATTCGATAGAGTCAATTTGCGCAAGGATTAGTGGAAGCAGGAATGGGTCTGGGGAAGGCGTTTTCGTCTGCGTATCGAACGCTCAAGCTTACTCGCAAATCTGATAGACGGGAGTTTATGCTCTACATTAAACTCGTTCTTATCGGGTTTGGAATCGTGGGTGCGATTGGCTTCATCGTATACTTTGTTGCCTCAATGGTGCTCCTTGCATCAGGCCAACCAGTCTCAAGCAGCGGCGTGCCATAGTAGCAAAAAGCAGAAAATGGCTCAAGCCAAATCCAGATCGCAATAATGAAAAGACACTGCCAAATCCTTGGCGGTTGAACAAAGAAAATAATTGAGTTGAGAAATTGACAATGTCACAAACCATAGCACCGAGAATATTCGCCGTCAAGACAACTGGTGGACAGGAAAAAACTGTAGCAAAATTCGTTGGAGACAGACTCGAGAAGAGAAAACAGGAGGGGAAGGACACGCAGGTCTACTCGATACTCGTTTTGGAAGCACAGAAAAGCTACGTCTTTTTCGAGGCGCCCAATGCGCAGGCCGTTTCCGATAGCATTTCGGGATTCAAGCACGTTAAAGGGATGGTTCCTGGATATATTCAGTTTGGCGATATTGAAAAGTTCCTCGTGGAAAAATCAATGATATCAGATCTCAATGTGGATGACGTCATTGAGATAATAGCAGGACCCTTCAAAGGAATGAGGGCAAAGATAAACAGAGTTGAAACTCAGAGGTCCGAGGTGACCGTCATGCTGCTAGATGCGCCGTATCAACTTCCTGTGACTGTGGACGTTGGATCGATTAAGATTGTCAGTAGAGCAAGTTCAGCAGCAGGCAACGCGAACACCTGAACTTTTTGGAAAGAATTTCTCAAAACCCAATATATTTTTAAATCCACATACACAACTGTTATCCCTTACACGTGACTCTTATTGCCAGAGACAAAAACCGTTTCCGCACTAGTTGTCGGAGGGGAAGCAAATGCTGGACCACCTTTGGGTCCTGCTTTGGGTCCTCTGGGCGTCAATGTCATGGCAATTGTGAAGCAGATCAACGACCTTACGAAAGATTATGCTGGAATGCGTGTTCCTGTCAAGGTCAATGTTGATTCGGAAACAAAGCAGTTTAATGTTGAGGTTGGAATCCCGACTGCTTCTGCTCTGATTGTGAAGGAGTCCGGAATCGCAAAAGGATCAGGTACACCAAAAACAGTGGTGGCGGGCAACTTGACTGTTGACAAGCTCGCAAAAATTGCATCTCTGAAGAAACCGCAATCCTACGGAGCTACTTTGAAATCAGTGGTGAAAGAGATTGCAGGTTCTTGCGTAAGCATGGGCGTCACGGTTGAAGCGAAGCTCGCAAGGGAGTTTATCGAGGAAGTCAATCAGGGCAAGTGGGACGAAGCTCTGTCTGAATAAGTCTCAAGATATTTCACGAATGCGTGTTCTACAATGTTATCAAAAGCTCAGATCCAAGAACAGATAGGTAAAGCACGAGCAGCCGACTATACGAAGCGCAAGTTTGCTCAGTCGTTTGAGCTGATTCTCCGACTGAAGGACGTGGATGTCAAAAAGACCGATCTAAATATCAATGAAATTGTATTCCTCCCAAACAAGCTCACCGAACTTGCAAAGGTCTGCGTGTTTGCTGCAGGCGACAACGCAGTACGTGCTGAAAAAGCTGGAGCCGACAAGGTCATCGAATCTGCGGAGCTTGATAGGCTAGCATCTGAGAAGAGGGCCGCAAAGAAACTCGCGCGGGAGTACCAGTTTTTCCTTGCTGACACTTCTTTGATGCCAAAGATAGGAAGAATCCTCGGACAATTCTTAGGTCCAAAGGGCAGAATGCCCGCGCCAGTCCCACCCAACGCACCGCTAGAGAACATGCTTGCAAGATATAGAACTGCAGTGAGGGTAAAGTCCAGAGGATCTCTGAGTGTGGCCGGTAAAGTCGGCGACGAGTCTCTAGATGATTCGAAAGTGGCCGACAATGCGCTTGCAGTGATTTCGCAAGTGGAAAGAAAGCTACCGAATGGAGAAAAGAATATTCACTCATTGATCGTGAAAAAGACCATGGGCAAGACTACGAAGACCGACATGGTCCTCGGAAGCTGATTTGAAACATGTCATCCCAACAATTGATAGCTGAGCAAAAGCGTTCCAGCTATCCTCACAAAAAAGAAGAAATGCTTGAGCAGGTTGAGAAGTTTGCGAAACAGTACGACACCGTGATAGTCTCAAAACTCCACAAGGTTCGCGCCGGTCAGCTGATGCTTCTACGCAAGAATCTTCGCGGGCAGCTAGTCATGCTCGTTGCGAAGAACAAGATTGCGGCACTTGGGCTTCAAAAGGCTGGTTTGAAAAACGCTGATAAATTCCTTCAAAACCTGACCGGCCAGAATGCCTTAATTTTCACCAATATGAATCCTTTCAAGTTATATCTCTCTCTTGAGAAGAGCAAAGTCAATCTTCCGGCCAGAGCGGGAGATATTGCAACTGATGACATCCTGGTCCCAGCTGGAAATACTGGAATTGCACCTGGACCAGTGCTGTCCGAATTCAAGGAGGCCGGAGTTCAGACCAGAATAGAGTCCGGAAGCATCTACGTTTCGAGAGATTCAGTCGTTGCACATCCAGGAGATTTAATATCGCCAAAACTTGCAGGCCTCCTCTCTAGATTGAATATCAAGCCAATTAAGGCGGGGCTATCCATATTCATGGCTAGCTCCGAAGGGCTTCTCTTGCTTCAAAAAGACATCAGCATTGACCTCTCTCAATACAGATCGGATGTTGCTCGGGCAGCTGCCGAGGCTCTTGGGCTTGCTGTTGAGAGCGCCTACGTCACACCTGAAACGCTTCCATTGCTTGTAGTCAAAGCTTTTCGTGGTGCCCGAAGGGTAGCTATCGAGTCTGGATATATTACCCCGGAGAACGCGGAATCAGTATTGGGCTATGCTGAGAGTCAAGCCAACGCAATCCTGGAACTGGCAAAGAAGAAAGGTTACGGCTCCTAGCCTCTCAAGTCTTGAGAATGTCGCACTTGTCTGCTGGGTTGATGGCGGTGCGATGAGCGCGCTCGCCACAGCGGCTACACTGATCACCAATTTCCAGACTCTCTCAAAGGCGGCAGCTAACAAAACGATGCAGGCAAAACAGTAGATGTTTGCTCTTGAAAAGAGTCTTGCCCCGGACTCCTGATTTGCGCCCGTACATTCTGAGAATCACGCCTCTCTATTTCTCAGTTTTCATAATGAGATTCAGTTTCTCTTTCACAGTCGTTGCCTTGCAGTGGATTGTGCCAAACCCTCTCGATCGCGGAGTAGTTTCGGCAGCATATCCGATCATGGAAATGAGTTCTGCCCTGATCCTTGGACTGCTTGTGGACAAGGTCGGAAGGAAATGGGTCATTGTCATTTCCTTGATTTCCTCCTCGCTTGTCACCTTCTCCTTTTCTTTGACAAATGCGATAGGCCTGCTCGTCTTGATTCATGCCATCCAAGGAGTTTGTGCATCGGCTATTGTGATCGCTAGCCTTGCACTCCTAACAGATATAGCTAAGCGGACTACGCGAGGAAGGGAAATGGGAGGCTATGACTTCTTCACCATTCTTGGGTACGGTTTCGGGTTCTTTTTTGGGGCGTTGTTAATCGCAGGCGACCCAAGCAGAGCTTATTTGCCCTTCTATGCTGGGGCTCTTGTTGCACTCATTGGCGGACTTTCATGTGCAATCATCCTTAGAGATTCGAAACCCAAACAGTCCACAACATTCTCAGTTCGGGAGAATCTCAGAAAGATCTCAAGTAGCACTGCCACTCTTTCTCTGTTACCCACTTGGTTCGTTTTAATGACAGTGATAGGAGCCGCATTAACATACACGAAAGAACTTGCAATGGCATTGGCACCAGGCCAGCGCAATCCGCTATTTGGCTTTGGATTGATCTCTCACCCTAACTTCAAATTTGGTTTGGCCGCCTCCCTTCTATTAGTAGGTGGAGCATCTCTCATAGCTCTAAGCCAGACAAGCTTCGGTTCTCTTTCTGACAAATTCGGCCGCAAAAAGATAGCATTGATCGGCCAGCTTTCAACTATTGGCATGCTTTGCACGCTTATTGTAATGATATACACTGGGGTGAACAGGCTTGACTTTGTTCCCTTCATTGCTATCTTCGGCCTAGGGCTCCTTGCGTTTGCACCTGCCGCTTTAGCAGAGCTTGCAGATGTCGCACCCGAAGAAGGGAGAGGTTCAACAATGGGTCTGTATTCCCTTGCCGTCGGAGCCGGGACGATTTTCGGACCGCTGGCAGGCGGGGTCTTAATCACAAAATACGGCCCTGCGACAGGGCTTGCTACTCTTTTTGGGCTTCTCGCTATCGTGATGTTTGTTGTCCTGATTCCAAGATTCTTAAGAGCTGGCTAGGTCCTTGAGAACAAGTCTTCCAAAAGGGATCTGAGAAAAGATTCGTACTCGTCATCCGAGAACTCTATCTTTGAATACTTGTTTTGATCGAGCGCGCGCCTTGCGGCGATCAAGTGATAGCACTCTGTTATTGTGCCGCTCAAGACTCTGTAGTGAAAGTCGTCGCAAGAGCAATATGGAGAGCCTTTGGAATCATAATCTAGTAACACCATCGTGTCACCTTCTCTTCCCACTACAGTCCAAATCTGTCTTCGAGAGGGCGAAAAGAGATGTTGCTTTACTCGAAGCTCATCCACTAGCTTCTCGGCCCTTTCTTCTCTTCCAAGGCGCCTATCTCTCCTTTCTTCCGTCATCTGCTTGCTAGTCTCTGATCTTAAAGATGGGCATGGTCAAGAGCACTTATTAGCGTTAGTTAGGTTGCAGAATTACCCTGTGCCTACCAAGTTCAAATCGTTGCCTGAGTGCATTCCTTTCTGATAGTTGATTGGTATGATCAGGATTCTTTATGGGAGAAGAGCACTTGTTCTAGGCGGCCAGTCAACATCAAGTAACAGTTCGGGAAATGACGGAAGGCGCTACCTAGTCATCTGTGACCTGCATATAGGATTTGAAGAGAAGTTCAAAGGTGCAGGAGTGTCAATTGAATCAAATGTCAACGCAATGTCTGAAGAATTGATCGAACTGATAACTGGAAACAGGATCACAAACGTGGTGATTAATGGAGATGTAAAATCCAGCACTGATAGGATTTCCAGTTTAGAGTGGGAGAATGTTCCAAAGCTATTTTCGAAACTGGCTTCGCACTGCACAATTACCGTAGTGCCAGGAAACCACGATGGTGGATTGATTCATCTTCTCCCGAAGGATGTGGAACTCGCAGACGCAAGTGGTGTTGTTGTCGGGGAAAATCTGATCATGCACGGGCACACAAGGCCGCTGCCAAAATTTTCGGATTGCAAACGCCTTATTGTCGGCCATCTCCACCCTACTTATCAGGAACGCGGCAATCCCCTATCCGGTTGGCCCGTTTGGCTAATCTGCAAGATTCAGAAGAAGAAAATCTTCCAACATATACTACAGGCTGAAGATCTTGACATGCAACAGAGCGGGCATGATCCTCTTCTTGAGGTCATAGTGATGCCCTCATTCAACAGAGATTTGGTTCTTGCTGGATTCTCTCGCGATGCTTCTAGAGAAGAGAGGAGAGCGGCTCCAATATTGAGGGATTTGAAGGCCAGCGAGGAAGCCCTTGTAGTGACTCTAGATGGCGAAATTATAGGTGATTCTTCAATCCTCTCCAAGGTGCTCTGAAATGATTCGCAGAATCTCGAGCCCTCGAGAGGGGTTCGGTGGGAATCGCCGCTATTCTTAAAGGAATATCTTTTGTTATGAGAATAAAGTGAAAAGCTCGTAAGTGATGCTTCCACCGATCCAAGAGATAAAGAAGCGAAGAGTTGCCCTAGGAATCAGCCAGAAGAAGCTAGCCAATGCAGTGGGAACTAGCCAGTCTCTGATTGCAAAAATAGAAAGTAATCGAGTGAATCCTTCCTATGATGTTGTGAGAAAGATATTCGAGTTTTTAGATAGGGTGGAGCAACCCAGAACGGGACTCGCTCGCGACATTGAGAAGCGGGATCTTGTCTGGGTCAAGAAAAACGAAAAGGTACGTGATGCCGCCGAAAAAATGCGGCAATACGGTTTCTCCCAGTTGCCTGTTAGAGATGAGAAGGAAGAAATTTGCGTCGGGAGCATTTCAGAAAGACAGATAGTTCATGCCATACTGAAAGAAACAGATCCGAAGGATTTCTACGACAAGCCGGTATCAGAGGTGATGTCAGAGCAGTTCCCAGTTGTGGATGAGACAATTGCGATAACTGCTGTTGCTCTCTTGCTCCAGCACTCGCAGGCTGTACTGACAGCAAAGAAGGGAAGAATAGTGGGGATTATCACTCCAAGCGATCTTCTCGCCGCGAGTTCTGGTGTGAGCGGCGTCCGCAGATTCCTTCCTGTCGGCACAGACAAAGGTGTTCAGGACGCACTCACAAGGAGCGCGTAGCCTGAAATTAGCCGTCCTGCAGATTCCAATTAAGCTCGAGTATTTATCGAAGGCATGCGTGGCGAAGGAGCTAGTCCTCCATTCCACCCATACCGCCCATTCCACCTGCACCTCCAGGCGGCGGACCTGGTGGTGCTCTGCTCTTTCCAGAAGCGATCACGTCATCTATTCTCAGTATCATGCTTGCGGCCTCCGTAGATGATTTGATGATCTGTTGCTTCACGGCGGTAGGCTCGTAGACCTCTTCCGCCTCCATGTCCCCGACCTTTCCCGCGAGGCAATTTACACCAAACCACTTCTTTCCTTGGCCGTGTTTTGCTCTTAGCTCCACCTGTGTATCTATTGGATCTAGTCCGGTGTTTGAGGCAAGTGTCAGAGGAATCACCTCAAGCGCGTCAGCGTATTTCTGAACCGCTAGCTGTTCTCGTCCAGACAGGGAGTTTGCCCACTCTCTGAGCTGGTATGAAAGCTCAGCCTCTGGCGCACCGCCGCCTACTACTACAGACGGGTGCTCGATGACATCTTTTACTACCATGAGAGCGTCATGCATGCTCCTTTCCGCTTCGTCGGTGACTCTTTGCGTCGCGCCTCTCACGAGAATCGTCGTTGACTTTGGATTCTTACAACCTTCTACGAAAACCCATTTGTCCTCCTCAACTTTTCTTTCCTCAACCGACGCTGCCTTGCCAAGATCCTTCGCACTAAGGTCTTCGAGGCTCGTGACCACTCTTCCTCCTGTTGCCTTGCCGAGCTTTGTCATGTCCGATTCTTTAACACGCCGAACCGCGATTATGTTGTTCTTTGCCAGGTAATGTTGGGCTACATCATCAATTCCCTTCTGGCATATGACCACGTTCGCTCCGGATTCTACAAGTTTGTCCACCATGGATTTCAGCATGGCATTTTCCTCATCTAGGAATTGTTTGATTTGTTGAGGATCGTTGATGTTTATCTTTGCATCAAATTCTGTCTTCTCAATCTCCAGTGGCGAGTTTATCAGAGCTATCTTCGCATTTTCAACTCTCTTTGGCATTCCTGCATGGACTATCTCTTTGTCCAAAATTATTCCTTTTATCAGCTGAGTGTCATTGATGGTTCCGCCAGCTTTCTTTTCCACCTTCACGTCGTCGATGTCTACCTTGTAGGTTTCGCCTGATTGTTCAGCTACTGCAAGCAGGGCATCGACCGCCAGTTCTGACAACTTCCCTGAGTCTCGACTGATCAGTTTTGAGGCCATGCTGGTCTTTGCAATTTTGATCAGCCACTTCCTGTCAGTTGGGGGAACTTTGATTGCGATCTTGTCAAGATTCGCGAGTGCCTTTGTTGCAGCCTTTCTGTAACCGTCAACAATGATCGTTGGATGAACATTATCATTAATCAGTTCTTCGGCATTCTCAAGAAGCGCGCCAGCAAGAACAACTGCGGATGTCGTTCCATCTCCCACCTCATTGTCAGTTGTCTTTGAGATTTCCACGATCATTTTTGCAGCAGGGTGCTGTACATCCATCTCCTTCAGGATGGTGGCACCGTCGTTTGTAATTGTAACGTCTCCTAGGGTATCAACTAGCATCTTGTCCATTCCGCGAGGACCAAGGCTCGTCTTGACAATCTCTGAAATCAGCTTCGCTGCAAAGATATTGTTTCTCTGCGCATCGCGCCCTTTGCTCTGCGAGCTACCTTCCTTCAGAATCAGAACAGGTTGTCCAGTTGATGTTGTTGCCGGAATTGCTTGTGCAGACATCATGTATTCTACTCCTTAATTGTGAGCTATGTTGTCTCTCAAATAGTATTCTTAAGCATTTCGTGTTACACTCCTTTCTCTTGGGCTGCCGTCGCAACAGTTTTAATTGACTTCCCGGCCAAGTGCTAGGGATTGGCTCGGAATCGTTTTAGTACTCGATTGACGAAAAGCAAAGTTGGACACGCACGATATGGATGCTTTGTTTAAGGTTGAACTATCTGATTCGATTGACAAGAGAACCAAGAACCGCATCACTGCGAAGATGAAGGGATTATCGGAATGCGTCCAGAAAATCGAGGATGCTTCTGGGATAAAGTATCCTTTCTACTACGTTGAACCTCTACTTACGTTGGTGCCATCGACTGGAAGTTTCACCGATGATTTTGGGGTTCTATATGCCAGAACAATTCCTCTCGAATCTGACGGCAGGATGGCTGTGATTGTCCAGTTATCAGCTCCATTAGTGTTGTATGCTAACAAATCAACACTCAAGCTTGTCCTCGCCCATGAGTTTCTCCATTACATTGAACTTGTGAAAAGGTTCTCGAGCATGAACATCGTTTCCCAAATAACCTCTTCCTCAGTGTTCGAAGAAACCTACACGGATGCGGAGCGCACTGTCGACCCTTCGCTCGTGTTCAAAGATAAGAAGTTCGTCAGGGATTTGCTTCGAAAGACATCAGCAGGATTGAATGATCCAAAACTGAACGAAAAATGCAACTTGAAATGGATCTCAAAAGGACTCCCCACTCAGAAGATCTCTATCGGGAATAATCAGGCGAGGATATCGGTAGAGTCGATAATTCAATCGAAATTTGACCCAAAGGTGCTCAGGCTCTTCGAGAAGGGAAGGGTATTGAAGCACAATAGCATGGCTGGTTAAACAAGGGAATCGCAATTTGCGAGCGTTAACCGAGAGTGAGAAAGAGAAGATAGATGCCGCCATCTCCTCCTTGGCAAAGCAGAGGAAAGTAGTCGCATCGTGTGTCTACGGATCACAGGTGGCAGGCTATGCTAGGGAAGACAGCGATTATGATGTCATAGTTGTACTCACTCCATTTTCGCAGAGAATAAAATACTATTATCTCGAAGGCGAAGTGGAATGCTCGGCCCTCGCTGTCAGCTCGAAATCGTTTGAGAATGACTGCACAAAATCAAGTCTGGGGGAATTCGTTTCAGGCAGGTTGCTAAATCCATACCTAGCTCTGTCAAATCAAGAATTCCTCTCGGAATGTGAAATTTCCTTCAAGAAAAGAGTCATTCTTGAAGGACTCGAAATAGCGTATGTCGAAAACGGTCCCTTTGTGGAAGACATTGAATTCGGGCTGCCGTATTTTCTGTTCGAAAAACTCCGCAGAAGAGCTGCGATCTATCCTCCAGTGGTGTATAGCTATGCTCAGACGTATGGGGAGAGCCTGCGCGAGACAAACTCAGAGGCTACGCTTGTCGGGTTTAGGGAAGCTGCGGCGCAACTCGAATCTGAAGGCGCCTTGGAGTACTTTCAATCTGAGGACATGGTGAGAATCAAGAAAGACAGGCTTAGGGGAAAACTCGGAGCACGGCTGAGCGTTACCGCGAACTACACTGTTCGTGGAGTAAGACAGTACGCGGTTCATGGGTACGCAGGACGTGTTCGCCCCGACGTGGTCGGAAGAGAAGTTGTGTCCAAACTCACCCGCTCAAAGGAGCATAGCGCGCTGCCTTCGTTTATCAGCTACCCTAGAATTTTCTGTAGTCTCCCTGACGCCAAGTTCTTCCCTGAGTCGTCGGACTGGATGTACGACGTGATGAATATTCTAGGTATGGAAAAGAAGACAACGGAGGTCACAAACACCGGACTGGGAGAAATTTACAGCTCCGCAAAGTATTTCACACTACGCGACAAGAACAAATCAGTATCTTTTGCGATCAAGCGCTACAATGACATCAAAGGAATGAAATGGGGAATACTCAGTTTATGGGCACTTCGGAACACGAATTTTACAGTCGGGGCACTTGAGCGCCTTCACCGGGAATACCAGGCAAGCAGTAAGTTCAGAAGAATAGGGATTCCTACTCCTGAGGTGCTAGCAGTTTTCCTGTCAGAGAGGATGCTCGTGACGAGGTTCGTCCAGGGCAAAGATCTCTCTGCAATTGAATCGGAGTATCTTAACGAAAAAACAAATGATACGTCTCCTCTGAAGGAATTTGGCAAGTTGCTGTCAAAGCTACATAAGAACGGATTCTGCATGGGGGATTCCAAGCCGAGCAATGCAATCTTGTCAGATCAGGATCACAGAATTTACCTGACAGATCTCGAACAGGCTCACGAGGGCGGCAATCCTGTTTGGGACGTTGCAGAGTTTGTCTACTACACGCTCCGATTTACGCTTAAAGAGGAGAGGGCAAAGAAGATAGTTGAGTCATTCGTCTCTGGGTATCTTGAAGCTGGTGGCTCTAGAGAGACTATACGTCGGTCTGCGGGCTTTCGATATAGGGCACCCTTTCAGGCATTCATCGCGCCGAACGTGCTCAACTCGGTGACGCGCGACCTCGCCCGCGTGTAGCAATCTATCTTTGTGAGGCTTTTTTGTAACTTGTGTAACCACACTTGCCGCAAGTAAGCCGATCTTTATGTTCGGCGAGAAAAGTTCCTTTTCCGCATCTGGGGCACTCACGTCTTAGCCTTGTTGCCTTGTCACCTTTGACTTCATAGTACTTGTATATCGGAGTCTCCACTCTCGCCTTTTTCTGAACCTTCGGAGTGGCTTGAGCAGGGGCAGGCATAGCAGCAGGAGCTGAAGGTTTGGGAGCAACAGGAGGCACTGGCTTTTCTTGAGTCTTAGCAGCTTGCTCTGGCATCGAAATCACTTAATCTCAAATTGTTAGGACTTCGCTGCAGGAGGTTGCTTTCCACCTGACCCGGTAGAAGCAGATGAGGCTTTTGCCTTCTTCTCCTCTCTGGCCTTCTTCCTTTCCTCCTTTGGAAGCTGTCTGATTCTCATATAATCTGATAGTTGTCTTTTGCTGTCTTTGGGATCTGAGAAAATGTAAGCCGTAGCTTTCAAATCTCTAGTTCCAAATCCACCCATAAGAGATACAATCTGCACGCTTTCTTTTGCGACACTTACTTTGGTGGAAATCGCCTCGGCTGCACCTTGGCGGGTTAAGAGACCGCTCGCTCCCCTGAAAACACATGTCAATTCCCTTCGAGAGAGAAGCTCGTTCTCTGAATCAGAAGATATCTCAATAGTTGACACGAAAACACTCTCTGAAGTATGGTTAGTTCAAAGTCAAGTTATTTAATTCTTTAGCGCTCAAAGAGTTGGAGAACCTGTATCCTTCGCTAATCTTCCCCAAGCCCACTTTGAGCTCCCGAAATAATTGATTCCAAACGCAACACCGATCGCCAGTAGAGAGCTTGAGATGTAGAATATGCCCAATACCTGGTACAGGTAGTAGAAAACCGCTAAATTCACCAGAGTGCTGACCACACTTACTAGATTGTACTTGAGCATCCTAGCTAGCTTGCTGGGAGAGCTGCCTAATTCTTTATGAGCCTTGAAAGTGAACATGTCATTCCAGACAAAGTTGCTAATGATACTGAGTTCAACTGCAACTGCGTTGCCTATGACCAAGTTGACCGAAGTGATCCATAACTTGAAGATTGTGAGAACGAGCTCGTTCACCACGACGCCACTTGCCCCGACCATTGCGAATTTGATGAGTGCGCTTTCCTCGATCGTTTCAAGGGGAGAATGAATTAATCCCGAAAGCAAAGAGGGAACTATGTAGCCGTGCTTCTTGGCGTTCGCCGCGCTGGGGATATTATCTGACTCTACGACATGTCGCGCGTACTTTCTACTAAAAAGTATACAATTTGACAAACGCGCATAGTCAAGTCTAGACTTGACGACTCTGACCATCCCTTTAACGGAAGGCAGCTTCGATTTGTCATAGTTCAAGAGGGCGATATGTTCAGATCCCGGCGAGACTCTCAATGCTTCGGACAGACTATTCCTTATTGAAGTCGATCCCTTGCTAATAATCTCCTTGTTCACCAGATGATAGACCGCAGATTCTCCCTCGGAATGAGATTCTATCAAGCCCCGATCGGAGGAGATGACATCAAGCCTGCTCACGACAGTTTCCATATTTTGAAGAAGCGAGCGTACGCGAGATGACTCGAGCTCTTCTCCTATAATAACCACGGCGAGAGTAGTTGCGATCGAATTGCTTTTCTCTCTACCTATCATCTCAGGTACACGTTACCAAATAGCGATAGAGTAGGAAAACGTCTTAAAAGTAATTCCTTCCTATCCTTATGCTTTGAATTCATTAATTGAGGCCGTCGACGCCGATTTCTGAAAGGATCTTCTTTGAGAATTCTCTCGACTTCTCGCTTGCCCACACAATCACGAGCCCCTCGCCAGGTTGTCCGTAGACTACTATTGTGCCCTCCGGGAAAAAAGCGAGAACAGGAAGAACAAGAAGGTCTTCCTCTCCGTCTATCTCGATTCTTATGATTCGCTCTTTCTGCCCTTTCAATATCTTCAAGGCTTTGGATAATGCTGTGAGCGCATCCCGCGTGATTGTTCCTGCAGGATTGTTTGCATAAATGATATCATCTTTGGATCCCCCAAACGCGATTCTGTTCCGTCTAACTCTTCGCTCTACGCCGTCAATCACCTGGAGGGCTGGCTGGATATCTAGCTCGATGAGCCGTTCTGTACTCTTGTCGCCAACTGAGACAAGCAGTCCGCCAACAAGATCATTTGAAAGCAGTCCTCTGCTTTGGTCGGAATCCACAACGAGCTTCCCAATTGGGCGCTTCAATCTGCTCTTCAATGAATCAGGGACAAGGAATGAGTTCCCTCTTGCCAAGTCTGATCAACCGTTGAGACGCAAGATGGAAGGTCAGCTGAAGGAGACTAGCTAACTTTGAGTGCGTACCTTCCGGGCTTTGTGATGTTAAGCGTCTTCGCTATTGTGGATTTCCCCGGATCCACCACGACAATCAATCCGGACCAATCAGGAGTGAGTTCAGTGCTGTGGCAGTTCGGACAGATCTTACCCGTGGTGAGTGTTCGGCATTTTCTACATCCAAATTCTTTGGGCACGTCGCGAAATCACTTTCTTCCTGTTTTCTTTTCGGGATTCTTTCCAGGTTTCTGCTCAGAAACTGATTCTTCCTGAGTCACCCCCTTCTTTGTAGGCTTTTGCGCCTTTGCGACATCTTCCTCTATCCATTCAAGTGCGCCGAGGAAAGGCTGTCTGCATGTTACGCCGATTTTTCCTAGCGCTGCGCCTCTTGGCAAACTCACGGCTGTAATTCGAACACGCACTTTGCTTCCAACCTTGAGTGTTCTCTTAGATTGGCTTGCAAGGATGATGCCCTGCTTTACGTCGCTCGTCAAATAATCATCTGTGATCTGGGAAAGATGCAACAAAGCGTCGGTAGGACCAATTCTAACAAATGCGCCAAAGTCAGTAATTTCGACAATTTCTCCCTCAATTATCTCTTGAACGCGAGGGAAAAATGTCAAGACATCAAAGTTGACCTTATGAAATGTTGCGCCATCCCCGGGAATGATCTTTCCAGTAGGATCAACTCCTATGTTTGTTATCAGCACAATGTATCCTAATTCTGGGTTTATCGTACTTTCGTACTTACTCTTCAGGATGTCTCGAGCCACTTCATCCAGCTTTGACCCAAACTTGGCCGGCGGAACGCGGATTACATCCTCTAGCTCAGAAATCTGGAACATGCGGAAGAAGGAAACCTCATATTAATTGGATTATAAAGCAGTTAAATGCGTTGCTGTTTCGGGAGCCTAAACAGCGGCTTGCCCGAGCTCAACGTAAAATAACCTAGCCCGATTTTTTCTAGCCTCGAAAGCAAAGATCCATCGAGTGTTGCCAAGAGCCTGTCAGTGGCGTTTGATCTGACAAACTCCAATAGTGCATAGTCGACCTCCTCGCTTTCATTTTCTGATGATTCCACTTTTACGATGCCAGACTCGATAGCCCTGATAGTATTTCTAGCTCTATTCGATGTTTTCTGGGATCGGCTGGAAAGAAGACCTTTCAGTTCCCTAACTACACAGCGTAATGTCACAAATTCATTTTCGTTGGAAACTGACTTCCAATTAAATTTTGGAAGCGGATCGTTCACGATTTTCATTAGAAAATCAGTGTCGCAGACAATTTCCATTCTAGGTGCCGGCCTGTTAAAGGGCAAAAAGGATGTCCTTGTAAACTCAGAATACTATCGTACTGTCGCGGCGCCAATCAATCGCCAGCGGTCGCCTATTCGTCTGCTGATGGCAACTCTGTCTCCTTTTGATGTGCACACGGGCTTCTTTAGCTTCACGTCAACGATATTTTCTCGCGACGAGCTCACAATACCGACGGTGACACCAGTCCCGATGTTGAGTCTCAGTATCTCGGCCATCTTGATCTTGTCAACTTTCACGAGTTCCTGTGTTCCCACGGCAGTTTGGAATAATTTTGCATCCATGCTCAGCGTTTCCCACACAGGCGGGAGCTCATTTGGCCTTCCGAGAATAGATCCCACTAGAGAGTCACTCCTCGTGTAGAACGGATCAAGCATAGTGCCGACTGCAATTAATCCACCTGGATGTACTTTCTCTGCCTTTCCTGCAGAGCTCATCAATGCTGTGATCTTGGTTACGATAGGTTCCGCCTTTGTCTGCCCCTCCTCCAGGATTCCTGGGCTCAACTGTATTTCGTCACCGACAGAGAACGTGCCCTGAAGAAGTGTCCCTCCTAGAACTCCACCAGATAGCTGTGAATGCGTGAGTCCAGGGTGATTTACATCGAATGATCGCAAGACCTGCATCAGCGGCTTTGCGTTCTCGTCTCTGGGCGGTGTTGGTATGCTTTCCTCAATTGCTTCTATTAGAGCGTCGATATTCAAATTGTGCTGTGCAGAAACTGGGATTATAGGGGCGTTGGCAGCGACGCTCCCTGCAGAGAATTCTCTAATCGCCAGGTAGTTCTGGTTTGCCTCCTTGTCTGTGACAAGATCGACCTTGTTCTGCACTATTACAATGTGCTTCATCCCTAGGATCTGGAGTGCGAGCAAATGTTCTCTGGTCTGGGGCTGGGGCACTTTTTCGGCTGCGGAAATCACAAGAACTGCTCCATCCATCACCGCGGCTCCCGAAAGCATGTTTGCCATCAGACTCTCATGACCCGGAGCATCGACGAAACTTACGACGCGCAGAAGCTTCGATTTTCCGCCGCATTTAGGACATGTCGGATCTGTGGAGTAGTTTTCCGGTGGAGAGCAATTCTCGCATTTGTAAAATGCAGCATCAGCGTATCCTACTTTGATCGTGATGCCGCGCCTGAGCTCCTCGCTATGCGCACTAGTCCAGATCCCTGTAATCGATTGGACAAGGGTCGTCTTCCCATGATCTACATGCCCCGAAGTACCGATGTTCACGACCGGTTGGGAGGGGATACTATGGCGCTTCTGTTCATGCTTTTCAGCGGGAGCGATGGTAACCTGCGAACTCATTGGATGAAACTCTAAATTATTCCGGAATGCCGGTAATTAAATCAAGCTATGATGAGTTTCAAAATTCGATGGAAATACGCTTCAACTAAAGGCAGGTCAAGCTAAGGCTCAAAGCTCCAAGTTACACCCCTAGTGTAACCCCAGCCGAGATTGCCAGAATGGGCAATTAACAGTGAAAGAATAGAAGCTATTCCTCGCCTCCTCACATTTCATTCCTGAAATCCTTGTTTCTTAAACCTCTAGTAAACTTGTGTAACGTCAACATGTCTATTCAAGCAACGCTATCGGTATTTTCATTTGTTCAATTATCTCTTCGTTCTTCTACACACAATTGAAAGGATGTAGAAAGATCGAGATTGCGCTCTGCCTCAAGAGGAAAGTAATTCCAAAGAACCTTCCTTACACAAGTATTACAAGGTCAATCATTGGAATTCTGAAATCAATCCGCACAATACAGAGGAAAGATCCAGGAGTTGGTGAATTGAATTGATAACCATTCCCTTCATCTTCAATGACTTGAAAGACGGATAAGCAATGCTGGTGGATCTAAGAGCAAATTACTTTGTGCAGACATCTTTTTTCATGCCTTATCGTATAGGCATCTCATAAGTAGAAGTATCAAACAATGGCTTTGGATTCTAGCCATGGCTTTGGAGAGCTAGATACAATTCATATATGAAAACAAAGAAAAGCCACAATTCCTCAATTGAAGTAATTGAAGCAATACATGATGTCCAACAAAAGCGGTTTTCATTACAATTCTTGTTTTGCTCCTCCACTTTTAATAGTGATGTACCCTCCTTTTTTCACCCGTGTATGTGTGTGCCAGTCCTTAAGGAACAAATGATTCACAAAGAAAGTCAGGAATATTCTGGAAGTTGAAATCAGCGTCCATTGTTCAGGTAACCCACTGATGAATGACCTCTGCAGCGGTCACTAGATTGCCTTTCTTCAACAGTGGAGCCTTTGATTATAATGATTGATGATCGTATCCTCACTTTAAGATGCAGCTGAATGCTATCATTCACTTGATAAACTGATCTGACAAGTCAAGTTGGTGGGGGATCGGCAAGAAAGCGAGCAATCATTGTCTAAGTTACTTTGTAAATCAATACAAAAAATAGCCGAGTTCCTCGAATTGTGATTCAAAGAAGCTGGTATCCATACTCTTTGCTTTAATGCCAAAGACGCAGCTATATTGTCACTGAAAGAATGTGACTTGGCCCCGGTTGACGCATCGATGTAAAATTTCTCCCCCGTCCGAATCAATGAAGGAATTTCTCCGGAAACTCGAAAACATCACTCTCGCAGGAATATACGGGTTTGCCTTTGACACGAAGATTGATTCGCGCCTTTCTCGCAGTGCTGCCAAATTCATCGAAAAAGAATTGATCAATCTAGGACTAAAGATCATATCACCGCTTGAATCTGCTATAGTACTGGGTAATACCAAGCATTCGGAGCTCAAGGAACTTGAGGAAGGAAAGTTCCACCAGATTGGTGTGCAAGTCGGAGCGGTTCTTGCAGATAGAGAAAAGATGATCTCGGCTTGAAAATCATGTGCGAGAATCAATCAATGACAGACAACTAAAAGTTGTATTCAGAGCATCTTCGACAAAGCTAGACTCCAGGAAAGTGCGGATTCCCGACCGTGCCGATTGTTCTCCCGATCCTCGGATTAGCGGAGTGGTTCGTCTTCATCATGCTCTTCCCGCTATACTGGTCTTGCGGTTTCAATCTGTTTCAGAACGTCGTCGAGATTGGTCTTTCATTCAGTTTCCATTCTTAACACAATCATAGGCGATACTTTCCTCGGGCGCTCGCAAAACGCGTTTTGCCTTATCTATCCTTATGAACAAATCTGACTTGAAGCCAAGTTAGATTTTCAGATAGGTCTTACTCGGACAGGATGAAAGAATTGAAAGTGTGCTATGAAACCTGAACTGCATTAAGTTGATAGATTTCGTCCGTAATTGTATTGCCGCGAACGAGCTTGCGCTTTTTCTTGCCCTCATCCGCCCCTTTCCTGAAACCTACACCCTTTGTCATGAGGACATATTTCTTGACTCCTCCGGAAAGATCCGATCTCATAGGAAAGCCCGCTTTGTCGCTTCCACCAGTTATCTTAATTCTCCCTTGAAGACCGACGAGCGAACCATCAACCTCGTCTCCTATTTTCAAGCCCACAAAAGCAGCAGCCTGGGGATCTTTCACCTCAACCGCCTGCGACTTTCTCGTCTTAGGGTCAGCAACCACGACTTTGAAACTAGCCATTCAAAGATTCACACTGAGCAAATACAAATCCCATCAGGACACTGCTAATAAGCGTTGTTCGATTCATAGCAAAGGTCAGTAACCAAAGAGAGGCGTGCTCTTTCTCCTGGTGGCCACGATCTCCCCTAGGAGATCTCTATCTTCTTCGCTGAGCGCCACGAGATATTTTTCATTTATCGTCCTGACTTCCGAATCGGAGGGAAGCGTGTAGAATATTTCTACCTCATTAATTTGTCGACCTATAGTAGGACCCATCATCGAGACCGAGACTTGCTTTCCCTTGGCCGCTTCCTGAATCGTTTTTCCCTCCTCCTGAATCTGGTGGATTGTGCCAATACTCTTTCCGTCTGAATTCATGACATGAGCTTTCTGCCTAAGCTTTCCCTTTAAGATCTCTACCCCAAACACCGCAGGGTCATTACGACGGAATACAAATCCCTTCATGAATTGGAATTTGCAAAGAGGTGTAAGTGCCCCGAGTCCTGTCCTTTGCTCCAAGTCCTTCTCCTCCGAGATCCATCTCGCATAGTTTTCGATAAGGCTGTAGATAATTTGGTCAGGGAAGATTTTGACATTTCCGTCCGAGGCGGCGACTTCTGCATCTGGGAGAGTTTTCACTCCGAATGCGAGTATCACGCCATGATATTTGTCCCCCTTTTTCACCGCAGACGCCTCGACGACGTCGTGCTTTGTGACAGGGCCAATGTCAGCCCTCCTGATCGGAATTCCCCTCCTCTTCAACATCTCAGCGATTGCCTCTAGAGATCCCAGCGCGTCAGTCTTCAGGATGACTCCGTTTGCTTCGGAGCTAATCAAGACCTGCTTCACTTCCGACTCTACCAAAGCCTTCACGGCCTCCATGTTTGATTCGTCCGCTACAAGAATAGGAGAGCCCGCGAGAACATCCTCTAGATCAGGAGTTGCTATCTTCAAACCAGCGGCCGCGCTAACAGACTCGACGTCTCTGAACTTGTCACGTGGATCCCTCATTTCATCTAGTGGTTTAGGCATGAAGATCGCCTTGATCTTCGTAGCGATTGCGCCCTCCTTCTTGGCAACAACGATTTGGTCCCCAACCTTGAGCTTTCCGTCAAGCAAGATCACGTTAGCCGTAGCGCCCAGCCCTGGCTCCTGCTTGACTTCGAGCACGATTCCCCTTGCTTCGGAACTTTCGGAAACCATGAGGCGTTTCTGGAGATAGACCTGCGTCAGGCCAACCAGTGCCCCAATTAGCTCGGGGATTCCCTCTCCAGTTCGCGCGCTCACAGGGACTATAGCAATCTCCTTAGTGAAATCCCTCACCCTATAGAGGGCCTCTGAATTAAATCCAACTCTGGACAGCCCTCCAACGACTGTGTAGATCTTTTCATCGAGGATGTCTTGAACAGATTTTTGCTGCGCCCTTACCGACTGCGTGACGAAAGCAGTCTTTCCCTTTCTCCACCCAGCAACGGTGTCAACCTTGTTCAGTGCAACCACGAATGGGACTTTTCTCTGTTTCAGAATTTCAAGGCTCTCGTAAGTCTGCATTTCAAGTCCTTTCTGGATATCCACAACAAGTATCGAAATGTCGGCCGCTGAACCCCCTCGAGACCTCAGATTTGTAAATATCTCGTGTCCTGGGGTGTCAATTACTAAGAGCCCCGGAACACGAATATCTCCGCCGCCCAGAGATTTCAACAAAGGGCCACAAATTTGTTTCAATGTTTCTGCGGGGAAAAAACTGGCGCCAATGTGCTGGGTGATTCCACCTACCTCTCTTGCTTGCACCGCAGTTCCTCTTATCTTGTCAAGCAAGCTAGTTTTCCCAGAGTCCACATGCCCCAACACCACGACCACGGGCTGTCTGATTTGGAATCCTTGTTCTGACACGCTAACTATCACAATCCGGCTAACGAACCATCGCGCAACTATTGCAGCTTTTCTCTAACGGAAAAGGGTAGCGCCACGCGTTTTGACGGCGGCTGCGAAGCTGTGCTACTCTAAATGTCTGAAGATAATCTTTGACTCTCGCTCGAAGCTTTCCTTCGAGTCAGAGGCATGAATAACGTTGTCAGTGTAGCCTAAGGCAAGGTCGCCTCGTATTGTGCCACTTGCCGCCTCGAAGCTCTTTGTAACCCCTATCATTCTTCTGACGACATCCACAGCATTTGAACCCTCTAGGACAGCTGCGACCACTGGACCTGAGGTGATGAAAGCCTCGAGCTCCCCGAAGAAAGATTTTCCGACGTGAGGCAAGTAGAAATCTTGTGCAGAGGAATGATCGAATTTCAACATCTGCAGCGCAACTATCTTGAACCCTTTTCGCTCAAAGCGTGAGATGACTTCTCCAACCAAAGATCTTGATACGCCGTCTGGCTTGACGACAATCAATGTCCTTTCCATGCAGGGTCACTCAAACTAATGTGCGCTCTTTGGCTGAGTTGATTTAGTTGAAGTTTGCATTTTACTCTTTGCTCCGCTTCTAGCCCACTTTAGCTTTCGTGGGTCGCGCTTAAGCTTTGTTGCGTTTTTTCGGCACTTGTTGGAGCAGTACCAGAAGGTCGCCGCATCATTGCGAACGAACATGATTCCGTTGCCTAGAAGAATAGACCTTCCGCAGAAGGAACATTTCTTTGGAGTATATGACAAATCGAGTCAAACACGCATCCTTGTTTTACCTGAATTAAACCCGCAATGAGCTAATAGATCACTTGATCTTCCTGGCTTCTCTTTCGGTTTCGCGCAGCATTAGGACATCGCCCATTCTCACGGGGCCTTTTACATTCCTCGTCAGGATTCTACCGCGGTCCCTGCCCTCGAGTAGCTTTACTCTTACCTGTGTTATTTCGCCGGCCACTCCAGTCCTTCCAACTACCTGGATGATTTCAGCTGGCGTGACGCGCTCTTCTGTTCTTGCACTCATTTGAAGTCAGTTCCTCTATGACAAATACAGGAGAGTCTACGCGCTAGACTTCAGCTTCGCGACTGCGCTCACGACTTGATCTATGAGTGGTTGAGAGTCGCCGGCCTCTACAATGCATGCGGATGCCGAACCCACATCAATTCCCAGTGCAGGGCCCATGTTAGCTCGGGTAGGAACGAAAACGTATGGGACGCTCCTCTCATCACATATAATTGGCAGGTGAGCAACCACTTCTGGGGGCTCAACGTCTTCAGCTATGATCACGAGCTTTGCTACTCCGCGTTCTACGGCCTTTGTGGTCTCGTTGGTGCCTTTTCGCACCTTTCCCGTCTGTTTTGCTTGGCGAAGTGCTTCATACGCGGCATCCGAAATCTCTTTCGGCGTCTCGAATTTTGCGAAAAATGGTCTTGCCAAGATTGCTCAGATCTCCCACCTGCGAAAGCTTAGCAGAAAATACACTTGATTAGGGTTCATCTTACAATTCGCCCAGACATTAGATTTTTGACTACTTTATAAAACGTATCGGAGTGGGTGAATCACTTGTGGGCAAGGATTGCGGTGCCCACTTCGTCCATTCTGCAAAATCCAAACCGAACAAACTGAACGATGTCACCTAACGGAATCTCCCTCACGGCCGATTCGGCAAAACCAGAGACGATCTTCATGCTTCCTGGATTGAACTCCTCTCCCAGAAGCAGAGGGCCGGGGATTTTTACCCTGAGAGCAGTCTTTTCGCTCTGGCTCACCCATTGAACTTTCTGTGCCACCTCAAGCTTTTCGTTGCCGATGTAGCTCGCAAGTATCTTCCCTTCCCTTTTTTCTAGAATTCGAACATTGTAGGCCTCGATCAAGCGGATTATGGTTCCAACATTCATTGATTTCACGTCGCTTTCAGGAAGAAGGAAATCCCCGTTTGTCCTGACAACGCGCTCACCGTACTTCTCCTCAGGGTGGTATCTCAGTCGAAGATCGAGTATGGGTGCGCCTTGCACAAACATTTGCACCGGATCCGCGACGAAGAAGTAACGTTTTGCCATTGGATCCAGAATCTTCCTGTTGAAGCTTTCGAGCAGATCCCATGTGGGCAATGATTCAACCTTGCTCAAACCCATGCTTAGGATGAACTCCTGAATTGCCTCCGGCACAAAGCCACGTCTTCTGAGCCCTGCTATTGTCGGAAGGCGCGGATCGTCCCACCCCTCTACCTTACCCTCTAGAATCAATTTCTTCAGATTTCGTTTTGAAACCGTAGTGTTTTGAAGAGCAAGGCGAGAAAACTCCACTATCTCAGGCTCACGCATTTTGAGCGCCTTCAAAACTGCGTGGTATAACTCATCACGAAGTTCGTATTCCTTGCTTCTCATCGCATGTGTCACCCCATCTAGACTATCCTCGACTGCGCCGTCAAAATCATATGTCGGCCAGATCCTATATTTTGATCCTTGAATTGGATGTGCCTGATCGACTATCCTGAACAAGACTGGATCTCGCATCGTCGTGTTCAGGCTCTTCATGTCCCCAACAAATCTCAGCGTAGCTTCATTTTTTTCAATTTCCCCTCTTTGCATCTTCGACCAGAGTTCGAGGTTTTGGTCAACTGTGTGCAGCCTGTGAAGACATGGTTCGCCTTTTCCTCTCATTTCCCTCATCAGTTCTTGCGGACATGTGCAAATGAAGGCTGTGGACTCTCTGATCATCTTCTCAGCTAGGGCGTAGAATTTTTCCATGTCATCCGATGCGTTCCGGACAAGGTCGGGTTTGATCTTAAGCCATGAAAATGCTTCGAGAAAAGCAGTGTAGAACTCTTTCTTTTCTGCAGCAGGGTTTGTGTCGTCAAAACGCATTAAGAACTTACCGTCGTATTTTCTCGCATAACTGCTACCCAGTATAGCTGCCTTTGCGTGACCTATATGCATGAATCCGTTGGGTTCAGGCGGAAACCTGGTCACTACTTTTCCCTGAATGGCTCCTGGAAGAGGAGGTAAAGTCGTACCCCTCTCCGCATCTCGTCTAGAAATTTCCCTCCTTCTATCGAGCTCCTGAGCCAAGAAATCTGGGGATTCTTTTTCAAGAGTCTCTTTTTGTTGGTTCAGGGGAATAAGGGATATCTCGCCAACTACTTCGGCGGCAAACAATGAGATTTTTTTCGATTGGTTTCTCAGGTCAGCGCGTTCAGCCAAGATCCTCCCGATGACTGCCCCTTTGTCTGGTTTTCCACCATGTGAGATCGCATTGAGTAGCGCAAACTTTCGCAGAAGACTCTTGATGAATTCTTCTGAGGTTTCAAAATCGCTCAATTGATTGCTTTACCTTGATTAATAGCGCATTTTGAACGATTGTATCTAAGGAAAAGTAGAATACAATTCAATAATCCCTGCTTGTAAGATACTCCATCAAAAGTCTGATTGTCTGAGATTCCCGCGAGTCCGATAGCCCATATTGCGAAGTCAGAGTGTCGTACTTTGAGAGCGCTTTTTGGGAGTAATTCTTGGCGGTCGCCTTTGCGTACTCGATAGATCCGTGTTCTCCCATCAAATCCAGAACCGCGAGTATTTCAGTGTGGAGCTTTTTCGGTCGCGGTTTGGAGAGAATCGCAGTAACACGTTTTTTCTCCCGCGATGAGCATCTTTCCAACATGTGGATAAGCATCAGAGTCCTTTTTCCCTCATAGAGATCTCCGAGAATTTCCTTGCCATATTTCTTAGGATCTGCAGTTAGGTTGAGCACATCATCCATTATCTGAAACGCAACGCCGAGATCAGTACCTAGTTCAATTAGTTGCTCCATCAACCTTTTGTCATTGGCATGCTCGCGGCGCAAGCTCGAGAGCATGACACCGAGTCTTGAAGGCGAGATGCAGGTATACCAAGCTGCCTTTTTTGTCACCATTAGAAGATAGTCCTGTTCCCTAATGTCCCATTTTGAGTGCGTAGTCCATGAAAGCTCCATTTGTTGACCCTCAGTTGTTTCATTCAACATTCTGCAGAATTCTGATAGTATCCGAATCGAGAGTTCTGGCCCCAGAATAGCTTTGTTGGAAAGCAACAGTTCCCACATTTTTCCGTGGAGTGCATCTCCCGCATTTATCGACGTTGAAGTCCCGTATTTCTTGTGCAGAGCTGGCATGCCGCGTCTGAGATCTGACTCGTCCTCAATGTCGTCGTGAATCAGAATCCAGTTCTGAAAGAGCTCAAGAGCCGCAGCTGTTAGCAGTGAATCCTCTCTCTTCCCACCAAACAGCCTACACCACAAGAGGCACATGGAACCTCTGACTCCCTTCCCCCCTCTTGCTGGGTAGTCTCGCATCATTTCATAGAGTGATGATATCTCGCGGTTGCGGTGGATCTTTGGAAGAAAATCGAGCACTAAGCTGTCAAGCTCCTTCTTGTTGCTTGACAGCAAACCCGCCAAATCGGTCGTCTCAGCTTCCAGTTTCAAAGCATTTCACTTGAAAAGCCTGCTATTAGTTCAACTTAAACGGGAAACAATCCTGGGGCTGCTGTTCTTTTCAGGTACTATTGTAGTGGCCCTGACGCCAGAACAGTCCCTTTGCGTTAAGAGTCTCAATAGCCTCTCTGGCCGATTGCCATTCACATAAAAGACTTCGGCGCCCAGTCTTGCGACCCTGAAACCAAGCTGAATTTTGGATTCTATTCCTCCAGTGACGTCAAACAATCTACTACGAGTTTCGATTCGGTCCTCTCTTCTTATGCTCTCTAGGATACTTCCCTTAAGGTTCTTGGAAGAGTAGATACCGTCTACATCCATTGCAAAGATCACCCGATCGACTTTGAGAGTTCTCGAAATTGCTTCGCATATAGAGTCGCCAGAAATGATACGGGCCATTCCTTCTGATTCTCCTACGTTCCCAAAGGACACTGGAACAAGGCCTTGAACAAATGCACTTCCGATTCTTCTCTTGCCTGCGGCAGACAGGTTCGAATTCCGTGTAATTAGCTCCTGAGCGAGAATTGTTTCGGGCGCAACTCGAGCACTGACAAGAGCCCTTAATACGGCGGAATGTAGCTCCATCATCGATTCAGTTGTCTTCGCTATCGAGATTGCTGGTACTGCTTTGGGCCCCACCGAGAGTCCAAATTTCCCAGCGTAGTAATGCCCGAATGATCCACCGCCGTGAACCAGAACAAGATGTCTCTTCTTCGATGGCAATCTTGAGTCGCTTATTGCGTTGGCCACCCGTTTCAGGGCAATCCAATTGACAGATAGTGGCACATCCTTGTGGGTGATCAAGCTTCCTCCAAGCTTGAGAAGCGTCACAGGAACTAGTTCTCCCATCGCAACCCCTCTTGAGGAATTGATGTGATGAAACTCGATTTGTATCTCGCAAGTATTTGCTGGAGCAATGACTCCGCCTTTTCCGGTTTGGGAAGAGCTATGACGCTTCCTCCTCCGCCGGCCCCGGTGATTTTAGCCCCGAACACATCACCTACAAGTATCATTTCGATAAGTTCGTCAAGATCGCCTGTAGAGACTCCAATCCATGAAAGCGAAAGTTGTGCGAGATTCATCAGCGATCCAAGGTATGGAAGATCTCCATCTGAGACTGCATCCGCAACCTCAAGGCTCAAGAATGATGCCGTCTGCAAAAGATTGTCAAACGAGGCAGGAAACCTCTCGCGCGTTTGATTCACCTTGGATATCAGGTCTAACGTGCTTCGCGCCTTTCCAGAAAATACGACTAGGAATTGCAGAGCACGATTGATTGGAATCGGCTTCGCCCCGCTTTTCTTGCTGAAAAGGAAGATTCCTCCAAGTAGACTTGCTTCCGTGTCGATACCTGAAGGATTGCCATGTACTGACCTTTCACCCTGAGCTGCCAGTTTCAGCACATCATCGGTCGATAGATTCTTCCCCAAAAAAGATGCAATCGCAGCAGATGTGGCTACAGAAGTTGCTGCTGAGGACCCTAGTCCAGAGTTTGGCGGAATCTCTGAGTGGATCTCAACTTTGAAGTTCCATCTGGGTTTGCCGTATTGGTCAATTGCACTCCGTAGTACTGATTTTACGGCGCTGAAACGATTATCATCCGAGAAGACGAGCGATCTGTGCTTGTTCGAGACAATCTCTGATTCGTGACCTGGAGTTTTGGAGATTGATACTCTTACCCTTCTGTCAATTGCTGCAGCGACTGCATAGGACCCATGAACAACAAAGTGCTCACCGGCCAGAATTATCTTGCCAGGCGCGCTTGCGATGACTCGGCCGGAAGGCAACTTCATGCAAAATGCACCGCAGAATATCCCACCACGGAAGATTTGTCCCCGATCACGTCGCCGCTCGTCGCGTACTTGAGAACTATTCCCTGTTCCTTGCCAAGTCTCTTACTCAGATGCATCACGGCGGCGATCGCTCCGTACCCGCATGCCGAGACTTGTTCTGTCTCGAGAACGGTGTAGTACTCTGAAACATCCATCGACTCCACTGCCGAGAGTAATTTGCGATCCTTCGAGTTCGCACTTTCCTGAGGTTCATAGTGAGTCAAGTCGCTTGAACCAAGAATCAAGAACGAGTTGGCTTTGTCTTCGAGTTCTGCTAGGCACCTATGTATTGCGTCGGCTACCTCAGTCATCGTTTCGCGATCCTGAAGCATGAGGCAGATTGGAACGATAGAGATCTTCTTTGAGTCTAGAAAGACATCCTGGATGAAAGGAAGTTGCACCTCTATTGAGTGTTCTCTCGAGTGGGAGATCTCATCGAAATCTACAAGCCCGCATCTTCTAGAAATCTTGTCTGATAATTCGCTGTTCACGCGAATTTCGCCAAGAGGCGTTCTCCATGACTTGCTTGGTGAGAGCGCAACCCCGCTTCCGATCCCGTAGTGGTTCGGCCCGAGGATTATTATTGTAAGCTCTTCTCGAGGTGCTCCTATAAGCTCTGCAGCCCTGAGATAGCTGTACGCGGCCACTGGACCAGAGTAGACATAACCCGCATGCGGAACAATGAAACATTCAACAAGACTTCCCTCAGAACTCAAAGTCTCAGGGTACCTGCCCGGACCAATCCTGCCTAGAAATGACTCCCGTATCAATCCTGAAAGATCCTCCTTGTCGGCAGGATAAAATGATCCTGCCACCACAGGGTTTCGCGAATGGCTTGAGCTCAAGCGCCAATTATCAGAGTTCTACAAACAACGCCTAACGCTTTAAGAGCTTTCGTAACCTTCGCTTTCCTCTTCTTCTTCGATGAGTTTTGTCTCAAAGTCCTTGATAGAGTATTTCATTTGCTGGTCAGAAGAAAGAGCTCCCGAGTGCAGTAGGACGTAGCGTCCGAGAAGCCAGAAGATAGCAGCAAGCGCACTCCTGCCTCTGTTGTTTGCCGGGATGACAACATCCACGTTCGCTGTCACGTTATCCGTATCGCAGATAGCGACAACAGGAATCCCGAGTTTCGAAGCTTCGTCAAGCGCCTGAAAGTCGACCGCTGGATCAGCCACCACTATGATCTCGGGGTCCAAGTGTCGGGGAAAAAGAGGGTTTGTGAACGTTCCCGGCATGAACCTCCCGGTAAGAGCCACTGCTCCCGTCGCCTCGCAAAACTTGTCAATCGGCGTCTTTGCATACTCTCTCGCAGAATAGACTACGACTCTTCCTATTTCTGCCCTAGAAATGAATTTCGCGGCTGCATCTATTCTGGTCAGAGTCTTTGAAACGTCAATGACATGGAGCCCGTTTGCTTGTGTCCTGCTTACAAACTGCGCCATACTCTTTGTTTTTACCAACGTTCCAATCCTTATTCCGGTTGAAAGAAGAGCTTGCTCGGTCAAACCTGGCGCGACCGTAGCCTCCGCCGAGCCCTCGTCCTCAATGTCGCTTCTGTCAGTCAAGATAAAAAACCGATACAAAGCAACTGCCTTGACTGTTTATAAAATCATTACCATTCGCAAAACGAGAACGTGATACTGGCGGAATCTTGATTTCTCTCTTTCGTTTACACATTTTCATCTCTTTACTTCTTGTGCCAAAATAGAAACTCCAGCCCATAACCGGACCAGTACCTTTGCGGCAAAGCTTATCTCCTAATTTCTGTCATCTTGAGATCCCAAGGGACCAGCGGACACAATCCTGTAGAACAGCAGCACCTAAGTGAAATTGAAGTTTCAGCCGAGGTAACTTGTACTCCCGCTGTCGAACTTTTGAACTACTTCAAAGTCATTAGACGCTCTAGGATGCGCCATTGCGAGTTGGGGGTACATCTCGAACCAATTTCCTGTCGCCATCCTCACCGAGATGTGATCCTCTCCAAGCGCGTTCCTTACAATCTTCTGGACTATCTGTCTCACTTTGACCTCATCATACAATCCAAGGCTGTGAAGGTATTCGTGCATGAGCACGGTGAAAACGAATGAATTGATCTCTTCTTCTTTCTTCACGAATCGCTTCATGTCTTCGATCAGCGCACGGTTGAGTACAATGACATTGGAACCTACAGGATGATATGCGCCGACCGCGTTGGGCATGTCCGAGAGCACTAGTGAAAGCCCAGCCCTGTGCCTCCGTGTTTGACTTTCGACAGTACGTTTCACGAGTTCAAAGAGCTCATCAAAGCTGCGGCCATGCCCCACTCTGTATGCGAGATCTTCCTGGTTTGGTTCTCCAATAGATTCGCTTCCCAGATGTCCGCCTTTCATTGTGCGTCACTAGAGCTCTAATTCTACGTAAGGTTGATTCAGAGCTGAACCTTGCTGGTGAGCATCTCTTCAAACACTTCTGCCGGCGCAGCTCCAATCCGCGAAGCCAACACTTTCCCCTTGTTGAAGAGCAGTATCGTGGGTATACTCATTATGCCGAATTTCATCGCCAGTTCCTGATTTTCGTCGACATCCACCTTGACGACCTTAACTTTACCATTGTGTTTTTCGGCCAGTTTATCGATGATTGGCGACACAAATCTGCAGGGACCACACCATGCCGCCCAAAAATCCACGAGCACAGGAAGTTGTGATTCCTCAACTTCTTTCTTCCAATTCTGGACTGTTCCGACTACAATGGATTCTTTAGTCATAAATTATTCACGCATTGGCTCAATATTTAAGGGTGTTGTCCCAAATAAACGTGTTTACTCCCGAATTATATTTTGCCCGAAGCAAGTCGAAAACAGATACGCCGCCGCCCATTCTGGCCTTCACTTTTTTTCAAGAATGCCTCTACAGCTCCAATCTTCTCCAAGAGATCCATATGGTCCATTACGGTTGAATAAGATGTCCCTGTCTCTTTCGAGAGATCTTCCGCGGTCATGCCACGCTTTGACAGCGACTTCAAGATCTTCACTCTTGTATCGCATGGCGTTAGCAACTTGAAATCGCCGAATTCGACGATACAAAAGTTCCCCATACGGCTCTTTATTTCCTTAACCCGCAACCACGATCAGCTATAGTAGGAGTATTCCAAACTAGGATTTTAGGCTTTATTTTAATCCCGATTATTTGGGATACAACCCTACGGACGTTCGTTAGTATATTCTGCGTGCCGCCGCCACTGCGCCTCGTTATAGGGCATCAGCTGGTCGATAATGTCCATGCTCGTGATGAGCATTCTCCTGCAGCAATATCTCTTTAGTCCCAGCGAGTCAAGCACCTTTTTCGGATCCTCGCCGTTCTTTACTCGGCTTTGAAATTCGTTGTGCTTGTCCGCAACCAAGTTACCGCAAGTGAAACATCTTACCGGAATTATCATCTTTATTTCTCTCCAAGCTACCTGTATGATTTCTGTTTCCGTCTTCTAGGGCCAGGTCCCCCGAACTTTTTAGTTTCAGGTTGCCTCGGATCTCCAGACAGAAGGTGCACGTCGAATTCAGATATCTTCCTTCGGATCTCCTGTCCCCTTGTCCAATCAGCCAGTGCTCTTGATATTGCCATCGCGGCGGCCTCGGCCTGACCCATGAAGCCACCACCTGAAACGCGTACGCTAATATCCACCTTGTCACGCAGATCACCAGACAAAACTAATGGCGTCAAGATTCTCTGTCTTGCCACCGTGGGCATGAATATCTCGACTGGAACTTTGTTTATTCTGATTTTGCCTGTGCCCTGCATTATTGCAGCGGTCGCCCGAGCCTGCTTGCGTGAACCAGGGTAAAGTTTCGTTTTTCTAGTGACCAAGCTACTCCGACCCTCCCTTCCAACCTATCCTCGAAGCGATCTCGCTCAAGGGAATGTAATACGCGGCCGGCTTTGTCGCCTTGGCATTCTCAAAGCTAAAGGACTTGTTTTTTGCGTAGCTCTTTGGAACGCCAGAGTACACTCTAAGTCGTCTCATAGCTGAAACGCCCTTTGCCTTGGCTCTTGGCACCATTCCGCGGATCATTCTAGTCAAAATGCCTTCTGGTGTCCTAGAATGGAATGGGCCATGCTTTGGATGGACAACACTCGCTATCTTGAGGTAGTCGAACCAGCCTTGCATCACGGTCCCTCTTTGCCCTGAAAACAATGTCTTTTCCGCATTGATGATAATTACTCTATCACCGCTAAGAAGAAGCTTTGCAACGTTTGAGCACATCCTACCAGCGATCTGCCCAGTTGCATCAACACATCTTGTCTCGGATTTCGCGCTGGCCGGCTTTTGGACAGTCGATTGTATTTGTTGGCTAGCCAAAAAATATCACATCTTTTAGGTCAGCGCTTGATTCCATAAACTCACCGAGGCTCAGGCATTTTCCGCCTGAGGAGACAACCTTCTGCTTCGCGCTCTGGGAAAACGAATAAGCAGCTACGGTCACCTTGTGATCAAGCTTTCCCCCTCCGAGAACCTTACCAGCAATTAGCACCGTCGAACCATCTTTCGTATGTCTAGAAATCTCGCCAATATTGACTTCTGGCCTATTGTTTCTCGTGGTCAGCAATCTCTCCGATGCGTCTCTCCAAATGTTCTCTCCTTTTGCCTTCGAATGCTTTCGAAGCAAGTAGGCAAGCTTTGGTCGCAGGGGGTTACTTTTCATCAATTTCACGCAGCCAGAACCTGGTTTGAGAATTCCTGAAGTGATTTCTGAATCTTTTCAATTGCTCTAACAAAAACTTCCGATGCGTTGAGAGAGCCTACCGATTCTATGTATAGTTCAAACTCATCAGGCTTTCCAGTCTCTATGAGCACTGACGCCGATGTAGGCTGCCATTTCGCATGCTCGCTTCCTCGCCCAAGCCTTGCGTATGCTTCGAGCTTGATTTTCTGACCAGGAGCGAGCTTGACAATTGGAATATTGTCCACGATTGGCTTCGTCTCTGGATCTTCGGCAATCAAGTCTCCAGAATTCACGGTCCGAACCCTGTCAGTTGCTTCTGCATCAAGAACGAGCAAAACCCTGCACTTGGGACACCCCAAAGCGCTCTTGCAGTCGCAGTCCTCAGGAAGATTGTACCTCACAAGATCGGTCTTCAAAGGAATCAGACCCAGTCTGTGAGAAACGAGTTCATCAAACATAACTGACGAATTCTCCAATATCACCACATCGTCTATTGCCATCGTGGGAACCTGGGAGATTGCCACGCGGCGTAATGCGTTGGCGTAAGCTCTGCCGATCCCTTTCAACCTAATTCTAATTCTAGTCGGGCTCGACTCTATAACATCTATTGAAACCAAGAGAACCTACACTCATCGGTAATGGAAAAAGCAAGGATTGCGTAAACCTTGCCGTAATATAACATATGCTTTGCCAACGGTTTAAAACATTTACGAGCACAACTCTTGTATTCCGCCACATATTATCACTACTTCAGATTCAATCCTCGTTCTCTTCACCCTGGTTCAGCTGTCTCGAAATCGTCGCGCTGAGTTCTATCAAGCCTTCCTTTGTTGTTGAAGATACTGGCAAGAGATCATACGCGATTCCTGATCTCACGAGATCTCTTAGAAGCTTAGAGCTCAATTCGTACAAGTCTCCCGATTCCTCTGAAATCGCTTGCTCGAGTTTTGTTGAGCTTGTTGCCCACGAGAGCACTCTCTTGAGGTTAGGCCCAAGGAGATCCTTCCTTGAGAGGACGGGAATCTGAGGAGCTTTGAGCCTAAGCTGAATGGAGGCAGCGAGCAGTGCAATGCTGACGAAGTTTGTAGGGGTGGAGACAAGCGTCGAATCAAACAAGAATAGCACCGTTTTTCCGTCGCATTGGAGATTCTCTACAATATAGGGCCCGCTACTTCGATATGCGAATAGCTCTATTTGGCCGGGTGTATCGAGAATGGCATAATCCGGGTTGATAGAATCCAGCGCTTCCTGGATATCTGGCATGCGGGTTGCGACAAGATCTGCTGCGAGAACCAAGGCACCATTGGGTCCCAGTTGGTAGTTTTGCATGACAGTCGAAAGATCAAGAAAGTCTCTGATATCCACGTCAGGTTCGTACGGCAGATTCTGCGCACCTGGGTCAAGATTCACCGAGGCTACAGTAGCACTCTTGTCGGCAAACCAAGGTAGCAGAGTCGAACACAGCATTGACTTGCCAGAACCTGCAGTTCCGGTCAGGAATATGGCTCGCATTTTTTATGACTGTGACATTATTGAGAAACGGTTCTTACTTATACCAAGCGGATCGAAGGGCCTTCTGCGAAATGACTTCAGGTCAGAACACGATCGAGATCGTGGTGATAGGAAATGAGCTTCTGAATGGGACGACGCTGGACACAAACTCTCATTGGATTTCGAAGCGACTCGTACGACTCGGGGCAATTGTGACGCGCAAGACTACAGTCCGTGATGATCTCGGCGAAATTTCTGAAGCTTTCAGCGCCGCAATTGGAAGAACGCCGAGCTGGATCTTCTCTCTCGGTGGCCTCGGTCCGACCTACGACGATATGACTTTGAAAGGACTAAGCAGAGCGGTCAAGAGACCGATCCAACGCAACATCCGTGCTCTCAAGATTATTAGAGAATCCCGTGAAAGAAGAGTTCTTTCAGGTGCAAAGTTGCCAATGAGAATCACGCAGGCAACTCTGAAGATGGCAGATTTGCCACGAGGTTCCATACCCTTGCGGAACTCTGTTGGAACTGCCCCCGGAGTATTGACGATCACAGGTTCTGCCAAGGTAATTTCTCTTCCGGGTGTACCTAGAGAGATGAAGGCGATATTCGTTGAGGAGGTACAGCGTGTGATGAAGAGGGAACTCCCTAAGTTTGGAAAAATTGAGAAATGGTTCAGGACCAGCGGAATCACTGAATCAGCGATAGCGCCTTATATTGGAAAACTCATGAAGGAGTATTCCCCGTTAATCTACATAAAATCGCATCCTGTGGGCTTCAAGAATCGTGTCTCGATCCTCGAATTCCAGATAAGCGCGACCTACCGACTTGACGAAGAACTGAAATCGAAGAAAATACTCTCTGAAGCAACAACGGAACTTATCGCAGTGTCAAAGAAGCTCGGTGGAAAGGTTGATCCAATCCGCTAGTAAGACGCCTCTGCGCTCGGTCTCCTCAGCCTCATCTTCTTGACTCTGCCGCACTTCTCGCACCTAAAGGCCGCATATCCACGCATATTTCTGAGACTATCATAATTCTCGATATAGTTCTTGGTGCGAGTCATGCAATTGTCGCAAAAACGCATTTCGTAATGCTCAGACATTTGCTAATCCCAGTACTCGCGCGTCCTAATAAAATTGAGCTTCGCCGCAATCAGATCCTCATAGAACTCCTCCTCTCTCACATGCATTTTCGAAAGCACTTTCGATGCAGTCTGGGGCCCAACGCCATAGACGCACTGTGCGATAATTCCGTGTTTTCCGTACGATAGAACCAAGTCTGCTGCCCGCCTTGTCTTAGTGAGAATGGATTCCTCTTCCTTAGAAAGCAATCTGCCTTGGAGCCTCTTGAATAGCGCGTCGCGTGCAAAATTTGAATTGTAGAAGATCGGTGCGATGAGCGAAGACGAACACGCAGAACAAGCGGGGCTGTCGTTTATTGACTCCACCCGAACGTATTCCACAAGATTTCCGCATTTGCAGCAAAGCAGGCTTAACACTTCCTTTGAAATTGCCGTTCGCATCGCTTCGATAGCGTTCTGTTCTGTTACTGCGTATTCTTCGATCTCCGCATATCGTGATAGAATGTACATTGAAAGAGGACTGGGGTTCGGCGTTTCAACTTTCTTGAACTCAATCTTGCCCACGCTGCATTCCCGCAGTAGATGAAGAGTGCCATTGATGTCGACCTTACTCATCAGTGCTTCCCTCAAAGTCTCTTCGTAGATTGGAGTGAAGCGGAACTTGACAACCAGATCTTTCAATGAATCTTCCGAAAGCATCAAGCCCCTCTTCAGCGCGCCAAATCTCTCAGCGATGAATTTCATGTAGTAACCAAACGGAAAATGCTTCCGGATGACGGCGTTGAGGAACCCTTTTTTTGTGTCGTCGTAACTCAAAAGTAATGAGGCAATTTCGTTTAGGTTGTACTCCTCAGTCGTTAGTTCGATTAGTATCCGATAGCCATCATTCCACCAGTATCTGATCAAGCCTTTGCGGAGCAGGATTTCCTCGAACAACTCGCCTAGCGTGAGGTTGATCCTGTCTCCTGCACTGGTATGGATTACAAGGTATCTCTTCCAGCCCTCAACCACAATCCGGGAATCTGTTGGAACTGCAGATTGTTCTCTCTGTCTCCTAGTCTCATCAAGCACTGCGGTTCTCACGATTCTATCTGCGTTCCATTCCTTGGTGAGATCAAGGTAATTCTCAGTCTCCGTAATTCCTTCGAGGAATCTTCTCTCCTTGCCCAATGCTTTCGCTGTTGCTTCTGAAATTGGAAGCAACTCGCCATCCCATCCGGGAACAGCCGCAGCAAGATCCTGCACAGGTGTCACATAGACCTTGTCTTCGATGATTGATTCTATCTTCCATGAACGGCCCTTGATCACGAAATTCGTCCCTATTCGTGCGTGAAGAAGCATGAATTCTTCTCCGAGTATCCCCACATTGTCTTGCGTTGTTGCGTCGATCACAGTGTAACGTCTTTCGTCAGGTATCATAGAGAGGTTTTCCAAATAGTATTTTCTGCACTTGCCTCTAGGGATAATTTTCTCTCCATCAGTTTGTAGATATCCTAACGTTTCCATGAACTTGACAACTGATGTCAGCACTCCTGTGCTGAGTGACCTAAAAGGGTAGGATTCTCTGCAAATTGCTAAGATTGTTTCCAGAGTCATGCCGTGCGATTCAAGCAATACACCAGCGATTTGGTGCGCAAGCACATCAAGAGGCGATTCGTGGAGCATGGTTGGTTCAATTTCCCTTCTCTCCGCCAATCGGGAGATCGTGACCGACTCGAGTGCATCTTCAGGGGTTACTGCAATTGTTGAACCTTCGGAGCTCCTCGACAAAGAATGACCAGACCTTCCAACCCTCTGGATCATCGAGCTGACCTGCCTTGGAGACATGTACTGAACAACCAAATCCACTGAGCCTATATCTATCCCTAGTTCCAGAGTGGATGTGCAGATCATCGCAGGGATTTTTCCAATCTTGAAATCGCGTTCCACTTTTTCCCGTTCCTCCCTTGGCAGTGAGCCATGGTGTACTCCGATTTGCAATCCAAGGGCCGAGAGTCTGCTAGCGATGTACTCCGCATTTGTCCTACTGTTCACAAATACGAGCGTGCTCTGATGAGTTTTTACAAGATCCGCTATTCGCTCGAGCCTAGCAAGGAGTGACGGAGAAACGAAAAGTTCGCCCGCCAGTTTGAGGTTCTCAATGGAGGGCTCTGGCATTTCAGTCCTGTATCTTGCTATCTTTGCAAGACAGCTTGCATCAATGATGCCAACTTGCCTATTGGCTCCGGCGAGGAACTTTGAAATCTCTTCCTTGTTCGAGACTGTCGCAGACAGCCCAATTCTCTTGATTGGTGCAGATCTCAACTTCTGGAGTCGTTCCAGTCCAATTGATAACTGGGCGCCTCTCCTGTCCTGCGCGAGCTGATGGATCTCGTCAACTACAACCCATTCTACTCTGGAAAGGCCCTGCCTCAATCTCGAACCCATTAGTAGAACCTGAAGAGTCTCAGGCGTCGTAATCAGAATCTCGGGAGGTTTTTCCGACTGCCTCCTTCTTTCATTCTGAGGCGTGTCCCCATGCCTCACTTGCACGGTAACACCGAGCCGCTCTCCCCATTGCGTAATTCTCCGTAGGATATCGCGGTTTAGAGCTCGGAGAGGAGTGATGTAGAGCGCCCTGATTCCTCCGCTCTTTCTGTCACACAAGATCTCGTGAAATATTGGAAGCAATGCCGCCTCGGTTTTTCCCGAACCCGTGGGCGCAATTATGAGGACATTCTCGTTGGTAAAAAATGCAGGAATGCCGACAGACTGCACCTGTGTTTCTTCTTTGAGGCCAAGCTCTTGGGCCAACTCCCTGATCTTTATATCCAGAGATCCAAATGTAGACGGTTTACCAATTGTTTGAATAGAGGTTTCTTCCACAATCTCGAACCCAATCTAGACGAGAGCGTCGCAGATTGTCTCCATAGATGAGATCCGATATAGAGTTTTAGAAAACATTCTCCACTATTTTTTGTGGTTTTCAGAATGTATTTGATCAAAGAGCACTTTTTCATCACTTGCTAAAGGGGAATGTCATGGGTAGAAGTGAAGTAATGGTTTTAGAGAGCTGGTTACATTTCCTGTATGAAAACAAAGGAAAGATACAATTCCTCAATTGAAACAATTGAATCAATACAGGATGTCCAAACAGAATAGGATTCATTGGAATTCTTGTTTTGCTCCTTATGTTTTTATTGTCTCCCCCTCGTGCGTTTTTCACCGGCGTGCAAGTGAAATTCATTATAGCATAACGATCCACCAAATAGAATCCAGAAATTAAGAGTTTCATACACAATCAGTATTCGAAGAGTAGTGTTACTATGAATCATGCAGTTACGAAAACGCAAGCCAATGTGTAGAGCTCCGATGCACTCGCTTCCTGCGGGAAGATGAAATCATGCTGCGATACCCAGTATTTCACTGATGAGGTAAGAGAGAAAAAGAAAAAGAACGAAGAAAGGCCCTGAAGAATTGCTTAGCTGGAGCCTTAACGGAAAGCAATTTTTATCTCTCAATGTTGTCTCTCATGCTGCTGCTTATTGGCGCGACTGAAAGCATTGACTTGTTGAGAACATCCTTACTCTTTTATACAGATCAGCATTCGCGGTCTGAACAATGCTCCGCATACAAACCGAGCAAGAGCGTCTTTTCGAGCGTCTCGATATGGTAGAAGCGGAATTAACAAAGCTTAGATCTCTCGGTATGAATGACGAGGGCCTTGAGCAGATCGCAAAGCGCCTCCGAATCAGCTTGTACTCGTACAAGAGGCTCTCAAGTAACACGATGATCGAAGTCGTCCGCACCCAGGATCAGAGAATTTTCTCCGAGTGGAACAGAATGTGGGAAGAGATGAAAGAGGGAAACATTCATCCTCGTGAGCTGAAGGCTTTTCATGACCGACTGGTAAGACTGAACCAACAACAATCCAAGTAATATTCAGACAATCAGATGCCAAAATGCTCCGTTCTATGAGTTAGGATTGCTTCGACTGTGGAAGTGGAGGCCTTGTTGTCGCAAACTCCCCATGCTTTGTTAGCTTTATCTCAGCAAGCTTTTCGTTGCATTGCTTGCAGAATATCCTACCTTTGGTGTTCATGTCAGGATTTCCGGCCAGGATCCAGCTCTTTTCGGAGCCACATTTCCTGCATCTGCAAAGATCAAGAAAAACAACCTCGTTCTCAAGAACTCCTCTTGGCAATCAAATTCACTGGGCACACAATGTTGGCTGGACAAATATTTCATTTGTGAAATCGTGGTACAGAGCGCAGATGTTCACCAGAAATCCATTTGCAGTGAGATGATGGGGATACAAGAGATTCACACTCGCTTGAGTGCAAGTAATCGGAAATCATGACATTGGAAGCCGTGAAGGTTGGTAGCCCGGCTCAGATTCGAACTGAGGTCACCGGCTCCAAAGGCCAGTACTCAAGGAGCACACTCTTTCAAGTGTGCAAGACTTGCTTGACCGATATGCGCTCCGGGCGCATAGCGTTGGAGCCCTACACCACCGGGCTGATTCACTTTTCCAGGATTTTTGATTCCGTCCCGTTTATAGCAATTTTTGAATGCAAACATCATCAAGTATAACTATTTCAAACTGTGACGAGCGACTCGCATCGTTGCCCGAGCATAACTCATCCCATAGTCAGCACTCACAGATTGCAATCTATGGGCTGAGCTCCGAGGGTTACCAGATCGCATCTAAGCTTGCCGCGAAAGGGTACGATGTATGCATCATCGACGAAACACTCGGCACCGCAATGGTTCTTAGGCCTGAAGTCGCTTCTGACCACAGAGAGCTCTGGTCATTGCTCGAAGATGAGACACTCCTTGCAATAAGGCCCTCGAAGGATTGTATCTCTAAATCAAGAACGGTTTTCTTTACTCCGAAACTACGGCGCAATGAGGAGGACCTGCTAGCCGAGGTCAAGTCTAGAATCGCTGACCTCTCAAAATCAATCAGCCCTAGCACGCTCCTCGTATTCTGCGTTCCCGTAGGAATAGCAGGCACAAAGGAAATGATTGACAGAGTAGAGCATGCCTCTGGGCTTACACGTGGGAAAGATTTCCTGTTCAGCTATGCGCCTCTGGAGGGTGGTAAACCCAGCGTGTTTGGCTGCGATCAGGACCTCGGCGATCACTTTGGAGTAGTTGAAGCTGCAGGGTTTTCGATGGAGATCTTCGCACTTCAAAAGGCTGAGCTCGTTCACGCGCAACGCATGGCTACCAAGCACTCCAATCTTGGCTCGACACTTGAAGTTGCAAAACGCCTAACACAAATGGGCTTTGAGAGTCCGAGAGAGTACAAGCAGATCTATGCCGATGATCTCAGTTCTTCTCTTTATGATCTAAGATTGGTCGCCGAATCTTTGGAGCCAGGGGATCCCATGCTATATCTCACCTCTGGCTCATTAAAGAGCATCGATAGTTACTCGAGGTTTCTGGTAGATCGGATCAGAGAACTTGTGCGAGTCAAAGAACTGAAGGCAAGTAGGTTGAGAATACTTCTATTCACGGACACTGATACTCTTGAGATAAGAGGGGATAGGCTGAGTCTTGCGCACACGATAACAGACAAGCTGCGAGATTTCTTCTCAGATATCGAATACCTTAACATAATGAAAGAAGGGTTCACTCCTCCCATGGGGATAGAAAAGACAAACCTTTTGATTTTTCTCTCGGGAAGCAGCGAGCAGAAGATCATGCAGCTTTACGAGGAGCAGATTTCGATGACTAGATCTCACATAATTCGTGCCAATCTTCCGGTTGAATTCGTCGAGAAGGTGTAGGAGAAACACATGATAGAAATGCATCAGGCAAGAGTTGGAGTCATCGGAACTGGCGGTTGGGGAAAGAACCACCTCCGCGTATTAAGCGAGCTGGGCGCATTGCAGTGTCTCTGTGATCTTGATGAATTGAGAGCAAAGCAGTGGTCAGAAAAGTATGGTTGTAAGGCCTATACAGACATTGATAAAATGCTCGAATTAGAGAAGCTTGATGCTGTCACGATCTGCACGCCGACGACTACTCATTTTCAAGTCGCTTCCAAAGTTTTGAAGCGCGGAATCAACACTTTTGTTGAGAAGCCCATGACTGCGACCTCTGCAGAAGGAAAGAATCTAGTGGAAGTCGCAAAGGATTCAGGTGCATTTCTAACAGTCGGATTCATCGAGCGATTTAATCCTGCGGTCGAGGATGCAAAGAGTGCTATCAAAGATAGGGTTCTCGGGGAACCACTTCTTCTTGAGTTTCACAGAGAAAATAAGTGGATGGGAAGGATAACAGATGTGGGCATAGTTGCCGACACAAGCGTCCATGACATCGATACGGCGCGATGGCTCTTTGATGAAGAACCCAAAGTCGTCTTTGCTAGACTCGGACTGGTGATGTCCGAAAAACGTGAAGATTTCGCTGCAATAACTCTTGGATTCGAAGGGAAGAAATCCGCGTTCATTGTGTCGAACTGGGTGACTCCAAAGAGACTAAGGCTCCTAACCATAGTCTGTGCACAAGGCGTGATTACGCTGGATTTCATAACCCAGGAAGTGCGCTTTGATGATGCGGCGGGAACAAGGATTCCCAGGCGGGATTTCAGAGAGCCCCTTGGCGCCGAGATGGCCATGTTACTCGATTGTGTCAAGACAGGGAAACGCCCTCTTATCACGCCGAAGGACGGATTGAACAACACCGTGATTGCAGAAGCTGCCGTTGCAAGCGGCCAGACTGGGAATCCTATTTATCTCAACCTTTGAAAAGAAGTTTGGGAGTAAACCCAAAGTATATATCTATGGAGACTCCGAAAAACCAGGATCGCTCGCAATGGCGCTCAACGATGTCCGCACTCATGGAGAATACATCATGCTCCGAGAGGAGGACATCGAAGAACCAAGTCACAACGACTTGATAGTACTTCAAGCATTAGGCATGAATCTCAATGAAGGGGATGGCGCGCGCTTTTCTTTCCAAGGAATCAGGCGCAAACTCGGAATTCACCAAGAAACACTCTCCCGTGCGCTCCGCAGGCTCGAAAGGGATGGTTTTGTTGTGAAAGACCGTAGAGAATATGCAGTTAGTGGGAAAGGAGAGGAGATCATTTCTCGTCATGCCAAGAGTCAAGAGGAGCATTCCGAGATCTACTCGATCCCTATATTGAGAACAATACTACCTGTCGACGTTGATCCATCTAGACTAGAAGAATCGCTCAACCACAAGTGGTTCGGTAACCTCCGATGGTTTGGTTCTTCAAGGTCTGAGAATGTGACGACACTCACCTGGATAACGGAAGATGGCAAAATGAGACTCAAGGCAAAGATTTCAGGTGGATATCTTTCAATCGAAAGCGAAGCAATTTCGGCGAAAGCAATGTCAGAAGCTGTGAAAGCGGCCTACGCGATCTTTCACCATGTCTCAGAGGCCGTAAGACAACCCGCAATTCGTGTCAGGCCAGAAAGCTATAAAGCTGCCTAGGTGTGACTGGACTCCTAATTGAGTTAGTCATTAACTCTCCTTGTTTTCTATCCTACACTCATCGAAAGGAGAGCATGTTAGTTGACCACAATAGTAGGAATATTGACAAAAGACGGAGTAGTACTATCATCAGACAAGAGGGCAAGTAAAGGGTTCTTCATCGGATCCAAAGTCACCCAGAAAATCCTAAAGATCGACGATACGATTGCAGTTGCAATAGCAGGACAGGTATCCGACGCAGAGTACCTCGTGAACGCAGTCAGAGCCGAGAGAACTCTTGTAAGTCTCCAAAGGGGATATCCATTGTCAGTCAGAGAGACAACCAAGCTGATCGCGAATATTGCGTATCAGGGAATGAAGAGCTACCAACCATACTTTGCTGAATTCATCATTGCAGGAGTGGATGCGAGTGGGCCGCATGTATTGGAGACAGACATGAGTGGAGCACTTTCTGCAGAGAATTTTGTTTCAACAGGCTCGGGAAGCCCGGTAGCATACGGGGTACTCGAGAGTGGATACAAGGAAGGTATGAACCTAGAACAGGCTAGGGTTCTTGCCTCGAGTGCGGTTCAAGCAGCGATGGAAAGAGACCCTGGCTCTGGTAATGGAGTCGATGTAGTTAGCATCCCGAACTCTGCTGCAAATGAGATCATTGTAAGGGCGTGAGAGAAAATGGAATCACAACAGCTTGGAAGAACGCCGTATTTCTACGGGCCTGAGGGCGCACTGGTTCAAGTCGATTTCGCGCTCGAAGCTGTGAACCGAGGGTCAACCACTGTAGGTATTAGGACAAATGAGCATGCGATACTTGCAAGCTACCTCAAGCCGACGAGGCCCTTACTAGATCCTGCAGAAAAGATCTATCAGATCGATCAGCATCTGGGAGCTACTGGCGCAGGCTACATAGGCGACGTCATGAAGTTGATTCAAGAGCTCAGGGTGAATTCACAAAAGCATCGTTTGACGTTCGATTCTCCTATCGATGTCAAAACTGCGAGCGAAGACCTGAGCGCATATCTGCACCAGTACACCATTTACGCAGTGAGACCACTTGGCGCATCAGTGATTATTACCGGGAAGGATCCTACAGGTGTGCAGATGTACCAGATAGACCCAAGCGGCACTTACTTCCGCGGTTCTGGTTTTTCGATTGGGGCAGGTTCCGATCGCTCAATCGAAATAATCCAGAATGGATACAGACCTAATCTCTCTCTGGAAGAGACTGTAAAATTGGCAAAAGAAGCTATCAAGAGTGCCACGAAAGACGACAACCAGGTGGAGCTTGGTGTGGTCTCGAACTCGAGCTCTCGGTTCGAGAAGATTAATCAGGTCCAGGTTCCATCATCAGCACAATAGAGCATAACGCAGCTTGCGAGAGCTGCGCCCATCCTTTTTCTCAGCAATCCTTTTTTCCGTCTGTACGAAAGATATTCTGACCGTATTATGCCTAGACCCAGAAATCTTGAAGAATTGAAGAGCGCATTGCTGTACAATAACACTCTAGATGTCTGGACCGCTCTATGTTCGGAACAGGGCGGAGACTGGAAAAATCTCGATGCATATTTGGGATTCCTTGAGCATTTGAAGGCTCAGTCGGTCAGGCTAGACGTGTCAGTCGTTTGCCCACCAATCAAGGGCTTTTCCGACAAGCCTCCAAAGGCGTACAACATAAAGCTCGATACCGACACCATTCATAAGATAAGACTGTTCCGTGCAGGCCGTAATCATATTACGAACTGAGGATAGGACAAATTAAATACCGCTGATAAGGCGATTTAAGTAAAACAAATCATTAATCATAGGAGGCTCTTGGAATAGACTTGAAGAGAAAACTACTTGACATATTGGCATGTCCGATCGACAAACATTACCCGCTTGAACTTTTCGAATTAAAATCCGAAGGGGAACTAATTGTCGATGGCGTCTTGGTGTGCACGCAATGCAGTAGGTTCTATCCAATAATTGACGAGATTCCGGTGATGCTTCCGGATGATTTGAGGAACAAGAACGAGGACTTGGATTTTTTGACAAAATATAGAGAGAAGCTTCCCGAGAAGATTGTTAAGCTCGGTAAGCCGTATCATCTAGAGTAGCTTCTTTCTGAAAAGACGCGCTCCTTCAGAGTGTGGTGCATTCGAAGAATAGGAGAAATCGGCGAGCCAGTAGTAAGGGCGTCAGAGTACTCAACATCGTTTCGCCCAAAGCCAAGATTGGGAAGAATGTCCAAATCTGGAACTTTGCGTACATCGGTGCAGATACAGTAATTGGAGACAACACTAAAGTGGGCTCTTTGGCCCATATCGATTACAATGTGCGCATAGGAAGCAACTGCAAGATAGAAGGTCTAGCCTATCTTGCGCCTCTTTCCAGGATAGGAAACAACGTATTCATCGGTCCAGCAGCCGTCCTAACAAATGACCCGTACCCTCTCTCCGATAGGATGATCGGAGTGATAGTTGAAGACGGAGTAATCATCTGTGCAAAAGCAGTGATCAAAGCGGGAGTCAGAGTAGGAAAGAATAGTGTGGTTGCAATGGGTGCCGTTGTTACAAAGGATGTACCAGCAGACATGGTGGTTGCTGGCATTCCAGCCAAGCCCGTCTACCCAAGAGAAGAATATGAGAGAAAGCGAGAGGAATGGAATGCCCCCGCCTAGATCTTGAAGCTTTCTTCGTCGCGGCCTCCGTTCTTCAGGATCTTTCTACTAACGAAATAATCACGCATCTTGACCATGGCGTACAGCCATAGAAGTGCAACTATAGTTCCGAGCACTCCTTTCGCAATGCTATCGATATAGTTGTGGAAATATGAAAATGGGACTACGAATTCAAAAATCACCACAGCCCCTGCAAGAACGAGCACCCAAGCTGCAGTAAAGATTGCCATGAGCAGAAAGAGTGGACCCTTAGGCAGCAGTGACCACCCAAGTAAGTACCGCGGTTATTGCGGCAAGAACCGCCGAAAAGGCTGCGAGTTTGAAAATCTCATTGATAATCTGATCTTCAGAAAGAGATCTTCCTGCTACTAGCATCCGCATTAACGTCACAGGGGCCTTAAGGTTGTTGGAAGCTGTCATTTTTGCATCTGGCGCAGTGATTATTGGTTGGTTCTTGATCTGCCTGTGCTCGACCAAGCGCTTCACGCTTGAGAGAAAGAGAAACGAATTCATGACGGCAGGAAGGATTGCGATAATTGCCACAATTTCGACCCCGCCGATGATTGCCATTGCACCAAAGGCACCACCGATTGCGATCGCGCCGGAATCGCCTGGGAAGATCTTGGAAGGATACCTGTGGAAAATGTAGAAGGCAACTAGCGAGGCAAATATGGGACCTGTGGCAAGAAGAACAATTGGGTCACTCAGACCTAATCTTACTCTTAGGAAAATTGCAAAGGCCACCGGTAAACACGCAATGAGCATGAAACCACTCACGACTCCATTCAGGACGTCGATCGTATTCACCGTGTTTGTAACAACAGGAATCGCGATTAGAACGAGAAGTATGTAGATTATCGGGAGGTTAGTGGGGACTTTGAAAAGTGGGAGATACAGATGATGGTTGAACACATCTGCTTTCGGAATCAAATATTGCAAAATGATCAAAGGGATACCCCCCAAGACAAGCAGCGCAGGTTTTGCAACTCCACCGAGCGTCTTGAGATCATCGAAGATTCCAACTATTCCCGAGATAAGCGTGACAAATACCAGACCTAAAACTGCGTAGCTACCACTCGCAACGAAGAGTATCAGTTCTCCCGTAACCACCCCGCCAATAATAGCAGGCCCGCCAGGTCGTGGCACTTGAGGTCTCCCTACTTTGTGATAATCAAGAACAGTCATCTTCTTGTCTGTCAGGTACTTTATCAAGAGCCTCGTCCCCAAGTAACACGTCAAGAAGGAGACAATGCTACCAATCATTGCATACAGAATGAGAGATTGTAGTGACATGACGGCTGATCCTTAGAAATAACTCGTAATCCGCCGAGTGCTGTGGCGTATTAAAAATGATGTTTGCTCAAGACTGCGTGCGATAATCAGTTTAAATATTCACTGATAGAGCAGACGCAATGTGTAGTAACCAACTTGAAAATAGCAGACTTGAAGGGTGAACAAAGCCGAGTTGACATCGAAGGAGAAGTCGTGGAGAAGGGAGAACCACGAACCGTAAACCTGCGAGCCGGTGGCCAATCTGATGTTGTCGATTGCACAATCAAGGACGACACAGGTTCAATAAAGCTCTCTCTTTGGGGCGACCAGATCAATAAGGTTGACGTCGGTGATAGAATCAAGATAGAGAACGGTTATACAAAGGCCTTTAGAGGAGAAATTCAACTGAATATCGGAAGGTATGGAAAGTTAAGCAAGGTGGAGTAAGCCCGAATAAGCTCTCCTCTGCTTGCGTTTCATCTATATTCTAAACGAACATCGAGATTGACCTGCTCAAGATGAAAGCGCCACGAGCAAAAAAACAGCAGATGCCAAGTTGCTCATGAGCTCGTTTTGACAGATATTCCGAATTTTATTTGTGGATACTTTGCTCTTAAGGACGATCAGGATGTACTCCGGTGTGAAAAGGAGGGAGGGGGGGTTCGAACATGAATTGGATGAGAATCCAAAGCCATTGCTTGCACCTCTACTTATAACGTTCCTCCGAATCGGGTCGATCGCAGGACTAGGTAATTCTAGAATGCACAAGAATTCATTGTTTTTCATGAGTTCTGTTTGAATCCGTCTCGGACTCTTTTCTGTCTCTTCATCGATCCTCCCGAAGTACGATCGGCAATGACTTCTCCACTCAGTTACCAATCAACATGCAGTTTGGCTTTCCTTCCACTATGTAATACGCAGCCTTTACCTCATAACGCATGGCAAGACACTCGTCATTCTCACATTGAGTATTGACGGACAATAACCAGGGGGCCTGAATAGGGCATAGAGCCTACTAGAGGTAGAACCTAGGCGTTGGTTAGGAATACTGAGTGAAAGTAGCTGTCTACCATCCACCAAAGTTGAATCACAAAGTTCAAACCAGAAGGTCGCGAAAAGTCGAGGCAGTATATCCTCCCTACAACACAAATCTAGTTAATTTGCGCAGAATTTCGATACAGAATGCGAGAAACAGCTAACAACTTTTAAAAAAAGGATCAACCTATTCAGCTCCCATGATAAAGAAATACACTCTTCCAGACCTTCCTTACAAGTATGACGCACTGGAGCCATACATATCTCAAGAAATCATGAAGCTTCATCACGACAAACACCATTTGGCATACGTTAACGGGGCCAATGCAGCTCTAGACAAACTTGAAGCCGCTAGAAAGAATGGATGGACAGGCGTAGACATCAAAGGCATTGAAAGGGATTTGAGCTTCAATCTAGCAGGACACGTTCTTCATTCAATTTTCTGGCCGAACATGAAGCAGAATGGGGGAGGCAAACCCGGTGGAAGACTCGCTGACAAAATCAATGAAGATTTTGGCTCCTTTGATGGATTCAAGGCACAATTTGCCGCCGCCGCGAAGGCAGTAGAAGGATCGGGCTGGGGCTTGCTAGTCTACGATCCCGTCAACGACCAGCTATTGACGCTTATGGCAGAAAAGCACAATCTTCTTTCGGGGCAGTCGACGGTTCCACTACTTGTTTGCGATGTTTGGGAGCACGCGTATTATCTCCAATACAAGAATGACAGAGGTGCATACGTTGATGCCTTCTGGAACGTCGTCAATTGGGATAATGTAGACCAGCTCCTCGGAAAAACAAAGCAGTAATTCTGGCACTATTGCGACCAATTTAGGAGCATGGTCGCTTTTTTTCTGCCTTTCAAGAGGTCTGTTCTTTTGAATCTTCTAGAAGAGCTGATGCTCTCTCTTTACTATTTCCTTCCAATAGGTAGGCAATTCAGCCATCTTCTCCTCGACGATTGACTTTATGTCGTTTTCAAATCTCTTGGAGTGCTTTGCGTGGATCTCAACATTGACGGCCTGAGGTTGACTGATGGGTTTCCCAATTTCAGAGACTACATAACATGAAGTCTGCTCAATTTCGGGATAATCCTTCAAAATCTGATTGACAATTTTCTTTGCCACGATGTTGTAGATTTTGCCCGTGTGGCTTATAGGGTTCTTTCCGGCAGTTGCCTCTAGAGTCATTGGTCGAAACGGGGTGATTAGTCCGTTTGCTCTGTTTCCCCTTCCTACCTGGCCGTCGTCACCATTTTCTGCGCTAGTTCCGGTGACGGTCAGGTAGTACAGGTCTTTTTCAGGGTTGTCTGCCGTGTTGACTTTAATTGTGAAGGGAAGTTTTGAGTACTTGCGCGCCACTCTTTGGGCGATCTCACGCACAATGTCCTTGGTCTCGGCATAAGCCTGTTTATTCTTCACGTAATTCGAAACCACGGCACAAGCGATTGTGAGGTTAACCGCATTGCCTCTCCTCACGCCCATCACCTTGATGTCTTCGCCGATCTGCGGGTATTTCTTCTTCGTTGAATGAGAATTAAGCTCCTGCTCCACATTGAAGACGATGTTCTCGACTTCTGTGTTCGGTCCGTACCACACTCCGAAACTAGTATCGTTTGCAAGAGGAACCTCATCCGCGAGATCATAGTTCTTGACGAGGTCTACGCTTCCCGGCCGGATCTTTGTCGCGATTTTGATGTCATTGTCTACATCGAAATGATGCATATCCTCCTTCATCCAGCTCTTTGTGCTATCCTGAGCTAGTGTTTCAATTGGAACCTTTCGTCCGTCTATTGTTGCGGCAGCACGTCCAACTAGCAGTAGGTAGATTGGTCTCGTCACCTGACCTCCGCCAAACCACGCCTTTGCTTGTCCACCTACGAGGACACATTTGTCTACATTGTGATGATACACTCGTCCAAATTTTGAAAGATAATATTCGCATAACGCAATGCTGAGCTCTTCCGAAGCTCTGTCAGAAATTGTATCAGGGTGTCCTTTGCCTTTTCGCTCCACGAACTCCACAGGCATCTTTGAAACAGGCGTGACATTTTCAAAAGTTATTTCTAGATTCAATTGGAGTTACCGCTCGATTTGGCAACTCTTTTTCGATCTGGTCTTTTTAATCGTTTCCGGCAGATAATATTTGATCCATAAGAACATTCTTAATGGAATACTTTGAGCAATCCAGCATTAATACCCTTCACCTGACGGCACTCTGATTTGTAGTGATTTATTTTCAAAATGACGTTCAAAGTACAAGCATCACTCACAGGAATCCATTCCAGATCTGAAAAAGCTGTCAAGACGTCGCGTGATTATGATCGTGGGCGCACCAACCAGTACGCCCTAAACACAATCTTTGAAAACGACGCCAAGAAACTTATTGCGATACAGCGTGCTTCAGGCTTTGTAAGAATCTCTGACGGGCAGCTGAGATGGCAGGATTTTATTCGGCCCTTTGCTGAAACACTGAAGGGGCTTAGACGCGGAGCGGATCTTTCGCGCTGGTTTGACACGAATTCGTTTTACAAGAAACCCTTTGTGATCGGAAAGATTAGTCTAAGGGACTCGGCTTTTATCACAAAGAAATATGCTGAAAACTCAGCATTCGCCGGTTCAAAGAAGAAGAAGATTTCACTTCCCGGCCCTTACACGCTTGCGAGCCTTGTAGAGGATAAGGTCTACGGATCGAGAGAAGAGCTCATCGAGCTGTTTGCTTCAATCGTTCAGAAGGTGATTTCGAATCTTAGCTCTCATGGGTATTCCTGCGTGCAGATAAACGAGCCTGCACTCGTGTATCGGTATGGAGAATCTGCCCTCACTAACAGAAAGCACCTTGAAGCGTTTATTGCTGCCTTCTCCCGTTACCTCTCGAGATCGCATACGGAGGTTTACTTGCACACTTACTTTGGCGACTGTTCAACCATTCTTCAGGAGCTAATCAAGCTAAAGGGTGTTTCAACGATTGGTGTCGATTTTACGCAGACTTCCTTGTCAGACATTGAATCAATAAGATTCGAGGATAAAGCGCTTGGTTGCGGATGTGTGGATGCTAGAAATTCCATGATAGAATCTCCCAAATGGATTTCCAAGTTCTGCGTGGATGCGGTGAAGACTCTAAGACCCTCTTCTCTCGTCATATTTCCGAGTTCAGATTTGAAATATCTTCCTAGGGAATATGCAGATAGGAAAGTCAAAGCAATCGGCTCTGCGGCAAAGATTACTGCGAAGGCGCTTGCCAAGTTTTGAGCGATGTGAGAAAGCGAAATGGCTAACCACGAACCCAAAGTATTCCCAACCCAAGAAATTGGAAGCATAGCAAAGCCTAGCTGGAGAGTTAAGGGCGTATCTGACGAATCAAGGATCGATGAGAAGGACATCGCGGAAGCCCAGAAGTGGGGCAATTTCCTCGCAGTTCCCGAACACGAAGATCTTGTGAAACTCCTTCGAACTATGGAGAAATCAAAGAGGGGGCCAAGTAAAGAAGAAAAAAATCTCATCCGAGACTGGTCAGTTCGCTATGTTCTTTCCCTTTTTGACTCGGCAAACCTTGACAGAGTTTATTCGGGTGAACAGTGGCGTGTTGAGATGTACGAGCATCTCGTGAGAAACATCCAAGGCTTCAAGTTACTAGGATCAGTTCACTCATTTGACTACAAGTACTTCACAAAAGGGGCAATCGTGGCCCCGCCTAAATATAAGAGCCCGATTCATCTTGATGAGTTTGAGTTCGTGAAGGAGGTAACTAGGAGAGAAATCAAGATCCCGATTACTGGCCCTTACACGGTGGTGGACTGGTCTTTCAACGAATACTACGAAACGGAATTGAGGAAGAAATACAAAGGCGATGATCGATTAGACCTCAGACGGACGTACTTTGAAGCTCGACGTAATTTCATTTTAGATCTGGTAAGAAATGCACTGCGGCAAGAGATCAGAAATCTTGTTGAAAACGGTGCGACGTGGATTCAAATCGACGAACCTGCAATTACCACACGTCCTGATAGGGAAGAGATGGAACTATTCGTCGAAGCTATCAATGAGCTTACAAGAGGATTCTCGGGCTGTGTGTTCAGTGTGCACAATTGCTACAGCGATTATAGGCTCCTTGCACACTATGCCCCCAAGCTCAAGGACATATCTCAGCTCGCGCTTGAATTTGCAAATCGCGATGGAACGAATCTGGGTACCACTCTTGAGGAGCGCAGAGGTTACGTTGATCTCCAGTATTTCGAGGGAGAGGGATACACAGGTGGCTTCGGATTGGGAGTGACCCATGTACACGACTATTCGGGAGAACCGGGAGACGGTGCAAGACTTGAAGGCCGCAACATAATCGAGACTCCAGAGCTTGTTCGAGACAGAATCCTCACAGCAGCAAAGATGCTCAAAGACCCGTCAAGAATATCAGTCAACCCTGACTGTGGCCTCAGAACGAGAAGCTGGGAGATCACTTACCAGAAACTCAAAGTGATGGAGGATGGCACAAACCTTGCCAGAAAGCAAATCTCGTAGGAAGAGACCGAAATTCCCTTCGACCACGGTGATTGGAAGCTACCCGGTGCTCGCTTCGCAATCTGTTATCGAACAGTACAAGGCGTTCTCCGAGGATCTTGTGGATCCAGTCAAGAACACCATCCAGTTCAGTGTCAGAGATTTCCTTAGCGCAGGAATAGAGTATCCTTGCACCGGTCAGACAAGAGATTCTTTCATACGGCTCTTTCTGGATCCAGATCACGTCGAGGGGCTGAAGAAAAATGGTTCAGAGACCATAGTGACAGGGAAACTGAAGAGAAAGAGCCCGATCAGACTCGAAGATGTCCAAACCGCCAAACAGCTTGTGCCAAACTACTATGGTTTCAAGGAGCCAGTGACAGATCCGTATACATTGGCAAGGAACTGTAGAGTTGAGGGTTCAGTTTATGGCGATCTGAAAGAGCTTACTTTCGCAATCGCAAAGGAGATCGTAAGGCCGGAGCTTGAGTCAATTCAAAAGTACGTTGACTATCTCCAGCTTGACGCGCCCTATTACTCCTTCGAGCCTTTCAAGGATTACATTCCTGATCTCTATGAGGAAATGCTCTCTGGAATCAAGGTACCAGTTGTGCTACACGTTTGTGGAGATTCGTTTTCTGTCTTTAAGCAGCTCTCAAAGCTCAGAGTCAATGTGATAAGTTTGGATTTCACATACAGCGACCGGCTCCTCGACGAAGTGGGAAAGAGAAACTTCGATCAGGAAATTGGACTCGGTTGTGTCAACACTGGCAACCTCGTGATAGAGCCGGTCAAGACGATTGCCAATTTAATGAAACGTGTGATATCAAGGGCGGGAGAGGACAAAATCCGATTTGTCCACCCTGCATGTGGCGAGCGAAACCTGCCTCTTGACACGGCTTATCAGAAGAACGTCAACCTCACCCTTGCTAGAAACGAATACTTCCTCGGCCAGGCCCAAGGTGCGCACAGCGTTGCACTCACTGAGAATGACTATGATCCAAACGGATACTTTTTGATTCAGGTCGACCACCAATCACAGGAAATCGTCGTTTCTTTCTACTCCTATAACCACGAGCCGCGTCTTAGGCTGCAGTCATCCAGCGGTCAAAAGCTGATCTCATCAATCATAGATAGCAAGATCATAAGGGACACGATGTATGGAAAACGCCACCTCGGCTACGTTGGATATGAAATCGGAAAAGCGGAAACGGCTCTAAGAAACAAAGTACCTTACAGACAAGACAGGCCTCTGAGTCTTTCCAGCGCAATCTAGGTACGCGCCACTCACGAAGGACCTATAGGAAGGAAACTAGGCATTGCGTCTTGTCGAATTGATCCAATCGGGGAATTTCGTGAGGGTGATGGAGATGTTCCCTCCAGGACTGCCGTCGCCCAAACTCATGAACAATTCTCAGACCTTCGACCTGAATTTCAGATTTGACAAGCTCGCAGAGAGCATAGACAAGCTGCAGAGCCTTGCAGACGCATTCTCGCTTCCAGAACTCAAGGATGGAGATAGAGTACATCTCAACTCAGTGGGCATTGCGACAGAACTCAAGAGAAGGACCGGAAATGACGTGATTCCCACTATCACGCTGCGTGACGCGAACAAGCAGTATCTACTTGGATCTGTTGCATATGCAATCTATGCAGGAATAGAGAATGTCTTACTAGTCAGGGGTGACCCGTATGCAGAGACAGAGGGCAATCCCAAGAATGTGTACGATCTAAAGAAGATCTCTTCCCTTGTCTCTTCGGTGAGGAAGCTCGAAGATCACCTATCCAACCAAGTTAGATTATGCATCATCACCCCCATCAATCTGACAAAGTCAAAGGACGCAAAATATCTCAAAACAATCAAGGAACGTGAAACGTCAGGTGTTGATATCTTTCTCGCCGAGCAGATGTTTGAGAACATCGACACCTATATTCAACGAATTGAAACTGTGAGAAAGGCAGGAATTGTTTCTCCAATCATCCACAACATCTTCCCTCTGAAAAATCATGAAGACGCTGTTAGGTGTGTGGAAAAATTCGGCTGGACGATTCCTGCAAATGAATTGCGCAATCTCAAGAGTGGCGGCTCAAGTTTTGGTATTGAGATGGCGCGTAAGCGCTACCACTCCTTGATGGATAGAAAGGACAAGGTCCAGGGGGCCTGTATTTCGACGAGAGGAGATCCTGAAACAGCAAGGCTCATCACTAGTTGAATCTGTGCAGGATCTTGCTCTGAGTATTGCAGATTTTCAATTCTTGGTGAAAAATTATTCATTAAGGACATGCACAGGAGTGCGAGTCTGAAATTGCATGCAGATTCTGAAGATTAAATTACGCGAATCCTGACTGGTTCGTACTTTCCTAAAAAAGAATTTTTTTCTTTGAACCTTGAAATTCTGAGATTCCAGCAAAAAATGCCTTTGTTTTATCAGTCCGTTAGAAGAATGTTGGAAGAAGAGATAGATTGGCTTCAGAGAATCGAAAAATCCATAACAGAGCTTGAAATTGGCTGTACCGTTGACACTTCACGCCCTCTTGCCGTTGCGCGTATTTTGACTAATAAAGGAATAAAGTGGTGCAATTGCAAATGGACTGTGGCATCGAAGGGGAGTAACAACCCAGCCGGCTCTTTAAACCAACGCCTGAAATTGGCTAGAAGCGAACTTTCATATGCTTGCGAGGCTCCACTAATGAGATGTGCTTAGTTCGAACCTCTTTTTGTCTTTAAACGCCCACTCCATCGAGGAATAAGATAGAATCTTTTGGGAAACCGTAGGATCTTTGGTTCTCGTTCATTTAGGTAATGAACGCGTCAAACTTCGATGCCACAATCAGCGAAGCTTTTGATAGAGGAGGAGACGAGCAATCAGTGATCTAACAGCGTTAGAATATCTTTGCTATCTTTCGCAACTTAAGAGGAGTTTTCTTCGAGAAGCGTTAGACTCTGAGTCTGATTGTTTCGTGCTGGTGCGCGATTGTATTTCAAAAAGAGGAATCATAAAGAGGCGTTTGGCATCGCCAGAAGTAAATTGTGCCCCGGCTCTGACACTAGACACTCATTGAATCTGCTTCATTGCATCTTCTC